>SPKZ01016622.1_pt1 | contig 83020 bp, 80 predicted proteins | sample 2456571 | NCBI WGS metagenome assembly SPKZ01 (sample SAMN11192286, study PRJNA482655) | marine metagenome | biome: ENVO:00000447; feature: ENVO:00000244|ENVO:00000211|ENVO:00000569|ENVO:00002023; material: ENVO:00002151; isolation source: ocean water from marine abyssalpelagic zone ...
AGCGAGATTTAAAGGATGGACTCTATCAATTTGGGGTGATTTCACTGGTGGATATTTGAGTGCTGTTCAAAAAACAGGCTTATGTACCTACATATGAAAGCAGGTTAGCAAACTAACCTGCTTTGTTTCTTCGTTTTCTAGTGATTGTCTTTCATCGTTCGTTTTATCCTAATCTTGCTGATCAGCAACTCACCCCAGTGATAGATTGCTAACCCCAGTATGACAAAAAATGCTCCTAATAGTATTTTATCAGTGATCACTTCATTGTTAAGTGTTACGCCTAAGGATAAGGCGATAACGGGGGTTACTAAGGTGATTAGGGCAACGGTACTGGCGGTAAGTTTTTGCAAAACAAAAAAGTAAGCAAAAAAACCAATTAACGAGCCAAATACCCCTAGGTAAATGGTTGCCCAAACAGATCTTAATTGCCAATCACTACTATCTAAACTGCCGTCTAGCAATAACCAGTTTATCACAAACAAAGGTAATGAAACGGTTAAGGCGCCAACGGTTGTGGCTAGCGGATGAATGGCTAACGATACACTTTTAACTAACACACCGCTTAAACTAAATAGAAAAACTGCCGTGAATATAAAAATCAATCCATAGATACCATCACCTCTAAGTGAAAATTTATCGGCACAAACTAATGCCAAACCGATAAAAGAGAGCAACATTGACAGTTTACGCATAATCGATATTTTTGGCTCGGCTAAAATTCTTCTAGCGAGTATTGCTGAAAATACCGGTGCCAAACCGAAAGCAAGTGATAAAATACCTGACGATAAATAGCTCGCCGCTAAATAGGTAAATGCCATGCCACCAAAAATACCTAAAGCAGAGAAACTATATAAACGAATAGCTTGTTTATGCCAAGGGAATTCAATCTTTGTAATAAAAATGATTAAACTGCCAAGTACCACAGCAATAAGCATGCGCAGTAAAACTGCCATCGTTGGATTTATCGTCTCACTGCTCCACACAATACCTAACGGTGTGGTAGACCAAATTAATAATACCGTCAAATAGGCAACTGACACTTGCATTTTTACACTCCTTATATTTTTCAATGGTTGCAGATTTTTTTGACGAACAGTTTATTTTGGTATAAAAAAGCCGCAAAAAATAAATTCTGCGGCTCAAATATTGTACTCAGTTAGTTATGGTTTTTGCTAACTTGAACGCTCCGCATAAATTGGCCATAGACGAATGACCTGACTCTGCCAACATGAAGTTGTGAGAATTAAGTGTCGGTTGGGCAATAAATTATGTTTTGCAGTAAAAGCGTTGTTCATAAATTTCTCTTTTATACTAACTAGCTTGAGTTTTTACTTGAATGAATAGATGAACAATTATATTGCTGTTAACTATGAGTTAAGTCAAGTAAGAATAGTTATATATAGGCAATTATTTAAGTGCGCCACAGTACAGTTAGTTATACACTAATACCATATTTTTTTAGAATAACCAAAACACCATGACCAGTATTAAATTACTATTACAGCGCCAATCTACGCCTTTATTAACAACACCCGCGCCGAATCATCACCATTTAGAGCAAATTTTAGCGGCAGGTATGCGAGTACCCGATCATGCTTGCTTACAACCTTGGCACTTTACCGTAGTCACTGACAATGGCTTACAGCGTTTAAGTGATTTATTAGTACAAAGTAGTGACAGTGAAAGTGCCAACTTAACGAAAATAGCCAAAATGCCTTTTAGAGCACCGATGATTATTGTGGTCAGTACTGAATTTGTTCATCATGAAAAAGTACCAAAGCAAGAGCAACTAATTGCCGCAGGCTGTGGTACTCATGCCATGCAAATGGCAGCCGTAGCACTAGGTTATGGAGCAATGTGGCGAACAGGAGAGTTAGCTTATAACGCTAAAGTTAAGCAAGGACTTGCGATAAAAGAGCATGATGAAATTGTTGGCTTTTTATATATAGGCACGCCTGGTAAAGAACAAGTGTTGAAAACGCCTAAGTCTTTTGAAAATAAAGTGAATTACTGGCAATAGTTAGCAAATATTCATTATAAATAAAGCGCTATATATCCACTTGAGCGGATATATAGCAATTAATAACTATTAAAATTCTGCGTTATTAGGTGTTCTTGGGAAAGGGATCACATCACGGACGTTTTGCATACCAGTAGCATAGGCTACTAAACGCTCAAATCCTAAACCGAAACCAGCATGAGGTACAGTGCCGTAACGACGTAAATCTCGGTACCAACCGTAATCAGCAATATCTAAGCCCATTTCTTCCAAACGACTATCTAAAACATCAAGACGTTCTTCACGTTGGCTACCACCAATAATTTCACCAATGCCTGGTGCTAAAATATCCATTGCGGCAACGGTTTTTCCATCATCATTTAAGCGCATATAAAAAGATTTAATGTCTTTAGGGTAGTTTTGTAAAATCACCGGGCCATTAAAGTGCTCTTCTGCTAAATAACGCTCATGTTCAGAGTTTAAATCTACGCCCCAAGAAACAGGGTTTTCGAATTTTTTACCACAGTTTTCTAAAATAGTAATGGCATCGGTGTAATCTAAACGAACAAAATCATTATCAATAACTGAATTTAAACGTTCAATAACAGTTTTATCAACCCGTTGTTGGAAGAAGGCAATATCATCGCTACGCTCTTCTAAAACCGCCTTAAGTACGTATTTTAACATTTCTTCAGCTAGATCGGCTGCATCTGACAAATTAGCAAAAGCAATTTCAGGCTCTATCATCCAAAATTCAGCTAAGTGACGAGAAGTATTAGAGTTTTCAGCTCTAAAAGTAGGGCCGAAGGTATAAACTTTTGATAACGCGTTACAGTAAGTTTCAACATTTAACTGCCCAGAAACCGTTAAAAATGTTTCTTTACCAAAGAAGTCTTGGCTGTAATCAACTTTACCTTCATCGTTACGCGGTAAATTTTCCATATCTAAAGTACTAACACGGAACATCTCGCCTGCGCCTTCACAATCACTACCAGTGATCAGTGGTGTGCTGATCCAGAAGTAACCTTTCTGATGGAGAAAGCGATGAATAGCCTGAGCTAAACAATTGCGTACACGCGTTACTGCGCCACCAATATTAGTACGAGGGCGTAAATGTGCTTGCTCTCGTAAAAACTCAATACTATGACGTTTTGCTGCCATTGGGTAAGTATCAGGGTCTTCAACAAAACCTAACACTTCAACCGACGTTGCTTGAATTTCAAAAGATTGACCTTTACCTGGAGACTCCACTAAAACACCGGTGACTTTAACTGAACAACCCGTGGTTAGCTTAAGAACCTCTTCTTGATAATTATTAAGATCACTAGGGACGATCGCTTGAATAGCATCAAAGCATGAGCCGTCGTGAATAGCTAAAAAAGAAATGCCAGCTTTTGAATCACGGCGAGTTCTGATCCAGCCATGCACGGTAATAGTTTCATCAACAGGGAATTTTCCTGCTAATACATCAGTAATTGCTATAACTGACATGTAATGACCTCTTATATTTTATCGAATTTACTGAAATTTTTAAGGTGGTTATGTTACCGTGACTTTTATGTTTAACAAGTAAAACTTGCTAAATTAATTAACAATAAGGTAAAAAGTTACCCTACAGGGCCAAAAAGGCTTAAATTCGGAAAATAAAGCCATGAAAGTAACTCAAACAACGAGGACAAACGGGCGACAAAAATTTAACGATTTTTGGTTTTATCTAGCCAGAATATTAACCTTACTAAGTTGGATGATGTTTGTCTTTGCTTTAGTGATGTCGTTTTATGCAGCGCCAGAGAAAAATTATGGTGTTTTACGTTATCATGATATTGAAATTAGACAATTTTGGTTAACACCCCTAACCGGATATTTATATTTAATTATATGGTTTAGTGCCGCAGGTAGTTATGCATCAATGTTGGTAAAAAAGTACAGAAGTAGAAGAGGCAATGATAATACTTATTACAATTTGTACTTTTTACTAATAATCAATCTAATTTGGCTTATGGTAATTTTACACTATACCTTTAATACTAATTGAACGCTTAATAGCAATTGACGTCGCTAAATAAAACATTTATCTTCAGCTAACACTGTTGTAATAGCATTAACAAGGGTAGTTAATTGCGCTGTAGTAATAATAAGTGGTGGGATAATATAGATAAGCGTGCCAAAGGGGCGGATCCATACACCTAGTTCAACAAAGCGTTTTTGTATTACTGCTACATTCACCGCTTGCAAACATTCAATTGCGCCAATAGAGCCTAATACACGAGTATCTTTCACTCTATTGTTAGTTTTTAATGGCTGCAATAATTCTTTTAAACTTTTTTCAATAGTTTGTACTTGTAGTTGCCAATTATTCTCAAATAATAAGTCAATACTTACGTTAGCGACTGCACATGCTAGTGCATTGCCCATAAAGGTAGGCCCATGCATAAAGCATCCGGCTTCACCATTACTAATAGTATTGGCTATATCACTAGTACATAGCGTTGCTGCCAGCGTCATGTAACCGCCGGTAAGTGTTTTACCAAGACAGATAATATCAGGACTAATGTCAGCCCACTCACAAGCAAACAGTTTACCGGTACGGCCAAAACCGGTGGCAATTTCATCAACAATAAGCAAAACATTATATTGATCACAGAGTTGGCGACAAGTTTTTAAATATTGAGGGTGGTAAAAACGCATACCACCAGTACCTTGTACTATGGGCTCAATAATAAAGGCGGCTAATTCATGGTGATGTTGGTTAAATAGTTGCCTAAGCGCTTTAGTATCATCATCATGCCACTGTTCACCAAAGTTAATGCTTGGTGCAGGAGCAAAATAGTTCTGCATTAATACTTGTTCAAAAATTTGATGCATGCCAGTAACTGGGTCGCACACCGACATTGCCGCAAAGGTGTCGCCATGGTAACCATTTTTAACAGTGAGCAATTTAGTTTTAGTTAACGCATTATTTTCTAAGTGAGCTTTGCTATGCCAATATTGCAACGCCATTTTCATCGCTACTTCGACCGAAACTGAGCCGGAGTCACACAGAAATACTTTATCTAACCCCGCAGGTGTTAACTGTATTAGTTTTTTACATAATATAATCGCACTGGGATGCGTTAAACCGCCAAACATCACATGAGACATTTTGCCTGCTTGCTCAACTAATGCCGCATTTAACTTAGGGTGATTATAACCATGTAGTACCGACCACCATGATGACATGCCATCAATAAGTGATTCACCGCTGGCAAGATTTATGTGCACACCATTGGCACTTTCCACCAAATAAGAAGGCAAGGGCGATGACATTGACGTATAAGGGTGCCAGACATGCTCTTTATCAAACTGTAGTAAATCAGCATTAATTTGTTTAGATGCAGTAACATCTGTATGTTTTTTGCTCATATGTTAACTAAAAGCCGTTGTTATTGTTGACATTGAAATAGTGAACGCTAGACTACCCGTTAACTTATATAGATGCAAACGAGTCTTATGTCTTTAGCTTCAGTAGAAAACACCGTAGTAAACGTGTCAACAAATGAAAATTCACCGGTTCGACATAATTGGAATATTAAAGAGGTACAAGCCTTATTTTATTTACCTTTTAACGACTTAATGTTTAAAGCACAAACAATTCACCGTCAACATTTCAATGCCAATGAAGTTCAGGTGAGTACATTATTATCGATTAAAACCGGTGCCTGCACTGAAGATTGCAAATATTGCTCACAAAGTGCTCGTAATAAAACGGATTTAGAAAAAGAACGTTTATTAGAAGTAGAAAAGGTTTTAGAAGCGGCGGCAAAAGCTAAAGCAATGGGCTCGACCCGTTTTTGTATGGGTGCTGCTTGGCGCAACCCGAAAGCACGTGATATGCCAGTCGTACTTGATATGATCAAAGGTGTTAAAGCTTTAGGATTGGAATCTTGTATGACTTTAGGTATGTTAGATGAAGGACAAGCCCAACAGCTACAAGATGCCGGTTTAGATTATTATAATCATAACCTTGATACTTCACCGGAACATTATAACCAAATTATCACTACCCGTACTTATCAAGACAGATTAGACACCATAACGCATGTACGTAGTGCCGGCATGAAGGTGTGTAGTGGCGGTATTGTTGGTTTAGGTGAAACAGCGGTGGATAGAGCCTCTTTATTAGTACAATTGGCAAATTTACCACAACAGCCTGAAAGTGTACCTATAAATATGTTAGTGAAAGTTGAAGGGACACCACTAGCAGATGTTGACGATTTAGAAAGTTTTGATTTCATTCGTTGTATCGCGGTAGCGCGTATTATGATGCCAAAATCACATGTGCGTTTATCAGCAGGTCGCTCGGCCATGAATGAACAAATGCAATCTTTATGTTTTCTTGCCGGCGCTAATTCAATATTTTACGGTTGTAAATTACTGACAGCAGAAAATCCTGAAACAGATACAGATACGCTATTATTTAAAAAATTAGGCATTAACACTGAAACTATTGTCGATGACAGTGCTATACAGGATAAAACACTAACAACATCCTTAGTAAATGAGCAACATAAAGACTTGTTTTACGACGCGGCCCATTAATAGACAAGATTATCATGGCATTTGACTTTATTACTGAACAAGTAGCGGCGCAAAAATCGCAAGCTCGATATCGACAAAGAGTGTGTTTACAAACGGCAGATGATTTTGCTGAGCAGCAAAGTACTCGAATATTAGTAGCGGGTAAACCCTATACCAATTTTTCTTCAAATGATTATTTATGGCTAAATAATCACAAAGAAATAAATAAGGCAATGGAAGAAGGTGTGGCACGATTTGGTTTATGTGCCAGTGCGTCAAGTTTAGTGACTGGCTTTCATTACGCCCATCAAGCCTTAGAAGATAAAATTTGCCAGTGGCTTAATAAACCTCGTTGTCTCATTTTTACTAGCGGTTTTTCAGCCAATGTAGCCTTGTTTCAAACACTCGGTCAAGAAGTCGGAAAAGATAGCGCCCATTTCTTTCTTGATAAACTCTCTCATGCTTCTATGCTTGACGGTGCTTTTTCAAGTAAGGCTAAAGTAAAGCGTTTTGCTCACAATAATACCGAGCAATTAGCCCAGCTATTGTCTAATTCTTCCGCTCAAAACAAGTTGATTGCCTCTGAAGGGGTGTTCAGTATGGATGGCGACCAAGCGAAACTTAGTGAACTTGCCAATATAGCCAAAAAAAACAATGCTTGGCTTTATCTTGATGATGCCCATAGCATTGGTGTTATTGGTGAGCAAGGTCAGGGTAGTGCCAGTGTGTTAACTCACCCTAAGCAAGCAAACATTACTATGGCAACTTTTGGTAAAGCGATTGCCACTAGTGGTGCTTTTTTAGCGTGCGATGAAAGTTTGCATGATTATTTAATCAACTTTGCTCGCCACTATATATATTCAACGGCAATTTCTCCCGCGCTTGCTTGGGCAACAATAAAAAGTATTGAACTGATCCAACGCCAGCAATGGCGACGTGATAAAATTATTGAATTAAGTGCCTTATTTATTGAATTACTCGACTCCAGTATTGAGATTATACCGTCAGCATCTTCAATTCATGCGATAATTATTGGCGATGAATCAAAAGCGCTTAATGTCAGTGAACAATTAAAAAAACAAGGGATTTGGTTGACCGCTATACGTCCGCCCACTGTTGCCGTTGGTAGCTCAAGGTTACGTGTTACCATTTGCGCTAGTCATAATCGTAGTGATATCAACCATCTAGCTAATCACTTAAATAAAGCACTTTGTAAATAAAGATAGGGATGGTCTTAATGACCCCAACAAAACAACATCAAGAAAACAAAGTAAAAATAGCACAAAGCTTTGGCTCTGCTAGTAAATCTTATGATGTATCGGCCAGATTACAGCGATTTTCAGGTAAGCACTTAATGCCGTGGTTACCAAATAGAAATGATCTCACCGTTTTAGATTTAGGCTCAGGCACTGGTTTTTTTACTGATTTACTTGCCAGTTCTTATCAGCAAGTTATTGGCTTAGACTTGTCAAAAGGCATGCTTCATTTCGCTCAAGAAAGTCGCCATAAAGATATTACTTGGCTCGAAGCGGATGTTCATAAAATTCCCTTACAAGATGAAAGCGTCGACTTTATTTATTCCAACCTTGTTATTCAATGGTGTGAGCCACTTGATGTGGCCATTAGTGAAATGTTGCGGGTATTAAAGCCCGGTGGTTTGATCATTTTTACCACCTTAGTTGATGGTACTTTACATGAATTAAAATCATCATGGCGACAAGTTGATGATGATCAACACGTCATTGATTTTAAAGGGGAGAGTGAATTAAATGTGCTTTTCAATACTGATACCTCTAAAATATTAGAGCATAAATGCCAAGACATAGTGCTTGAGTATCAAAATGTGATCCATTTAGCGCGCGAGCTTAAAGGCTTGGGCGCGAATCATTTACCGAAAAAGCAGAATCGTGGTTTATCCGGAAAAGACAAATGGTTTGCCATGACTGAACATTACCAAGATTTCCTTGAGCCTAGCGGCATATATCCGGCGACTTACCGTTTGTATTCAGGTCTTGTTGTTAAGTTGAATAATTAAATTAACAATTAGAGTTAAATATTAACGATGAAAAAAATTTTTATTACCGCTACCGATACCGATGCAGGCAAAACGTTTGTCGCTTGTGCACTAACTCAAGCCTTGATAAATGTTGGTAAAAAGGTCGCTGTATATAAGCCTATTGCTGCTGGTTGCCAGCAAGTAGGTGACTTGTTAGTAAATGAAGATGCCCAGCTGTTAAGTCAATTTAGCAATTGCAAGCAAAGTATTAGTGAGGTAAACCCGATCACGCTTGCAGCGGCAATTGCCCCCCACATTGCCGCATCGAATGAAAATAGAGCAATATCTATTGAAGAAATATCACAAGGTTTTAGTAAGGTTACCTCATTAAAAGCAGAGGTAGTTATCACTGAAGGCGCAGGTGGCTGGCGTTTACCAATATACATAAACAATAATATCGGTAAAAGTGCCAAGAAACATATTTTATTGTCTGACTTTGCACAAGACACTAAGCAAGACGTTATTTTAGTGATAAACATGAAATTGGGCTGCTTAAATCATGCACTATTAACCTACCAAGCGATAATAGCCGACGGTTTACAGTGTATTGCCTGGATTGCCAACACTGCCAGTGACCAAGTAATGCCGTATTTAAACGAAAACATAGCCTCATTAGAACAGCTTTTACCTATGACAAAAATTGCTCAACTTGATTTTTATAATGAAAAAAGTATGAGCTTGAATGATAAAATTAATGCTGCGGCAAATAAAATTGATATAACGCATTTACTTTAAGTCTTATGAAGATTGTGAGTGTTCATCTAGTATAACTCATTCAACAACTGATTTATTTTTCCAACTCTACCAAGCAAGCACTCGCTATAAAACCTGAACGGGTTTTATAGGCAGAGCTTTTGCTCACTCGTTCATCTACTTGTTTTATTAATAACTCAGGTAAGGTGACATTTATCTTATGACTTTTTCCTAAATAAGCGCTTATATCAATATCTATAATTGCCCAAAAAGCCTGCGCATAAGTGTGCGGATGTTCAATAATATATTGCTGCCTGTGTTTATCAATGCTCAATGCAGACGGAATTTTTTCGCCATACTCTGCCAAGATAGCTAAGTGAGATTTAATACTTTGGTTAATTTTTTCTAATCCTAGATCAATGGAGTCAGCGTTAATAGAGCAACCGGGTAGATCCGGCACGGACACCTGATAAACGCCATCACTCTTTTCTGAAAAGAAAATAATTGCATACTTCATATATGTCACTTTTATCAATAAATCAATCATTTCAATATAACCCCGAGGAACCTAAAGATCAAATTATGAACAACTCTAATAACCCCTTGATTTGACCTTAAGCAACCCAGTAACCCCCTAATATTTATTATTGACAACCCTGGTAACTCTAAATAAAAATAAGTGATTGTTCACTTCTTTTGATAAGCCACTAAAAGGATGGAAATTATCGTGGTAATTATGTTTAACTTTTGTTTGGTTATTTACATAATTAAACAGTCGGATGCTGCTCTAATGTTGCTAGAGTTATCTTTTTTAAGGATTGAATGAAAACTTTAACTATACCTAGCAGGTTATTTACAGGAGTTTATGAGTTAACGTTATTAAAATTTGCACTATTAATTCATTTAATTGGTACAATTAATCATTTGAACCACAATGCTATTTTCACCACAATATTAAGTAATAAATAATTATGATCAAAAATACAATCATCAACTTAAGCGTTAAATTTTGCCTTTCCCTGTTACTACTGACTAGCGCATCAACTTTTGCGACAGAATTAACCGTAGGTATGCAAGCACCTAATTTTAATTTACAAGCCACTAATGGTGATTTTTATCAACTCAGTGATTATCAAGGCAAGCAAGCAACAGTTATTGCTTGGTATCCCATGGCGAATACTCGAGGTTGTACTTTAGAGTGTAAGTCGCTAACGGAACAAGGGCATTTAATTAGAGAGTACCATGTTAGTTATTTTATGGTTAGTGTTGATCCTCTTAATGATAATCGTGAGTTTGCCAAAAAAACTGGCGCAGACTTCCCTATGCTAAGTGACCCAACTAAAGAAACGGCAAAAGCCTATGATGTATTGAATTTTTTCAGAGTGGCCAGTAGAGTTACTTTTTATATTTCTATTGATGGAAAAATTTTACATATTGATGAAGACGTTTCACCTAAGTCAGCGGCACAAGATATAGCAAAAAAACTCGGTGAATTAAATGTTGAAAAAGTAGCTAAGCTCAACAAGCAATAAGTCTATGGCTAAACCCAATAAAAAAGGCCCAACGAAAACCGTCGATATTTTTTGCAAAGCATGTAACGCACCCTTATTTAAATATCGTAAGGGTGGTAAGGGCGCTTTGGTAAAATGTTTTAAAGAACGTATCAGCCAAAATTACACCACTGCTAGTTGTACCTGTCCAAAATGCGCAAAAGTGTTCGCCCGCGAAACATTGGTTAAAGGTACACCCGCTTATAAAATTATTGGCGGTAAAGTTTGGTTCAAATAGTGGTTGAGTTAAGAATACTGATTTTTTATAATCGGTATTTGGTATTGTTTGGTCACATTGGGCGTAGCTAGTTTAAACGCTCAACTTGGTTATGTTAGCTAATAGTCTTCGTTAAAAACATACTATAGGGGTCGTTTTGATAATTAGAAAATGGCTGACATTCTTGAAAACCAAAGTTTTTATACAGTTTTTGAGCCGGAGAAAAAGCATTCATAGTGCCTGTTTCTAAACTTACTCTTTCAAAACGTTGATTTTTTGCTGTTGCTAATATGTGAGTGAGTAACTTGGCGGCAACACCTTTCCTTAAAAATTTGCCAGCAGTACGCATTGATTTAACTTCCGCATGCTTTTCATTGAGCTTTTTTAAAGCGCCGCAACCCGCTAATTCATCATCAATCCAGACAGTCCAAAAAGTTATATCAGCTGCTTTTAACGAAGTTAAATCAAGGGCATGAACACTTTCAGGTGGCGAGTGCTTCAACATGTCATTATGATGCGCTTGAAGAAGTTGGTTAACTTCAATACTTGCTAAATTATCTAGTTGAATTTTAATTATTACCTACAATGGTTGTAACTTTGTTTGTCAATAAACGGGTGAATAAAACAGATAAGAGTATTAATTTCCATCAATACTCGTTATTTAATGCATTTTTAAAAGAGTATTCAGCTGTTCAATATTTTTATATCCGTGCATCAAGGAGTAATTGTCACCCTTAACTATCATTACTGCAGGAAAGCCTCGAAAGTTAAGTTGTTCACCGTCATTATCATGCAGATCATCAAAAACAAAACTTGATAGGGCGAAGTTGATTGTTTCTTTAACCGGAATAAAGCGTTCATTTAATACTTTAGCTAGCGCAGGATCGGTAAAAATATCTTTTTCCATCGCTGCACAAGCGGTACAGAAACGCATTTTAGCAAACACAAAAATTGGTTTGTCAGAATTAATAGCGCGAGCTTCTTTGTAGTTATGCCATTCAACTTCAGCTGTATATAAGGTTGGTGAAATTGCCGCAAACAAGCTAGGTAATAAAATAACCATGGCAATTAATGCGATAAAATATTTATTCATTGAATATCCGGGTGTATACCACTATGAGTAAGACAAGACCCGTAAGCGCTTTATATACTTTCAATTTATGCATGACTAATTAATAAAGTTTCTAAAAATAGAATAATATAAAGACGGCATGCACTGATTGAACTGAAGGCTCAAAGTTATCATTGCAGTAATGTCATTGCCCAATGAACATTCGTGGCCAGTTTTATTTGACCACTACAGGTTGACTTATTTAGTGCTAAAACAATATCGTACATAAACGTTAGGGCAAGGATATTTTTGGTTTTACCGTGAAAAAACTATCAATATATATTTTTTGGTGAGCGCCTTTATACAAGGTTACTTTATCAGACACTCTGTTAACCAGGTACCAATATCACCAAGTTGTTGCGGCAATACACTATGAGCCATTAAGTAGGTTTTCCATTGAGTATTATAACCTTCAGTTTCCATTAACTCGTTGGCCATTTTTCCTGCTGACATCAGCACAACATCATCAAGCTCACCATGGTGTTGTAATATTGGTGTGTTTTTATTAGCAGCACTTAACTGAGCTGGTAATTGATCTTTTATCGGCAAGTAACATGACAAGGCCATGATGCCTGCTAATGTTTGTTCAAAACGTAAGCCCGTAAACAAACTCATAACACCGCCTTGACTAAAACCGGCTATAACTATGTTACTTGCTAAGATGCCGTTATCAATTTGTTCTTGAATTAAGGCGCGTACCAAAGCTTCTGATTGAATTACCCCATCCATATCGGCTCGGTTATGCAAATCATCATTTCTAATGTCGTACCAAGCGGGCATTTTAAAACCATTGTTAATCGTAACGGCTTGCTCTGGTGCGTGCGGAAACACAAAACGTATCGCATGACCGTGTGGCAAATTTAATAGTGGTACTACTGGCGCAAATCCCGCACCTGAATCACCTAAGCCATGTAACCAGATCACACAAGCAGTGGCAGTTGTTTTTGGCTCAATCGTAATGCGATCCAGCAATGTTGTTTCTTTATGCATTATATCTCTTTGTTTTGAATGTTTTCTTAGACCGCCTAATATACGCTAATTAGTTTTCAAACAGGAAGTCTTTGATGTTTTTAATCGTCACTAGAACATTTAATTTGACTGATATACTCACTAAATGCCGTATAATCTCCTTATTAAATAATACCAACTGCCCAAAACAATGAGTTATATAAAGGTTAGTAACAAATGATCAGTTCAAAAACAGCCGCTATGATTTGTTATGGCTTGGCGATTTCCCCTATGTTAGTAGGTGGATTAGTTTATGCCATAAGTCACAGTTATATGAGCTATCATGCCGCGGCAACCACTTATCGCTGGCAGGAACTAGCGCCGGGAGTGCAGATATTATTTCGAGCGATGTTAAATGGGGCAGGTAGTTTAATGTTATTAACAGCACTAACTTTAATACTCTTGCTAATTATACCCTTTAGACAAAACGAAAAATGGAGCTTCTGGGCGATCCCTGTAATAGGCATTAGCGCAATGTTAATAACCATACGTGCAGCAATATTAGTTTCTTTTAATACTGCTGCAAATCCGCCATGGGTAGGGCTGTTACCCGTGATCGGGCTTTTTATGATCGGTTTATTTTTATCTTATAAAAAGACTGATAAAAAGTAATAAAATAGTTACCACTCAAGCCCCATCATTATACAGCTTAAACCACTGCCAATACCTAGAAAGGCGACCTTATCATTTTTTTTCAAAAAGCCCTGTTCCGTCGCTATAGCGGCGGTTGTAGTAAGTGAAACGGTGCCCATATTACCAAGAGTTGGATAGGTAATAAAATCTTGTTGTTCACTAATCTTTAGTTGCTCAAGTACATGCTTGCGATTAACCGAGCCTATTTGATGGCAAATTAGTTTATCAACATCAGATCTTTGCCAACCGGATTCCACGAGAAAGTCCTGCCAAGTCAAATTTCCTAACAGCATACCCTTTTTAAGTAGTAATGCCGCGTCGGTGGTCATAACTTCTTTAAATAGCCCTGACTCAACTGGTTGTATGCCCCAATGACAAATTTCAAAATCGGCCGCGGATGTTCGGCTGGTTACTGTTAATAACTTATGCCCTTTGAGTGCTTGATAACCGTGACCATTAACAAAGGAACCATCCGTTATTAAAATAGCGGTTGCACCTGAGCCACCAGTAAGTGTGGCCAGTGTATCAGCAAAAACCGCCATGGTTGGATTTTCTAACAAGTGCTTGATACTACTTTCAACAATGCCATGAGCCGATTCACAAGAAACCACCAAGCCAGCTTTAATTTGCCCTAGCTCAATACGATTAGCTATATCAATAATGCCATTCATTGCGCCTAGGCAGGCATTGCTAATATCATGAATAACAGTATCACTATTTACCCCAAGTTTCGCAGCAACTCTACAGGCTGTTGCGGGTTCATAACCTTCTCGGCAAACACCAGTGTAAATAATCGCGCCAATATCTTTAATGTCAAAATTTGTTTTATTTAGGCACTTTTTAGCCGCAGCAATCGCGCCATCGGAGTAGCGAAAACCTTCATTCCACCAACGGCGTTGCTCTATACCAGTAAAGGCTTTAAGTTGACCTTTGGGTATGTGCAGGGCTTTGTAGACAGGCTCAAGTCTATGTTCAATTTCTTCGCTAGAAATAATCCGCGGAGCCAGTTGATAACTAATATCATCGATAAATACGCGTGCGTATTGCATGTAAGGTGAAGATCCAATAAAAAAGATAAATAGGAGGTAGGGATTACTACAAGAGCGCCCTAGTAAAGCATTTTCTATATTAGGGTAAACGATGCTAAGTTAACTTTAACCCTTCAGATAAATGATTATACCTTAGTATTAGTGATCGTTCACCCATTACCAAAAACGAATCAGTTTTGCATTGAATGCTATGCCTCAATGCAGACTTTATTTCTGCCGGTGTTTTTTGCATTATAAAGACATTTATCGACTTTTTTGATCATGCTGCTCATTTCGATAGAGTCGCCTGAAAAGTATCCCAAGCCAATTGATACGGTAAATTTTACTCGCTCATCCTCATATACTGTTTCAAGACTTTCAACATTACTTCTAATTTTTTCAGCCACCACCAGGGCATTTTCTTTTGATATTTCTGGCAAGAGGATCATAAATTCTTCTCCACCCCATCGGCAAATGGTATCTACTTCTCTAATATTATTGATTAAAGTATTTGAAAAGGCCACTAAAGCGATATCTCCACAAGAATGTCCATATTTATCATTGATTGATTTGAAGTGGTCAATGTCTAACATTAGCAGAGAAAAACCTCGCATAAATCTATTAGAACGGGTTATTTCTGCATTAAGTAAGTCGATAAAATATCGGCGATTATATAATTTAGTTAAAGGGTCTATTCTTGACGATAAAATTAATTCTTTTAGTAATTGATTTTTCTCTGAAATGTCTCTAATAACCGCGGTATATTCGACATTATCGGCAATACGAATTTTTGAAATAGTCACTTCGATGGAAAATTCACTGCCGTCCTTTCGAAGTCCTTGAACTGCCGCTCTAGTTTGCATTGGTCTAGAGTCAACCTGTGATCTTTTGAATCCATCTACATAACCATGATGTTTACTTCGGTATTTTTCAGGTAATAGCTTGGTTAGGGGCTGTCCTATTATCTCTATTTCACTGTAGCCAAACATTGATTGAGCAGCTTCGTTGAAAAGTTTAACATTTTGATTTTCATCAATGGTGATGATGCCATCGTATGCATTATTTACCACGGCTTCAAATCGTTTCATCGAAACGCCTAATTGTTTTTCTAATATTTTCTTTTCAGTGATCTCTACGCAGGTTTGAATTATTCTAAATTTATCAATTGTTGAGTTTACTATGGGGGATACTATTGAACGCCAGCATCTTTCTTCTCCTTTGTAGTCAAGCACAATCTCTGTTTCCAGTGCAATGTGCTCAGTCATACAATGATTAAATGCTTCTTTTAGCGGGTTATGAATATATCTTGGGAATATTGTCACCAGTGACTGACTAAGGGCCTTGGTACTTGATCGCCCCATAAGATCTTCATACAGGCTATTGCAACTTACCAGGTTAAAAGCTGCAGACCCCGGTTCGTACTCAAAAACTGCAAAACTAGCGCCAATGGCCTCAATTGAGCTTATAAGTGTTTCATGATCACTAAGAAAAAACATTTGCTTCTCCACTACAGGATATTTTTATATTAATCTAGAACTTCTATTCGAGCTCAGGCAGACAATTTGATTTTTATTTCAGAGATGTATTAAACAAAAAAAGCCACTTAAGAGTTATTTTTATTACTCTATAAGTGGCTTTTTTATAATACTTAATATGGGCGGAGTAGCAAGATTCGAACTTGCGACCTCACGTCCCCCAGACGCACGCGCTACCAAGCTGCGCTATACCCCGATAACAAAACTAAGCATTAAATTGCATAAGCACTCTAGGGGAGTTACTCACTACGCTTATATTTTGCGAGGCCTATAATAATGATTTATTTAACGAATGCAACGACAATTAGCCATTCACTTAGATAATTGTTGTTAATTATCGGTAATTGGATATTTAATACGCAAGTTATTTATTTTTGCTCTGTTTGCAAGCTAAATTGTTTAATAAAATGTACGCCGTCAATCATCAAGGGAAAATCTTTATTTACGGTGATCGGGGCGGCTAATTGACTTGAATAGCTTTGAAAATTACCATTTTGATCAATAAAAACAGATTTATCTTTATTAAAAATCATCAGTCCTTCAGCAGAAGTATTTGCGATCACTCTGTCTTTATTTAACGTCAATAAATCAGCACCATTACTATAGCTTTTACTATTAACATCACAGCCAAGCCAGTTTGTCATTAGGGTTGGTTGTAAGTCCATATGGCTAGTTAATCGGCCTAAGCCTTTAACGTCGTTATTTACTTTATTTGGCACAATCAATAGTGCTGACTTAAGCGCTAAGCGAGTATCTTTGCTCTGATTGCCCATCGAGCTGATCCAAATAATATCTTTATACTGTTTTTGTTGTTGAGCTAACAATAGCGCATCAACAAATAATTCAAACTGATAGCGACTATTACTGCTTTGTTCACTTTCTTGTGGGGTACTTTTAAAATAAATTAAATGTAAACCAGGTTTTTTATTATTTAATTTGTCAGCAAAAACAAGAGAAGAAATATCATTAAGTTGAATTTTTTCATTAAATAAAGCTTCAAACCATAAAGCGTCACTATTGTTATCGCTAGTTGTTTTACTGATTAAGGTGTAACTGCTAGCTAAATTTTGTTGTTCAAGCGCCTGAAATAATAACGGTTTAGTTTGCTGCGCTAAAATATCTTGCTGGTAAATGCTTGGCAGTGAATAAAGTAGATTAAACCATGCATCATCAAGTAATGCGGTATCTACATGATTACTCAACGGATAACTTGCCACGCTGATGCGCTGTTCAAGCTGTTGTAGTTGCTGCTCATTTAATTGGTCGTCAGTGAGTATTAAAAATACTGACTGACTTGTATTGGTTGTTGTTGAACATTGTTGCGCTGTTAGTAGAGGGTAATTAGGGATAGCACTACTAAAAGATAATGGGCTGTTTTTACGCTCTATATAATCATCAATATCAAATAAACCATACTTGGTTAACAGTGTTTTCGCCGTTGCTGGATATGATAAGGGTAATACAGTATCTTGGCGTAAAACGTCATAATCAAGGTTAGCATCCGCCCAAATATGGGTTAGATGACTAAAGAAAAAGGCTAACACTAAGACAAAAATGACAAAACGGGCAAAAATTGTTTTTTGCAGTTGTTTTAAATGTTTCCAAGCATAATTACTGACGGTAAATTCAAACCCTAAAATAATAATAGCTAACATGCCACTGACGAGATAAAAGGTACCACTCTTTTGTGCTATTTCTTTTATCAAGCCGATGATTTGTGAGTTAGAAGAAGCATTTAAGTGATACCCTAAGCGGCTATAAATAAAACCATCTAGTATTAGTAGTAGTAGCCCAAAAGTAAATATAATAGCGCCACTGGTACGAATCACCTTAGTATTGGGCCACACTATTGTCAGCGGAAACAAAATTAAGACAAAACTCAGAAAGGTTAAAAAGGCAATATGACTAACCCAGGTAGTAATGAGATATATTTGCCCTAACAAAGTATCTGGCGCTGTTTCACTAAATAAATAGTATGACGATAAACCGATGGCGGCAATTATATTGAAAAAAGTGAACCAATGGCTCCAACTGATTAAATGTAATAGTTTTTTGCTATAGCTTTTTGTATCAAATGAGACCATTGATTATTATTCTTCTTAAATTTGATAAATTAATATATGAAACTAATGAATTTTTTGAATAGATTGTTTTAATGCACGGCTAAAATTGTCTACAATAGCGCTTTGCTGATCAGCAGGAATTTTGCTAATAACATTGGTAATGGTATTTCCTAAACACATTAACGCTAAATCTGTGGTTGCTGATTCGTTTACAAGAACATCCATTAATTCTTGAATAATTTTTTCTACACGTTCATTGGAGTATTTCGATACAATGGGCATAATAACACTTAATTGCTGATGATAAATTTAATAGCCTTAGTTTATCAAATGCCTGAACAATATACTATTAAAGTCACTTGAGTATTATATGAGCTTAATCATTTCAAATATCGCCTTACACTTCCTTGCTAAAAAAGAAGAATCAGGAGAAGTGCTATTGCGCTTAGGTCCTGAAAATATTGACATAGGACAAAAAATAACCGCTTTTGTCGATAGCTTACATGCCATCTACAATGCCAAAGGAAACAAAGCTTACGGTAGCTTTAATAACATGGCATTAACACACCATGAATCGAATGCTGAGCAAACAGAAGTCGTTAATAATGATGGCGATGAACTTGCAACGGCTAGCGTAACTACTGCCCGTTTTGTTGATTTAATGGAAAGCTATTTAAATGACCAGCAAAATTTTTATCTGTTTAGTACGCAAGCGGCCAATACCCTAAAAAATGAAATAGAAAAATATGATTTAGAAGAAACCGGTTACCTTATTGTTTGCCACTATGAATATATGGGCGGGCGATTTTTACTGGTCGCTGTTATACCAGTGTCCGAACATTATAGTGTTGATGGCGAGTTAAATATTTCTGCGGCTCAACATCTTGATGTAAACAAACTGCAATTGGCAGCGCGCATTGATTTATTTGATTATCAGCAAAACGCCAGTGGCAATCGTTACATTTCTTTTATTAAAGGCCGTGCAGGGCGTAAAGTTTCTGATTTTTTCCTAGACTTTTTAGGGTGTGAAGAAGGCTTAAACTCAAAAGAGCAAACCCAAACCTTAGTACAGGCCGTTGAAGATTATGTGGCGGTAAACCAATTGGATGCTACTGAAAAACAACAAACGCGTAAAGAATTATTAAGTTACTGTAAAGAACAAAAAGCTAGCTCGCAAGATGTATCTATACAAGAAGTAGGCAAGGTTATTGGTCATACCTCAACGGATGCTAATGGTAATGAACAAGATTTTTATCAATTTTGCCAACAACAGTCTTATCCATTAGAAGAGTCTTTTCCACACGACCAAGCTGTGGTAAATAAAATCACTAAATATTCAGGATATGGTAACGGCATCAGTTTAAGTTTTGAGCGCAGCCATTTCGGTCAGGATGTGGTTTATAATCCACATAATGACTCTATTACTATTTATAAAGTGCCACCAAATTTGAAAGAACAATTACAAGCCTTGCTGGCGAATGCAGACATTAGCAACGATGAAGAAACAGTCGGACAATGAGTTAAATGACTAGGTAATAGGCTACGCGTTACATGGTTTTATTGGGTTTTACGTAATGATATAAAAGACTTAGCTAACTTGATGAACTAAGTCTGAAAAATCAAATAATATTGGAAATATATAGAATGACAGCTCAAATTAGTACAATCACTATTGCTCGCCCTGACGATTGGCACGTACATTTACGCGATGGTGAGGTATTAAAAAATACCGTCGCTGATATTAGCCGCTACTTTGGCCGTGCTATTGTTATGCCAAATTTAGTACCGCCAGTAACCAATGCACAGCTTGCGAAAAACTACTACGATCGCATTATGGCGGCCTCACCAAGTAAACATTTTCAACCCTTAATGGTGCTTTATTTAACAGACAATACCAGTGCCCAAGATATTATTGAGGCAAAAGATTCAGGCATTGTTTATGCGGCAAAATTATATCCTGCTGGCGCAACCACTAATTCTTCTTCTGGTGTTACCGATGTTGCCAATTTAAAAGAAGTCTTTGTCGCCATGCAAAATGTTGGTATGCCATTATTAATTCATGGTGAAGTAACCACCGATGACATTGATATTTTTGATCGTGAGCAAGTGTTCATTGATACTATATTGGCGCCGTTAGTTGCTAATTATCCGGATCTAAAAGTAGTGCTAGAGCATATCACCACTAAAAATGCGGTTGATTTTGTGCAAAGTGCTGGTAACAACGTTGCCGCAACCATTACTGCGCATCACTTATTATTTAACCGTAACCATATGTTAGTTGGCGGTATTCGTCCTCACTACTTTTGCTTACCTATTTTAAAGCGTAATATTCATCAGCAAGCGTTAATTGCCGCTGCAACCAGTGGTAATGCTAAATTTTTCTTAGGTACTGATTCAGCCCCCCATGCTCAACATGCTAAAGAATCTAGCTGTGGTTGTGCTGGCTCTTATACCGCCCATGCGGCAATAGAGCTTTATGCAGAAGTATTCGAACAAGAAAATGCCTTAGATAAGTTAGAGGCTTTTGCTAGTTTAAACGGTCCAGCCTTTTATCAATTGCCGGTAGCTGAAGATAAAATCACCCTCGTTAAGAAAACGTGGCAAGTACCAGCAACATTAAGTTTTGGCAATGATGTTGTGGTACCTATTCGTAGCGATGATAGTATTGCTTGGCAAGTTGAGGGTTAAGATAAATGAGTTTTAAGGGATTATAATGCAATTATTTGTAGATGATTTAACCGTGATTGATTTCTCTTACCTTTGTAATGAGCGCGGTATTGTTGGCGAAAGCTGGATTGTTGATGTGTTACTGGATGGCTCGTTAAATGAGCAATCTATGGTGCTTGATTTTGCCATTGTTAAAAAGCAGATCAAGGCTATTATTGATGAAGCGGTTGATCATAAATTACTGTTGCCTATGCAAGCAGCTGAGTTAACCTTGGCAGACTCAACTCATCATGCCAACCATCAAACCATTGATTATTTAAGCGAACGTGCCAGTTATTATTTACAATCACCTAGCTGCGCTTTCGCTCAAATTGATTGTTTACAGATAACAATCGCCACAGTTACTGAGCATTTGCATGCGATTATTATGGCCGAGCTACCAAGTAACGTGCAAGGGTTAACCTTAACCTTACGTCCTGAAAATATCAGCAGTGATTATTATCATTACACCCATGGTTTAAAACTCCATGATGGTAATTGTCAGCGTATTGCCCATGGTCATAGATCTAAAATTCAAATTTTTGTCGATGAGCAAAAAGATAGCCAACTAGAATATAAATGGTGTCAACGTTGGCAAGATATATATATTGCTAGTGAAGCAGATAGAATTGCCAAAGAAGAAATTGAGCTTTCAACTACAGCCATGGATAATTTAACACCCGATCACCAATATTTTAGTTATACCGCGCCACAAGGTCGATTTGATATTGCCGTTGAGTGTAAAGTACTTGATGTTGTTGATTGTGATTCCACGGTGGAATTACTCGCTGACTTTATTGCCAGACAACTTAAAAAAGATCTGCCAAGCAAAACGGTTAAGGTTATCGCCTATGAAGGTGTTGCTAAAGGGGCCATCGTCAGTGCTTAAACTAAAAAAACGTTATGCTCTGCTCATGGTGAGTTTAAGCACTCTACCTGTTATAAGCGCGCAAGCAGAAATACAGCTTTCAGGTGAAATAAAGCAGGGCGGTTTAGTCATAGGAAAAACTCATACTAACAATGTGGTAAGGTTAAATAAGAAAGTGCTACCGGTATCTGCGCAAGGCGACTATGTATTTGCTTTTTCGCGTGATGATAAAATGAAATACACGTTAACGATTACCTCGCCAGCAGGGAAAATAGAAACGCAAACTTTTACCCCAACAAAGCGTGATTACAAAATATCACGTGTTGAAGGCATTAGTAAAAAGATCATGAACCCCAATAAAAAAGCCAATATACGTGCCGGTGAAGATCGCGCAGCAATGGTTAAGGTTCGTAAAGTTTCCAGTAACTTAACTGATTTTTCGCAGGGCTTTATCGCGCCAAGAAGCGCTCGCATTACCGGCGTTTATGGTAGCCAGCGTTTTTATAATGGCATAGCTAAAAACCCACACTTTGGTGTTGATTATGCCGGACAAATCGGTGCTCCAGTCAAAGCGCCTGCTAGTGGCACTGTGTTATTATGGGTGCCCGATATGTTTTATTCTGGTGGCACCCTGGTTATTGATCACGGTCATGGTATCACCTCAAACTTTTTACACCTAAGTGCTTCATTGGTAAAGGTTGGTGATAAAGTAAAGCAAGGAGATATCATTGCCAAAGTTGGTAATTCAGGTCGGGTAACTGGGCCACATTTAGATTGGCGTATGAATTGGCATCAGGTTAGGTTTGATCCGCAATTGGCGATGAAAATCAGCCCTATTCAATAGCCGTTAACACGATCACTTTTAATCTCCCTTTATGTTTAAAAGTATTATTTAAAATAAATATTTAAAAGTATTACTACAAAGCCAAGACAAATTGACTGTTCTTGGCTTTGCTATCTATTCTTCTAAGGACACAGTATGGCAGAACATGGCTATTCGCTGCTGCGCATTATTATTATCGACAGTTTTTGGCAAGGACAAGTAAACGAACTTGACTTAACTGGCCACACTCAACTTGAAGGCACCAACGGCGCGGGTAAAACTTCATTAATGCGCTTATTGCCACTTTTTTATGGCATGCGACCTAGCGATATCGTTAGCAAGGTAGATCAAGCGAAAAACTTTGCTGATTTTTACTTACCACGTGAATCCAGTATTTTAGTATACGAATATGCCAGACCCTTTGGCCAAAAATGCCAAGTGTTAGCCACCAGTGATGGTAGAGGCGTGCACTTTAAATTTATTGATGCTGCGTACGACGCGCAACACTTTATTGCCAGTAACCAAGCTAGTAAAGCTAAACCCTTTACTATCAATGAAATAGAGAAAAACTATCGCAACATAGGTAAAGAAAGCTCTAAGTTTTTAGGCATAGATAAATACCGTCAAGTTATTCAGAATTTACGCAGTGGCCGTAAACACAAAGAAATAAGATTATTGCAAAATCGTTTTTCTTTTAGTGAGCAAGCCTGCCCACATATTGATAAAGTGATTAACGGCACCATAGAAAAAAACCTAGATTTTGAAGCTGTTAAACGCATGCTGGTGGCTATTGCCAGTGATCATCTTGCCCGTAATACTAACGATGAAAAAGAGCAGCTAAGTTTAAATAAAGCCGATATTACTGGCTGGCTTGCCGATATTCAGGCCAGTCGCGCCATTAAAAAAGTCGCCGATAAAATTTCTGTTTGGCAGAACGATTTTAGTGCTTTAACCAGTTTATTAAATAAGTTACAACATCTGCACGCAGAAGTAATAGCACATCAAGAGCGTCTTGAACTAAAACAGCAAGACCGAGACGCCGTTAAAAAAAATAGCATACAAACACGCAATAAACTCGATACCGATTTAGCCAATGCCATTGAGCAATATCAAAAAGCCCTATTTGATCTCAATGCTAAGATTAATGCTGATTTAAGTAAAATTGATTTACTTGATGCTGACAAGCTCAATTATGATGACGATGATGCCAGTAGCTATCAAATCAAGGCCGAGCAAGCACCACAAATTCAAGCAGAGCTGAATGAAGTTATTGCCATTATCGATGCTTTTGAAGGAAATATCACTAAAATTGGTCAGAAATTTGATCAACTAATTCAAAAAATTGAAGTTGAAAAGCTTAAAGCCATTAGTAGTAATAACGAAAAGTCGGCGCTTATTACTAGCCAGGCAAATGCGCAATTAACCCATATTAATAACGTATTTCATCAACAAGCACAGTCGCTTAATGCCCAATTACATAAAGAAGAGCTTAAGCTGCAAAAAGATCAGCAACAAATACAACATCAATTAGACAGTGCGAAACAGCAGCTAGCTTATCCAGTAATACCGGCAGAGCTAATTAAAGATATCGACGATAATGTGCAAGCATTGTCTCAGGCTCAGCAAAGTTATCATCAGCTGTTGCAACAAGAGTCAGAGTTACAAAAACAGCAATATCAATTAGAGAAACAACAGGATCAACAATTAGGTCAGCGCAGTGAAGCTAATCGTTACCTAGAACAGTTACGTCAAGATTATCAGCAAGTTGATTTACAACTGCTGCCGCAAACGGGATCTTTACACCATTACCTTATTAACGAGCCGAAAGCAGCTAATTGGCAACAAAATATTGGCCGTTTACTAACTACAGAGCAATTATCCCGTAGTGATTTAAATCCACAGTGGCTAGACAACAACGACAAGGCACCAGCCACACTTTATGGCTTATCACTAGATTTACAGCAACTTCCTTGTGATGATTCATTATTTTTAGACGAAGCTCAGCTTAGAGAGAAACGTCAAGTTATTGAAACTAAGTTGCAAGCGCAAACAGATAAAATTGCCCAGCTTGATGAGCATTTAAAATCTATCGTTAAAGCGCTTAATCAGCATAAACTCAATGTCACGCAGCAGGCACAACACCTAAACCAGCAAAAGTTAACTTTAGGACAATTGCAAACACAGCAAGAAAGCTTAGCAATCAAAAAACAACTGGCTATTAAGGCACATAATCAAACGGTTGCAGCGCAATTACAAAGTTTCACTCAGCTAATAAAAGTAGTTGAAAAAAAGCAGTACCGCTTTGAAGAAAGTAAAGCCGAACAATTGCATGAACTAACGAATGACAAGTTAGAAAAGTGCATGGTGGTTGAAAGTGATAGAGATAACCAGTTAACACTCCTAACTGAGCAACTTATCGAACTAAAAGCGAATGCAAAACAACGGTTAGCCGAACTTAAAAAACAGCAAGCCAGTGATATTGAAAAACTTGATCCAGAAGGTGAAGTAGACAAAGGCATCGCCAAGCGGATTATCTTAGAGCAAAACTTACAACAATGTGCGCTATTTGCCCAAAAGGCACGAGACTATCACAGTTTTATGAATGAACGTTATTGTCACCGTGATGCTTTGGCTGAAGAAAATCAAAATAGAAAAATTGTTAAACGCAACCTTGAATCTGATCATGAAGATACTCGTATTGACCTAACAACAAAAATTAATGAATTAAAACAGCTGATAAAAAAAACAAATCAGCAAAAACAAGCCACTGATGACTTATTAGTGCAACTTAATGATAATAAGCGCTTGTGTGAAATGTCAGCAATTGCTAGTGAGCTTTGTCAACAAGAGCCAGCAAACCAAGCCGATTTAACCGTTAGCTTTTGTCATGATTTTTACCAACAATTTAAAGCCATTGAAAAACGTTTGGCGAGTCAGCTCAACACCTTTAGTGAACGTTTTAGAAAAGATCATTCCGGGAGTGAGCTTTATGAAAACTGGCAAAAACTATTAGTTGATAACGATAACTATACTGGCGCCAAAGCACTGTTTAAATATCGAGAGCCCATTAGTGAGTTATTAAATAGCGCCGAGCAAAAGCAGCAAAGTACCTATCAATTAGTTACTGTTAACGCCACTATGATCAACGAGTTTTATCAACATATAGAAAACTTTGGTCGTAATATAAAGCGAATAGGTAAACTTTTATCAACTAAGGTTACCGCGTTAGCGCATTTTGAAGCCTTAGCCGACATCAATGTGACTACGGTAATGAAGCAAGAAGAATTAGATTACTGGGGACCCTTAAAAAGCTTTGCTGAGGTTTTTGAACTACATAAAGACCAATTACGTGATGGTCTGGGTGAGGTACCGGACGATTTAGTGTTTGCTATGCAAAAACTAGCCAGTTATCTTCCTAATGAAGGTTTTGTTTTAGCGCACAATAATTTGTTTGATTTAGAATTTACCATTGTAGAAAAAGGCCAAATAAAATACGCTCGTAATGCTAAGCAGTTGAAAAAAGTTAGCTCCACGGGACTGTCTTATTTAGCGATGTTGTCATTATTTGCTGGTCTTTTAGCCATGCTACGGGGTGACAGCAAACATCCTAGCCAAATAATTTTACCAGTAGATGAACTGGGTGAGCTAGCTGCTGAAAATATCGACCTATTATTACAAATGTTTAATGATAATAATATCAGTATGTTATCTGCGTCCCCTTCTACAGATCGCCATATTTTATCCTTGTATAATCGCCACTATAAATTAAAAGACAATAAAATTTATCACGCCGAAATTCCGCAATCTCGCTTAGATGAATTACTCGAGCAACGTAATAAAGCCAAAGCCAGTACAAAGGTAAGTACCGAAGTGCAAGCACAACAAGAAAGTGCAAAGGAGTTAAATAATGTTTAAAGAAACTATTAAAAAACTACTTTGTGGCACGGTTATTTGTCAAACCGCTTTCGAAGCCGAATATTTGTATTTAAAAGCGGAAAGTCATAACGATAAGGTCAATGACTTTTTAGCTAATTTAGATAGAAAACTCACCTATCTTGACAGTGCAGATGCCTATTACTGTACCTTTAATCAGGTAGATGACAGTAACTATCACGAGCTCAGTGTGTTATTTAGTGAAATGCGTAGCACCTTTAGACCGCTAGTCGAGTTTTTAGATTTACTGCTAACGGCAACACAAGCTGATTTACCTATTCGCGCCAAATCGGTATTGAATATCAATGAATTATTCGAACCCTTTGAACATGATCAAACCTTAAGCGAGCAATTACGTCGCTTAACCTCAATTAAGCCATTTAAAACCAATAAAACAGAAACTCGAGAGCAATTAGTAATGGTATTTCAAAAGCTTGAAGAAATGCATTACTTTGTCCGAAAAAATGCCGGTAGCAGTAGATACTATGCCACCGCGCGTTTTGACTTAATTTATTTATTAATAGAATTTTTAAATGACGCCGAGCTGGTAACCTTACCCGAGCAAGAGAAAAGCCAACAAGATGAGCTACTTTTTTAATGACAGAGTTAATGAATCGTTTTAATGGAGAGTTCTAATGGCTGGATTTGATTCTTCTCAAGTCGCCAGTTTACTCAGACAAATTGGTGCCTACAATGACTTGCTCGCCAGTGCCTACGTTTATGGCTCGATCGCAAGTGACGAACAAGATGCTAATACCATTAATTTGCTGCATAAATCTGGCTTGATCAGACCTGACGACTCACCAGGTGAGTATCGAGTAACCACCGATCTTAAGCGCATGCTAAACCGACTAATGCGTAAGCAAACCAGCTATCGACAACTTACCGACATGGGTAAGGTGCTAGAAGCGATTGAAGAAGTGGTAAAAGATTATCAACTGGCGACATTGGCTAAAGAGCAAGAAGACGCCGAGTATTATTTAGACCAACTCGACGACCTACTTTATGAAACTAAAGACAGTTTAAATAATAATTTAGACAATATGCACTTTGCTATTGTTAGTCAATTTGGTTTTGTTAGTAGTTTGTCTAACAAAATACGTCAAAACGAACGTTACTTATCTCATGCGCAAAAACTGCTCAATGAGTTACAGCAAATTGACCCGCAAGACTGTTACGACTGGCTAGATTGGCTTTGTCCAAATGAGTTTGCCCGAAAAATATCGAGCTTTGTTTACTGGTATAACCAAATACTAGCAAAGCTGCGTTTAATTATTGATAATATGCGTATTAGCTTGTTTCGCTTACGTCGAGATGAAAAACAAGCCAGTCAATTGCGTAATATGGCGCGTTTTTTACGTAAACACCCAGAATTTGATCTTGATGACAAGCTCTTTGAACTACCAAATTTACCCGAACAGCTTAAATATGCGCCGCCAATGCCATTGCGCAGTTATGTCGATACCAAGCAAACCGACATAGAACAACCTTTACTTGAGTTGGTGCAGTCATTACGTAAACAAGCGGTAGTAACACCAATAAAAGCCAGAACCACCAATGAGGTTAGTTTCGAGCCAATTACAAAAATTTCTGCCGAAGAAGATTTTTTTGAAGAGCAAACAGAATTGTTGTTTGAGCGTGTGATCATTAATAACATTGCGGTCTCAGCGTTAAGTTTTTACCAAGAGTTTCAAAATTCTTGGCTGGAAAAATTACAAGTTATCGACCCCAAAGCTTGGATAGAATTAGTCTTTAGTTGCTATTGCAAATTAACCAGCGGCCAACAAAAGGCCTTGAATATTAAAATGAAAGGCGTTGCCGTTGCTGGCACTACCGATAACTACCGTTATAGTGATGTAGTTATCGAACTGAGAGTCGAATTAAAAGACGAATTAAGAGGATAACTAAAATCAGCAGCACCCGCTAGCACCTAAAACTACTAGCTTGTGCTGGCAAAGGAAGGCAAAATGAAAACAACAATGAACAAACAACTTTATAATTTCATTCAAGATAAACTGCAAAAAAACAGGCAGGGCGGTCAAATAAAAAATACCGCTTTAGCAACAAAGTTGTATGAACAATATAACTTTGGCCAGTTTGATCTTAATAAGCAATGGTTAACCTTTAGTCTTGAAAATATTATTGCTCTTGGTGAGGAAATACAAAGCACGCTTGGTCTTGATATACGACATGATCCTTATCCTAGTAAAGAAGACAGAATTAGCAGCGCAGAAAAATTTCGCAATGAAAAAGAAAATAGCTATGCGGTTAGCAAAGATTTTATCTTAATTAATAGTCTCGCTGAGCTGAACATTAATCAATCTCGGCATAAAATATCACCACTCACTTCTTTGGGTACTTATATAAAAGCCGATGATATTCAATCTATTGAGCACAGTGCGATTGTACTCGTTGAAAATCTTGCGGTTATGGCTAATCTCAGTGCTATTAACCTTAGCGCCATTAATTTAGCATCACTAAACAGTAAAACTTCAGAGACAAATACTCTATCGACTAATGTTCCAAGTACTCATATTTTAAGTCAATATATAGATTTAACTCAAGCGTTGTGGCTTTATCGCGGTGATGTTAAACCGCAACAAACAGCAAATAGCAGTTATTATTTTTTTCGTCGTTTTAAGGGTGAAATACCACTCATCTGTTTTAGTGATCTCGACCCTAAAGGTATTGAAATTGCGCTCACCAGCCATGCTGATTTTTGGTTAACCCTTAAAAATACAAATGAAGTCGCTAGGCCCTTATTAGGTGATGAGCAAGAATGGTATAAGCAGGGCACTTCTATTGATTTTTTACATCAACAAATGAATGTAAATCTAGATAAAAACAATGAAGGTGAAGAAAATATTGATTGGCAACATAAGTTTAAAATATTACTTAGGCATAAGAAAACACTTAAGCAAGAACATATACTCAAGTATAAACTTACCTTAACACTACTAAAACTTTAGCAATTCTTTGGTGTTTTATTAGACAAAATACTGCCGTTAAACAAGTCTAGTTGGTTGCAATTATCTTACCTGTCTTAAGCAATGTTTTAAGCAAAGAAAAATAAATTACATACTCAATGTTTCATAAATTAAGCAAATCGCACTATACTGTATATAAATACAGTATAGTGCGATTCTATAAAGTTAATGGTCTTTGCATCAAACTCCCCGCATGATGCGTTATATTATAAGTAAGCGATTGTTTATCCCTTTATAATGCCTGTGAAATGGCACAAGCTGACTTATTTATACCCGATCACACTAATGGTAATTTAATGAAATTCTTAGATAATGTGAACCATAGGTACGGTATAATACCGTAAAAATTCATGGCAAATATCTGCGGGTTTAGGAGCCTACTATCTGTTTTCATTTTTAAAAATAGATAAGTAAAGCGCTTTGAAAAAAGGAATGTACCATACAAGGAAATTAAAATTAGGATACGTAATCGTTGGCTCGGTTTCGCTTTACATTTAAGCTAACACATTGTTTCTTTTGGTTGTTTGCGAAATTTGCACTTGCTATGTTTATCAAAACCGTGAATACTAAAAACTAATTTGGCTAAATCAATGCCAATTGCTTTAATTGAAGACCTATGGACCTTCCTTTAATTTAATGTTTTTACCGCTTTCAATATGGCACCTAGATGCCGTTTGTGGGGAGTCCATAGTATTCGTTAGAGAGATCTGAGTTTCGCTTACCGTAGCAATAGGAATACTAGTGACTATAATTCACACTAAAAACTCGAAGTTTTCCCTTCGAATGGCTAATCCTGAAGATGCAGAAAGGGTTGTTCGCTTTATGAAAAGGTTGGGTGATTTTCAGAAAATGTCCGATGAAATTACTGCTACACCGGAACGAATAGAGCGACTGCTTCTCTCTAAGCAAGGTGAGGCTGTATTCGGAATATATGATGGTAAAATGGTTGGTTTTGCGTATTTTCATGAGAAAAGCTCAGCTTTCACTGGTCGTTCTGGATTGTTTGTAGATGGTTTTTTTATTGATGAATCTATGCGCGGCAAGGGCTTGGGTAATATCATGATGCAGTTTTTGTCGAAAACTGCACTTGATCGTGGCTGTGAAATGCTTGAGTGGGGATGTTTGGACTGGAATATTTCTGCCATTGAGTTTTACAACAAGCTTGGGGCTTATTGCATAGATACCATGCACATATATAGGCTATCACCCGATGATTTGAAGGTAACAGCGGCACAGTTTTAATGGCTGTTTGTGGTGGTATACTGCTTTGGCCACCTAATAAGAGGTTGTAAATGCATTACCAATGTCATTTAATCGGCTGAGAATACAATACATGAGTTTTAAAAGTCACTGTTTTCTTCCTCTAGACAAATTATACAGGCTCGTTATATGCAAAGGGAACTTGTGAGCATGAAAATAGTAAATTCATTATTAATTGTATTATCTATTTTATGCGTTTTGCTAAGTGCTGCTCCATTTACTCCTGCTGTATTTCTTTCAATATTTCTAATGTGTATTGCCGGTGTTTATGGATTTTATCAAAAAACCAACATCGCTTTACTTTTATTATGTTTTTCTACGCTAGCAATAATTGCAAGTCCTTGGGATATTTCAGTGATAAATATAGGTTATATCTTAGTTCCGTATTTTATAGGTTTTGGCGGTACACTTTTAGGCCTAAATAAAAAGGTAAGTGCATAATTTTCATATAACACATATGAGCCTATCTTATTGTGATCTCATCACTGCCTGCTTTTCGATGCAAAGTTTTGTACTGACTTGAAACAAGTAAAATTGATAAACCCAGTAGTTATCAGCACTAGGTAAAGAAGAATTGATTATATAAACGCAGCCAATAAGGATTGCTATAGTATTACGTGATTTTGGGACTAATTCAAAAAGTTAGTAATTTTTAACTAGACAAAATAAATTTCAATATCATCGTCGGCGAGTTGTTCAATATACAACTGAGCTAGCTCAGTTGAACTGAAAATCTCTTTAATTGCTTGACGTAATTTAAATTTTTGGTAATCGATACCTTCTTCATTAGAAGCAATAACGTATAACCAAGTTTTAACAAGTATGGGGGGTGGCAGTTGTTTCATCATTCAATCATCCGTAATTGGTAGGCTTACAATATACGCTATAACTAGGAAGTTTAACAAACCTTTATTCTTAAGATATGTCCGCTAATAAAAAGGCGATTATAAACCATTAGTTTTTATACACTCTGCCATATGCGTTAAATATAAAAAACTTAAGACTAGCGCGTGTTACTCACTACTACTATTATTATTATATTTTCAAATCAACTAGCCTCTAATACATTGATTTTTAGAGCCTTAAGCTATGTTATAATTTATCTATTATTTGGAAGAGTTAAAAGCGAATACTAAGCGATAGGATTTAGCATTATCATGTATAAAAAAAAGCAAGATACCAAGCCACAAGAGATTTCTTATGATCGCGTCAAGTCATACATGAAGTGGATGATTGAGAGATATGGTGATTATTCAGCTAAAGCATTACTGCAAAAGACCAATTTATTGTTTAAAGATGATACACAATTCAATGAACCGGCACTAGATTATCTAATTGAGCGAGGAATTGTGGATGATCTTCGTTATGCACAACGCTTAACAGATACTTTATCAGAGAAAAACATAGGGTCTAACAAGATTAAAGAGAAGCTGTATGCAAAAGGTTTCTCATCCCAAATAATCAATGAATGCGTTAGTGCAATAAAAACAACTGACGAAGACTATTTTAATAAAGCGCTAACGCTAAAAATAAGAAAGTTTGGGGAAAACCCTATTGAAGAGCTCAAGTTAAAACAAAAAGCGTTACGGCATTTAATATCAAAAGGTTTTTCATATTCAATCGCAAATAAAGCGGTTAGTCATCTCGGTGACGAAGACTACTAGTTCTGCTTATTATCAAAACCTATTGACGGTCGGTTTTTGATCAAGTACATTAAACCCATTGACGGACGGTTTTGTTTTGGAGGTTAAGTTTATGCAACTTGGTGAATTAGAAAAGTTGGTGTTGCAATATTTATGGCAACATAAATCTGCAGATGTAAAACAAGTTTATAATTATTTTGACAAAATTAGAGGGGGTAGTTTAAATACATACCAAAGCACTCTCGATCGGTTATATAAAAAAGAATTATTGTCTCGCCATAAAGTAATCAATGCCTTTCAATATCAACCAAGAGTTGAACGATATGAGTTGATTGGACAACTTATCAGGTCGGTTACCTGTGATTTTGTCACTGATGATAATAGTTTAGTGGCGGCTTTTTCTTCAATGTCACAAGATTTTAATGAAGAACAACTTAATAAATTAGAAGCGTTAATTGAAGCCCAACGGATAAAGTTAGCGAAGGGTAATTAATGCATGATTGAAGGTCAATTAGCACTTTGGTTGAACATAGTCACAATTGTTATTCTCGCGTTTGTAATTGCTAATTTTACGATATCAATCATTGTGTCTTTATTGGCACAAAAATTTATAAATTTACAGGTAAAATCTAGGAAGATCGTATTGTGGCTATTAGTAACTTTACCTTGGCTATCAAGTATATGTGTTGCATTGTACTTTTTAAGGGGATATACAAATTCCACGGTATTTCAATCAGAGGCGGAGTATGCACACTGGCACCATATGGACATATTCAACTGGTTAAGCTGGCATGGTGCAACCTTAATAATTGCGTTAGTTTTCACTGTATATATTTTAGGAAAAAAGCTTATTCAACTAAAGCGTCACCACAAAGATTTAGTGAATTTAGCTAGTATATCAAAACCTTTAAGTAGCGACGTTATAGAGATTGAATTACCTGAATCAAGTGCTTTTACCGCAGGCTTTATTAACAAAAAATGTTTTATTACTTCTGGCATGTTAAAGGAAATGACTGCTGAAGAGGTGGCGGTAGTGCTTGGACATGAAAGAGCGCATGCCAAGATGAATGATCCATTAAAGAAGTGGTTATTTAGTATTTTTACTGCTTTTTTTATTCCTTCATTGGCGGCTCACCTCAAACTTCATATGACACTTGCCATGGAACAAGCTGCCGATAATGCTGTGGTAAATAGTGATATAGCGCCGACATTTGTTGCAAGTACACTGGTGAAGGCGGCTCGCTTAAATGCGTTGTATTCACCAGTAAAGAATAATGAGCTAGTCGCTAATTTCGGCGCTGATGTATTAGAGCAACGTGTTTATTTTTTATTAGGGCAATTAAATTTAAAACCCGTCAATAAAATGCTTACCGCGATTTTGGTCACTTTCATTCTAGCCGTGTGTTTGTCTTCTATTGATGGCGTGCATCACTTAATAGAAACCGTACTAAATCATTGATAATAGCCGTTTCTATAGTTATTTAGAGATAAGTTTTTTAACTATAAAACCGACCTAAAGTCGGTTTTATACAGTTACATTTACTTTTTAACTCTATTTTTAAATTCTATTTTTACATAAAAGGAGGAGGTACAATGCCGACTCGAAAAATCATAAACACAAAACCGATTACCGATAGGTTTCTGATAATAAAAAAACTTATTATTGCAACACTATCCGCAGTTTCATTGACAACGTTGGCACAACAACCCTTTACTCAACAAAGTATAACGCTATATAGTGCCATTAGTTATACATTACAACAACATCCAGAGTTGAAGTCTTTTAGTCACATGCAAGACGCTGCTATGGGGTTAATAGAGCAAGCAGCTATTGCTAGCCCAATAATTATAAATGCGGGCGTTGAAGATGTTTTAGGAACAGGAAGCTATTCGGGTGTGGCAGGTATGCAAACCACGTTGAGCATTTCATGGTTATTAGAAGGAGATATTATCGAGTCTAGGGTAAATGCAGCCAATCAAAAAGCAACCGTATCAATGTTTGAAAAGGAAGTTAAAGCATTAGATGTTGCTGCACAAACGGCAAAAATATTTATTACGCTTTTATCGCAACAAGAACAATTAGTACTGGCAAAACTTGCTAGAAATCACGCAAAAAGACTACTTCGCGAGATAGAAAGCCGTGTTGCCGTGGGTAAAGTAAATATCATTGATGAGCTAAGGGCGAAAGCAGATCTTTCTAAAAAAGAGCTGACAGTGGAAGATTTTCACCATGAAATTGGTGCGAGTAAAGCGCAATTAGCGGCGCAGTGGCAAGGTGATACTGATTTTACCATTAATGGCACTTTAATCGGTATTCCAAGTATTGCTCAAGTAGAAGCAGCAGTCGAAAAACTAAAATCTAACCCAAGGTTAAAAATTTTTGCCTCCCAGCAGCGTATTGCTGAATCTGAAATTGAGCTGGCTAAAGCCAATCAGAATCCTGCTTGGTCGATAAATACTGGCATTAAACGAAACGAGGCCGTGGATGATTTTTCATTTATTGCCGGCATATCAATCCCTTTTGGTGGTGAAAATAGTAATCGTGGACGAATAACAGCCTGGCAAGCGAAAAAAAATCAAAGCATTGCCGAGTCAGACGCTTGGTTTAAACGTATTTCCATTCAACTGTTATTACTCACTCATAAACTCCAGCATAACCTTCATGTAATAGCAGGCCTTTCTAGTGAGACCATACCCTTATTAGAACAAGCGAGTGTTAAGGCTGCTGAAGCCTATAGTCTTGGCAATTACCGATATACCGACTTATATGCGGTTCAGCAAGAGTTAGTTGCTACGCAAATAGAGCTTATTCAAGCCTATACCAATATCCAGTTATTTAATATTGAACTAGAGCGCCTAACCGGCTCATCAATTTCTATGTAAGAGAGAAAATCATGAAACTTAATCCAATAGTTGCTGCCATTATTTTGGGGCAGATATCGCTAGTGAGTGTCTCATATAGCCCATTTGTACATGCTCAATCTACCGTTGAATCAGTAAAAGAGGAAGTTGAAAAAGGTATCAATAATGGCCGGATGTTGCGAGATGAAGGTTTTGCTATCGAGCTTGTTATTTTTGAAGATGGGGTAAAACCTGAATTTAGAATCTTTGCCACGCAAGGAACGACAACACTGGCCGCAGAAGATCTTGAAGTAAAGGTGCAACTTACCCGTCTTGGCGATGTTGTGGATAATATTAACTTCTTTGTTGAAAATAACTATCTACGGGGTGATATGGAGATTTATGAGCCTCATTCTTTTCAAGTCACGTTAACGGCTAAATATGGCAATAACAGCCATCAATGGACATATGACAATTTTGAAGGCCGTACTGCTATCAAAGATGACATTGCTAAAGCAATGGAAATAAAAACTGAATCAGTTGCTAGTCAGGTTTTTAACGAAACCTTAAAAGTTTTCGGAAAACTGACCACGGCACCTAACGCAGTTCGCCATGTCAGTGCCAGATTCCCAGGAGAAATTAAGACGCTTCATGCAGTGCTTGGTCAACGAGTAAAAAAAGGGCAGCTTTTGCTGACCATTGAAAGTAACGAAAGCCTGCAAACATATAAAGTGTACGCGCCAATGAGCGGTTCAATTACTAATCAAAATACTGGCGCAGGGGAGCAAACTGGCGATAGCAGGCTGTTGACCATAACGGATACCAGTAAGCTAATTGCTGAGTTGGCAATATTTCCAATGGATCAAGCAAGAGTAAAATTAGGGGCCATGGTCAATATTTATATACCCGGTAGTGAAAAAATCATTAAAACACAATTATTCGATACGCTGTTCGAGGTGAACCGTGAGCAGGCAAAGTTATATCGTGCTGAAATTGATAACGCAGATGACTCCCTTAGAGTAGGTCAATTTGTCTCTGCTGAAATACTCCTTAGTACCTATAAAGTGTCTTTGGCGGTAAAAGCTGAAGCCTTACAATCTTTTCGAGACTTTACTGTGGTATACGCCAAAGTTGATGAGGATTATGAGGTCAGAATGTTGGATTTAGGCCGGAAAGTGGGTGCTTGGGTCGAAGTTCTGGCTGGTATCTCTGCTGGCGTTGAGTACGTAGCGAAGAATAGTTACATCATCAAAGCAGATATCGAAAAATCTGGTGCATCTCACGATCACTAAGGAAGTAGTATGTTGGAATCAATTTTAAAATTTTCTATTGAGCGCAGTAAACTGATACTCGTTTTTGTCTTGGCAATTGCCACGCTCGGTCTGTGGAACTTTACTAAGTTACCCATAGATGCAGTACCTGATATCACTAATGTTCAGGTAATAATCAATACCGAAGCCGCTGGTTATACACCATTAGAGGTAGAGCAGAGAGTTACCTATCCACTTGAAACTGCATTAGCGGGTGTGCCTGGTTTGGTCAGTACGCGTTCTGTCTCTCGATATGGATTGTCGCAAGTCGTGGCTATTTTCAACGATGATACTGATATTTATTTTGCCAGACAACTTATTGGTGAAAAACTCAATGCTGCGCTTGCAGAATTACCACCGGGTTTGTCACCAATACTGGGACCTATTGCAACAGGGCTGGGTGAAATATTTATGTTCACCGTTGACGCTGAACCAGGAGCAACAAATGAAGATGGCAGCGAAATAACCTCGACCGACTTACGAACCATTCATGATTGGATAATAAGACCACAATTAATACAGGTTGAAGGTGTTGTAGAAGTTAATCCCATTGGCGGTTACAAAAGAGAAATCCTTATTGCACTTGAGCCACAAAAGCTATTAGCACACGGCTTAAGCCAACAAGATGTGATTAGGGCTATTGGCACACATAATCAAAATCGCGGTGCTGGGTTTATCGAAAAAAATGGCGCTCAATGGCTAGTACGTATACCAGGTCAAGTTGAAGATATTAACGGTTTAAGAAATATCCCCATAGCAACTAAAGCAGGACAATTCTTAAAAATTAAAGATGTAGCCGAGGTTAAAGAAGGTAAAGAGTTACGTACCGGGGCGGCAACGCAAGATGGGCATGAAATAGTGCTTAGCACTGTCTTTATGTTGATAGGCGAGAATAGCCAAAAAGTAGCTAAGGCTGTCGGTGAAAAACTAACCGAAATTAATGAGAATTTACCCGCTGGCGTAATTGCTAATGCGGTATATGATCGCACCAAGTTAGTGAATAAAACATTAGCTACCGTAAAGACAAATTTGATTGAAGGCGCTATTTTAGTCATCGTGATCTTATTTCTTTTATTGGGTAACTTCAGGGCTGCGCTTCTTACTGCTGCGGTGATCCCATTCGCCATGCTAATAACAGTAACAGGTATGGTACAAACAAAAACAAGTGCCAACTTGATGAGCTTAGGGGCGCTTGATTTTGGTTTACTGGTTGATGGCGCAATTATCATCGTGGAAAACTGCATGCGTAGGCTAAGTCAGGCGTCTAATGGCAAAGTACTACCCGTAAAAGAAAGGTTAGCGTTAGTCTTCGATGCTACGCGTGAGGTTATTCGTCCAGCCCTATTTGGTGTCTTTATCATTACCGTTGTTTATTTGCCCATCTTTGCTCTGACTGGTGTTGAAGGAAAAATGTTCCACCCAATGGCTATCACAGTGGTTATCGCCTTAGTGAGTTCAATGCTTTTATCAATAACATTTGTCCCTGCAGCCATTGCGTTAATGTTTAAAGGACCCGTTATAGAGAAAGAAAACCTTATTATGAAGGCAAGTGTATTTTTGTATAAGCCAGTCTTATCTTTTGTGCTTAAAGCGCGTTGGTTAGTCGTTGTGTCAGCATTTTCTCTTGTGGTGCTCGCTGGCGTTATGGCAACTAAACTAGGCAGTGAATTTGTACCTAACCTAGATGAAGGTGATATTGCTATGCACGCTCTTAGAATACCAGGTACATCGCTTTCTCAAGCGGTAGAAATGCAAAAGATTTTGGAAGCAAAAATTAAAGAAATGCCTGAAGTAGAATTAGTTTTTGCCAAAATAGGCACTCCAGATGTAGCAACCGATCCCATGCCACCAAGTGTTGCTGATAATTTTATTATGCTTAAACCTCGTTCGCAATGGCCTGATCCCAATAAGTCTAAAGATCAATTTATCAAAGAACTTGAGGATATTGTCACAAAAATCCCCGGCAACCGTTATGAATTTTTACAACCTATTCAAATGCGATTTAATGAATTACTTGCGGGAGTGCGCTCTGAACTAGCAGTAAAAGTGTTTGGTGATGATTTTGAAACGCTTGCTAGTTTAGGTTTATCAATAGAAGCCGCAATTGAAGGTGTAAAAGGTATTAGAGATATTCAAGTTGAACAAACAAAAGGTCTTCCTATCCTTACTTTTGTGCCAAAAGATGAAAAGCTAGCGCTATATTCCATTACTAAAGCTGATTTACAGCAGCAAGTTTCAGTTGCTATAGGAGGACAAACGGTTGGCAAGTTTTATCAAGGAGATAAACGCTTCGACATCATAGTTCGCTTGCCAGAAATACAGCGCAATAACGTTGATAACTATGGTCAACTGCCAATTACTTTACCAAGTGGAGGGTATGTTCCTTTACAAGAACTAGCATCGATAGAAATGGTTAATAGCGCTAATCAGGTTAATCGAGAAAATGGCAAACGTCGTGTTGTTGTCACTGCAAACGTTCGTGGTCGTGATTTAGGTAGCTTTGTTGCTGATATCAAAAAAGCAATCAATGCCGATGTTGATATACCATCGGGATACTGGGTTGAATATGGCGGTACTTACCAAAAGTTACAATCTGCTACCCAGCGACTGAGTGTTGTTGTACCAGTAACCTTAGTATTAATTATTGGCTTGTTGTTACTCGCCTTAGGCTCATTCAAAGATTCAATGATTATCTTTACGGGTGTGCCACTGGCATTAACTGGCGGCATATTTGCCCTAATACTCAGAGACATTCCATTTTCAATCTCAGCAGCAGTAGGATTTATCGCGCTGTCGGGTATTGCTATTTTAAACGGCTTGGTAATGGTTTCTTTCATTCGAGAACTCATTAAAGAAAAGCTAGGCTTGGAAGAAGCAATTATAAAAGGCGCATTAACACGATTACGACCTGTACTTACCACAGCGTTAGTGGCTTCACTTGGTTTTATTCCTATGGCGTTAAATACAGGTATAGGCTCTGAAGTTCAAAGGCCTTTAGCAACTGTTGTCATCGGAGGGGTTATTTCCTCAACCATTTTAACGCTATTTGTTCTGCCTGCGTTATATCGCTTGCTACATGCAAGAGATAGCAAAAGTTCAGAAGAAATTGGCAGTTATTCAATTGAATCTAAAGGGTAAGTTAATGTTAGCAAAGTGTAGACTAGCTTCTTTGTTGTACCCTCTGCTTATCCTCTGCGCGATGGTTTCTGTAGAAGCTTTCGCCCATGGGGTGGATGATAGTACACGCAATTTTTTGCAAAATAATACCGGTATTCAAATTGTACCCTTTATGTATATTGGCGCAAAACATATGGTTACCGGTTATGATCACTTGCTTTTTTTGGTGGGTGTTTTGTTCTTTTTACATCGAAGTAGGGAGGTGTTGCTTTATGTCAGCATGTTTACTATTGGTCATAGTTTAACACTGATGACAGGTGTACTTGCCAATATTCAAGTAAATGCCTATTTAATTGACGCCATTATCGGTCTGTCTGTTATCTATAAAGGCTTTGATAATCTCGGTGGTTTCAAGAATTTTTTTGGTAAACAACCTAACCCTAAAAAAGCGGTGTTTATTTTTGGTTTATTTCACGGCTTTGGCTTGGCCACCAAAATACAGGAGTTTGAGCTACCAGCACAAGGGTTGGCGACTAACTTATTCGCTTTTAATATTGGAGTCGAGCTAGGACAGTTTCTTGCTTTGATGTTTATATTGCTAGCGATTAACTATTGGCGTCAATTTTCAAGTTTCAATAAATTCGCCAAAACCACCAATATCGCCTTAATGAGCGCAGGTTTTATGCTTGTTGGCATGCAACTCACGGGCTACTTTATTTACTAAACTGAATTAAGGTTAACTAATTTTTATGAGAACACTATTTATGAAATTAAATCAAAAGAGTCGCTCGCTACTGAAAGCGACGGTAATGTCGCTGGCGGTAGCTATTGTTGTGCTAGTGCTATTTATTTTACCCGCAGAATATAACATTGACCCCACAGGGGTTGGTGAAAGGCTTGGGCTGACAGTATTTAATGCAGAAGCCAAGCCAGTAGTCACCTTGGTAGTAAAACAAGAACAGCAGGATTCGGTGACTTTAACCATACCAGCCGGTAAGGGCATTGAATATAAACTAGCCATGAAAAAGTATAGTAAAGCGGCATATGAATGGACGACCAAAAGTGGTGAACTTTATGTTGATTTACATGGTGAGCCAAAGGGTGATACTACGGGATATTTTGAGTCTTATGCCATTGCTACTATTAACGAAATGAAAGGCAGTTTCACTGCACCATTTGAAGGCTCACATGGTTGGTATTGGAAAAATAAATCGGCTAGCGACATTCAGGTTCACCTTATCTTTAATGGTGAATATGCCATTGAAGGTCTTAAGTAATACCAATCTCACTAAGTATGTGATCATTTCTACTTGTTAAAACCACCAACTACTTCGTTATTTATTCAATAATTAGAACAACTAGTTATTAAAATAAATGCCTTGTATTTGGCCGTTTTTCCTACGTATAAAATAGATGACCTAATTAATGAAACTGGTATAACTCTCAATTAAACGTCCAATTGAGTAGCAAATAAGATTCAGGATAAAGCTATTAATTAAACACTCAATTAAAAGTAAGGTAAAAATATGAATATGTTAAAGAAAATAGTCCTAATTTCGACTCTAGCTATTTCAGCATCTGTCTTTGCTCATGTTGATGGACATGGCAAAGTAACTACTGAAAAAGTGATAACGATAGCGCAAACCTCAGCCAAAATGCTCTCTTTCAAAGATCATGGCATGTCAGTAGGGAAAATTGATAAGTCATGGGGTGATGTGACTAAAGAACAATTTAAAATAATTGAAAAGGGTGATGCCAATTACATAGTAAAAGCATTAAATACCACAACCAAAGAAACATTCTATTTCAACATAAGCGAAAAAGGAAAAATCAAAGACGTCAGAAATGATCGTTCATTTAATAATGGCCACGGTCATTCTCATTAATGTAACTTCCTCAACCCCTTCTTTGTGAAGGGGGATAAACCAAACTGATTGAGCACTTTTGTTCTCTCAATGTCAATTTATTACACTTGAAAATGTGCATAACTCATGGATTAAAATAATTGACTTTAAATGAGCTGAAACTGCATTAGATATCGGTACAGGTACTGACAGCTATGCGCTAGCGCTAAATTGCTAGGTTACGAGTTACCATAATATAACCGTTTAGGCAACTAAGTTTAAGTAAAGGCAATACTGCTGAAACAATGGTTTTAGTAGTTAATCACCCTTTAAAGGGTTGTAAGTAACTTTTATTGATAGTTGTATTGTATAGGTTTCTTTGCGTTTTACTTACTATATTCCTTGGAATAATCCTGCCTTAACATCCTCTTTAAGCTATTTACTGCATATTATTCACGTTACAATAACTTCTATTACCATACCTTCAATTATGGTGATATCAGTCGTTAATTCTAGAAAATAATATTAACAACGTATTTATTTAGTAAAGGTACTTTATGAAAAATCAATTTATATCAGTGTTGCTGGTGGCGGCACTTAGTTTGAGCTTCGCTAGAGCAGAAGCAAAATCTGACAACTTCTCTACAGAGCAGCTTAACCAAGTTGAACAACTAAAACAACAAGCGCTAAAAAGTGACTTAGCGTGGAATTTGGTTGAATCGCTAACCACAGAAGTTGGCCCAAGAATGCCAGGAACCCCTGGAGATAAAGCAGGTGTAGCCTGGGCGGTAAAAAAGCTTAACGCCTTAGGTTTTGATAAAGTATGGACCGAGCCGGCAACATTCCCTAGGTGGATACGCTACTCTGAGTCAGCAGCGGTTATTAGCCCTGCGCCGCAAAAATTACATATAACGGCATTCGGTAATAGCATCAGTACGCCAAAAGCAGGTATACAAGCACAAGTTATTGAATTTGAAACATTAGCTGAATTAGAAAATGCACCAATAGACGCAGCAAACGGGAAAATTGTCTTCATCAATTACCGCATGAATCGGGATCGCGATGGTAATGGTTACGGGCCAGCAGTACAAGCTCGTAGGCGTGGCGCAGTGGTAGCCGCACAAAAAGGTGCGGTAGGTTATGTAATGCGCTCTGTGAGTACCGCACATCACCGCTTTGCTCATACAGGGGGCAGCAGTTATAAAGAAGGAGTGACCAAAATAGTCTCATCAGCTATTTCAAATGCCGATGCTGATCAACTTCATCGTCTGCTTGCGCTTGGCGAGCCGGTTACTATTAATATTAATGTGCAAGCAAAATCAATGGGTGAGGGCACTTCATATAATGTAATAGGTGAGTTTACCGGCAGTGAATTTCCAGAAGAATATGTACTTATTGCTGGACATTTAGACTCATGGGATTTAGGCACAGGTGCATTAGATAACGGCGCGGGTGTTGCTATTACAATGGCTGCAGCAAAGTTAGCAGCGAAAAATACGCCTAAACGCAGTATTCGCGTAGTGCTTTTTGCCGCAGAAGAGTTTGGTTTATGGGGCGCAAAAGCTTATGTGAAAAAGCATAAAAATAGCCTGTCTAATATTGTTGCAGCAGCAGAATCAGACTTTGGCGCTGACAAAATTTGGGGGTTTGAGTCAAATGTTCACGCAAGTGCATTACCCGTGGCACGAGATATTGCCGCAATGATGCAATCATTGAATGTAGAATATGTTGGTAGAAATGAAGCGCGTGGTGGGCCAGACTTAATTCCATTTCGTCCATTTAACATCCCAGCATTTGAGTTAGCACAAGATGGTACTGATTATTTTGATTACCACCACACCGCTGATGATACACTTGACAAAATAGACCCAGAAAAACTACGTCAGAATGTGGCAACTTATGCGGTATTTTCATATATGGCTGCTAATGCTAAAACACGTATGAACGGCAAGAAAATAACTAATAACTAATAATAAAGTACATGAAGTTAGGTTAGTCGGACAAAAACTAATTTCATGTACTTAGCGTTAAACAATTACTAATATTACTTGGTTCTTCTGGCTTACTATAGTGAATAGTTGAGTGTTCCGTCACTTTGATTTTTCTTTTGTTTTGCTGGTAGCCAACCCCTTGAAAATCAATGAAATACTCAGGTAATGCTAAGATAGAGCCTTCAAGGAGTATTTGTTTAATCATCATTTTTACGGTAACAGCCCAGGAAAAATCACAACTTAATTCTTGATCTTTTTCTATAAATTGACTGTCATGAGTAAAGTGCCATTCATTGATATCCCCCTTCCTTGCCATAAGAGAGATATTGCAACTAGGGCAAATACAACCGCACTTTTTTCCTGATTTAACAATCAATTAATAAGTTTGTATCTAACGATAAAGTAAATGGTACAACCTATGCTGATTGTCTCTCCGTTAATTGATTATAGCGCTAATGTAAGCAGTTGCCATGTTAACTTATGGCAATGGAGCGGTTTATTTCAATACGTTTTGTATTGATTATAGCTACCATACAGGTAATAGTAGTATCCTTAGTATTTGATTGTTATAACAATAGACCCGTAAAGGTAAGGTTAAAATGACTATAAAAAAATACCGATTGAGCTTTTGTAATATCAATATACTTACTGATAATATTGCTGAAGTAATAATTGATAATAATATCGTAGTGACGATAGAAATGGTTGAAGAGCATGATGATTTCTTATGCACTATATTTAATGGGGATTTTGGTGTTTTGGTTAATAAAGTTAATACGTATTCTTATACTTTAGAAGCAAAGCTAATCATGGGTTCAATTGAATCCATGAAAGCGATAGCTTCAGTTAATTATTCTCCTGACGGCACACAATCCAGTCAAGATATTAAAGACAGGCGTTCTAACGATAGCTTGAATTTAAAATCATTTTCTGGTTATGAGATGGGTTGGCAACGAGCATATGATTGGTTGACACTGGAACTTTCGTACTGACTACATTGAAAATTATTTGAGTTAGTTTAGATTTATGGAAGATAATACCAATCACATTAAATTGGTGATCATGTGAACTTAGCCCAACTTCTGGTGCATATTGATTTCACTCTCGTGATATCTTCCCAAAGATATTCCATGCATCACTTACTTGCTGAACTATGTCTTCGTAGCCATTGAATGCTTGATTAGCTAATTCATTTTGGCGAGTAGGGAGGTAATTTAATCAGGCTAACATTGTTAATAATTTTTTCGCTGTTTTAACTCGTGAATCTAATTCAAAGAATTTTACAATGACTTTATAGCGCTCTTTTAATCTGGCGTTGTTTGTATAGGGGGCGGTGATTTTCTTTCACTATAGGAGCTTTATATAATTATATTTAGGAGGGTATTGTAACGGAAAGGGACAAAAAAGTTCACATAATTTTCGGCATTGGTATAACAAAAACACTCAGATTAAACACAGACAAAAGAGCCTTCTTTTACTCATACTAAACTACAACACCGCCAATTTTTAACATTGAATCCTTTACATCAATTTAATCGCATCTATACTTTAAATCACCGAGTGACCGATTTACGTACGAACATAGTGAAATTTATACAGTTATTGTTAAGTAATAAATTTGTTCTATATTAGTCACCCAAATAATAAAAATTTTTGAACAAGTATTCTCCAAGGAAATAATAGTCTTACAATTACGATGCGGTTTTTCTTCTGATATGGAAGATCAATTGCTGTGGTTTAGAATATTTCTGAGGATAAATTATGAGATTATTTTTAAAAGTTTTATTATTTACCTTATTAATTTTAGTAACTAAATATAGCTTTTCGTTTACTTCTGTAGCGGTAACTAAGGTAACAACATCTTTATCGACTGCTAACTCTTCAGCAAGTAAATCTGCTAAATTTGACGACCAGACACTAGCTAACTTTGTCGAGAAATATCAAGTTGCTATTGAAGAAATCGAAAGTCAAGATGGCGCCTATGGTAGCCGATTAACACAAGAATTAATGAATCTCGGCAGCATCTATCAAGAATACGGTCGACATGACGAAGCGATCAAATTTCTTAAGCGCTCAGCACATTTAAATCGTATTAATGACGGTTTGTACTCAACGACACAAATTCCCATTATTCGAAAACTAATCACCAGTTTGAAAGAAAAAAAACAATGGCCAAAGGTGGACAAAAGATATTCACATTTGAGTTGGTTATACAGTAAAAATTTTGCTGCTGATAATATTAAGATGCTCGAAATTCAGATGGAAAAGGCGCATTGGTATTTGAAGTCCTATTCAGTTCAGCTATCAGCTGCACCGTTAAGAGACTTAATTAATGCTTATGGGTCTTACCAGAATGCTTTGGAACTTATGAGTAATACTTACAGTGAAACTGATATTCGAGTTATTCCTGCTTTAAATGGCTTGATATTGGCAAATTACCTTGTTGCAACTACCATTTTAGCTGAATCGGTCACTATTAATTCAGACGGCAGCTATGCCAAAGAGCATAGTATATCTGGTAGAAAAATAAGTTTTATGAAACGTAAAAGTTTTTCTACTGGGGTAGAGCTTATTCAACGGGAGTTAGCTGTACATAACGAGCAACAGCCGATAGATCATATGCATGTTTCTAAGGCAATGCTTAAATTAGCTGACTGGTATTTAATGTACGGTAAAAGGCAGCTAGCCAGCAGTCATTATAAACAAGCGTATGCATATGCTAATACGCATAATGAAAATAACAATAAATTTAATGAGTTATTTAATGTTCCTGTGGTATTACCCGATCTTCCAAATATCTATAATAATTCTACTACTAACTTACCAAATGATAGTAACTTAGAAGATGTGAAATATGTACATGCATCTATGGACATTACCCGTTATGGCAAAGTACAAAATCTTAAAATAGTAAGTTCTTATCCAAAAAATAATATGGGAATGCGTTCAAAAGTTTTAAAATCTTTACGATCAGCTAGGTTCAGACCGCGCATTGCCGATGGCAGTCTGATGTTTACCGCTCAATTTCAGCTCCATGTTTTTCCATAAATAAAAAGCCATTTGGGGGGAATTATGAATACAAAATATATCTTAGTGATGATTACGGCGTTAGCAATATGTGTAGTTGGTTGTAAAACAACTCAGCAAAGTCCGCAACCACCTCAACAGCCTCCGGCGGCTAAAAGTTCAAAACCTGCGAGCGCAAGTACCGCTAGCAGTTCTTCTAGTCGTTCTCAACCAAGTAGTGCTAGTCAATCAGCCCGAAAAGATAGGTCAAAAGCATCATCAACATCAGGAAAAACCGCCAAAAACCGACAATCTTCAAGTCAACAGTCTACAAGTAAATCAAGTGATAAGGGGAGCAGTCTGCCATCAAACCAACAAGGAGAGGGGAGAGAAGGAGAAGAGCAGTACACGGAGGCCAAAAATCAACAAAATGGTGGTGATGGTGATGAAAAACATGAAAATTTAGAAAGTATCAGTGGCGAAAGCTCAACCAACCCTAGTGATGAAATAGATTTTTCAGAAGAAGAAAATAGTGCATCCAGTGCTCAAGCTGAGCAAAGTGAAAAATCAGCGCAAAATACTCAAAATAATAGTTCAGCTAATGATTCATCTCAAAGTGCAGATTCATCAGCAGGCAGTACTACTTCTGGTCAATCACAAGCAGAGGTCGCTCTGACCCGTTCTGAACGGGTGGGAGAGTTGGATGAACAACTAGACCGGTCCATGGGTGATTATGATGGCATGATTTTAACGGAGCGCGAATATATACAAAATAGAGGAAATGAAGAAGGTAGTGAGCAAGAGGTTGAAGTTGCTGATGTCGGCACCCTATATGATGATGTACTCAATGGCGAGGCGGAAAGCTCTAATCAGCAAGCAAGTAACAAGCCTGGAAATTCATCAAGTTCAGGTGTAGGAAATATGCCGACAGTATCATCCAATGATAAAGACGGTGATTTTAAGCATAAACAAACGGTTTATGCTCCTCCTGCAGATATTTCCAGCGGTAATGATGACGATGTTGTTGCTCGGCAAATAAGAGAAGCTGCGCTTAATGAAGCAGATCCTGTGTTACGTGAAAAGTTATGGCAAGAGTACCGTAAATATAAGAAAGCCAATAATTAAATACAGATAAGGTAAAAATCAATGATGAAGAAATTCAAATTTTATTTATTGGTGCTACTGATGACAGTAATTTCTATGACAATGACTGCATGTAGCTCCGTCGATATAAAGACCACAAAAGTTGTGCCTGTCACGCATGAATTGGACGATATCCCCGAATCTGAATTATTAGACGTTGGTATTAGAATATTTCAGCCTGGACTGGAAAGATTAGATGAACTCGATGAAGATGAAATAGTCTTTCCCGAAATTAGAATAGCGGAAGCCAACTATTTTCCTCATTTATTAATGGAGTCTTTGCAAAATAGTGCTGCCTGGGGAGCGGTACGAGTAGTGCCGAGAAAACATGATTCTGTTGATGTCTTGATTAAGGGGAATATTGTAAAGTCTGATGGTGAAGTTTTGAGCATAAATATAGAAGCTATTGATTCTCTTGGTAAAATTTGGTTTTCCAAACAATATGATCAAAAAGCTAGCCGGTATTCATATGATAAAAAGCTTAAAGTGAGTAAAGAACCATTTCAAAATATGTATAACCTAATTGCTAATGATTTAAATGTCTATAGAAAAAAATTATCTGCTAACGAGTTAATAAAAATCCGCCAGGTTGCTGAATTAAAATTTGCTCAATCATTTGCGCCGCAAATGTTTTTGGAGCACCTGACAACAGATAATTCGGGCATTTATTCTATTAATCGTTTGCCCGCTGAAGGTGATCCTATGATGGCCCGAATCCGGCAGGTTCGAGAGCGTGATTATCTATTTGTTGATACTTTGCAAGAATATTACAGCAGATATGCCAAACAAATGGAGCCACCATACTTACAATGGCGCCGTGAAAGTTATGGTGAAGTGCTTGCAATGCGAACAATGGAGAGTAAAGCAATGAATCAAAAAATATTCGGTGCCGTCGCTATTATTGCCGGAATAATAGGGGCTGGAAATGGCAGTGGCTCGGTAAGAGCCGCAGGTATTGTTGGCGTTACAGCGGGTGCCTATATATTAAAAGATGGCTATGAACGTGATGCTGAATCACAAATACATATCGAAGTATTACAAGAGTTAGGTGATTCATTAGAAGCTAGCATTGAAAATAACGTGGTTGAACTTGAAGATCGAACCGTCACACTCTCTGGTACCGTTGACAATCAGTATCAACAGTGGCGTGAGATATTACAAAACATTTATAAGATAAATCAAGGTGTAACCTTGAATGAAAGTCATTAAATCTATGGTTTATACCCATATATAGTCTATAAATTGACTAGGGATGTTAAAGCTTTTAGTAATGAACAGTTGCACAGAACTCTTTTAAAGCGGAGATGTTAATGAAGCAAGATAATGATAAAAGTGAATCAGTAAAATCAGAGTCGATTTCATTTAACTTTGAAGATAAGTCATTCTTACCCCAAAAAGCAATTTTTCATTGGTTTTCGGGTAATGTTTTTATCGTGCTTTTATTAATCGCCCTTTGTGCAACTTTATATTTTGTTATTTTCTGGTTACCTCAGTCAGTAGATAAGGCCGGTGTTGTTAACGAAGCTAGTGTTATTTTAGCTAAGGAGCCGTTAAAAGTGATTGATGAGTCTCCTTGGCATGAAGTGCAATTAACTAAATATCGGCGAGCGGCACAAGAAGTCTTATCAACACTTTTACAACAGCAGCAAGTGCTGGAAGATAAACATGTAGAACTGTGGAACGCAGATGAATTTGCTCAAGCAATAAAAACTGCCGAATCGGGTGATTTGTTCTATCGAACTCAAAAATTTGATCAGGCCATTACTACTTATAATCGAGCATTGCAGCAATTAAATGATATTAGTGCTCAGGCTGACAGTGTCTTTAGTGATTATCTTGAGCAAGGAATACAAGCCTTAGCGGCAAATAATGCCCAAAAAGCCAAAGAAAAATTACAAGTAGCATTATACATTAGTGAAAATAATGAAATGGCGACCAGTGCATTTGATCGCGCCATTGTCCTAGACCAAGTCTTATTACTAGTAAAAGCGGGTGAGGTGTTAATGGATGAGCTTTTATTGATAAAAGCCAAAGAAAAGTTTACTCAAGCTTACGCATTAGATAATCACGAACCTAGGGTAAATGAACAGTTATTGATTGTAAATCAAGCTATTATGACAAGGGATTATTCCACAGCCATGTCGGCGGGTTATAGACATTTGCAAATTCAGCAATTTAAATCAGCAATAAAGAATTTTACCTTGGCAGATAAAATTAATCCTAATAAAGCGGATGCTAAAGATGCAATTGAACAGACTCAAAATAAAAGAACCCAATTTTATATAGCGGATCACATCAAAAAAGCACAAGATTTTGAGCGTAGTGAAGATTGGTTATTAGCTAAGGGTAGTTACCAAGCTGCGTTAACGTTAGACGGCTCATTAATGCATGCCAGGTTAGGAGGAATTCGTACTTTGGCGAGAGAAAATCTCGAGAAAAAAATACTTTATATTATTAATAAACCACAAAGATTAGCGAATAAAAATGTTTACCAACAAGCCATGTTAACGCAACAACAGGCTCAGCAAATTAAACAGCCCGGTGTTAAGTTAGCTCAGCAAATACATAATGTTGAGCAGGTGTTATTACAAATGAACACCCCGGTCTCCCTTCGAATTGAATCTGACAACCAAACACGTATTACCTTACATAGAGTCGGTGAGTTGGGTAGTTTTTTGTCGAAAAGCATTTCACTAAGGCCTGGTGATTATACTTTAGTCGGTTCTAGAAACGGATTTAGAGATGTAAGGCAAGACTTTACCTTAATGCCAGCAAATCAGCTAAAAAAAATAATTATTTTATGTAATGAAAAAGTGACTAACGGATGAATAAATTACTTAATGATAAAGTTGAAACGGATGGAGCTACTGCTACAGAAAGTATTCATGCAGACAGTAATACCATAGTAGCAGCTGCATTTTCCCCATCAACAGGGAAAGTAATAAAGGTGGTGAAAAGACGTCAGCCAGTTTTCTATCTATTGGCTACCTTATTATTCAGTGCTGTGGTGATTTTATGGTATTTGGTTAGTGCTAAATCGGTCGTTATTACTACTGAGCCCACAAGTCATGAAATGATAATAACAGGGGGGCTTTATTTCAAAATGTCCGATCATTTATTAATGTTATCTGGAGAATACCAGTTTAAGTCTCACGCCGTGGGATATCACCCCTTGGATGAAAAATTCATCGTGGCGGAAGAACAGAATCAACACCTTAATTTTGATTTTAAAAAATTGCCCGGACATTTAAAGTTGGCTATTCAACCTGATATTGATGTTGAGGTTTTACTTGATAACCAGCCGGTACAACTGCAAGATAATATCATAAAAAACCTTGCTGCAGGTCAGCACCAGATATCAGTACTATCAGAAAAATATTTTACTTATCACAATGATCTTGTCATCGGTGGTATGGAAAAAACTCAAAATTTAACGATTAATTTGCTCCCTGCCTGGGGCAAAGTAAGTATAAATTCCGAGCCTATAGGCGCTCAGGTATACCATAATGACAAGCTTTTAGGTAGCACACCTTTATATGTAGACATATTACAAGGTGAACAAAATTTTCTTTTTAAGAAAACAGGTTATCAGCAAACAGAAAGGGAGCTTAGCGTTGTCGCAGGTGCAGATCATAGCTTAGCACTCGCCAAGCTTTTTAAATTAATGGGCAAACTTTCTATTTCCTCTGTGCCTGCGGGTATAAGTGTTACTTACGGTGAGCAATATTTGGGGGTAACACCAATAACTGCGGAGGTAAAACCTAATATAAAACAAGCTTTATTATTATTTAAAGATGGCTACCAGTCGCAATCGGTCGACTTGTTGGTGCCATCTGGGGCAAAGGTTGCAAAAAACTTCACTTTACAGCTGGATGTTGGCGTCATTAAATTTAATGTTTCTCCTGAGGATGCATTGTTGTATATAGGTGACAGGCTGATGGGACGTGCTAATAAAAGTGTAACAATAGCGGTTAAACAACAAAAAATAAGAATTGAAAAAGAAGGCTATGCAAGTTACCAGAGTAATATTTTACCAAATAGCTCTATGGAACAAGTTTTTTCAGTGCAATTGAAAACTATAGAACAAGCTAAATGGGAAAATATCAAAGAAATAATTGTTTCTGCTACCGGTAGTAAACTCAAATTATTTAAACCCGATGATACCTTTATTATGGGAGCATCACGCAGAGAACAAGGGCGACGTGCCAATGAAGTCAAAAGAACAATACACCTAAGTAAGGCTTTCTATTTGGGATTTACTGAAGTCACCAATAAAGAATTTCGCCAGTTTCACAAAGATCATTCTTCGGGGCATGTTAAGGGCAATAGCTTAAATGGTTTAGCACAACCAGCAGTCAAAATGACTTGGCTACAAGCCGCGCAGTATTGTAATTGGTTATCGGAGCAAGAAAAATTAACTAAGGTCTATCAAATAGTCGATGATAAAGTCACCCATTTCAATGAACAAGCTAATGGTTACCGGTTGCCAACTGAAGCTGAATGGGCATGGATTGCCCGTTATTCTGATGGGAAGATGCTTAAATATTCGTGGGGAAAAAATTTACCGCCGAAAAAAAATGCTGGAAATATTGCGGATATCGCGGGTGCACCAATATTAGGTTATATCCAAGCTACCTACAATGATAGCTTTATTACCACAGCTCCAGTAGCCTCCTTTTCAACCAATAAAAAAGGGATTTTTGATTTATCCGGTAATGCGGCTGAATGGATACATGATTTTTATCAAATAAAAACCGGATTATCACTAGCGGCTGAAAAAGATCCCATGGGCCCGATAACGGGTGATTATCATGTTATTCGCGGGGCTAGTTGGGCTTATGGCAGTCGAACTCAATTACGCTTATCTTTTCGTGATTATGGGAATGACAAACGTAATGATCTAGGGTTTAGAATAGCGAGATATGCTCAATAAGTCTTATTTAAGAAATATCTTTAAGGACTATGTATGAAAATAATTTATTTTAACACCGCCTTGATTACTTTATTGGCTATTACGACATCATTTCTTGTTGTCGGTAAAAATAACCTAATAACAGATAAAACTGATAGTAACAACGCTTGGCAGCTCATCACTCTTAATCACCTACAGGCTGTACAGATGATTACTAAAGCGCAAAAAACTGCCCCAAGACAAGCCATCCTGCCAGCTAAGGTCAACTTAGCAGAGGAACAAGTTACTAAAAAAGAAACAGTTCCCCCGAATAAAAAAAATAACGATGACCGATTTATTCCAACCGAAGCTATTTCTGAAGATTTGGCTGTTTCCTTCCCCGTTGATATTTAATTTATATTAGGAAAGTACTATGAAACGAACCACCGGAACCGAATTTGTTTATCAGCTAATGGCTCTTCTTGTCGCAATTATTTTAGTGCATGCCACATACGTTACCATGATCCGTCCAGAAGCTGACGCAATTATTAAGCAACAACAAGCTCAGTTCATTGCTGGCAGTACCGTAACAAATAAAAGATCTATTTATGTGGTATTGAAAGATTATGAGCAAGAAACCTGTTTCATTTTAATGTTTTGGGTATTAATGATCATGGGATACAAGGCAAGGTTATCGGTGCAAGAAAAAAACATGCTTGCACATAGCATGTTAAACATACAAGAAGGGGCGAGCATATTACCAAAAGATGCTCGAAATTTGTGTAGACCGTTACAAAAGCTTTCTGTAGAGCAGCAGCAAATGTTAGCGCCAAGAACCTTACTGATTGCTTTACAACGTTTTTCTGCGACTGCTAGTGTCGCCGCCGTAGCCACAGCTATTAAAGATATTTGTGACTCGGAAGCCGATAGACTTGATAGTGAGTTGGCTATGATTCGCTATATTTCGTGGGCAATTCCTTCAATAGGTTTTATTGGTACCGTACGTGGTATTGGAGAAGCATTAGGCCAAGCTCATCAAGCGGTAGAAGGGAATATCATTGGCGTGACAAATAGTTTAGGTGTTGCCTTTAATTCAACTTTTATTGCACTTGTTATTAGTATTTTTATTATGTTTTTCACTCACCAATTGCAATTAATGCAAGAAAGGTTAGTACAAAATACTCAAGAGTATTGTGATTCCAATTTATTAAATCATTTAAAAACAGATACTGATGGAGCCGACTAATGCCGTTAACCATCATTGAGCTTAATGATTATCAATTGACCGTAAGGCAAAAACATTCACATTATAGTGAACTAGGATTTGCGCAAATAACCAAAGATAGTGTCGTTTTTGGTGAAGAAGCTTGGTTACAAGCCCGTATTTCACCCCAAGCCAGTTTTTGTCATTATTGGCAACGTTTAAGCTATGAAGAAGTACATTGTGATAATAACTATATTAATAATTTTGCCGATTTAGCTTATATGCAATTACAAAATTTGGTTAGTCATGTGGATCATTGCTCAGATGTCATATTTGTGGTGCCAAGTTCCTATAATCAAGAGCAATTGTCATTATTATTAGGTATTGCACAAAGTTGTCATCTTAATGTCTTAGGCCTGGTAAATAAGACGCTAGTACGATTTGAACATCGTTATAATGTTGGAAGATATGCTATTTTAGATATAAGTTTGCATCATAGCAGTTTAACTGAATTATTAGTTAACCATGATGTTTCACTCGGTAATATGGACCAATTTACCCACAAAGGATTTTATGATTTATATGAACAACTTGCCCAATGGTTGAATCATCAATTAATTAAAGAACATCGTTTAGATGCATTTTATAGCGCGGTAACCGAGCAGCAGTTATATAATCAATTATCGAAATTAATTAAAAACTCTCAAAACTACTTCGAGCTTATCATTGATGGTAAAAGCATTAATGTTGCTCAAAAAGACATTAATCAGCAAATAGAAGAATTTTTCACTGAATTACTCGCAAGCTGTAGCAAGCGCAGTGATAAAAACATTCCACTATTTATCACTTCACGCTTTGCGAATTTATGTCCTAACTTATTTGCTAGCGACACGGTACATTTATTAAATGATGCTTGTATATACTCCCTTGTGACAGCCAATATGGCTAATTTTTCTAATGATAATGGCGTATTTTTAGTTACCCGTTTACCGTTAGTTAAAGAAACTAAAACTCAGCCTGAAGCCGCTAAACAGTCAATAAACAATTCGTTAGCAAATAAATATGAGATATCACACATCCTCTTAGACGGTAGAGCTTTCCCCCTTAACGATCATTCATTGTCTTTGTCATGTTTGCAAAAAGGAAGAATTGCACCGCTAGTGGCTCAGTCTGCATCCATAGTGTTAGCGCCTAACGCAGCTAAATGGCAATTAAACCTAACCAATGCACACTTAACTGATGCACATTTAAATACACAAAAGGTATTTTTAAATGATCAACCGGCAATTGACGGTCAAATTGTTTTACAAGGTGATCAAATAACCATCAAGCAAACTGACGGTAAAAATAAGGCATGTTTTGTGCTCATCAAAGTTGAAGAGGAAATGTAATTAATATGACCAATAAAAGAAAGTTCTCGACTTTTAGCCTTTCATTTCTAGACATAATGTCCTGCGGTTTTGGTGCCGTTATTTTAGTGTTTTTAATTATCAAACACGATATGAATAGTCAAGTTGAAGAGCAAAACTTGGACTTAAAGGCGGAAGTTAATTTATTAAATGAAGAAATAATTATCGGCGAAAAACACTTAGTAAAAATTAAAAACACCCTGTCTTTACTCGACCAAGAGTTAGTTGAAAGTAGCGGTTTGGCGCGACGAATAAATGATGAAATCGACGCTATTGATAATAAAGTAACAAAATTATCGGAGGAAAGTGACGATCAGCAAATTGTAAAAATGGAAGAACAGCTGAAAACCTTAATGCTTGAAAGGAAAAAATTGGCAGACGAGCAGGCTAAAGGTAATAATGCCCGAAGGTTTGCTGGGCAGGGAGACCGTCAATATTTAACTGGGCTAAGGCTTGGTGGTAGCCGTACTTTGATATTACTTGATGGCTCTGCCAGTATGCTCGATAGCCGCATTGTTAATATTATTCGCCGTAGAAACATGACCGAACAGCTAAGAAAACAGTCGAAAAAGTGGCAACGAGCTATCAAAACGGTAGAGTGGTTAATTGCCAAGTTTTCCTTAAATAGTCAATTTCAATTGTTTGTCTTCAATACTGAAGTCAAAGCAGCCAAACAAGGCGCTGTGATTAAATGGCTGTCGGTTGATAATCAACAGCAACTAAACGATAGCATTAAAAATTTACATGAAATTATACCTCATGGCGGTACCAGTTTAGAGCGTGCTTTTCTAAGCATTCATTTCTTAGATCCCCTGCCAGATAATATTATCTTAATAACAGATGGGCTGCCAACCCAAGGTATAACACCGACCAATAACCATATTATCAGTGGCGTTGAAAGAGAGAAATTATTTGCCTTAGCAATAGACGCTTTGCCACAAGGTATCCCAGTAAATATTTTACTATGGCCAATGGAAGGAGATCCTATGGCCGCTTCATTATTTTGGAAATTGGCTCAATTGACCGCAGGTTCTTTTATGAGCCCATCAAAAGATTGGCCATAGGGGATTTAATGAAAAGGAATAAGAGAGGAACAGACGAATTTTCCATCGCATTTTTAGATGTTATTTGCTGTGGCTTTGGTGCGATTATTTTACTGTTAATGATCACAAAAACTGTCGGGCCGATAGTGTTAGAAGAATCGACCCAAAACCTTGATGGTCAAATAAAAAATTTACAACAAACCTTATTTGAGGTTCGAGGTGAGTCTATTATTTTTAACAGAGATTTAACGGCAAAACATGAACAAATAGATCATGAAAAGAAGCGGGTAGCTATTCTAAGAACGCGTTTGGCAACGATACAAGCACAATATGCACAAATGTCAAAAGCGGCTTCTTTTAGCCACAAAGAAAAAGGTAAATTAGCCATTGCATTACAAGAGCTTACCGTAGAAATGGAACGTTTATTGGGAGAGAATTATACCAGTAAAAATGACTTTATTGGCGGAATTCCCGTTGATAGTGAATACTTAATTTTTATTATTGATACTTCTGGCAGCATGTTTAATTACGGCTGGGACAGGATGTTAGAAGAAATAGTCGCAACATTAAATATTTACCCTAAAGTTAAAGGCATTCAGGTGATGAATGATATGGGAAATTACATGTTTACTAACTACCGTCGACAGTGGATACCTGATACTAAAGCAAGACGAGATGCCATTATAAAAAGGCTTAGAACTTGGAATCCGTTTAGTAATAGTAGTCCGGTCGAGGGAATTCAAAAAGCTATTCGAACCTTTTTTTCACAAGATAAAAAAATTAGTATTTATGTGATGGGAGATGAATTTTCCGGAAGCTCAATAAGCAATGTACTCTCGACCATTGAAAGAATTAATAAGGTAAATGAACATGATCAGCGCTTGGTACGTATTCATGCGGTGGGCTTTCCTGTGCAATTTATTCGACCAAAGAATTTGCAAAGAACAGGCATTCGCTTTGCAACATTGATGAGAGAACTTACTTTCCGTAATGGTGGCACTTTTGTTGGGCTTAACCATTATCAACCCCAAAATTAACGAATAAGGCGGAGGTCGCCAATGATTTATTTGAATAAAATTTTCATTATGGTTACTAGATTAGGGATGTTCGGTTTAGTACTTAGTTTGCTGCTTAGTTTAATGAGTTGTAAAAGTACTTTAGAAGTAGAAGGCAACTTTCCTACGCCCGTTATTAATATAATACCTTTGAATGTGGGGATCATATATGAAGAGCAATTTCGCTCTTATCGATATATTGAAAAAAATGAAGAACGTAATGAGTGGGACATAGGTATAGGAAAGTCACAGGTAAAATTATTTAATACCGTGCTTAGCGCAATGTTTAAAAGTGTTGTTGTTACTAAGAATGAAAAGCTCGCGACTAATATTTCTGCTGACGTACCTAGTGTGGCAACGGACACTAGCATAGATCTTTTTTTCAAGCCTAAAGTGGAAGAATTTCAGTACAACGTTCCAGATGAAACTAACATTAATATGTTTGAGGTTTGGATCAAATACAATATGAAAGTCTACGATGATCAGGGGCAGTTGATTGCTGATTGGATTCAAACTGCATATGGCAAAACACCAACCGCATTTTTTAAATCTCAAAAGAGAGCGCTTAATGAAGCCATGATTATCGCCTTGCGCGATATAGGTGCAGCTCTATCGTTGAGATTCATACATATACCTGAGATTAACAATTGGCTAAAACAAAAACATAGTATTTCACAGATAAGAAAACATTATAAAAAGAACAAGTCTCAAACGGAATTAATTACTGTGCAATTGGCAAATAATTCATTGAACTTTGGCTATTTATAGGAGTTAATTTTATGAACTTCAAACAAACAACTCAACTTATTTATTTCTTACTGTATGTGTGGCTTATCTCTGGCTGTACCACTGTAATCGTTGATGAAGTAAAACATCAAGCTAGCACATTGAATGCAAAAGATTCGATAGTTGTTATTGGTCGGCGAAGTGGTAGCGACTATGAGACTGAACCAGAATTAATTTCTTGTATCGGCAGTTTGCTTGGCCAAGGAGAAAATGGCATAAACGTAATTCCAGAAAATGATTTTGTTGACCGTTTGTATCCATGGTTTGAGGCAAGAACAGCGCCGACACATATTAAAGGCCTACACAGGTTATTTTCTTACGATAAAGTTTCAGAAATTATCGACGATTATGATGTTCATTATATTGTATGGGTGGACGGTAATACGGAAAAAACTCGTGGTAGTGGCAGTATTAGTTGTGGTATTTCACCCGCAGGAGTTGCCTGTTTTGGCTTTGGTACTTGGGATGATAATGCTGAATACGAAGCATCAATTTGGGATTATCGCACTAGAACGTTTGTTGGCAAAATAAGCAGTGTTGCCGAAGGCACTTCTTATATGCCCGCTATTGTGGTGCCAATTCCTATCATCGCACCAGTTCAGGCTGATGCCTGTAAAGCCATGGGAAATCAGTTAAAAAGCTTTTTTCAAACAGATTAATAATTATTTTGTTTGGTATGAACCAATAAATGAATTTTTGATATACAAAGAGGAGTAAAAGATGAAAAGAGAAATCTTGTTGATTGCTTTATTCATCAGCGTAATCACATTGCTACCATCATGTGCAATAAACCCTGCAACAGGTACACCTGACTTAGTATTGATGTCTGAAAGTGCTGAAATTAATATGGGCAAAGAACTCCATGAAAAAATTCTTAAATCTATGCCAATTTATCAAGATGATAAATTAACCGCATACATTGATAGCATAGGGCAAAAAATTGTAAAAAATAGTGATAGGCCTGAAATTAAATATCATTTCACTATTATTGATTCCCCAAATATCAATGCTTTTGCTTTACCTGGTGGCTATATTTACATCAATAGAGGCTTACTTGCATTTCTAGACTCTGAAGCTCAACTTGCTGCAGTATTGGCCCATGAAATTGCTCATGTAACCGCTAGGCATGTAGTTCGCCAAGATACCGCAAAAAAAGGTGCTAGTACCTTATCTATAGTGTCGATTTTTACTACAGGCAGCATGGTGTTAGGTGATGTGACCAATTTAATGAGTACGGCAGCAGTTAAAGGATATGGGCGTGAAATGGAATTAGAAGCTGACGGGTTTGGCGCGGAATATCTGTTTAATAGTGGTTATGATCCTCATGCGATGGTGGAAACGATAGGAATATTGAAAGATCAGGAAAAATTTTCCCGATATCGTGCGAAAAATGAAGGAAAAAAAACGAAATCTTATCATGGTCTTTTTGCTTCACACCCACGCAATGACATTCGTCTAAATGAAATTATCGCTAAAGCTGGAGAGTTCCCTAGTAATATCGATGATTCAGCCAACAGAGAAGCCTATCGACAGCATATTGATGGTTTAGTGTATGGTATAAACTATGATGCCATGCCAAAGTCTAAGCCAGTAGAGAAGTGGCGTTATATTCATAAAAAACTTGGATTTTCCATTTTATTTCCTGCTCAATGGACAGTAAATAAAACTCGCCAAGCTATTGTGAGTCAGCCAGATGATAAGTCTGCGGAGATTAAGTTAATGGTTAGTCGTAATGTTAAAGGCATAGCACCAGGTGATTTTCTTCGTAAAGCGATGAATGTTAAAATATTGCAACGCTCAGAAAGTTTTTCACAATATGGTTTGGTTGGTCATACCGGTATCATCAATGATGAACAAGGAAATTATCAACGCCGAGTTGCCGTTTTATATCAGGGAAGTAGAGTTTATTTACTGGATGCAAGTGTACTTAACGCGCAAGAAAATATTGATTATGACCAGCTTTTTTTAAAAAGCATTCGTAGTTTCAGACCTGAAAGAACTCAGTCTAAGCGAAAAAAATCGAAAACACTTCACTACGTTAAAGCCAATGATAGAACACGCATTGATGAGCTGGCCAAGCATATGAAAATTGGCTCTTATGCTGCTCAGCAACTCAGACTAATTAATGGCTTATATCCCAGAGGTGAGCCTACTGCAGGAGATTGGATAAAAATAGTCCAGTAGCAATAACAAACTGAATCAATTTGGCAATTTAAACAGATATCAATAATAGTAGATTGATATCTGTCTTAATTTTCATCTTCTTTACCATTTGTATCACCTAAGTTGTTATGAGTTGCATGATAACATCTCTAATTAGGTGGCCAAATTAACTATGCCATTTCAAACAGAGCTAGAGCCAGTCGGTAAGCTTAACGCCAATGCCCACACGAGATGTTTGTTCATTATAATAAATGAGACTTTCGCCATAACCATTAAAATATTCTACATAACCTCGTAAGTGCGTAGATAATGGAAAAGACCAACCTATTTTCACCGCGCCTTTATTATCACTTTTTAGGTTATTACGAAGCATAAAGTCAATATTATGGTTGTCGTTTACCTTCCATAGCAAACCTAATTCACCGTAACCCATATAATTTTCTATATTAGGGTTATCATCTCCAGCAGTATCAGTCGCGGAAGACTTAGCTTCTTCAGGTATTCTATACCAAGCTCTGAGATTCCAAATTAGGTTGTCATCAACAACAGTAAAGGCAGCAATAATGCGGTTCCAACTTTTAGACAATGTGCCTGCTTGGCCGTTAGATTGATGATTAAATGACAAAGTAGTGTAATCAATAGTCATACCAAATAATGACCAAGGTACCTGGTAAGATAAAATCAGTTCAGGTTCATAATTTGTTTCTCTAAAGACTGCTGATAGGTCTGAGTTATATGCTTGCCACCAGCTAGTTGTGGTAAAAGCGGCTTCTAGGTCGAGATTTTCAACGAAAAGATTTTCAGTGATAATGTATTTCAATGAGACTTGAAACTTAATCTCCAAATTATCTAAATCATACCCTTGTAGAACATTCTCATAAGGGGTTTCGTTAGCCTCAAAATAGGTAAATGGCAGTATATAATTAGGTTTATGTGGCAATATTGCAAAAGGGTTCGACGATGCACTTTGTTCTAGTATCATGCGTTTAGTTAGTGGTGATTTGATTTTTTCATGACATTGTTTTTTAATATCGCCAATAGCAACATCATCTGCAGCGTGACGACTTAACTCCGCAACACAAGCAAGCATTGCATTTTCATCAAATATTGAATCTTTTGCCACAGCCATGTAACTAAATAATACTAGCAAAGAGCTTAACACTACATTTTTAACTTCCATTTTTTCTACCTTTAGAATAGCTTTAAAAACCAACTTGCAATTGATAATGATTGTAAATAATTTACTTATAAACATCATCATTTAAATAACACATTTAAAGGTAATTACCCGTAAGTTATATAATCCTAACGTTAGGCATTAGCTAGGTTTGAGTTATGCTGACATCGTCACTGGAGAAAAAACAGCCCTTAACAAAAACGTTACTTTGAGCAGCCTTTCACTATAAGGCTAGTAGAATTCAGCTTTCTTAATTCAACAGTCGACTATTTTATGTTTTACGTTATACTGCCGCGCTTAAACCAAGTATTTAATTAGCGGAGTTCATTATGCACGACCTGTATTACAAAGGGCGTATCCACACCAGAGAAAATCATGTAAAAACAGGTTATAATACTAAGCGTATTGTTAAGCTTGGCACAGAAAAAAGCCCATTAACTCTGGTGGTTACCAGTGATGAAAAAAAACGAGAAGTAGAGACCTTAGTTGCTGATAATGGACTATTTGCCAATATCACCGTTGACAGCGACATCGATGAAAATATCAATGAACTTACTACCATACTAAACAAGCCAACCACTACAACGTTCGAAAAAACGCCGAACCGTAATGATCCTTGTTCATGTGGTAGTGGCAAAAAATATAAAAAGTGTTGCGGCTAGTAACATAATATTTTCCGAAATGCATTTAAACTGCTGCTCGTTCTTTACTGAGTACCTTAGTTAAGCCAATGTGGACTTTATTCAAACCACTTAAGTGCCCACAAGACAGTGTAAAAAAAGAGCAGTAACATTTATTGTTACTGCTCTTTATCGATTACGCTGTAGTAATACCAATCCCACTAACTATGTGATCATTTTTACTTGTTAAAATAACCAACTACTGCGTTATTTATTTAATAATTAGAACAACTAGTTATTAAAATAAATGCCTTGTATTTGGCCATTTTCTCTACGTATAAAGTCTAATGATTTTTAGCACTATAATACTGGCTGTTTAAGTTTTATCCTTACTGCTCTTTTTCTTCTGGCAGTAATAAGTTAAGCAAAATCGCTGAGATTGCAGCGAGTGCGATACCTTCTAGTTGGAAGCTACCTAAGTCAAACTGCATACCACCTAAACCAAACACCAATACCACTGCAACAATGGCCATATTTTTAGTTTTACCTAAATCAACCTGTGCAGTTATTAACGTTTTCAAACCAACAACGGCGATTGTACCAAATAACAATACCATTATGCCGCCCATTACAGGTACAGGGATTGTAGATAATACCGCCCCTGTTTTTCCCAAAAATGCCAATAAAATAGCAAAAACAGCTGCCCATGTCATAATGACAGGGTTGAATGATTTAGTTAATGCTACCGCACCTGTTACTTCTGAGTAGGTAGTATTAGGTGGACCACCTAACATTGCTGCAGCAGACGTCGCTAAGCCATCACCTAATAAGGTTTTCTTTAATCCTGGGTTTTTTAAAAAATCTTTGCCCGTAATATTAGAAATAGCGGTAATATCACCAATATGCTCAACCGCAGGCGCAATGGCTATGGGTAAAATAAATAATATCGCTTGCCAGTGAAACTCAGGAAAAACAAAGTTTGGAATTGCAAACCAAGGGCTTTGAGCTACGGTTGAAAAATCAACTATGCCAAAGCTTAAAGACAGTATATAACCAACAATAAGCCCGCATAAAATAGGAATTAATTTCAATAGACCCTTAGCCAGCAGTGAAACCGCAACTGTGGTGGCTAAGGTGAGCATTGAGATAAGCAGTGCTATATCCGCATCAATAAGCTGTATTGCGCCATCACCGGTTTTACCTAATGCCATATTGACACCAACTGGTGCCAAATTTAAGCCGATAACCATGATCACCGGAGCAACCACAACAGGAGGTAATAATTTATGAACTACTCCGTCACCGCGCCAAGCAATAATGAAACTTAATAACATGTAAAACAAGCCCGCGGCAACCAAGCCTGACATTGTTGAAGCTATACCCCAAGTTGCCACGCCATAACTAATGGGCGCAATGAAAGCAAATGAAGAAGCTAAAAATATTGGTACTTGTCGTTTAGTTACCAATTGAAAAATCAAGGTACCGATACCCGCAGTAAACAATGCTACATTAGGATCAAGTCCAGTTAAAATAGGCACTAATACTAATGCGCCAAAAGCCACAAACAACATTTGTGCGCCTAATAGTGAATTTTTAATCTGACTCATTTACTTAGTTCCAAAGATTTTATCGCCGGCATCACCTAACCCTGGAATAATATAGCCTTGCTCATTTAGTTTTTCATCAACAGAAGCAACATAGATATCAACATCATCATGCGCTTCTTTAAGTTTTTCGATGCCCTCAGGGGAGGCAACTAAGAACAAACCTAAAATATGCTTACAGCCTTTTGATTTTAATAAATCAATAGTGGCAATTAAAGTGCCGCCTGTCGCTAGCATAGGATCAACAATTAACGCCGTGCGCTGATCTATATCACTAACAACTTTATCGAAATAGGGAACCGCTTCTAAAGTTTCTTCATCACGGTACAAGCCGACAACACTAATTTTAGCACTTGGGATCAAAGATACTACGCCATCCAACATGCCTAGTCCTGCGCGCAAAATAGGCACAATAGTCATCTTTTTTCCTTTGATATGATCTATTTCAATATCAGTCCCTTGCCAGCCTTCAATCGTTATTTTTTCTGTTGGTAAGTTTTTGGTGGCTTCATAAGTTAACAAAGAGCCAATTTCGCTGCATAACTCGCGAAAGCTCTTAGTGCTGATGCCGTTGGCGCGCATAAGCCCTAGTTTGTGTTGCACTAATGGGTGGTTAATTTCATGTACTGTCATAATAATTTCCTGTCAAAAAGATTTAAGTTATAGAGTGAATATTATCTTAGAAGTGGTATTTCACTAGTAAATTAATATTTCTTTCATCAACATTTTTAATACCAAATTTGTTATTCCAGTATGCGTATTCAATACCAACAAAAAGCTTAGTATCTAGATCAAGTAGTGAAGCTAAGTTATATTTTAATTGTGACGTGAAGTTCATTTGAGCTTCGGTATCACCAAACACTGTATTATCAACACCTGTCGCGTAGTCCATAAAACCATCGTAGTATAATGAACCAATAGGAAGCCCCCAAACGAGTGTTAATTGTTCACTATTGTCGCCATCACCATTATTACGGAAATAAGTATTCAGCTGAAAGTAATCAAAATAGCTGATATCTAAATCTAGCCCAACGCCCACTAAATAGTTTGTTTCTGGTCCAAGCTCTACTGATGGAGCAAAGTAAACACTTTTAATGACGCTATCAGCAAAGTCTTTGATTTTGAAACGAGGGCTAAACTCACCATAAGTTTCAACATCACCGTTAGATGACTCAAGGCGATCAAAAAACATAAAGGTGTCGCCCCAAGTAGTGCCGCTAACATATTCAAAAGTAACGACTTCACGATCTTTATCACCTACTTCATAGTTACTGCCATTAAGATAAGTCAGGCTAAAATCAGACCAAACTGTTTTGGCTTGTGCGGTTATGCTTGATAGACATAATATTGTGATAAGTAAAGGTTTGAACATATAACTCTCTTAAGTTTTAGAATGGTAATTTTAGGATCGTAATTTTAGGATCGTAATTTTAGGGGGCATGATAACTAGTTTTTATAATAGTTCAATTTCTTTATGATTTGATCGCATAAATAGCTTAAAATCCTCGCCTAAATATTTCAATGTCAAAAAAGGTTATGAATGTTAGAAAAAATATTTAAATTAGCTGAGCACAATACTAATGTAAAAACAGAAATAATGGCGGGGTTAACAACATTTTTAACCATGGCTTACATTATTTTTGTAAACCCGACCATATTAGCAGATGCAGGTATGGATCAAGGTGCCGTTTTTGTTGCTACCTGTTTAGCTGCGGCAATTGGTTGCTATATTATGGGCTTTGTTGCAAATTACCCTATTGCGCTAGCACCTGGGATGGGATTAAACGCCTTTTTCACCTATGGCGTAGTACTTGGTATGGGGCACACTTGGCAAGCAGCTTTAGGCGCGGTGTTTCTATCCGGTATAATATTTTTATTGCTTAGTCTCTTTAAAGTAAGAGAGTGGATTATTAATGCCATCCCGCATACTTTAAAACTAGGTATTGCCACTGGTATTGGCGCTTTTTTAGCGATGATTGCTTTAAAAAATTCGGGTATTATCGTCGCTCACCCAGCGACCTTTGTTACCCTAGGTGACATTACTGAATTTGTGCCATTAATGAGTATTATCGGTTTTTTCATTATTGCTGCATTAACAGCGCGTAAAATTCCAGGCGCAGTAATGGTTAGTATTTTAATAATGACCATAATCGGCTGGCTATTAGGTGATGTGGAATACGCAGGTATAATGGCACAACCACCATCAATCGCACCGACCTTTATGCAAATGGACCTTAGTGCTGCCTTTGATATAGGTATGTTAAGTGTTATTTTCGCCTTCTTATTTGTTGATTTATTTGATACCTCAGGCACCTTAATTGCCGTAACTCAACGTGCAGGGTTAACTGACAGCAATGGACGGATAGAGCGCTTAGGCAAAGCATTATCAAGCGACAGTATTGCTACGCTTTCGGGGGCGGCATTGGGAACATCAACCACGACAAGTTATATAGAAAGTGCTGCTGGTGTTGCCGCTGGTGGCCGAACAGGCTTAACGGCTGTTACTGTTGGTAGCTTATTTCTACTCAGTATATTTTTTGCGCCACTAGCGGGAATGATCCCTGTTTATGCAACAGCGGGCGCTATATTTTACGTTGCCATATTAATGTTATACAACTTAAAAGAAGTCGATTGGGATGATATCACCGAAGCGGCACCTGTTACGGTTATTTTATTATTTACCCCATTAACTTTTTCAATTGCCCATGGTATTACACTTGCTTTTATTACTTATACCATTACTAAAGCAACCTGCGGGAAAGCCCATGAAATCACTACCAGTGTCTGGATTTTAACCGCACTGTTTATTGCTAAAATTGCTTTTGTTGGTTAACTTCATAAAGAATGATCGACGTTAATATTTTTGATTAACAAAACAGGCAGTAACAATATATTGTTACTGCCTGTTTCTTTAATGCGCTAGCTCTGAGATCCTACAATTAAGGCCATGTTTAATGCCAACGACTAACCAAACCTATTTACCAGAACTCGCTGAGCCAAGGCAGACTCACCAACACTTCAAGATATTTAAGCCATATGGTTTTTTAAGTCAGTTTTTACCTGAAAAACGGAAGAAGAAACATTTACTAGGCGAACTATTTAACTTCCCCGATAAAACCATGGCGATTGGGCGATTAGATCACGACTCCGAAGGCTTATTGTTACTCACGACCGATGGTATGATTAGCTACAAAGTCAGAAGCAAAGACATAGAAAAAGAGTATTACGTGCAAGTAGACGGCGTAATTACTGCGACCGCAATTTCATTGCTACAAAATGGTGTTGAGATTGCTATTAATGGCACCCCTTATCTAACTCAGCCTTGCAAAGCGATTAAGCTAGACTGTGAACCTAAACTTCCCACTCGTGGCCGTAAAATCCGCGATGCTAAACATGGGCCTACTAACTGGATTTCTATTACGCTCTGTGAAGGAAAAAATCGTCAGATAAGAAAAATGACGGCGGCAGTGGGCTTTGCTACATTAAGACTGGTAAGAGTTAGGATTGGCGACATTCATATTGATAGCATGGTTGCCGGTGGCGTTACCAAACTAACCAATTTTGACACTACACTTAATCGCTAAACTGCCGTTAGCGCTTGTTTCACTAACGATAACAAAATTTTAAGCTATTATTATGTACCGATCTTTACTACTCATTCTTTTTGTCACTATAATCAATGTAGGCTGGGCTAAGCCAATAGAGAATACGTTGACGATAGAGTACTATCAGGGAAAACTAGAATCTAAACAACAACCAATTCAGGCTGTATTTACATCGGTTAACCATACTTTTAATTTGGGTATTAGTGAACCAATTGTGTGGCTTAAAATCACGACCACTAATAATACAGATAAAAAACAAAGCTTAACGCTATTCAATCACTTTGCTTATTTAAGTGAACAAGCTACCTTATACGATTCTAGAGACTTAACAATATCCATAGCAAACTTCAATACGCATTCAGTTAGTAATAATAAAAACTTTATTGCTAATATATGGCTGCACACCATCGAACTGGAAGGTAATCAATCCAGGGTTTTTTATCTACGTAACCATTCCATTTATTCTCAAATATATAAGTTTTCTTTGCACAGGACAAATGCTATAGCAAAACAATTAGCCACACACAATGTGCTTGCCGTATCTATCATCGCTGTTTTATTAACTCTAGCGTTTTATAACTTAGCCCTTTATATTTATGGTAAATCTAAGGTGTTTTTGTTTTATTTTTTATACCTGTTAAATGGTGCCATTGGTTTAGCTTATTTATATGGTTTGTTCTTTCAATTCAGTGAAAGCCATCGCCATTGGCTTAATTGGCTTAACCTTACCGCAATAATGGTTCCTGCATTTCTAGTTTTTTATACTAAGTATACGTTGGAAGTTAAGAAGCATTCTTTTGCAGCAAATAATTTATTAACTACGGTAGTCATTGTTTGCCTACTAAATTTAAGCATTGCCTTTATATTGGGTATAGGCGTAGGAATGAAGCTAGTGCCTATATCATTTCTATTTTCTTTTGTTGTTATGATTATTGTTGCCAGAAAAATGATATTGAAAAATCATCCTTTGGTTAGAATTTTTATTGTTGCTTATCTAATTTATATTTTTGGGATGGGTCTGACTATTGCCGGGCTATATGGACTACTGCCATATCAAGAATACCAGTTTTACGCATCGGGCATAGGATTAATAATAGAGGGGGTTTTATTTTCATATCTGTTACATCACCGCTCCAAATTGTTGCAACTGGAAGTAACTCGGCAAACCCAATTACAGCAAGAACTAAGATACATTGCTGAGCATGATGAGCTAACCCAAGTTGCTACTCGTAGAGCATTTGAACAAATATCTGAAAGCCTCCTTCAGCAATCGAAATTAAAGCATGAAAAATTTAGTTTGCTGTTTATCGATATAGATGAATTTAAACAGGTCAACGACAATTATGGTCATCAAGTTGGCGATAGGGTCTTGCAACATGTTGCAAAAGCAATTCAGAACAGTATTCGGCATTCTGATATTGTTGCGAGAATAGGAGGTGATGAGTTTGTTGTTTTAATGCCAGATATTTATGATGAGTCTGCTTTACATAAAGTGAGCAAAGCAGTGATAAAACAAATACAGCAGACAAGTTTAGGTTTAGATATGCAAGTTAATATCAGTTGTAGCATTGGTATTGCTATCTATCCTGACCATGGCGATACCATCAAACAACTTATTATAAAAGCCGATAAAGCTTTATACAAGGTAAAACAAAACGGCAAAAATAATTGTGCAATTTTTATTTAGGTTAACTAATTTTACAGAGCTAAATCATCTAGACTTTTTCAGGTGCGAAATTGAATTCATCAATTATCGATGCAAAATATTTTATCGATATCTGATCATAAAGTTCTCTGATCAGTTTTATGGGTATAAATAATGTTAAAAGTCACTTTAATTTATTTTTACCGTTAAATACATGCAAAGTGCTAATATGGCGTATATTTCACTTTATTAGATTATCAATTAAATGTTAGTTTTACCTTCTAAGACAGGATGTAGTTGAGCCTAGCTCAAACGACTTATTCTGGCGGTGATAAATCACTCTTTGAATCAATATCCAATGACATTGTTGAAAAAGGTTATAGTATTCGCCCTAACGCTTTGCCCGAAAATTTAACCCGTTTGTTATTACAACATATTATCGAACTGCCAGACGAAAATTTTAAACGTGCAGGTATAGGGCGAGCCAAAGATCATATTATTAACGATTTTGTTCGCACAGACGAAATTAGCTGGATAACCAGTAACAGCGAAGCGGGTTGTTCTTGGATAAAATGGTCAGAGTCACTACAAGCTTATTTAAATAGACGCTTGTTTCTTGGTTTATTCTCTTTTGAAAGTCATTTTTCTCATTACGCAAAAGGTGACTTTTATAAAAAGCACAAAGACGCTTTTAAAGGTGAGGGTAACCGCGTGCTATCTATTGTGGTATATCTTAATCAACATTGGTCTGCGGGCGATGGTGGCGAGTTAGTAATTTATGATGAAAAAACGGCAGCGTCTTCCGTTGTTGATCACCGTAGAATTACCGTAACACCTAACCTTGGCACTATAGTGGTATTTTTAAGTGAAGAATTTCCTCATGAAGTATTACCCGCTAGGCAAGATCGATACTCCATTGCGGGCTGGTTTCGCCTAAACAACAGTATTGCCAATAATATTGACCCACCAAGTTAATGTTAATGGCTACTGCTGATAGATAGAACTAAACCGCTCCGCGGTAATGGTGCCCTTGGCAAGCACAGTTTATTCCTATAACACCTTCACTTTTTCCTACATTAAGTTTTGAGGCATGTCGCCTCATCTTAGCTTGGAGAATACCCCATGAACATCAGCCCATACTTCTCAGTATCACTACCGGTGGTTTTCAAACTCTGTTTTACACCAAAGTTTGGCATCTTTAATTGCTTTATTTATATTTGAATCAGCAGTATTCTCATCAAGGGTTAGAATATAATTTTTAGTCTATTCATTACTTTGAATTTTATTAAAAATATCTCTTTTATGTTGACGAACTTTGTTCAGATCTAAGTGGAGAGCGTTATTATTCATAGAGTTTTGTTATAAATGGCTGAGGGTTAATTTACTATCTAAAGAAAAGCTACTATAACTCTTGTTTTCCTAAATATATAGTAGATATTGTATCGACAAAGTGGTTTTAACCCTATGAAATTCATAGATAACGTAGAGTAGAGCATTGATTCTTGGCTAAAATCAGGATATTCCTAACCGAACTATGAGTAAGGTTAAAAATAGAAAATAATTTAACTAAATTTTGTAACCTTGCATCAAGTCCTTATCAAAAGTAAATTGATGTTCTCTCGGGTTGTTTAAACATTTACCTATGATACGTCTATTGAATAACGAGTGGTGTTCAAGTTGAACTGAGTTTTTTAAATTGTATTGATTACGGCAAACAGGACAGGTCCCATCAACAATGACTGACAGAATTTCTCTATCAATATTTAAATATTCATCTTTGTTGTTCACATTAATCACTTTTGAAATGCATACGGCACCAACCGGCTGAAAAATGTGTTCTAACAAAGTTAATTTGTTTATTGATAAATGCATGATGTTCCATGCAGGTCTAAATGAAATGTAGTAACCACATACAAGTAACGCCCAAGCCCACAATGGTATTATTGCTAGAAGGAAGCCAAGTGTAATCGGTGAGCCTATAAAGAAAATTAATACAGAAAAAAGAAAAATCTGGCGGTGCTTTGTTTTGGTAAAGAACTTACCTGCAATTTTCAAATACCAAGGTGTGCGCTTGAGAGACTTTGTCCGGTAAGTAATATCACCGTTAAAGCTAGTTTAGGTTCTTGCTTAATTAGTTTACTTTTAAATGATAATGGCTACCTAATAATCACACTAAGACATAGTAGCTTTTGCTGATGGTCGAACGGCTTTTGAAACAAATGTTCATGAACTAATGCTACCTAAGCAACTGTTATTATGAGATATTAGATTACTATACAAGTATATACTTGAAATGACATCTGCAATGGAACCGTGATGCACAAAGGACAATTAAAAAGCTGGAAAGATGATAAAGGATTTGGCTTCATTCAATCAAGTGAGCTTAATCAAGATACCTTTATTCATATATCTGCCTTAAAAGCCATGAGTAGAAAGCCCAAGGTAGGTGATTTCATCTATTTTGAAGTAGAAAAACAAGCCAATGGTAAATCCAGAGCCGTTAATTGTCGCATTGAAGGTGTTGCTAGCAAGGTCGTACAAAGGCATAGGCCTCGTGTACACAAAAACACTTCAGCGCCTAAAAGTAAACTTGTCATAAAACTTGTGGTAATAGGTATTGGTGCTTTTGGATATCAACGATTAGGATTAGCGCCGTCAAATACGCCAGCACAGCAGACACCAAACATTTCAATACCAAGTAACTCCTTATTAGAAAGCGCTTTTTCTAATACCAGTTCACAATTTTCGTGTGACGGTAGACAGCATTGCAGTCAAATGACATCTCGCGCAGAAGCAGAGTACTTCATTCAACATTGTCCGAATACAAAAATGGATGGTGATAATGACGGTATTCCTTGTGAAAATGATTCACGGTTTTAATGCCATTATGGATAAGAACTAAACAGGAATTGCGTAAATGGGTACTCTACAAGTTAAAAATAACAGAAGTGGTTGGCATCTAACAAAAAGCCCTTATTGTGTACCCATTTATTAGAATTTTTAAGTCCCCAATAGACGAGTCAATGGCGAGATATACCCAAAATACAATGTTAGTAACAGAGAAGGCAAGTCATGTGCGGTAGATTTAATGCGACATTTGATAAAGGTGTAAGAAAGCTATACACCAGTTTACAAATTAACAAAGTGATTGATAGACCAATAGATACACGCTTTGTTAAAGCAGCAGATACCATTTCTATTGTCAGAAACGTCGGCGAAATTCGGCAAGTAGAAAATGCCCAATGGTGGTTATTACTCGCAGAAACAGACAATGGTTTTAAACCCTCAAAGTACACATCTTTCAATACCCGTTTTGACAAGTTAGATAGCCAAGGTAGCGCAGGATATCAGGCGTATCGTCAGTCACGCTGTATTATTGCTGTGAAAGGGTTTGGAGAAACCGAGTTCGTCAACAAAAAGCCCATTCATTATTATGACATGACTGCACAAAATGGAGGTTTACTACTTGGTGGTCTATGCCGCGAATGGGTTCACAGTAAAACAGGTGAACATAAACTCTCGTGTTCAGTCATTACGCTACCGCCGCACCCAAAATTACAACACATTCACTCAAAAGCTATGCCGTTAATTTTACCTCAAGAGACAGGTTTAGTTAATAGCTGGTTATCCACAGATATAACAGACACCCGGCAGTTTTTCCCTTTATTATCTCCACATATACCGCAACCTTTAATCGCGCAAAGAATTGATAAACCGAATAGCTATCAAGCCATAGGTGAAGCAGAATTGATTATGTAAGCGCATTAAACAACGTCCATTTTAATACTCTATTAATCATGTGATTAAACCTGTAAATTAGCAACAGGCACAAAATGAAGCATTGTCTCAGCAGTAAATTGAAAGGAAACCGTAATGCCCAATCCTTTGATTATTCCAATACTGGAATATTTAAGAGAGCAGAACAGTTCATGCTCGCTGATTGATTTAGTGAATCTTTGTGAGCAGGACTTTATTTTGCTTATTGGAAGAGATGTAGATCTTCAAATAGTCATTTTCCAAAAGAATTTTTTTGTGATGAATGCACTTTATCAAATTCAACGAGATATTCAAACCGATGGATTTTTACTAACAATTTTTCCATTAGAGATCTGCATGGTTCCTAATCGCGCAGAAGGTAAAAGTGCTCTGGCTACGCGCGATACTGATCTGGCCCACTATTATTTGGACTGGTCTAATTTGAATAGCATCACTATTGAAGACATTGAGACACTCTTTTCCAGTTTTTGGCAAAGATATCGTGCTGTAGATAAGGTCAATGGTGCTCTGACTACCTTAGGTCTAGATCAAGATGTAGATTGGTTTGATATCCGTCAGGCTTACCAGAAGAAAATTGCTATTAGTCATCCTGATAAAGGTGGCTGCGCAGAAGACTTTATCGAAATCCGCAAAGCCTATGAAGTTTTAAGTATCAGTTATCATAGAGCTTGATGCTCAGCTAGATAAATACCTTGGTAGATGCATCACCAGGGACTTTTCGAATACATGATTGACAGCCAATTGGCTCAAATGTTCTATTGCTATGCGCTCATGTAGATAAACTGTTCGATAACCACTTGATTACCTTTATCGAAAGAAATACTCGTTTCTCTTTAAATGTTAATAAAAATATAAATACAAAAGTATTCGCTAGAGATCAAATTGAAAATTTTAAAAATTATATTGAATATCATAACCAAAAGTTTAAAGATAAAAATATCTAGGTACTATCACTAAAAAGGATTTTTCATGTCAGAAAAGCACATTATATTTAGCCACGGTAAAGAAAGTGGCCCTTGGGGCAGTAAAATAAAAGCTATGGCAGAATATGCCAAGTCCGTATGTGACTGTGAAATTCATTCTCTTGATTATCGGGACATTGAGTCGCCAGATTGTCGAGCTGATCACCTGATAAGTTATTTGGGTAAATTATCAGGCGAAATGATATTAGTGGGTTCAAGCATGGGTGGTTATGTTTCGACTTTAGCTTCTAAGCAAGTTAAAATTTCAGGATTAATGCTATTAGCCCCAGCGTTCTATCTCGAAGGTTATGATGAATCTGAGCCGACCACCACATGTAAGAGTGTTCGTATAATACATGGCTGGCATGATGATGTAGTACCTTATCAAAACAGTGTTAAATTTGCAGATGAGCATAGAACAACGTTAACCCTAGTAAATGATGGTCATCGTCTTAGTGATAGTGCTATCGAGTTAAATACTAACCTTAAACAATTAATCCTTGATGTGTTTAAGTTACATTTGTCTTAATTAATAATAATTAAACTAAATTAGTTTACAAAACCTGTACTTAAGAGAAATATTAAAATAATTTTCCTACATACATAATTTTTTTGATGTATATCAAGGACAAAACCAGTGACAGTGTGGTTTAATTAAGATAATAATAAAAGGAATTGAGGTGCTTATCAAAATGATACATACTGAATGTACATTTTAGCACTTTAATAATAACAATGAATGTTGAAGACTTAAATTACTCACAAAAACAACGCCTTGCTTATATTGATTTTAAGCTGTTATTTACAGGAACTGTAACGCGTTACGAAATAGTCTGTCGTTTTGAGCTCGGCTTAGCCGCGGCGTCACGTGACATCGCGCTCTATAAAGAGCACGTTCCAGACAACATGAATTATGACAATGTTAATAAAAAGTACTTAATTAAGTCATCATTCAAACCGCTGTTTACCCATGACCCACGCAAGACTTTAATCAAATTAGCTAACAATATTAGCGATGGTTATGACGCAATTAATGATGTTCAGTTTCCAATTGAGTCACCAAGCCAGCTGAATATTCCCGATATTTTTATAGTGGCAAAGCTTTCACAAGCCATCATTAACCAAAAAGCCGTGAGTATCATCTATACATCGCTTTCAAGTGGCTCAGGCGCTAGAGAATTGGTGCCACATTCTATTGTAGATAATGGCCTGCGCTGGCATGTACGTGCTTTTGATAGAAAGTCACAGTCTTTTAGGGATTTTGTGCTTACACGTATCTCCAAGGTTACAATTAAGCAACAGAATAGCGAACCCCATGAAGATAAACTGGAAGACCATCAATGGACTCGCATGATGCCACTGCAAATAGTACCGCACCCAAACAACGTTAAACATCCAACAGCGATTGAATTAGATTTTGGTATGGAGCATGGCATTCTTGAGTTAAATGTTAGGGCTGCAATGGCAGGGTATCTGTTAAGACGCTGGAATGTCGATTGTACCGAAGCAGCCTCACTTACAGGCGGCGAATATCAGTTGTACTTAAGAAACAGACAAACACTTTACGGAGCCGAGAATTTGGCAATAGCGCCAGGATATAAGGAAGGTCATGTCTAAAGTCATACCTAAAGTAAATAAAACAAATCCCGATGTTTTGCGAGTAACAGAGTATATTCTTGAACAAAATAAGCTTGATGAACCATTTAGCGTGCAGTCCGCAACCAATAGCAAAGAGCTAAAGGGTATTGGTCGTCACAACATTGCAGAAATCATGAGAATTATCTGTTTAGAGCCTAACGGGAAGGGAAGTTTAATAACTTGTACCAGGGTAGATGAACAAAATTTAGATAATCAATTTTTTAAATGGCAGCTCAATACCAATACTTATTTTAGTTACTTGTCTTATCAATCAGTTGAACAAGCAAAAAAGTCAAACAAAACAGCCAATACAACATTATGGATAGCCATAGCTGCAATAGTTATCGCAATTATTATGCCCGTTATTACCTCAGTATGTACGCCAATTATCTCTGCGTACATTAGGAATTAAAGAACATGACAACAGAAACTACAAAAGCTAAAAGCCCTACCGTTAAAAAAGTACCAGCTAAAAAAGCAACAAAAAGTAAAACCAAAGAAGTCGGTTTTGAAGAAGCCCTTTGGGATGCAGCTAACAAACTACGTGGCAGTGTTGAGTCAGCTGAATACAAACATATTGTCTTAAGTTTAATTTTCTTAAAATTCATCAGTGACAAGTTTGAAGTACGTAAAAACGCCATTGTTGCCGAATATGGCAATGAATATGTTGATATGGTGGATTTCTACACCATGGAAAATGTCTTCTATCTGCCCGAAGAGTCACGTTGGACATTTATTCAAATTAACGCCAAGCAAGATGATATTGCCGTTAAAATTGACTCTGCTTTGCATTCAGTTGAAAAGAATAACAAAGCGTTAGCAGGTGCACTGCCAGATAACTACTTCTCACGTTTAGGCTTAGACAGCAGCAAGCTTTCAGCGTTAATCGACACCATCAACAACATTGAAACTATCGCTAACGAATGTGATAAAAGCGAAGAAGATATTGTCGGCCGAGTTTACGAATATTTCCTTGGTAAATTTGCAGCCTCAGAGGGTAAAGGCGGTGGCGAGTTCTATACGCCAAAATCTATCGTTACCCTGATAGCCGATATGATAGAACCCTTTTCGGGCAAAATTTACGATCCCTGTTGTGGCTCGGGTGGTATGTTTGTGCAATCGCTTAAATTTATTAATAGCCATAACGGTAATCAAAAGAACATTTCTATTTATGGTCAAGAGTACACCACCACTACTTATAAACTGGCCAAGATGAACCTTGCGGTACGCGGTATCTCGGCTAATTTAGGTGACGTCGCCGGGGACAGTTTCTTTAAAGACCAACACCCAGATTTAAAAGCCGATTACATCATGGCAAACCCACCGTTTAACCAAAAGCAGTGGCGCGCGGATAACGAATTAGTTGACGATGCACGTTGGGCGGGTTATCCAACACCGCCAACGGGTAATGCCAACTATGCGTGGATCATGCACATGATCTCAAAACTCAGTGAGCATGGCACCGCAGGTTTTGTCTTAGCCAATGGTTCAATGTCATCTAATACCAGTGGTGAAGGAGATATTCGCCAGAAAATCATCGAAAACGATTTAGTCGATTGCATGATAGCTCTGCCGGGACAACTGTTTTACACCACCCAAATTCCTGTGTGTTTATGGTTTATCAGTAAAGACAAAAAAGGTAATGATGAAAAAGGCTTGTTAAAACGCCGTGATCGCCAAGGTGAAACCTTATTTATTGATGCCCGTGAAATGGGCTCTATGGTTAGCCGTACCTTAAAAGAATTAACCAATGATGATATCTCAAAAATAACTGAAACCTATCATGTCTGGCGCGGTGAAGAACTTTCTAGTCATTCTGAACTTGATTCAGAATCTAAGTACCAAGATATTGCCGGTTACTGTAAATCAGCTTCTCTTGCGGATATGAAAGCCAACGATTATGTCTTAACCCCTGGCCGTTATGTTGGTGTAGCAGAAATAGAAGACGATGGTATTCCCTTTGAAACCAAGATGAGCGAACTCAGCAAAACCCTGTATAGCCAACTGAATCAAGCGAAAGACCTAGATAAAGCGATCCGTAAAAACTTGGAGGCGCTTGGTTATGGGGAATGAATTACCTTTTGAGACTGAAACATTAGAGTCAATGTGTGAATTAGTTATCGACTGCCCTCACTTTACGCCCAAGTGGACCGACAGCGGAGTCATTGTATTACGAAATCAGAATATTCGAAATGGGGTTTTGAATTTGTCATCGCCCAGTTTCACAAATAATGAAGGATATGAAAGCCGAATAAAACGAGCTGTTCCACGGGCTGGTGATATTGTTATAACTCGCGAGGCCCCGATGGGGGAAGTTTGCATAATTCCTGAAGGGCTTAAATGTTGCCTCGGGCAAAGACAAGTTCTGCTAAGACCAAAAAAAGGAGTGAGTAGCGACTATCTTTTTTGGGCATTACAGTCTCACTATGTAAAACATCAAATTTCATGGAATGAAGGTACAGGAACCACAGTAAGTAATATAAGGATTCCAGTTCTAAAAGCATTTAAAATCCCAAGATGGTATGAAAAAGAGAACGAAATCGCACATCACTTGTCAACAATTGCAAACAAAATCAATTTAAACAAACAAACCAACCAAACCCTTGAGCAGATGGCACAGACCTTGTTTAAAAGCTGGTTTGTCGATTTTGATCCTGTGTTTGATAACCTGCTGGCTATGGCTGATTTTAAGCTAGAAAATCTCCCTAGCGACTTTCCAGAAGCTCTGCTGAAACGAGCGGAACTACGTCTGCTTGCCCTAAAAAGTAAAGAGCATGATAAGACGAAAGCAGCCTTAACCCTGACCTTAAAGCAGGACGAACAAAGCACTGATTCACCAGTGCCTTTACTTAAAAAAACAGCTAAAGAAAGAGCTAAAGAAATAGCCGAGCAACCTCAAGCTAACATCCACAAACACTTCCCCAGTGAATTTGAACACAACGAGAAACTAGGCTGGATTCCAAGGGGGTGGGAAAAAGTTTCGTTTGAGTCCCTAATCACTTTAATTGGGGGTGGGACTCCTAAAACTACGATTGAAGAATATTGGAATGGTGATATTCCTTGGTTTTCAGTCGTAGATGCACCGAATGACAGTGATGTATTTGTGATAGATACTGACAAGCATGTAACACAGCTTGGTGTCGATAAATCATCAACTAAAATTTTGCGCACAGGAACAACAATAATAAGTGCTAGAGGAACCGTTGGGAAGTGTGCGCTTGTGGCTAACCCTATGGCAATGAATCAATCTTGTTATGGGATTAACGGGAAGCATGAAATATCAGATGAATATATTTATTTTTTAACAAGGTATCAAGTCTCTGGTTTGCAAAAGCGAGGCCATGGTTCCGTTTTTAATACAATTACGCGTGATACGTTTAAATCAATAGATTTGCCATTCTCAGGATCTAAGTTAACTATAGAATTTAGCAATATTGTAAGTACATTATTTAATAAAATCCTCAACAATAATAAGCAAAACATTGAATTAACCAAACTCCGCGACACGCTATTACCCAAACTGATCTCAGGTGAGCTAAAAATCCCCGACACTGCCGATAAGACTAAACCATTAATCGCTAATGAAATGGAGCGATAAATGGCTAAGCAAACATTAAAAGATTGGTTTACCCAAAAAACGCCTGAGCAGTTAACGGCGATCATCATGGACTATATGGGGGATTCCCCACATGAATTGGATAAATGGCAGTTGGTTATGCTCAATGAGCAAAGCGGCACAAGTGGTTTGAGTATTGCCAACATTAAACAGCTCATCACCAAGGCGTTACCCGCTAAAGAGGTATTTGATTGGCATAAGGTGGCTGCTTATTTTGATCATAGCGATGAGATGTTTGCCGCAATTTTTATTGCTATAGATAAATTGCCAGTAGACAAACAGTGGCAACTTGTTTTACATGCCCTTGTTAGGCTAAATAAAGTACTAGAGCAAATTGATGACTCCGGTGGTTTTCGCTTTGGTATTGAAGGGCAGTTAAATCAGCGATTAAGCGCGTTATTTAATCTGCAAACGTGGTCAGACGATGAAAAAGCCCTATGGATATTTGAGCATTACCAAACGTACAAGTACGATATTTTTCCTGCGGTACCCGAAGATTTTTCCCTAAGTGATGAGGTAAACACTGTTTTTTTAAGCTTGTGTGCCAGCGAAGTGAAGCAATGCATTCAATCGGACGTTAATTTAAGTGACTTTAACGGTAAATGGGCGCTACAGCGTTTAATTATGCCATTAATAACGCAAGCAGAACACACGGGTGATTGGCGAGAAAAGAGCCGTTTAATGGAAGTAACCGCCATTACAGCCGATGATTTTATAAAAATAAGCCAACATAGTATCAATAATAACGATCAGCTCAATGCCGAACGTTGGTTAAAAAAAGCCTATCAGCAAGCAACAATCGCTCATGAAAAAAAGAGCTGCCAACAATATGAAGTGATATTACGCACCGCGTTAAAAGAATATAACAAAGCATGGCAACTTGCTTGGCAGCTGTTTAATGATAATCCCAGCTTTAACGATTATAAAAAATTAGAAAGCTTGCAACAGTCCATCGGGGTAATAGACAGCCATTTTGTTGAAAAGGCTGCGCAACTATTAGCCAATTGTTATGCTGAAAATAGCTACGGCGGTATAACAAGAAATGCCGATGCCTTGTTAGATTTTTACCTTTATCATCAAGAGTTGAACAAGGCTCGTTTATGGGCATTGTCACATAAAGCAGAATTAAACACCTTACGTAACTTGGCCGACTTAATCGTAGTGAGCCACCCACAAGATGCCGTTGATCTTTATTATCGCGTGATAATGGTTATTATTGAGCGCAAAAAGAATTCTGCCTATCAAGAAGCGACCGATTTACTGCTGCATTTATCTAACAGAGTAAACAGCGCTAATAAAGCATTAGTAACGGTAATGATAGGTGATCTTATCAAACACCATAAAGCTAAGCGTAATATGATGAAATTGTTAAAAACGCATTTTGAGCATTGTTTTAAGTGATGCCGTTGTTAGTGCGTTATCAGTCGACCGGTAATATGGGCATAAATACCTATATAAATATTGTGGCAGGAGAGTGAAATGACTGCGTTAAAGCATCAACCATTAACAGAGGCCTTACGGCATTTATTACAGCGCAGTCGTAGCGCGTTACAACAGTCAGTTAACAGCACTATGGTGCAAACCTATTGGCAAGTGGGGCAGTTGATTGTTGAAGATGAACAGCAAGGTGAAAAACGTGCCAGTTATGGCAAGCAAGTATTAAAATCGCTTGCGACTACGTTAACTAGCGAATTTGGTAAAGGCTTTGACGAACGTAATTTACGCAATATGCGCTTGTTTTATATGAAATTTCCAATTCGGAACGCAGTGCGTACCGAATTGAGTTGGACCCATTATCGCACCTTAATTCGTATTGAAAATGAGCAAGCCAGACAATGGTATTTAAGTGAATCTATCGAGCAAGGGTGGTCAGCCCGTGCATTAGAACGTCAAATTGGTGTGCTTTATTATGAACGATTATTATCAAGCCAAGATGGTAAAGACGTAAAAGCAGAAGCAGCAAGATGACAACCCCACCATAGGTTTGATTTTATGCAGTGAAAAAAGTGAAGCTGTAGCTAAGTATTCAGTGCTTGCTGATGGTAAACAGTTGTTTGCTTCTAAGTACCTAGCTTACTTACCCAGTGAAGACGAATTACGACAAGAGTTACAACGTGAGCGTTTATTGATTACCGAGCAACAATCCGATAAAAATAAGTAGATAAGGACGTTTAATGAAATTTAACGAAGCTAAGTTAGAACAAGCGATTATTGAGCTATTAGGCGAGCAAGGTTATCCGCACCTTAATGGAGCCAAGCTAAAACGTAATAATACCGAGGTATTAATTAAAGAAGACCTACGTGCTTTTTTAAAGAAACGCTATCAGCATGCCAATATTACGAGCGGTGAAATCAAAACTATTATTAAGCAGTTAACAGACTTACCCTCGAGTGACTTGTACGACAGTAATAAAACCTTTTGTAAGTGGCTTAGTGATGGCTTTCTATTAAAGCGAGAGTCTGGCAGTGCTGCTGGTAGTGCATCACAAAAAGATTTGTATATTCAACTGCTTGATTATGACAACGTTGATGCAACTGTTCGAGCGAGTTTACGTACGTTAGCGCCTGTAGAAAACTCTGACCACACCCATGACCATACTCATGACCAAGCACAAGCCGATATAGTAGCTGAAGTTTCAGCTGCCTATGTCACTGTAGCACCAGTTAAAGCTATAGCTGAAGATTGCGCTGAGTTATTGGCACAAGACACTAATATCTATCGCATGGTTAATCAGCTTGAAATAGAGGGCGTATCTTCACAAGGCAGTGGTGAAAAACGTATTCCCGATGGCATTTTGTATATCAACGGTTTGCCCTTGGTGGTATTTGAATTTAAAAGTGCTATTCGTGAAGAGGCCACTATCCATGAAGCTTTTGAGCAGCTAACCATCCGTTATCGTCGTGATATTCCACAGCTATTTGTCTTTAATACTTTATGCATCATTAGTGATGGTGTGAACAATAAAATGGGTAACTTGTTTGCCCCTTATCAGTTTTTCTATTCATGGGGCAAGGTAACGGGTCAAGAGCTTGTTGCGCCAGATGGTATTAATTCACTACACACTATGTTGCAAGGGCTGTTTGATAAAGCCCGTTTGCGTGATGTGATGCACCACTTTATATTTTTTCCCGACACAGGAAACAAAGAGATAAAAATAGTTCCACGTTATCCGCAATATTACGCTGCTAAAAAGCTATTTGAAAATATTAAACAGCACCAAAAACACCCCAATGGTGAAGGCGGCGATGGTAAGGGGGGTACTTATTTTGGGGCGACTGGTTGTGGTAAGAGTTTTACCATGCAGTTTTTATGTCGCTTGTTAATGAAGAGCGTGGCATTTAAAAGTCCAACCATTGTCTTGATCACCGACCGTACCGATTTAGATGATCAGTTGTCACAACAATTTGGCAATGCCAAAGGTTATATTGGTGACAATAGCATTGAAACAGTTACCAGCCGTACTCATTTGCGTGAACTATTAAAAGGGCGTAATAGTGGCGGTTTGTTCTTAACTACTATTCATAAGTTTACTGAAGATACTGAACTGTTAACCGACCGCTGTAATGTTATTTGTATTTCTGATGAGGCGCACCGTAGCCAAGTTAATTTAGACCAAAAAATCACGGTGACTGAAAAGGGGCCGAATGCAGGTGTTAGAAAAACCTATGGCTTCGCTAAATACCTACACGACTCACTACCTAATGCCACCTATGTTGGTTTTACGGGTACGCCAATAGACGCAACGTTAGATGTTTTTGGCCCTGTGGTTGATGCTTATACCATGACTGAGTCGGTGAAAGATGAGATAACCGTACGAATAGTTTATGAAGGTCGCGCAGCTAAGGTATGTTTAAACAATAGTAAACTTGCCGACATTGAGGCTTATTATAAAGAATGTGCTG
>SPKZ01012206.1_pt1 | contig 82092 bp, 85 predicted proteins | sample 2456571 | NCBI WGS metagenome assembly SPKZ01 (sample SAMN11192286, study PRJNA482655) | marine metagenome | biome: ENVO:00000447; feature: ENVO:00000244|ENVO:00000211|ENVO:00000569|ENVO:00002023; material: ENVO:00002151; isolation source: ocean water from marine abyssalpelagic zone ...
CAAGAAAGTCGCGCTCATGTTAATTACCTCAATGTATTATATTGAGATCTGATCGTGACTAAAGCAAAAAGTTCAATTTATAATGATCTTGCCGTGGGTGCGGAATGACAGTTATAATAGTATTATCTCAGTCATCAACAAATAATCATTAATTTTTCTTTGTTGATAAAAATATTTTAATGGATAATTAAATAGAAAGTAATTTTAAGTCTGTAATTTTAACACAAGGAGTATTTTTTATAGACAGTAGTTAGGAATTGTCGTGATAAATTTAAAAAGTTTAAAAGTAAAATTCATAGTTATCTTTGTTATTTTGGGATTGGTGCCAGCGGCAATTGTTAGTCTCATTTCAACTATTAATAGCTCTGCCGATGTCACTGAAAAAGTATTTAATCAATTAATAGCCATTAACCAGATCAAAAAACAGGCAATAAAGAGCTATTTTTCTGAACGTAAAGGAGACATGGGTGTCCTTATCGATATTGCTGACACCATGCAACAGCAAGCTTTCTTAAAACTGTCAGCGATAAATCATCTTAAAAAATCTCAAGTTAGCGATTATTTTAAAAATAACAATCTTCAATTAGAAAACTTGGCAGATGAAAAAAATACCCACCAAGCTATTCTTGAACTAGTTAATAATTTTTCTAATAAAAAGCAGTGGCATATTTTACTTAATAAATTCGATAACGACTATAAGTCATTATTGGCATCTTTTGGTTGGTATGATTTTTTTATTATAAGTACTAAAGGAACTATTGTTTATTCGGTTACACGAGAAAGTGATTTAGGCAAAGAAATCCCAAAAGACTTAAAAGGTAGCTCATTTTATCAAGCTTTCATGTTAGCTAAGCAGTCTGAGACATCTGATATTGAGTTTGGTGACTTTCTCCCTTATGCACCGAGTAATAATGATCCAGCGGCATTTTTTGTTAAGCCTGTTACAGTGAAGGGTAATCGTATTGGCTACATAGCTTATCAGCAACCTATTGATAAAATTAACCGTATTTTAGGTGATCGTGCAGGAATGGGTGACACTGGAGAGTCTTATCTTGTTGGACAAGATAAATTGATGCGATCTGATTCTTATTTAAATCCAACTGATTATTCAGTAGCGGCTTCTTTTTCGGGTAATAATCAAGTACAGACACAAGCTTCTGAAAATGCACTGCAAGGCAATAAAGACACAAGTGTTATAATGGACTATAACGATAACCCAGTTGTGAGCAGTTGGGACTTTATTGATATAAGCAGTGGAGTGCGCTGGGCCATTATTTCAGAAATTGACGTAGCAGAAGCTTTTAATCCCAAAACAGCTGACAATAAAGAATTTTATCAACATTATATTGAAAAGTATGGTTATTATGATTTGTTTTTAATTAACCCCAATGGCCATATTTTCTATACCGTCACCAAAGAAGCTGATTTTAACACTAATATTTTCAATGGAAAATATTCTCATTCTAATTTAGGTCAGTTAATTAACGACATTAGTCAAACGAATCAGTACGGCTTTATTGATTTTGCCTCATATGAGCCTAGTAATGGCGACCCTGCTGCATTTATCGCCCAACCCTTACTCAAAACAGATGGACAAGTTGCTTTATATGTTGCATTACAAATATCACTGGAAGGTATACAAGCAATAATGGGTAATAGAGAAGGAATGGGAGCAACGGGAGAAAGTTATTTAGTTGGCAGTGACTTAAGAATGCGCAGTAATTCATTTCTTGATCCTAAGGGTCATACGGTCAAAGCAAGTTTTGCTGGATCAATTGAAAAAAATGGTGTTGATACCGAGGCCGCTAAGCGGGCGTTGAGAGGAGAAAGAGGTACCGATATTATTATTGATTACAACGGAAATCCAGTACTCTCATCTTTTGATCGCATTGAGTTTGGTTCATTTAACTGGGCCATATTATCAGAGATAGATGAGCCGGAAGCTTTCGCCTCAATTCATAACAATACCCTATTTATGCTTATGTTGATGGTAGCTATTATTATCATTATTTCTATCATAGGCATGTTTATTGGTAACCGTATGGCCACACCTATTATAAATATAGCGGATGTTGCCCAACGAGTAGCAAAGGGAGATTTAACCATGAATGTTGTAAAAACATCGAATGATGAAGTTGGATATTTGCAGTTAGCGATTGGGCAAATGATTCAAAACCTCTCTAGAATGGTTGGTAATATTTCAGGTATAGCAATTCAACAGGCTTCAACCTCTGAAGAACTTGCAACAATAACTACGCAAACAAGTACAACGCTTACCGAACAACAAGCAATTTCAGAGCAGCTTGCTACGGCAATGCAAGAAATGGGAGCGACCGCTAGCGAGGTTGCAACTAGCACTACCACTACATCATCGGCAGTTGATAATATTAAGATCAAAATTGATGATAGCTCATCTAAATTAGATGCAACCTATAACTCGATTGTAACAATGAGCGAAAAAATCCAGCAATCTGAGCAAAGCGTTAAAAAAGTACGAAGTGACTTTGACCAAGTTGTTAATATTTTAGATGTTATTAAAGGAATTGCTGATCAAACAAATTTATTGGCATTAAATGCGGCGATAGAGGCTGCTCGAGCTGGTGAGCAAGGCAGAGGTTTTGCCGTTGTTGCTGATGAAGTTCGCCAACTTGCACAACGTACTCAAGACTCTACCAAAGAAATAGATAACATGATCGGCATTATTATGGAAGGTGCTAACTCTTCTGTTGAAGTAATGGCAAGTAGCGTTGTTCAAGCTAATTCGGTACAAGAAAATGCGAAAGCAGCTATTGAATTAAATAAAGTTATCGGAATAGATATGAATGAGATCAGCGATTTAAGCATTCAAATAGCAACGGCAGCAGAAGAACAATCAGTTGTAGTAGATGACATCTTAAGAAATATTGAAACGTTAAATGAAGGTGTTACCGAAACTAGCCATGCAACGGAGAATATTGCCGAATCAAGTGTCGAGCTAGCACGCTTAGCCACTGAATTAGAAAAAGAATCCGCAGAGTTTAAAATCAAATAAAAGTCGGCAACGATAATGTTATCGTCATTAAGTATCCCTTACATTTGCTATTGATGGGCTATCGGCAAATGTAAGGGGTAATCATTATTTATCAAGAGGGGTAGAACAAATAACGGCATTTGGTGATATCAACTATGAATACAGATCAGGCTTTAACATCAAAAAAATTGCCGTGAAATACTAGTTTTGTCTAAGATAATAATCACCTTGAAAATACCAGTCAACGTTGCATTTATGTTAAGTTTGATAGGTACATTAATGCATGGAACTGTAGCGTTTAATTATAATTTTGTGCCTGAGTTTATGATGATACAGAGTAAGTTACTAACGTTAGTGTCACTATAATGTTTAGTTTTAATTTCTTCAACGATTATCACTTTAAAAGCCTCACTTATTGACATTATCAACTTAAATGACCGTGATCACACTTTTCAGTTTTGATTGCGCTTGTGCCAAAAAAATCTTCTGGTAGAATCAGTTATATTGTTTTTGTATATAGGTAGTTAAGCCGACATGGTTATAAAAGCTAAAAGCCCTGCGGGATTCGCTGAGCAGTATATTGTTGAATCTATTTGGAATGGGGGATTCCCTCCGGGATCAATTTTACCTGCAGAGCGTGAATTATCCGAGCTGATTGGTGTAACACGAACAACGCTTAGAGAAGTTCTTCAGCGTTTAGCTAGAGATGGCTGGTTAACAATAAAACATGGTAAGCCAACGAAAGTTAATAACTTTTGGGAAACATCAAGTTTAAATATTTTAGAAACGTTAGCTCAGTTAGACCAAGAAGGTATTCCTGATTTAGTAGATAACCTACTATCGGCTCGTACTAATATTAGTGCTATTTATGTACGTGGTGCGATAAAAAATAACCCAGAAAAAGCTATTGAGCTATTAAGTTCCTATGTAGATGTAGAAGATACTGGCGAGGCATTCGCCGAGTTTGATTATAAATTAAACAAAGAGTTAGTTATTGCTTCTGGTAATTCAATTTACTTATTAATATTAAATGGATTTGGAAGATTATACTCACGTATTGGTCGTTTGTATTTTTCTCACCCAATGGGGCGTGAAATCTCTAGAACTTATTATCAAAAGTTGATTGATTTGGACAAAGAAAATCGTTTTGATGACGCTATATTTGCAGTAAGAAAATATGGTATTGAATCGGGAAAACTTTGGGCTGATTTAAAGGATGATGTTTTGAAAGAGCTTACCAAAGAGTAGTTTACTTCACAACTAAATACAAATTTGTAAGGCGACCATATCTTGGGATATTAGGTCGCCTTTTTGTTAGTTAAGTATTATTTCTTTGAAGCTATATTTTATCAGGACATTGAGCAATTATATCATCCTCACCTTCTTTATTTTCTTGTACAATTTTTACATCAAACTGCCATAAATAATGTAAGTGTTTAAGTACTTCATCTTTACTATCGCCTAGCTTAATGCCTTTGTGTGGTATATAACGCAGGGTGAGTGACCTATCACCATCAATATTAGCATCAACAATCTGAATGTTAACCTCTAAATTGCTGAGGTTATATTGGTCGGCTAATTTATGCCTGATTTTTTTATAACCTTGTTCATTATGTATTGCGCTGATTTCAACATAATTATTTTTTTCATCATCATTAATATGAAATAGCTTAAAATCACGGATAAGTTTTGGTGATAAATATTGGCTTATAAAGCTTTCATCTTTGAAATTTTCCATGGCAAAGTGCAAAGTGTCTAACCAATTACTACCAGCAATTTCAGGAAAAAATTCTTTATCTTCCTCCGTTGGATGCTCACAAATACGCCTGATATCAATAAACATATTAAAACCAAGAGCATAAGGATTGATGCCTGAATAATATTTACTATTATATTCTAGCTGGGCAACTACATTGGTATGACTATGCAAAAACTCCAACATAAATTTATCGGTAACTAACCCTTCGTCATAGAGGTGGTTCAATATAGTGTAATGCCAAAAACATGCCCAACCTTCATTCATTACTTGAGTTTGCTTTTGTGGATAGAAATATTGAGATATTTTTCTAACTATTCTGACTATTTCTCGTTGCCAAGGTTTTAGCAAAGGGGCATTTTTTTCAATAAAATAGAGGATGTTTTCTTGCGGCTCTGAAGGGAGTTTATACTTGTCTTCACTTTTTTCTTTGTTTTTGTTGGCGCTAGGAATAGTTCGCCATAACATATTAACTTGAGATTGTAGGTATTCTTCTCGCTCTTTTTGACGTTTTAACTCTTCATCAAGCGAAATTTTTTGCGGTCGCTTATAACGATCTACACCATGGCTCATTAAAGCGTGACAGGCATCTAATGTTGCTTCAACGTCATCTATGCCATACTTATTTTCACACTCAGCAATATAGCTTTTTGCAAAAAGTAAATAATCAATAATAGAGCTCGCATCTGTCCAAGACTTAAATAAATAATTTCCTTTGAAAAATGAGTTATGACCATAACAAGCGTGAGCCATAACTAAAGCTTGCATTGGCATGGTGTTCTCTTCCATTAAATAGGAGATGCATGGGCTAGAGTTAATCACTATTTCATAGGCTAAGCCCATTTGCCCTCGTTTGTACGTTTGCTCCGTTTGGATGAATTTTTTACCATAGGTCCAGTGGTTATAGCCAATAGGCATACCAACTCCAGCATAAGCATCCATCATTTGTTCGGCGGTAATTACCTCTATTTGATTAGTGTAAGTGTCTAATCGGTAATGTTCAGCTACTCGTGCTATTTCAGTTTGATACTGCTCCAGTAATTCGAATGTCCAATCTGGGCAATCGTCTAATGGTTTTACTCGCTGAGTATCCTTTGAAGGTGCTTTTTTGTTTGTTGTTATCATAGTTTCACCTATCTCCTATTTTTTCATTAGCCATATTTATGCTGCATTTTTGGTGTTCTTTTTAAATAACTTTCTAAAAACAGGGTATATGTCTTCAACGTCTTTTATATGTTGTATGGCGAAATTGGGGTGTGTTTCCATCACTTGTTGATATTGTTGCCATAGCGTTTGGTGAGCTCGTTGGGTTATTTCTATATAGCTGAAATAACGTATTTTAGGTAATAGTTTATCAATCAACAATGATTTACAAAGTGGTGAATCGTCGGCCCAGTTGTCTCCATCAGAGGCTTGAGCGCCATAAATATTCCATTGATTATCATTATATCTTTCAGTGATTATGTCATTCATTAATTCCAAAGCACTAGAGGCAATTGTGCCTCCTGTCTCTTGAGAATAAAAAAACTCATGTTCATCTACTTCTTTCGCTTGGGTGTGGTGTCGAATATAAATTACGTCAATATTTTTATAAGTTCTGCTTAGAAATAAATAAAGTAAAATATAAAATCGCTTTGCCATTTCTTTGATTGCTTGATCCATTGAACCCGATACGTCCATTAAGCAAAACATTACCGCTTTTGACGTTGGTACCGCCTGTTTGGCAAAATTTCTAAAACGTAAATCAAAGGTGTCAATAAAGGGAACTTTTGCTATTTTTGATTCAAGTATTTGTATTGATTTTTTAAGTTCTCGCTCTTCGCTGATATGATCGTGTTTGTCTTGTTTTAAGTCGGATAATGCTTGATGGTATTTTTTTAGCTTTTTGCGTTTTGTCGCTGTCATCGCTATGCGTCTTGCAATTGAGCCTTGTAATGATTTTACAATATCTATATTGGAAGGAACCCCTTCAGCACAAAATCCTGCACGTACAGTCTTGTACTCAATTAATTTATCGAGTTGATTTTTTTCTAGATTAGGCAACTCTAAATCTTCAAATAGTAAATTTAAGTATTCTTCTTTTGATATTGAAAAAGTAAAGTCGTCATCTCCTTCGCCACTATTACTTGCATCACCTTGACCACCGCCTTGTCCTTGTTGGTTAGGAGGTTTTGGTATACGGTCACCAGTAATAAATTGATCATTTCCTGGGTGCACTTTATCACGAATGCCGCCACTGCCTTGATGAAACACGGGTTCAGACAAGTCTTTTTTGGGAATAACTATATTCTCACCAGAGTCTATATCTGTGACACCACGTTGATTAATGGCATCAGATACTGATTTTTTGATCTGATTCTTGTAGCGCCTTAAAAAGCGCTGACGATTAACAGTACTTTTGTTTTTACTGTTAAGTCGTCTATCAATAAAATTGGCCATAATTAACTCCTCATCTCTTCAGTTACTTACTTTTCTTATCCATGACAATAAGCTAAAACTCCTACTTAAAGAGATACTACTTAAGAAGATTTTCTTACACGTAAGTACCATTCTGATAATAATCTAACTTGTTTTTGGGTATAACCTTTACTCATCATGCGCTCAACAAAATCATCATGTTTTTGTTGATCGTCTTTGGATGTTTTTGAATTGAAAGAAATAACGGGTAATAAGTCTTCAGTGTTAGAAAACATTTTTTTCTCAATGACAGTGCGAAGTTTTTCATAGCTAGTCCATGATGGATTATGGCCATTATTATTTGCTTTTGCCCTTAGTACAAAGTTAACGATTTCATTGCGAAAATCTTTCGGATTACTAATACCTGCTGGCTTTTCTATTTTCTCTAATTCGTCATTTAATGATTGTCTATCAAATAACTGTCCTGTTTCTGCATCACGATATTCTTGATCTTGAATCCAAAAATCTGCATAAGTGACATAGCGGTCAAAAATGTTTTGACCATATTCAGAGTACGACTCTAAATACGCCGTTTGAATTTCTTTACCTATAAATTCAATATAATGAGGAGTTAAATATCCTTTTATAAATTCTAAATAACGCTCTGTCGTTTCTTTTGGTAATTGTTCACGCTCTACTTGCTGTTCAAGCACATAAAATAAATGCACAGGGTTAGCGGCAACTTCGATGTTGTCAAAATTAAATACCCGTGAAAGTATTTTAAAAGCAAAACGAGTTGATAGACCTGACATACCTTCATCAATACCCGCATAATCTCTATATTCTTGATAAGATTTTGCTTTTGGATCTGTGTCTTTTAATGTTTCGCCATCATAAACGCGCATTTTAGAGTAGATGCTAGAGTTAATAGGGTCTTTTAAACGAGAAAGTACGGAAAACTGCGCTAAAATTTCTAGCGTGTCTGGTGCACATTGTGCTGTTTTTAATTCACTGTGTTCCAGCAGTTTTTTATAGATATTTACTTCTTCAGAAACGCGCATACAGTAAGGTACTTTAACAATATAAACTCTATCTAAAAAAGCTTCGTTATTTTTATTATTTCTAAAGGTAGTCCATTCAGATTCATTTGAATGGGCTAATAAAATGCCATTAAAAGGCAGAGCAGATAATCCTTCTGTTGGATTGTAATTGCCTTCTTGTGTTGCTGTTAGCAAAGGATGCAACACCTTTATCGGTGCTTTGAACATCTCTACAAACTCCATCATCCCTTGATTGGCTCTACATAATGCGCCAGAATAGCTATAAGCATCAGCGTCATTTTGAGCAAAGTGCTCTAGCTGTCTTATATCAACCTTGCCTACGAGTGCTGATATATCTTGGTTGTTATCATCTCCTGGCTCAGTTTTAGCAATGGCAATTTGATCTAAAATTGACGGATATACTTTGACAACTTTGAATTGGGCTATATCACCTTTAAATTCATGTAATCGCTTAGCTGCCCAAGGAGAAATTATGCTATTTAGGTAACGTTCAGGAATGTTGTATTCTTCTTGTAATATTTTCCCGTCTGAATGTACATCAAATAAACAAAAAGGGTGATCGTTTACTGGGCTACGTACGCCATTAGCGCTGAGTACATAAATAGGATTTTTTTGCATCAAGGCTTTTAATTTTTCAGCCAATGATGATTTACCACCGCCAACAGGGCCAAGTAAATAGAGAATTTGTTTTTGCTCTTCTAACCCCTGAGAGGCATGTTTAAGGTAAGCAACTATTTGTTCAATCGCCTCTTCCATACCATAAAATTCTGTAAAAGCAGGGTACCTATTAATAACTCTATTAGAAAATATTCGGCTTAATGTAGGCTCTGTAGAAGTATCAACCACTTCTGGTATGCCAATAGCGCTAAGTAACCTTTCTGATGCGCTGGCATAGGCAAGTTTGTCTTCTTTACAAAGCGTTAAAAACTCTTGCAGGCCAAACTCTTCCTGTTGAGCTTGTTCGTAACGTGATTGATAATGTTGAAAAATAGTCATAAGCATCTCCAATGGGTTGAGTACACACTTACCAAATTATATTTATTTAAGTCTTATTTTAAGATTAGTTGTTTTAACTGATTTTGCTAACAAAAATTGTAAATTAAATGTATTAGTATTTTGAAAAGGTACAATTTATCAATTGATTGTTGTATTTTTTAACTCACTCTTTTAGCTAAAAAATAGCGATTAATGAAGTTTATTTGTTTTGCACCCGGTAAAATGGAGACAGCTGTTTACTAGCATATTGTTGAAAAATAGCTTAGATAAACAGCTTATCTTTTACTTTGTGAGAAAATAACATTTTAATCACGGAAAAATATTGTCTTTCTTTTCAATAAAATACTAGGTTGTTCAATTGCTTGAATAATAAAACTGATGTGGGTCATTTTATTTTCTAGATTATTTCCATCAATGGCTAAAGTTAAAGGCACTGTTTGCATTGCACCTGGTTTTATTAACAATTTTTGTGGTAGTTCTAAAATTTCAACTTCAAGTTCAGGAACATTGATACTAAAATGCAATGGCTGCTGGCTTTTATTGAGTATTTTTAAGGTGTAAGTGTTTTCAATAATGCCTTGGTAGTTAACACTATATAAGGTGTTTCTATCGCGTAGTATACTCGCTTCTAATGGAATTCTTGCGTTGATCCATAATATCATAGCGATAGTACATACTAGGCAGAAGCTAGCGTAAGCAATAAGTTTGAAGCTGATACCTTGTGGCTTTTCTCCGGTTAAAGCATGTTCACTGGTATAACTAATCAAGCCTTTTTTGTAGTTAAAGCGCGACATGGTTTCATCGCAAGCATCAATGCATAGAGCACAGTTTATACACTCATATTGCATACCATTACGTATATCAATACCGGTTGGGCATACTTCAACACATAAATTACAGTCAACACAATCACCTAAACCTTGTTCTTGTTTTAATTGCTGGGCATCATCCTTAAGTTTTCGTGCTCCTCGGCTTTCACCACGTTGTGCGTCATAAGCGACTAATAAGGTGTTTTTATCAAACATTGCTGATTGAAATCTGGCATAGGGGCACATATCAATACATACTTTTTCTCTTAGCCAGCCAGCATTGCCGTATGTGCATAGGGTAAAAAATAAAACCCAAAAGGTGATGAGTGCTGTCCAATTAAAAGAAAGCAAATCTACATATAAACTATTTACTGGGATGAAGTAAGAAATAAAGGTGGTTGCGGTTAAAAATGACATTAATAACCAAATAGAATGTTTTAGCATTTTTTTCTTTAGTTTATCTAAACTCCATGGCGCTTTATCTAACACTTTTCGCTGGTTTCGTTTACCTTCAATTCTGTGTTCAACCCAAACATAGGCTAAGGTCCAAATTGTCTGTGGGCAAACATAGCCACACCAAACACGACCTAACCAGGTGGTAACAAAGAATAGTGCGAAAGCCGCAAGCATTAAAATACCGGCCAGTAGGACAAAATCTTGTGGCCAGAAAGTAAGAGAAAAAACTCTAAATTGCTGCATACCTATATCAAATAGTACCGCTTGTTGACCTTGGTATTGCAAAAAAGGAATGGTGATAAAAGTTATCATTAATAACCAACTGAGTAGGCGACGATAGGTTTGATATACGCCTTTTTGTTCTCGAATATAAATAGATTGCTCTGATTTATGTGGTTTGATTATCAGTTGTTCTTCTTTAAAATTATACATCATTGATTATTTACAGGGTAATAATTGAGTAATCACCCTAATTCAATTAATGAGCCATAAATTAATTTATTTAAGTTGTTGTAATTTATGTATTTAATATGTGTCCGGAAGTGATTGCACCACGACATATCGTGCTTAGGCGATATATCGTGGTTTTTTAATTTATTGCCGGTTGATATTAAGTTTTTTCATCCTAGATCTGAGGGTACTGTCGGGCATATCCAGTATTTTTGCGGCACCGTTATCTCCACCAATACGCCAGTGACAATTGTTTAATATTTCAATAATGTAGGCTTTTTCAATTTCAGCGAGTGGCTTGTTTTTGGTTTTATTCACTTGATGACTTTTAGAAAAATCTTGTTGAATATTAAGTAGTTCTGAAGTAGACAAAATGACTTCACGCTCTAGAATATTTTGTAATTCTCGAATATTACCTGGCCAATGATAGCTGGCAAGTTTGGTTAAACTACGCTTGTTGATGCCTTGGATATTTTTATTAAGTTTATTATTTAGTTGTTTAAGTATGCCATGACACAATAAAGGAATGTCTTCGATGCGTTGTCTTAGTGCAGGTATGTTAATAGGAAATACATTTAAACGATAATATAAATCCATTCTAAAAAGGCCTTTCTCGACCATAGCTAAAAGGTCTTTATTGGTAGCGGCGATAATTCTAATATCAACTTTAATGGTTTTACTGCCCCCGACACGTTCGAGTTCTCTTTCCTGTAATACTCGCAATAATTTACTTTGTGCTGCTAGCGATAATTCACCTATTTCATCTAAAAACAAAGTGCCTTTATCGGCCAATTCGAAACGCCCCTTGCGTCGTTCACTTGCGCCGGTAAAGGCGCCTTTTTCATGACCAAATAATTCTGATTCTAATATATTGGCGTTAAAGACGGCACAATTTACTTTGACCAAGGGTGAGCTACAACGCTGACTCAGTTGGTGTAAATTACGAGCAACGACTTCTTTTCCTGTGCCATTTTCACCTAAAATCAGTACTGTACTGTCAGTTTTAGCAACCAGCTTTATTTGCTGTAACATTTCTTTATAGGCAGGGTTATTACCTTCTAAACCTGAGCCATGCCATGTTTCATTAATTTCATCTTGTAGGTAACTGTTTTCATCTTGTAATTTTTCTGTCAGCTCTTGTACTTTTTTTAGCGCTGCTCTGAGTTGATTATCAGCAAGTCGTTGTTGGCTAACATCGCGAAATATTGCGACTGCCCCTATTAGTTCGCCCTCTTTATAAACGGGGGTTGAAGTATACTCAACTGGGAAGCTGTTGCCATCTTTACGCCAAAAAACTTCATTAGTTATTTTACGCTCTATGCCATCACGCATCGTGTTATAAATGTGACATTCATGACTAGGGTAGGGATCACCATTTTCATGGCTATGATGATGATATTCATGTATATTTTTTCCAAGTAAATCTGTTGCTTTCCAGCCTGTCATTTGCTCTGCGGCAGGGTTGATAAATACAGCATTACCGTTAATATCAAAACCATAAATACCCTCACCAACGGCATTTAATAATAAGTTTGAACTGACTAAAAATTGCTCAATATTATCAGGCATAAATTGGCTATCTCTTTTATTTTGTAGTGTGCTTTGATGTAACACGATATGTCGTGGCTTGTTCTAGCTAGTTTAAGTCCGTTTTGCCGAAAAGAACAGTGAATGTTGGCGATTTATTGTGTTTTACTTTTTGTTTTTATGTCAATCGAGTGGCGGCTAACTGTTTCGTCAATGTTACTTTTTCAGGCTTTATTGATTTTCATGTTTATTATATCAGGCAGCCGAATTAGCGAGGTTGATAAATGAAAAACGAACAAAAATGTCCGTTTTTTATCATCTAGATATTAGCTAGCAGTATTAAGCAAAGTTAGCTTGAGCAAAATCCCAATTAGCTAATGCCCAAAATGCTTCCATATATTTAGGACGTAAATTGCGATAATCAATATAGTAAGCATGTTCCCATAAGTCGACAGTGATTAATGGTGTAACACCGTCTTCAGTGATCGGTGTTGCCGCGTTAGATGTATTGACAATAGCTAAACTGCCATCAGCATTCTTAACTAACCAAGTCCAACTTGAGCCAAAGTTATTTACCGCACTATCAACAAATTTAGTTTGAAATTCGGCAAAAGAGCCAAAAGTTGTATTAATTGCTTCAGCTAAAGCACCGTTAGGTTCATTGCCACCATTTGGGCTTAAGCTATTCCAGTAAAAAGTATGATTCCAAATTTGTGCGGCATTATTAAAAATACCCGCAGAAGAAGATTTTACAATTTCCTCTAATGATTTATTAGCAAATTCGGTGCCTTCAATTAAACCATTAAGTTTCACCACATAAGTATTGTGATGTTTTCCATAATGAAATGATAAAGTTTCTGCAGAAATGTGTGGTTCTAATGCGTCTTGTTCATAAGGTAACGCAGGTAATTCAATAGCCATTGTGCTCTCCAATTTTCTTTATTTAGGTGTTTTAACGAATAAAGAGTGTGTTTTTCTGAAAACTTGAGTAAAATACTCAAGTATTAATTTTATACTATATTGACTACTTACTGTATAGGTTTTCTTGTTCTATTTTTCAAGTACTTCACTTAAAAATAATAATTAATGCGAAGTATTTATTATATTGAATTGAAAAGTGAGTTTTTGACTCCATAACTTGTATTCAAGAGAATTCAATATAATAAGTATTATTTTTTAGAGGTTATTATGGATACTATTGAACGTATTAAAGAACAAATTAGTGAAAATACAGTATTACTGTATATGAAAGGCTCACCAAAATTACCAAATTGTGGTTTTTCTTCACAAGCATCACAAGCGTTGATCAATTGTAATGAGCAATTTGCCTATGTCGATATTTTACAAAATCCAGATATTAGAGCTGAATTACCAAAGTATGCTGATTGGCCAACGTTTCCACAACTTTGGGTTGACGGCGAATTAGTCGGTGGTTGTGACATTATTTTAGAAATGTTCCAACAAGGTGAGCTACAAACTTTAATTAAAGAAGCGGTTGCTAAAAATAGCACCGAAGATAACAACGCTGAATAAGCCTTGAAATTTTTAAAATAACCACAATACTTTATCGTGGTTATTTATTTTCTCAAAACTCTTAATTATTTATAACAGAAAACAACGGAGCACAAAATGAGCGTATTAGTTGGTCGTCCAGCACCAGACTTCACTGCTGCAGCAGTATTAGGTAGCGGTGAGATTGTTGATAGTTTTACTTTAAGCGAAGCTATTAAAGGTAAAAAAGCAGTTGTGTTTTTCTACCCATTAGATTTTACTTTTGTATGTCCGTCAGAGTTATTAGCTTTTGACCACCGAATGGAAGAATTTAAAAACCGTGGCGTAGAAGTTATTGGTGTTTCTATTGATTCACAGTTTTCTCATAATGCATGGCGTAACACGGCAATTAATGATGGTGGTATTGGTCCTGTACAATATACTTTAGTTGCTGACACTAAACATGAAATTTGTCAAGCCTATGGTGTTGAACATCCTGAAGCTGGCGTTGCATTTCGTGGTTCATTCTTAATTGATGAAGAAGGCAATGTTCGTCATCAAGTAGTGAATGATTTACCATTAGGCCGTGATGTTGATGAAATGTTACGTATGGTTGATGCTTTACAATTCCACCAAGAGCACGGTGAAGTTTGTCCTGCCGGCTGGAATAAAGGCGATAAAGGTATGACTGCTTCACCAGATGGTGTTGCTGCTTATCTTAAGGATAATGCGGATAAACTATAAGTCTTTTGTCTCGTGTTAATTACCTAGTGCTAATTGCCTAGTGTTAATTAACATGAGGAAATGATAGTTTAAGTTACAAGCTTATATAAAAAAGGCTAGCGTTCTATTAACGCTAGCCTTTTTATTTACTTAAAATTTAGTTCGTTATTCGTTATTCGTTATTCGTTATTTTCTCCAGGCGTAGCTAGCGGCCAACCACCTAAGCCATGCCATTTATTGACAATATGGCAAAAAAGCTCTGCAGTTTTTTCTGTATCATATAAAGCCGAGTGGGCTTCATTATTATTAAAATCAATGTCAGCAGCTATACAAGCTTTTGCTAATACAGTTTGACCTAAGGCAAGCCCGGCTAATGTCGTGGTATCAAAACTAACAAAAGAGTGAAATGGGCTACGCTTTATTTTACAGCGAGTTGTTGCCGCATTTAAAAAACCTAAATCAAAGGCCGCATTGTGAGCAACAATAATTGCTCGTTGGCAACCGGCTAATTTCATTTTTTTTCTAACTAACTTAAACAGTGCTTTTAACGCTACTTCTTCATTTACTGCGCCACGTAATGGGTTGGTTGGGTCAATACCGGTAAACTCTAATGCTTTAGGCTCTAAATTTGCCCCTTCAAAAGGATGTACGTTAAATTGTATTGTTTCGTCTATAGAGAATTTACCGGTCACTTCGTCTAAAGATAAAACAGAAGCCGCAATTTCTAATAAGGCATCAGTTTGGGCATTAAATCCCGCAGTTTCAACGTCAATGACTACAGGGAAGTAGCCTCGAAATCTTTGTGCGAAAAGGGGCTTAGTTGGTTCGTTGTTGTCTTTTTTTTCTACACTTTCTGACATGCTATTTTAGATAGTTGATGTTGCTACAAATTTGAAGTGATTATCTCAGAAAAAAAGAATAAAGACGAGGATGAAATAAATACTAGTGGTTAATATAATTACAATAAAGTGTTAAAGTTATTTTAAGGTAGGGCGATACAGAGAGTGCCGCCTATTAATTTTGTTGCAAAAACCATGAAAAAACTTTTTCTTGAAACAAATAATTCTTTAATCACATACTGCTTAGGGTCTTTACCAAAAGTGAAGGTACTACTGTTTATTGGTGTGTTTTGTAGTGCTTTTGTGAACAATGCGCAAGCTGGAATTCGCCAATACAGTGCTAGTATTAATACCTCTCAATGGCGGTTAGCAAATGACTCTCGTTTACAATGTACCTTAGCACATCAAATTCCTCATTATGGTCAAGCGCGTTTTTCAGCGAAAGCAAGTCGAAAATTGAATATGGAATTTGAATTAGACATGCTGCTTTTACCTGACAACTATTCTCTTGCTCAGGTTCGTAGTGAGTCACCTAACTGGCGCCCAGGCCATGGTGGTCGAGTATTAGCGGATATGAAGTTATATAAACAATTTAATCCAAGTTTACCTAAAAAAGTAGCCTGGACTATGTTAAGTGAATTAGAGCAGGGCATGAACCCAACCTTTTACTACGATGATTGGCATAGTGAACAAGATAAAATATCGGTTAGCTTATCAACTGCACGTTTTAATAGTGCCTATAGAAACTTTGTTGCCTGTGTAGGTAATCTACTTAATTATAGCTTTGATGATATTTCCTATACGGTTTTAAATTACCAATCTAATAGTGATAAATTTACTAAAGCTTCGCAAAGACGTATTAATATGATCCGTGAGTATTTAAGTTTAGATCCAAATCTTGAACTGGTACTGATTGATGCCTATTCAGATAGTTATGGTGGTCGTTGGACTAACTTGAAGTTATCAGAGCGTCGCGCGTTAAAAATACGCGACTACTTTGTTAAAAACGGCATAAATGCAGATAGAATTGAAGCAAAAGGTTATGGAGAAAAACGTCATATTTCTTCTAATGATACAACTTTAGGTCGTGGCAAAAACCGAAGAGTAGTTATTCAAATGCAAAAAATGTAGCTTAACTCTTACATTTAGCGATAATTATTATTTTTTCAAATTGATAAATTGTTGAACAGGCCCGTCGATTCACAGTAATCTACGAGCCTGTTCTTTTTTAAATGTATAATACCAATTCCATTAAGTTAAACGTACAATTGGATATTCAAGGAATATTAAATGAAATATTTTTCTCGGCTATTAATGTCAGCGGTATTATTAATATCGCAATTATCATTTTCAGCGTCTGCAATATCATCGACATTAAATGATGCTTATACCTATGCTAATTATGATCAAGTAATTACTAATCATCTTTACTTAGATTTAACTGTCGATTTTGAACAAAAATCATTATCAGGTTTTGCTGAACTATCATTAACCTGGCTAGATGAAAGTGCTAGCAAGGTGGTTTTAGATACTCGAGACTTGGTAATTCATCGAGTGTTAGCACAAAATAACCAAGGTCAGTGGCAAAAGGTTAGCTTTTCTCTTGCTAAACGTGATGAGGTTTTAGGTGCAAAGTTAACGATTAATACCGGCGCTAAAGCTAAAAAATTGCGTATTTATTATCACTCAACGGAAAAGGCGTCAGGGCTACAATGGTTGTCAGCAGAGCAAACGGCAGGCAAAGAAAAACCATTTTTATTTAGTCAAAATCAAGCCATTCATGCTCGCTCTTGGATCCCAATTCAAGACACGCCAAGTGTACGTGTAACTTATACTGCTCGCATCACTACAGACAAAGATCTATTAGCAGTAATGAGTGCTAATAATGAGCCTGATACGATGCGTGATGGTGATTATTTTTTCTCTATGCCACAAGCCATTCCTGCTTATTTAATTGCTATTGCGGTCGGTGATTTACACTTTAAAGCCATGAGTCATCAAACAGGTATTTACGCTGAGACTAATATTTTAGCTGCAGCGGTTGCTGAGTTTGATGATACCCAAGCGATGATTGACAAAGCGGAGCAAATGTATGGAAAATACCGTTGGGGTCGTTACGACTTATTGATCTTACCACCAAGCTTTCCTTTTGGCGGCATGGAAAACCCTCGGTTATCTTTTATTACGCCAACCGTTATTGCCGGTGACAAAAGCCTAGTGAATTTAATCGCTCATGAGCTTGCTCATTCATGGTCAGGTAATTTAGTGACAAACGAAAGCTGGCGTGATCTTTGGTTAAATGAAGGTTTTACCAGTTATGTTGAAAACCGTATTATGGAAGCGGTATTTGGTGAAGATAGAGCTATTATGGAGCAAGCACTTGCTGCTCAAGGTTTAAATTATGAAATTGCTGAATTAGCCCCAGGTGATACTCAGTTATACATTGACTTAAAAGGCCGTGATCCCGATGATGCTTTTTCTAGTGTACCTTATACTAAAGGTCAATTGTTTTTAATGTATTTAGAAAACAAATTTGGTCGTCAACGTTTCGATGCTTTCGTTTTACAATACTTTGAAAGTCATGCTTTTAAAAGTTTAGGTACCGCTAATTTTGTTAAATATTTACAGGCGAATTTAACCGATAAATATCCAAACATTGTTAGTAATGAAGAAATTAACGAATGGATTTATGAACAAGGCTTACCTAGTTATGTACCTAAGCCGACCTCAACAGCCTTTAGTATTATCGATGAAAAAATAGCACAATGGTTAAGTGACGAAGCATCATTAACACAACTGCCAACATCGAAATGGACACTGCATGAATGGTTGCACTTCATTAATAACTTACCCCTTGATATTAACCTTGAGCGGTTGGTTGCACTTGATCATGCCTTTGACCTAACTCACAGTAAAAATGCTGAAATTGCCCATGCGTGGTATTTATTGTCTGTACGAGCAGGCTACGATGTTGTTTATCCTGCTATGTCTGAATATTTAATTGCCATTGGTCGCCGTAAATTAATTGTGCCTTTGTATAAAGAGCTGGCGCAAACAGAGCAAGGTAAAGCATGGGCGTTAACAGTGTACCAAAAGGCACGCCCTGGTTACCATGGTTTAGCGCAAGGTACTATTGATACTATTTTTAGAAAGTAATTACCAATCACCTTTTTGCTGAATAAAGCTATTTGAGTTTCAAAAGTGCTTATTGACTAAGGTCAATTCTGCGCTTTTTCTTTAAAAAGAACGATTCAGTTTTAAAAGGCACAGGGCTGCAATCAGATAATTTAAAGGCTCAGTTGAGCCTTTTTGCTATTCGCTGCTGAGAACTCTTGATATAATACCGACAATTACGTTAATTATTTTTTAGAGGTTTTGTGGATGTCGGAAGCTGAAAATCGTCCAACCAATTTTATTCGTCAAATTATTGATGCTGATCTTGCCAGTGGTAAGCATAACTCAGTACAAACTCGTTTTCCGCCTGAGCCTAATGGTTTTTTACATATTGGCCATGCAAAAGCTATTTGTTTAAATTTTGGTATTGCTCAAGATTACAATGGATTATGTAATTTACGCTTTGATGATACTAACCCTGAAAAAGAAGACATAGACTATGTACATGCGATTAAAAAAGATGTGCAGTGGTTAGGTTTTGAATGGGCTGGAGATATTCGTTATTCTTCAGGTTACTTTGATGAGTTACATGGCTTTGCTGTTGAATTAATTGAAAAAGGCTTAGCTTATGTGTGTTTTTTAAATGGTGAAGAAACGCGTGAATATCGCGGTACGTTAAATAAACCGGGTAAGAATAGCCCATACCGTGATACGTCAGTTGAAGAAAATTTAGCCTTATTTGAGAAAATGAAAAACGGCGAGTGCCAAGAAGGTGAATGCTCGCTTCGCGCAAAAATTGATATGAGCTCCAGCTTTATGTGTTTGCGTGACCCGATTATTTATCGTGTCAGGTTTGCCCATCATCATCAAACAGGCGATAAATGGTGTATTTATCCAATGTACGATTTTACTCATTGTTTATCGGATGCAATTGAAGGTATAACGCATTCTATCTGTACCTTAGAGTTTCAAGATAACCGCCGTTTATATGATTGGGTTATTGACAATGTTTCAGTACCTTCGATACCACATCAGTATGAGTTTTCTCGCTTGAATCTTGAATACACCTTAATGAGCAAGCGTAAATTAAACATCTTAGTGGAAGAAAAATTGGTTGATGGTTGGGATGATCCGCGTATGCCAACGATTGCTGCTTTTCGACGTCGAGGTTATACGCCAGCATCATTGCGAGAATTTGCTAAACGAATTGGTGTTACCAAGATGGAAAATACCGTTGAAATTAGCGTGTTAGAAGCTTGTATTCGTGAAGATTTAAATGACAATGCGCCGCGTGCAATGGCAGTACTTGAGCCAATTAAACTGGTGATTGAAAACTATCCAGCAGGCAAAACTGAAGCGCTAACGGTAAAAAACCACCCTAGTGATGAAAGCCAAGGTACGCGTATTGTACCATTTAGCGGTGAGCTTTATATTGAAGCGGAAGATTTTAGAGAAGAAGCGAATAAAAAATATAAGCGTTTAGTGATTGATAAAGCCGTGCGCTTACGTGGTGCTTATGTGGTAACCGCTACTCGTTGTGATAAAGACGAGCAAGGTAATGTGACCACAGTTTATTGTACCTACAATGAAGATACTTTAGGTAAAAACCCAACGGATGGCACCAAACCTAAAGGGGTCATTCATTGGGTTGATGTGCAAAAGTCACTGACCGCAACGGTGCGTTTATATGAGCGATTATTTACTGTGCCAAATCCTGCGGCAGAAACTGACTTTCATAGCGTGATGAACCCAGAGTCATTGACTGTCATTAACAATGCGAGGGTGGAGCCATCTTTAGCGAATGCGAAAGCAGAGCAAGCTTATCAGTTTGAACGTCAAGGTTACTTTTGTTTAGACAATGAGTGCTTAGATAATACTAGCAATTTAGTATTTAACCGCACTGTTGGTTTACGTGATACTTGGGCAAAAATAGCTAAATAAATCGATTATTTGTCGTAAAAAAAAACAAATTTTAAAAAGCCAATAACACCCAGTTATTGGCTTTTTTTTTAAATTTTTACTATACCAATTAAAGTAATGAATTGCTTATTCAACGAGAGTTAAAAGGTTTAGAGGAAAGGCTATTGATTGAAGAGAATGATTATTCAGGAAGAATGTGCTCCTGCATTCTTTTACGGCTAATAACACCATCCATGTAGCGTCCTTGTCAAAATCAATAACGCGGGTTTTATTACGGGTATTTTATTTTAAACGCAATTGATAATGATTGTCATTTGTATTATTATGTTTTTAAAATTTATACTGTAGTTGTTAACACTATGACAATGAACACCATCAATGATAATCCAGGATTACTATTGCTCCGTGAAAAAATACGTCACGGTAAAGAGCCTGACAACCCAGCATTACTTCCGCTATGGCTGTCGCTCGAAGAAGAACATCAGCAACATTTATCAACAATGTATTTGTTAGCGCAACATTTCGAAAATCAATTTTATTTGCTACTTGAAACTGTGGTTGATGAACTCGTTCCATGCCATTGGCGCAGAACGTGTTTAGATTTTATCTATAAGCCACTAAGCTCGTTACAACGTATTAGTCATGATCAGCAATCAAAAAACCATGTCGCTAAATTACTGCGTGAATTAGCTGTTTCTAGTCGATATGTTGAACGTAGCCTTATTCAATAACTATTTATCACAATAATCATAGGTATATTATGAACAATACTCGTATAGAGAAAGATAGTATGGGGGAATTATCGGTTCCTCAAGAAGCCCTTTATGCTGCGCAAACACAACGTGCGGTAAATAACTTTCCAGTTAGCGGCCAGCCAATGCCAAAAGCATTTATTCACGCGCTGATTTTAGCAAAATACTCTGCAGCACAAGCGAACAGCGAATTAAATTTATTACCTGATAATATGGGTACTGCCATTTGCCAAGCTGCAGATGAATTGCTAGCCAGTGATTTTAGCCAGCACTTTCCGGTCGACGTTTTTCAAACCGGATCGGGTACCAGTTCAAACATGAATGCTAATGAAGTACTGGCGACACTTGCCAGCAAAATTTTTGGAGAAACTGTTGGTGCCAATGATCACATTAATTATGGTCAAAGTAGTAATGACATTATTCCTACTGCCATTCATATTAGTGCTGCGCTGGAATTACATGAAAAACTTTTACCTGCGTTAAATCATTTAATTTCAACAATTCAAAAGAAAGCAATTTCAGTCGATAAGTATGTTAAAACCGGTCGTACTCATTTAATGGATGCCATGCCGGTTCGTATGAGCCAAAGTTTAAATGCTTGGGCTGATCAACTCGCGCAAAACACCGTGTTATTAAAGCAGTTACAACCCAGTATTCAAAGCTTAGCGCAAGGTGGTACCGCGGTTGGCACTGGCATTAATACGCTTGAATCATTCGCTCCTCGATTTACCGAAGCCTTGAGTGAAAAAACCGGTGTTGATTTTACCCCAGCAAATAATTTTTTCACCCATATTGGCTCGCAAGATATTGCGGTCTCTTTATCGGGACAATTAAAAGCGATTGCCGTTTCAATAATGAAAATTGCTAATGATTTACGTTGGATGAATTCAGGCCCATTAGCGGGATTAGGTGAAATAGAATTAGAAGCGCTACAGCCGGGCTCTTCAATTATGCCCGGTAAAGTAAATCCGGTGATCCCTGAAGCGGCTTGCATGGTTGCTGCACAAGTTATCGGTAATGACAGTACTATCACAATAGCAGGGCAGTCGGGGAATTTCGAGCTGAATGTGATGTTACCTTTGGTAGCGAAAAACTTATTAGAAAGTATTGAATTGCTAACAAATATTAGTCATTTATTGGCTGATAAAGCGATTGCAACTTTTGTCGTTAATGAAGAAAAATTAAAAGAAGCACTATCGCGTAATCCTATTTTAGTGACCGCGTTAAACCCGATAATCGGTTACGAAAAAGCGGCAGAGATTGCTAAGAAAGCTTATAAAGATGGTCGTCCAATTGTGGAAGTAGCCGCTGATAATACCGATCTTTCAATTGAAGAGTTAACACGTTTACTTGATCCCAGTAAGTTAACTCAAGGTGGCGTACAAAGTTAATATATACCCGTTTCACATGAAGATGAAACTCGTATCTTGAAGTATCATGGGTATATATAACAAAGGAAGCATAATGCTTCCTTTGTTATATATTACCGCTAATTTTTACGCCAATTAAATTTCATCTGACCGGTGGTATGTTCGCAAGTGTTAATGAGGGGTGTTTTGACACTAAATAAAGACTTGGTAATAACGCAAGACAGAAAAATATATATAACCATTAATGACTTACTTTGAGGAAATAATTTTCACCTAAATAGATGAACTTTTCTCGGTGAAAAGTAAGCGCGTTGCTGGAAAATAACAGTTAACACTTTTCTGATCCCAGCCACCTCCTGATATTCCAAGGACAATAACAAAGGTATGCGTGTCTTGTTTAATATTATTAATCCTTTGTGAAATTCGCGTTATACTCTATGATAAACTGCCTTTATCTTACCTTGATTACTCTTACCTATGCGTCCCTCTAGTTATCCTGAACACGAAGTAACCTCGATTAATTGGCAAGCCTTTAAACTGATCCTACCTTACTTATTTGAATTTAAAAAACGCATTGCTTTTGCTATGGCATGCCTAATACTGACCAAAATTGCCAGTGTTTATTTGCCGTTTATTCTAAAAGATATTGTTGATACTTTAGATGCAAATGTACCTGAAAATTTGCGAGTGGCTATTGTCCCTCTTGGTTTAGTCGCTGCTTATGGTATGGTGCGCTTAACTATTGTGGTATTTGCTGAAATTAGAGATACACTTTTTGGTCGAGTAACTGAACGAGCTATTCGCCGCATTGGTTTAAATGTTTTTCGCCATTTACATGCCCTAGATTTAGATTTTCATTTGAATCGCCAAACGGGTGGTTTATCCCGTGATATTGAACGTGGTACTTCAGGTATTAGTTTTTTAATGCGCTTTATGGTGTTTAACATAGTACCCACCTTACTTGAAATTACCATGGTAGTGACTATTTTATTCGTTAACTATGGTATTTGGTTTGCGCTGATAACCTTAGGCTCCATTGTTGTTTATATTTCTTATTCTGTTTATGCCACCGAGTTACGAACACGTTTTGTACGGGCAGCAAATAAAGCTGATTCATCAAGTAATACTCGTGCAATTGATAGTGTATTAAACTATGAAACCGTTAAATACTTTACTAATGAAGAATTTGAAGCGAAGGCTTATGATCAGCAATTAGCCACGTGGGAACAGGCAAAAATAAAGAATCGCTTATCCTTATTTGCGCTTAACGGCGGCCAAGCCTGTATTATCGCGTTAGCAATGACGTCAATGTTGGCGCTTGCTGCCGTAAAGGTCAGTGAGGGCGAAATGACCTTAGGTGACTTTGTTTTGATCAATGCCTTTATGATGCAGCTTTTTATGCCACTGAATTTTTTAGGTTTTGTCTATCGTGAAATTAAAGGCTCATTAGCAAATATTGAAAACTTATTTGGCTTATTGGCAAAATCACCTAAAGTACAAGATATCCCTGATGCAAAAGAATTAGCCATTAAACATGGTGCAATAACGTTCGAGAATATTGAGTTTTCTTATCATGAAAAACGAAAAATCATTAAAAATATTTCCTTTAAAGTTAACGCTGGAGAAAAAGTTGCGGTGGTTGGCACCAGTGGCTCAGGAAAATCAACCTTAGTAAAACTGTTATTTCGATTTTACGATGTCAGTAGTGGTAATATTTTGATTGATGATCAAAATATTGCAGAAGTTAGTCAACATTCTTTACGCCAACACATAGGCATTGTGCCACAAGATACGGTGTTATTTAATGACAGCTTATTTGCTAATGTACAATACGGCGATCCTAAGGCAAGTAAGGCACAGGTAATGACAGCCATTGAAATGGCGCATCTAACCCAATTTGTTGCCAGTTTACCTGATGGTGTTGAAACCGTAGTGGGCGAGCGAGGATTAAAGCTTTCTGGTGGTGAAAAGCAGCGTGTCGCTATTGCACGAACAATATTAAAAAAACCAGCTATTTTAGTATTTGATGAAGCTACTTCATCACTTGACAGCCAGTCAGAGCAGGCTATTTTAACAGCGATAAATGAAGTGGCTAAAAACCGAACTAGCTTAGTGATTGCTCACCGGCTATCCACCATTATTGATAGCGATAATATTATTGTCATGAGTGAAGGTGAAATTGTTGAGCAGGGTAATCATCAACAATTATTAGCATTGCATGGACAATATAGTAAAATGTGGCAATTACAACAATCAAGTCATTAAATAAAGTGTAGTGTTATAGCAATCACATTTAATTGGTGATCATGTGAACTTAGCCCAACTTCTGGTGCATATTGATTTCACTCTCGCTATATCTTCCCTAAAGGTATTCCATGCATCACTTACTTGCTGAACTATGTCTTCGTAGCCATTGAATGCTTGATTGGCTAATTCATTTTGGCGAGTAGGGAGGTAATTTAATCAGGCTAACATTGTTAATCCCTTCCTGTGCCTTATCGCTCGTGGTCTAGTGCCTTTTTCTGCCCACAATCTAGTTATTGTATTTTGTTGACCAAATCGTGCTTCATCTTGAAACCATATATCAACTTTATCTAATGATATTAGCTCAGGAATAATGATGATAGATTCACGTTGGAAATTTTTTAAATAGCTCTTGAGTCTCTTGTTGATAAGCTAGCATTGAAAAATACCAGCATGATACTGGATGAAAAGCACAGTCCAGTATTTGATGAGTTAACCTTGCAAACTTCAGTAGATCATATCTTTGTGGCGGGTGATGCGAATAATACCTTAACCTTATTACATGAAGCCGCTGATGATGGCAAAGTTGCCAGTAGTAATGCTGGTAGTTACCCTGTTATTGCCCATGGACAAAGACGAGCGCCATTATCCGTGGTTTTCACTGAGCCGCAAGTTGCCAGTGTCGGCTTAAATTTAACGCAAGTAAAGCACTTATATAGCGACAGACATGACGTTAATTATGTGACCGGACAAGTGAGTTTTGAAAGCCAAGGGCGAAGTCGCGTTATGGGTAAAATAAAGGGCTACTTAAGATATATATCCATACCACCTCAAGATGCGAGTTTCAGGAGCTCATTAGCAAACTGATCACATCACAAAATTAATGAAAGATAGAATAACTATATTTAAATTATTTTGTTTGTTCTAAGCTCGCTAATGTAGCTCTAAGTTGTCTTGCAATAGGAGAGGGTCCATATATGGTATTATTTGGTCAAGTAGAAATACACTTAATATCGGCACTATTAACTTATTGTGTGCCATTTATAGTTTTTATCTTGGGTAATAGACCGGGTATCAAAACAAAAAGTAAAGGTGAGTAAATGCTAAATATGAATTTTGAGCAAAGGGTTGTTATTGAAACTTATCAACAACCTTGGATTGCTAGCCCTCGTGCTGGCGTATGGCGAAAACCTTTAGCCAGAGAAGAGGCAGAAAGAGGTCATGCAACTAGCTTAGTTAAGTTTGCAGCAGGTGCTAGCTTTAGCGAACACGATCATCCTTTAGGTGAAGAAATATTGGTGTTATCTGGAACTTTTTCAGACCACACGGGTGATTATCAAGCAGGTACTTACTTTCGTAATCCTGAAGGATTTACTCATGCTCCATTTAGTAAAGAAGGTTGTGTTTTATTGGTAAAATTGCATCAGTTTCAAGCGGGTGATGATGAACATGTTGTTATTGATAGCCGAAATGCCGCTTGGTTACCGGGTGCCGGTGGTTTATCGGTTATGCCTTTACATAATTACCGAGCAGAATCGACCGCGCTAGTTAAATGGCCTAAGGGAGAGCGTTTTCAAGCACATCAACATTTTGGTGGTGAAGAAATATTTGTTATAAGTGGTGAGTTTATTGATGAGCATGGTCGTTACCCGCAAGGAACTTGGCTGCGTAGCCCACATTTAAGTGAACACTTTCCTTATGTTGAACAAGAAACGATTATATTAGTTAAAGTAGGGCATTTAGATAAATAATCTATATCACTATAGCGCTATTAGCTAACACTATAGTGATGCTATTGTGACTAATTTACGGCAGACTTAACACTAGCAGCGCTAAAGCGCACTTTACGCTGACTCCTTCGCAGGCGTTCTTGCCCTAATATATTTTTAGTGTTGATATCACCTAAGGAGAGTTTTTCTTCCCTAGTGAATTCGCCATCGGCTATTAGTGATAAATAACGTGAACTGCAAACTCTTAAGAAAGAGGTAAAGTTACTAACATCATGATCAGCATCAAGATATTCATGGTACAACTTAGTGATCATTTGATTTAAGGTCATTTCATCACGAAATGCCAACTCTGCTAATATGTCCCAAAAGAACTCTTCTAAACGAATAGAAGTAACCACCCCATCTATGCGAAGTGATTTAGTTCGATAAGCCCATAATTGGCTATCGGCATTTATAAAAAGTTGACACATAATTACTCTCTTGATGCTAATAAAAATTAAAACAGTGCGACAAATTGCTTTAACATGGCAGGATGAGCAGGCCAGGCGGGAGCGGTTACTAAATTACCGTCAGTAATGGCGCCATCCATAGGTAAATCAATGTACTCAGCGCCAGCCATCTTCATTTCTGGTTGGCAAGCAGGGTAAGCAGATACTTTTTTACCTGCAAGTACGCCTGCAGCACTGAGTAATTGTGGACCGTGGCAAATTGATGCGATAGGTTATTGCTTTTAGTAAAGTGTTGAATGATTTCGATGACTTTAGCATTTAAACGCAAATATTCTGGCGCACGACCACCTGGTAAATATAAGGCATCGTAGTCTTCTACATTAACTTCAGCAAACGTCATATTAAGCGTAAAGTTATGACCTCGCTTTTCGGTATAAGTTTGATCACCTTCAAAATCATGAATTGAAGTAGCAATAGTATCGCCCGCTTTTTTATCTGGGCAAACGGCATCAACATCGTGACCCATTGCTAATAAAGCTTGAAAGGGAACCATATTTTCATAGTCTTCAACAAAATCACCGGTGATCATAAGTACTTTAGCCATTGGTAGATCCTTATATAATAGTATTTACTAAATGAGTTAAAATTCATCCATTTAATGTTTTTGAATATTGATTAAATCATAATAGACAACAACTTTGGTAACATAGGAATACTACATATTTATTCTCATATTAAATACAATTTATGCCTTAGCCGTTACTGCGACATTATCTAGAATAACTATATCCAGATATTTTATTGTTCGAACTCCCTGACATAGCTCTGAATTAATTATTTTATTTGCTATAACACTAGTTTACGGATTCAATAATATTGCTGTTAACCTATTTAATCCTTTGCCTTTATTGGTTATTTTCCACGCCATAAATAAATCTTGAGGCACAGGTTGCTCTGCTAATTCGATAACCACTAGTTTGCCTGCCTCAATATAAGGGTGAACCAGACATTTTGGTAAATAGCCAAAGCCTATTCCTGCAACAATGGCGGCAATTTTATGAGCGATGGAACTGACAAAAAAATGTTGGCTGTCAACAAACATATTCACTGACCATGGAATTTCATGTTTTGCAGTATCATGAACAATAACGCCTCGGTACTCTGTTAGTTCGTGAGGTTGAATTGGCTGGTTACCCCTAGATAATCTATGTGATAACTGATGAGATTTACTGATAACCAAAACTGTATCTAATGCTCCTGTTTTTATTGCTCGAATACCTTTTTGATTAGGCACTGGTGAAGGTGCGCCAATAACTAAATCAACCCTATCATCAATTAACGCCTCCCAAGTACCATTCATTACTTCTTCTTGCACATCAATTTCAATATTTTTATGCTCCGCTAAAAAACGTTGTATACCAGTAAAAGTGGGGGTGATGTCGATAATTGAATCGCAAGCAATACGTATTTTAGGTTCCCAGCCATTGGCAATCGTTTGGGTTTGCTTTGAAAGTGCATTGATCGCTTGCAAGACTTTTCGCCCTTCTACCAATAAATGTTTGCCTGCTGGGGTAAGTACAGCACGTCGACCTTGGCGCTGAAATAGCGTGACATTTAACTGCTCTTCCAATTTTTGCACTATATAAGAAAGCGCTGAGGGCACTTTATTTAACTGCTCTGCCGCTGCGGCATAACTACCACGATATTCAATGGCGTCTAATACCAGTAATGCTTCAATACTTATCGGTGGTGTTTTCATTATGTGTCAGCCAAATAATTAATTGTTCAAATTATTTGAACATATCAAACAAATACTAAGGGTTAATCAATAACAATTCAACGTATACAATAGCTACATACTCACTTGATAGCAATTTAAGGAAATGTCATGAATATTAAAAGCATCACTAGTAGCATCACTAAAACTGAACAATCTTTATCAACCTTACCATTACGATTAATCGCAGGTGTGATTTTTACCGCTCACGGTGCGCAAAAGCTTTTTGCTTGGTTTGGCGGTTATGGTTTAGAGGGTACTGGACAATGGATGGCCTCAATCGGACTAACGCCGGGTTACTTAATGGCATTAATGGCGGGCAGTGCTGAATTTTTTGGCGGTTTATTATTAATTATTGGTTTTCTTACTAGACCAACAAGCTTTGTTTTAGCCATTACCATGATTGTTGCCATTGTTACTGTGCATCTAGAAAATGGCCTATTTATGAGTAGTAATGGTTATGAGTTTGCTTTATCGCTTTTAGCTATAACACTAACGCTATTTATTCAAGGCGGTGGCAAACATTCAATTGATAACAAAGTTTATCGTGCGCTAAGTGCTAAGGCATAAGCACTAACGTCTAAGTATTCACGTTTAAGCATTGATATTTAAGTAAGAACGCTTAAGCAATAATTAACATCAGCCAAAAGTAATATCAGCCAATAGTAATGCTATTGGTGCAACCAACAATATTTAGGGGTTTTTCATGGGATTAATAGTTAACGGTAAATGGGTCGACCAATGGTATGACACCGACAAAAGTGAAGGTAAGTTTGTTCGTCAAGACAGTCGTTTTAGAGATCAAATTTCATCAGCAGCCGATAGTAAATTTAAACCCGAAGCAGGGCGTTACCATTTATATGTTTCATTGGCGTGTCCTTGGGCACATAGAACACTAATATTTCGTCAGTTAAAACAACTTGAAGACGTTATTTCGGTAAGTATTGTTGAAGCACAAATGATGGAAAATGGTTGGGAATTTGGTGAGCATGGTGATCCACTCTACCATTTAGATTATGCGTATCAGTTATATTTAAAAGCAGATCCTAGCTACCAAGGCCGAGTAACCGTACCGATTTTATGGGATAAAAAAACACAAAAAATTGTCAATAATGAATCCATTGAAATTATTCGTTTGTTTAATTCTGCCTTTAATGAATTAACGGGTAACGTCGATGATTATTTTCCGCTTGCACAAAGAGAAGAAATTGAAGCGGTGAACAGCCGTATTTATCACACCATTAACAACGGTGTTTATAAAGCAGGATTTGCCACTACGCAAGCGGCTTATAATGAGGCATACACCACTTTATTTGACAGCTTAGATTGGTTAGAAGAGCGGTTATCAAAACAGCGCTACCTTGTTGGTGACAACATTACTGAAGCCGATTGGCGCTTATTTACCACGCTTATTCGTTTTGATGCGGTATATCACGGTCACTTTAAATGTAACCGCCAAAAACTCAGTGAATTTTATCATATTAGTAACTATGTTAATGAGCTTTATCAAGTCGCTGGTGTTAAAGATACGGTTGACTTGGAATATACCAAAAGCCACTACTATGCCAGCCATTTAACGATTAACCCAACCCGCGTTGTACCTTTAGGGGCAACTCAACACTTTGATGCGCCACACGATCGTGACCGCCAATATTAAGGAAAGATTATGATTAAACATTATCCTTATAAAAGCTTAGGTAGTGCTAACCATGGTTGGCTTAAATCTAAACATCATTTTAGCTTTGCTCATTACTATAATCCTACTCGCATGGGGTTTGGCAAGTTACGTGTAGTTAACGACGACTGGGTTGCACCAGGTACTGGCTTTCCATTACACCCCCATCGTAATATGGAAATTATTAGCTTTATTCGATCTGGTGCCATTACCCATCAAGATAGTACAGGTAATAAAGGCATAACTAAAGGAGGTGAAATACAAGTAATGAGTGCGGGCACAGGTATTGTACATTCAGAATATAACCGCACCCAAGAGCCGTTAACCTTTTATCAAATTTGGATTGAAACTAATAAAAATAACGTAAGGCCTCGTTGGGAAAGTAAAAAATCCCCTACCGAGCAGGCATCAGCGCTTACTTTATTAGCATCTGGTTACGCTGAGGATAAAAACAAAGCACTTTTTATCAATCAAGAAGCACGTATATATGGTGGTAAATTAGCAAAGGACAGCATCATTGAGCATGATATTACTCATCAAGCATATATTTTAGCATCAAGTGGTATGTTCAAAGTAGAAGACAGCGCTGGCAATGTAACGTTGAATAAAGGCGATGGTGCTGAAGTTACTCAGTCTACTTCAATTATGTTAAGCGCATTAACAGATTGTGAAATTATCATCATTGATACTATCGATTAAGCGAATTAATCCTAAAAGGCTGGAACTTACCATGGTACTAAAAATAACCCTGAATAAAAAATATGCCTTGATCATGAATCGCTCAGACTTCCTGAAACGAGCATCTTCAAGTGGAGCGGGTATAGTACAGGTTATTAGCTCTCCTTCATATTTTACACGGGTACTTTCAACCGCTAACCTTAATCGTTCCAGCACTGCTTTGGTATCTTCTAACTCAGTTTCTGCAATTAACAAAGAAAACTCTTCACCAGCTATTCGGCCAAAGATATCAAAACTCCGTATGCCAAAACACGTTAGCGAAAACCTGAACTATATCCCACCTGCTTATTATGCTAACGCTTTTTATCACTAGAGGCTTGAAGGTAAAGCTTTCGCATCATGCAAATAAAGTTGTACATTTTCTAAGTTAATGTGACTTTTTTCTAAATAACGAGGAGAAAGGTCAATGGCATTTTGTAAAAAATATTCCGCTTCTTGGTAACGACCATCTAATAATAAGAAATAGCCAATATCATTATATGCCTGAGCTGTGCTCATCACTTGTTTAAATAGTTGAAGTGCTTGGTTGTATTGACCTGTACGGACATAAATGAGTCCTAGGTTAAGTTTAGCTCGTTCAAAGTTTGAATTGATATCAAGCGCTTTTTTATAAAAATCTTCAGCCAAACTATAATTGCTGGTTAAATAATATGAGTAACCCATATTGGTATAAATCAATGATAAATTTTCTGAAATAGGGATGATTAAATTGAAAATTTCTCTCGCATATTCATGACGGTGACCAAGATCGCTGAGTACTGCTAAGGCGTTATAGGCGAGTAAAGGTGATTCACTATCCAGTGCGATGAAATGTTCAAATGAAACATTTGTATGAAGCCGCTGCTGATCTAATTTAACGGTACGTTCAAGTGCATCCTTAGCTTTGTCCGTTTGCTTATGCTCAAAATAATAAATGCCCATTTGGGCTAACGCAGGAACATGATCAGGTTTGACGGTCAAAGCTTGCTTAAATGCCCTAATTGCTAATTCTGGGCTATCTAGGCTATTTTGAATATGGCCAATTTTACATAAAATTTCTATATCGTTTTTATCAAATTCAAGTGCTTGAAGATAATAAAAAATAGCTTTTTTTAAATTGTTACTTTGTGCTTCGGCTTCAGCCAAAGTTAAGTTTTTCTCTTTAGATTGTATGTTATTTTCCGGTGGTTTTTTTTCGTCACTTGAATTGCTAGTATTAGTGCAACCAGCAATAGTGACTGAAAAAATCAATAATAAACTGGTAATAATTAGGTATTTTCTATTCGAATATATCATCATTAAAACGCCTTATCCCAAACATTCATTACTTTTAATACCGCTGGACCAATCGCCACGATAAAGAAAGATGGCCAGATACAAAACATCATAGGAAATATCATCTTAACGCCTAATTTAGCAGCATTTTCTTCTGCAGCTTGCAGGCGTTTATCTCGATACTCATCAGCATAAATTCGAATCGTTTCAGCAACACCAGTACCCAGCCTAAGGCTTTGCACAATCACAGAATTTAACCCTCTAATATCTTCTAAACCGGTTCTATCACTAAATTCTTGTAATGCTTGTTGCATTGATAACCCAACACGAACTTTACTGCAAACTAAGCCAAGTTCATGGGCTAATTCAGGGTGTACAAAATCCAGCTCATTTTTAACACGTTGAAATGCTTCTAATAAACCCAAACCAGCCTCACAACATACAATCAATAAATCGAGCGCATCGGGGAAAAACTTACGCAATGACTTCATACGGAGATTAGCTAGTCTATGTAAAATCAACGAAGGTAATATATAAAAAAGACCGATAATAAAAGCAAAAATATAAAGAGTAACTAATAGGGATAAACCACCAGAAAGTTGCACCACAGCAATTGAAACTAATATCCCAGAGAGTAAGGATATTAGTTTAAGCGCATTAAATAACTTTAACGCGTTAGTTGAATGATAACCAGCATGAATAAGTAGTTTTTTGGTGGATTTATCGCCAGAAAAGCTACTGTTAATCAATGGTATATGTTTTATTTTATTTAAGTTATGTTCAAGAGTCGATGAAAAATCTTCTTGGGTATGGGTAGCCGATAAGGGCTGATGGGTCAGTTTATCTATCTGCGCTTTTACTGGCGAATAGAGGCCTGAAAATATATAGTAAAATGCCATCGCTAAAGTCACGCCAGCAGCGGCAGCAACAAGGTAAATCAACCATTCAACCATGACTTTATTATTAGTGAAACTTAGTAATAAACCTTGTAGATATTCCATGATTTACACCTCTATTTGAATTAATTTTTTAATCCACCAAATACCTAGCAGCATGCCAGCGCCACCCCATTTCAGTAAGTTTAACCCCGCAGGGGTTGAAATTAATATGGCCACATAACTTGGCGATGATATATATAAAACAGCAAAGAGCACAAAAGGCATTAACACCAAAACCCAACCAGAAAGTCGACCTTCTGCAGACAAAGTTTTCACCTTTCTTTTAAAGGTGAATCGTTGTCTGATCACTTTTGATAATTTATCAATGTTTTCAGCAAGATTGCCACCAGTGGATTTTTGAATAGCAACCGCGCTAGAAAATGCCATTGCTGAAGTACTTGGCACTCGCTTAACAAAATTGAGTAATGCTGTTGTGGTATCATTACCAAAATTAATACGATTAAAAATTATCTTAAATTCATCGGCTAAATGACCGTCCATTTCCTCAAAAACAAGTTTAATGGCATCACTAAAAGCATAACCTGCCTGCAAACCTCTTTTAAGTACGTCCATCGCTTCGGGAAATTGCTCTTCAATTTTCTCCATGCGCTGGGTCATGTCACGATTTAACTTGAGATGAAAAGCTAACAAAATCAACAAAGAACATAATAAGCTAAATAGCCAATCTTGACTAAAAAAGCTAATAAGTGCAAAAGCAGCAAGACTAGCCCCTAAGGCAATAGCTAAATATTGATGACCTAACAGTTTTGAGCCGGATATTTCCATTTTATAGGTTAAATTTGAAATCCAAGGCAATGATTCTAACCAACGGGTAAAGGGCGGTAGTTGTGCTACTTTATTATTGTATAATAAGTTTTTTTCAATATTTTTATCCTTTAACGCCAGTGACAGTAAATGTTTTTTTAACTGCTTGGTATCTGCTCTTTGTGGACTGTATACCGAAATAAACAAGCTTTGCGCCAATAAAACTACAGCGGCAAAAACTAAAAGTAAAAATATAAGTTGCGGACTCATAAAACCTCCTATTAAAATTCCATGGCTGATTTATCAATACCATATAAACTATAGGGTATGTCGATACCCTTAATCGTTAATTGGTTATGAAATAGTGGAATAACACCTGTGGCTTGATAATGGCCTATTACTTTTCCTTGCTCATCTGTTTCTTCACGTTTGAAAGTAAAAATTTCTGACATGGTAATTACATCGCCTTCCATACCAGTAACTTCTTGAATACTGGTAATGCGACGGCAACCATCTTCTTGGCGTTGTAATTGCACTACCACATCAATGGCAGAAGATATTTGTGCTCTAATATTGTGTATCGGCATGTCAAAACCGCCCATACAAATCATATTTTCTAAACGGCCTAAGGCATCTCGAGGAGAATTAGCATGTAAGGTTGTTAGTGAGCCTTCATGGCCAGTATTCATCGCCGCTAACATATCTATCGCCTCTGCTCCCCTAACTTCACCAATAACAATACGATCAGGGCGCATTCTTAAACAGTTTTTAACCAAATCACGTTGTGATATTTCGCCTTTGCCTTCTATATTGGCAGGGCGAGTTTCTAAGCGTACGGTGTGAGGTTGTTGCAATTGTAATTCAGCTGAATCCTCTATAGTGATAATGCGTTCATTTTCAGGAATATAACCAGATAAAATATTAAGTAATGTGGTTTTACCACTACCAGTACCTCCTGAGATCAACACATTTAACTTACCTTTGACTACCGCTTGAATTAACTGCCCCATTTCACTGCTCATAGTGCCATAGTTTATTAGTTGCTCAGCTGAGAGTTTGTCGACAGTAAAGCGACGAATTGATAACGCAGGACCGTCAAGTGCTAAGGGGGGAATAATCGCGTTGACTCTACTGCCATCTTTAAGACGGGCATCTACCATAGGTGATGATTCATCGATTCGGCGACCGACACTAGAAACAATTCGGTCAATAATATTAAGCAGATGTTTATCATCATAAAATTGCACCGCTACTTTTTCCAATTTACCGTTGCGTTCTACATAAATACTGTCATGGCGGTTAACTAAAATATCGGCAATGCTAGCATCTTCTAATAGAGTTTCTAACGGACCCAGGCCTAAAATTTCATCAATAATCAGCTTAATCAATATTTGACGAACTTGTAAACTTAATGGTCTGGTTATTTCATTTAATAAACTACAACATAAGTCGGTGATTTGGGTCTTAGCAACCTTGTTTTCCATGGTTTCTAATACTGATAGATCCAACAAGGTTAATATTTTGCCAAATATTTCCTGTTTAGTGCGCATATCCTCAGGCGTTAAAATACTAAAAGGATCATCTGATTTTTTACTATATAACATTATTACCTCCAAACAGTTTGCTGAAAAACCCAGGTTTTTCTACTGGCAGCTTAAGTGGGAAAACTTGTTTTATAATGGTACAAATTTCTTTATGAATGATCTTGTTTTCAGTCAGTTTTGCCAAGGGTGAACCTAAATCGGTACAAGAACTGGCCAATTGATAATTATTGCTGACATAAAAAATACACTCGATCGCTAGGGCTTTTTTAATATCATTAAGGGTAATATGAGTGACTTTTTTTGAATAACGATTAACAATTATCTTGATTACACTCTTGTTAATCCCCATTACCTCTGTGAGTTGTTGAATAAGCGCTTTAGCTTCCCTTAGGCTGACGATATTTTGTTGCACCACAATGAGAAATTGACTCGATATAGATACTAGCGGTAAAGTGAGCAGGTCTAAACCACGAGACAAATCTACTAATACCAAGTCATGATTCAGTTTTATTTTCCATGCTAGTTGTTCTAAGTGCTCAAAATTTTTATTTTGCTCATTATCAAGCTGGGCATAAGCTTTACTAGCCAATAAGCTTAAGTTTTTACGTTTTGTCATCATCGACTTTATCGCGACATTATCGAGCTTATCAATTTCATTTAAGGCATCGGTTAAAAAATAATTGGCTTCAAGGTTAAGGGTATCGGCGAGAGACCCATAGTGTAAGTCAGCATCAATGAGCGCTATTTCATCTTGACAAAGATCTGCGCTAATTTCTCCTAAGCAGCCAGTGATAAAACTAGCACCAGAGCCTGATTTACCATTAATTATACTAATAATAGGAGCAACTTTTTTTTCTTTTAAAATTTCATTGGCACATATCGTTAAGGTATTAAATAGCTCCTGTTCAATATCCTTAAAGGGAATAATATCTTGTACATGAAAATGCATTGCGGTACGAACAATGTTAGCGGCAATACCATCACCTAAAAGTAACGTGGGCATATTTTTGGTAGCTAGTTTTTCAATAACCAACGGGCAATTATCTTTGTCGCTGCTTACCGCTAAAATAACTAACTCAAATTGACTTAAGTGCTCAGGCATTTGATCACTAAACTCAAAGTTTAAATTCGTAATTAAATAAAATTGGCTAGACAAGGCAAGTTGAACATTTAACTCTGTGCAAATAACCAAAACACTGAGATGAACAGGTAAACTTTGCTTTTTTTTAACTGAACCATCAGTTTCAGCTAATCTTGCATCAGGTAAATCAACAACATTATTGATGTTTTTACTCTTCATAATACTTCCTTAAATAACACCTTTTTAAATAATAGCTTTTAAAACAATAGTTCGTGACAACAACGATAACTATGGGACAGGTGGAACAGTTGGAAAGCAATAAGTATAATCAGGTAATCGTGTTGCACCTAAGCTCTCTCTGGGCAAGGTAGTAGCAAAACTCGGAGAGTTCAGTGTTAAAAATAAGCCTGGAATGATTAACTGGTGCTGGTAATCCTTTATCTCTGCTCTAACCAAAGCAATGTCTTTAACATCAGCTACTGGGTCACCATTAATTTGTAAATAACTGATCTGCAAGTTGCTTATACTTAAATTTGGTGCCATGGGGATATTGTCAAAAAGCGCCGCTTCGAGCATAGGAGCAAAAGCAGATTTTGCTCCATGGTCAAAATGACAAACCGTTGCTAAACGAGCGCCACGTCTTGATGCTTCGGTCAGTATATTCCAAACAAAAAATAACCGGCCTACTTCGAGTACGGCAAATAACAATAAAAAAAATACTGCACCAACTAGGGCAAATTCAATGGTATAAACGCCTCGTTGTTTATTGCGTCCTTTATTGTTTTTTACTTGCTTGGCTTTAGTAGTCATGGTTAAAAAGCCCTCATGGTATAGGTTGATACTAGCGGGAAACTCAAATCAATATCGTTACCTAAACCAAAGGTGGTAAAAGTATCAGAAAATAGGGGCTGCCAATCGTAAGTCACGGTAATAGTGATAAAATCACCACTAATAGTCAAACTAATATCATCGTCATTCAGGTTAGGCAGTAGTAAGGTTGTGCTAGCACTTTGACCATACTTAATTAAGCTTTTTACTTCCGCAGTTACCGCGTCTTTAATATTGATTATGTTAGTATCACCAGGTTTGGCATTAGCAGATAAATAACGACTAGCATCTCTTACCGTTTTATTCAGCGCATTATATTGAAACATTAACCGGCCAAATTCAGCACTAGCAAAAATCAGTAATAATAAAAACGGCAATACCATAGTAAATTCTATCGCGGCCAAACCTTTTTGTTTTTTTATATAAGCCATGTTACAGCCGTTACTAATGTTAGTTGTCATACAATACACCTAAGAATCAGTACTGTTGGGTACATGATATAACACCATTTTATAGGGCCCTGGGCTATCTATGGCTTCCAATGTTGCATTACCACCGCCAGAGCAATCATAGAGAAACTCACCAATAACATAAGACTCTTGCCCCTTATGCTCCACTTTTTGGGTGAGAAAGAAGCAACCAACGCCCAAAAAATCAAGATTATTAGCACCGTTGGTTTCACCATCACATTTGGCAATCACTACATTCATAATTCTTCGTCCGGGGGATGCCGGCAATATTTGACTAAAATTTTCTTCTTGTGGATTAACCGTTAAACCTTCCGTTGGCGGTGTACAACTTGGTATAGCTTTATTATTGTCATCTACATACCAACCCGCTTGGTAGGCTTTAGTTGCATATGCCTCAGCTAAAGCCTCCTGATTGATTACCCCATCTACTTCAATGTCTTCCACTTCGATTTTCTGGCCCTGGCAAATATTTTCATCTCTTGGATGTTCGTCAGAGTTTACTGGGCCGTTCCAAAATCCCAAGCGAGTATTAAGCCCTTGTGCCACCGGGCCGACACTATTACCCGGCTCTGTTGGCACAGACTCATTATCTGTGCCTGTGGCAAAACAAGTTTGTACAATATTATCTTCCCCCGCCATAGCGGTGCGAATATCAGCGGCGCCAGAGTTACTTTCCAGCCGAATTAGTTGAAAGTTTCCTGCGCCAATAGCAGATTCGGTATTAGAGCCAATTTTCATCATATATAAACTATTGTGTACTAAACCGAAAGGTGGCGTAGTACCCGTGCCACACACCGCCATGGGCACTAAGTTAGTAAAGCAATTTTCTATGGCAGTGCTAGGACCTGCTAAGGCAGTTGCCGAAACTTGTTTATTAAAACTAAATACATTAGCTAAAAAATTATCTAAGCTCAGTTGGGTAAGTGAAATTTTGACAAATTGAGCATCTGGATCGGCTACCGCTAAAAAAGGATCAGCGTCGACAGAATATTCAAACGATAATACCGCAGTACTAGTATCATCAATATCTGCCAAGTCAATAGCACGGGATAACTCTTGTTGATCGCTATGGGCGAGATTTACTTGCAATAAATTTATCGCTGCTGTTTCCGCTTGGGCACGTGTTGCTCCTGAATCTAGCTCTTTTGCGGCATGTAAAGCCGCAGCATCTACCAGGTTTTGCAATCGGCCTTTATTTAATAATAAATGGCCACCATCTAACGCCAATGATGCCAAAGTGAGCAATGCTAATAAACTGATGACAAATAATACCAAGACATTACCACCTTGATGGCGTTTGTCTTTATTTTGATTCAGTACCTTACGAATAGTTAACATGATTATATACTCTCTTACTGGCTCAATTGACGAGACTCTTTCATGTTATAAATACTGCGTTGATATTTATTAATAACATTTCTGCCATAATTTCCATCTAAGGTAGCAATGATGCCGTCATTTAGCTCAGCCGCATTTGGGTTAAGTATTTGCACTTGCTTAATTTGTGTATTCGATAGCGCTAACTGGTAACTGGGTTGTTCTGCACAGCCCAATATAAGTAAACTTGCTAAGGCCAGCAACGAATTCTTTAGTAGGTTGGTTACTTTCATTATTAACTCCTTTATTTCTATATTTAGGGTTCGTTCGTTTTTCTTTAGTGAGTTTTAATCAGTCTTAGTTGGCTTTAGCTGATGACCATAACGCTGATTAGTGCCACCATCATTAATTAAAAGACTATTATTCGAGCTACTACTTGCTGATTTATTCGGTGAGGTCGTTACTTTAGGTCTGTTTTGCTTGGTCATCTTGCCCAATAAATAAAATTCCATATCGGATACCGGCACAAAACCATCGGTAGGTAAAGCAATGCCTTTTTTATTAAAAGGTCTTACTAAACGCGGTGTTACCATAATAACTAACTCAGTCTGACCACTAATATATTCATGACTGCGAAATAATTGCCCTAATATCGGGATATCACCCAAACCAGGTAATTTATTAACACTGTCGCGCAAGGTATCACTTAATAAACCACCGATAGCAATGGTTTGACCATCAGCGAGTTCAACGGTCGTTTCAGCCGTTCTTTTGACAATAGAAGGTACCACCAAGGTTGAAGTTGAACCTGATGGGGTAACGCCAACGCCATGAGAATTAGTCAGTTCACTAACCAATACTTTAAGGTTTAAGTTGATTTTTCCTGAGTCTAAAATGGTGGGTACAAAACTAACCCCAACACCGAAATCTTTAAATGCAATGGTGGTACCTTCTCTACCGGGTATTGGTACCGGAAATTCGCCACCAGCTAAAAACTCAGCTTTTTGACCACTTAAGGCGGTAATATTAGGCTCTGCTAATATTTTCGCTAAGCCATTTTGTTTGGCGATATCTAGGGCAAAATCAAACTGCATCTCACTCTTAATTAAAGAGCCAAAAAAACCACTGCTAATACTGCTAGCTGTTCCTGCACCTATGCCATTAATTATGCCGCCAGTGCCATCTGAGCCATCAAAGGTTAACGACATTCTGGAATCAAACTTGCGGGAAAGTTCGGTACTGACCTCGGCAACAGTCACTTCCAACATGACTTGTTGGCCGCCACCAATAGAGATCATATTGAGTACTTTACTTTTGCCTTTAATGACTGATGCCGCATCGGCATAACCTCTGGCTAATTCCACTGCGGTATTCATTTTTGCCAAGGAAGAGGATTGGCCACTGAGTACTAATTGTCCTTGTGATGTTTCTACGCCAATATCTTCACCGGGTAGGTAATGAAATAAACGTTGGCGTAAGCTGTTTAAATCGTGAGTCACTTCAAGATTAATGGTATCAACCAGTTTATCTTCCTCGTCCCATACCATGATATTGGTGGTACCTAATGTTTTACCGACAATATAAAGCTCTTTGGAGCGTAATATTAAAATATCCGCAATGCTGTCATTACCTATTGAAACTCGGCTAACGGTTTGATTCATGGTTAGGTTTTTCGATTTAAAAATAGGTACCTTTAACTCATCATTTATTAAGTTAGTGGGTCCTCCTGCTAGTACCGGTGAGCTAATAAATAATTGTGCCATTACCAACAATACATAGGGCAATGATAGGTAACGCAATAATAGATAACGCTTGATTGTTATGATTGTATTCACGGTTACACCTTTCATGACTTTGTCCTTATTAGCTCTAGAGCCTCAGTGTTTAATCGCTTAAACTTAGGTCTCTAATTATTTAAATATCTACCTGTACGGTTTGTTGTCTAACACCTCTGATTAACTCTACTCGCTGGCGTTGGATTATTTTAGGAACAATGGTCGAGGCTGGCTGAGAAACTGTTTCTACTGTGGGCTCTGGTACCGCTATTGGCTCTACCGTTTCTGTTATGGTGCTTTTATTACTGGCAATAACTACTGCTTCATCATCAATTGGATTACGTAAGGCTAGTTGCAAATAGCCATTTCTGCGCGCACTCATTAATATTTCGGCTTGAGTTAAGTTCACTTCAACGGTGATTGCCCTAACTAATTGTGGTTTGTTTTCACCGCTGGCTGCTCTTTGATCAACCGCCAGTATATTGATATTAGAAAGAATCACCTCGGTAGTAGGCTTGCCGTCTTGCTGGTAAGTATTAAGAATATCTACCTTGTTGCCCGGTAATAAAAAACCCGCAACACCAACAACATCATTTACTCGGATCGTTATCGCACGCATATTTTTACCAATCAAACTGGCTAAATAACTGCCATCACCTTGCTGTGCCAAACGTTCTGATCTCATAATGTCGCCAATGTAAAATTGGTTTTTAGCCACCTTGCCGATAACACTCTCTAAGTCATGCATCGCTTTATCGGGCGCCATTGATTTAGGAAATACCGTTAAATTGACATGTTTAGCCTCTATAATAGTGCCAGTGGGAATGATGACTGTACTGATAACAATATTCACTTGTTCTTCGGTTAATTCTTTCTGGCTATCATTGAGCCAATTTTTAGCGATCAATACTGCGCCGACACCAAAAACCACTGACATGGTAATAAAAAGAATAGTATTTTTGTTCATTACTGACTCCTTGAGTTATTTAGTTCATTTGGCTCATTTAATTTATTATCTTGTTGAGTACTGTCTTGCTGAGTCTTATCTAGCTCAGGGGTATCAGTGCTGCGGACAAAATAATGCCGCCAAGCAAAACGGATAAGCGCAGGGGTAACCACAGGCACTAATTGATTAAATTTTATTTGATCACTAACTATGCTTAATAAGTCTCGAGGTAAGCAGGGTAAAAAGTCTTTTTTATCGGCATAGTGATACTGTTCAACTAAATAGGTGAAAATGTCGTTGTAACACTCAAGTTGATAGTCAGCACAGGTTTTAAACCATAACTTTTGGTATAGTTCAAGAGGCAGGGCTTCAAATTTAATTTTGTAACCTAAACGTCGTAAAAAGGCATCATCAACCAAGTCTTGTGGGGCTAAATTAGTCGAAAAAAGTAGAATTAGTTCAAACGGAATTTCAAAATGTAGTCCGTTTGGTAAAGATAAAAAGTCGCGTCGTTCTTCTAAAGGAATTATCCAGCGGTTAAATAGTGCTACTGGACTAATTTTTTGCCGTCCTAAATCATCTAGCAATAAAATACCGTTATTGGCTTTTAATTGCAGTGGCGCTTTATAAGTGAGATTAGTAGCATCAAAGTTCACCTCCAACATTTCAGCAGCCAATTCACCACCTGTTACTAATAACGGTCTTTGGCATAAATGCCAACGTGGATCATAACCATGGGCTAAGCTGACAAGTTTGGCATCGCCATTTTCTTGTTGTTGCTCACGGGTGCTTAATACATGCAGCTGAGGATCATAAACCTGTATAATAATGTTATTAATTTCTATCGCTGATGGGATCAAAACGTCATCACCAAAGAGCAAGTTTAAATGTCGACACAGGTAACTTTTGCCGACGCCAGGGGCACCATAAATTAAAATAGGTTTACTGGAATTAAGCGCCGGCCCGATGGTGGCAATTAATTCATCTGAAAACATTAGCTCACTAAAGCGTTGCAACATCAGTTCTTTAACTACAACGGTATTACGACTGGTTTGCTTAAGACAGATATCGCAATATTGCGCTAAAGGCACAGGCGCAATGCCTAAGTAACCTGCTTGCTTAAAGGCTTTTTCAGCCTCTGATATTCCTAATGCACTAAGGGCATAACGCATTTGGCCACTTGCACTTGATTGGCGGTTTTCTAGCCAGCCAAGGGTTTTGGCATGGTCTAATAAACTTTGAATAACGCCACCACTTAAGGCCATTTTTTCTGCTAATTGACGGACACTGACCACATGAGCAACTAATATATGTTTAAGTAATAGTTGTAATAATAACTGCTCTGACAGGCCCGTTTCTGCCACGGTGCTAGGTCGTTTCGCTATCGCCGCTTCTTTATCAAATAGGCTGTTGTGCTGATTCAAGGCATTACTTTTATCTGAGCCGTCAGCCACTAACGTAGTAGAGCTTGACGTTTTATCAGTAAAATTTAATGATGAGTCCATGCTAACTCCGGTTAACTTTGTTTACTTTTACTTGTTAGTTGATACTTGTTAAAAAAGCGCTTATTTTAGTGTTTATTTCTGTGCCTAGGCTGGGGCTTATTTCCGTCGCAAGGTCAGGGCTAAGGTAACAAGCTAGCAACCAACCTAACGCTAAAGCGGGCGCATAGGGCACATATACCGCTGAAGAAGCTTCTCTATTGCCGCCAAAGTCACTCTTTTTAATAAAACCTTGGCTGAGTATTTTAAACAAACCTGACCAGCCAACTTTATAGAGCGCTAAAAAAAAGCTAGTAAAAGTTCCGAAAATCACCCCGTAAATGACTGACCACAATAGTAAACTAGGCCCCGAGAGCGCACCTACTGCCACCATCAACTTGACATCACCCGCGCCTAAACAGCGAAAGTAAAATGCGGGTAATAACAAGGTTAATGCTAAACCTGCACCCAATAACGCTTGCCCAATGCCATGCCATTGGCTGTAATACCCTTGCAGGAGCAGAGCCGCTAGTAGCCCGGTTAAACAAAGTTTATTGGGAATGCGTTGATAGCGCAGATCAAAATACAAAGCGCTAAGCAACACTAGCAAGGTAGCAGTAAGTACAATCATTACTATGCCGCTGCTGTACAAACACCGGGAGTTACGGGATCTGTGGTATTATCCGGTGCTGTCCAGGTACCACCAGTAGTTGCACAGGATAATGAGTTAATTTGATTGGTAGCATTATCACCTAAATTGCTAAAAGCAATGACCATACCGCCAACCACTAAACCACCGGCAATGGCATATTCCACCGCAGTTAAACCACTTTCATCTTTAATAAAATTTTTTATAAAACCTTTGATACGATAAGTTAATTTATTCATCAGAATCTCCAAAACTATTGGTATATATGCATAATCGCAAAATAAAGCAAAGTAGAAGCTAACAAATGCATTTGAGGTAACCATAGTTTTAACTACGGAGCAGGTACTTAGCAGGTATTTAATAGAAGGTAAATACCGTATAGGTAACAACAAAGGCAATTGCACTCCCTTGCTGACTTTATTCAATACTCAATACAATAAATGAGTATATTAATAAAACTAGTCGGTTTTTTCTGGCTTTACTAGCACCAGATTGCTATCTATTGTATCCATTTGCGAATTAAGCTGAGAAGGAAAAAAAAATGGCTGGTCTAATTGATAGATGTCAGCCGACCAATGCACTTTTCCTGCTGGGGTTAGCCAAACTGTTTGATAGGTGAGGTAAACTTCAATACTATCTTTTAGCTTGATATGCTGGCTTTTATTGGTAGTTAACGCTTGTTTTATCTGCAGTTGTTTGTTTTGAGATTCACTAACCATAAACTGTTGAGCTAGCAAATGAGCTGACTGTAAGCGCACGCAACCATGACTTAGCGCGCGATTTTTATTAAGAAAGAGATTTTTTGCTGGAGTATCATGTAGATATACTGAATGAAAATTTTTAATATTAAAGCGGTATTTTCCTAGAGCGTTATTTTTTCCTGCTACTTGTATTAATTTATACTCACCCAAGGCGGCTTTTATTGACGCGCTATCATTAAAAACGGGCTGAATAATTTGCTTAGCACCATAACCTTTTGACAGTTTAAAGTTCTGCCGTTTGAGTGAGCCTGGATTGGTGCTATTTTCTACTAATAATTCGTTATGCACTATGTTGTAGGTTGGCGTCCATTGCGGGTTAATGGTGAGGCTATTAACTTGAGTAACCATTATCGGGGTAGGGTGCTGACTATCACCAACAATGACTTTCATTGATAAGGTTTCTTGTCTCTTGTCAACAAAAGACAAGCGGTAGGAAGGGATATTAACCATAACATAACGTTTTGGTGGTTTACTGGGTAATGATAACCAACGCCACAAATTAATTTGCATGGTGGTTATGCGCTTTGCCGGGCTAGTATTAAGTGCCGCAATTGTTTTTGCTGTTAATTTGCCATTAGGTTTTAAGTTATGTCTAGTTTGAAACTGTTTAAGTGCGTTAATCACTTCGGGATCAAAAATATGCTGGCGGTAGCGCGATCTCGGTTTTTTGTTAAGATCAGCCAAGGCAACTAAAATATTGCGCAGTTTAGCCACTTCTTTGTGTCCTTGACCTAGGGTGAGTGATAAGTTTTTATCAATGACTGGCCAAGGTTTTTTGGCTAATTGACGATAATAAGCAATGGCGCTACGCAGATGAAGCACCTGGTCAAATTGCGGTAATAATTGATCAACGTAACTGGCTAGGTTGTTATTTTTTACGGCCTGAAAAATATCTTCTTGTGGTTTTTCTAGCGGCTTAGACTGGTAACCATTAAATAAAGTGGCAATAGTAAATAATTGCTGAGTTAACTGTTGATCTACTTTTTTTATAACTTCATCTTGTTGGGTAACTAAGTTAACCATATCAGGAAAAAGTAACTGTTTAATGCCGAGGTCATTAAGTAAACTGATTAATGACAGTCCGGATAAATTAAGCTTATTATTATCAAACCATAAGTAATCTTGATTATTATGAGCTAAAAGTTGTTGATAGTTAGCTTGTTTATTTTTAGATAGAGGTTGGTAAGGCAAGGGGTTTTGCCGAGTAAGGAAGGTCTTAGTGGCTAGAATGTTTTTTTTACGCTCAGTGATTTTACTATCAGTAAGGTAAAAGTTTTCTTCTGCTCCGACAATGCTCACGCCGAGCAATAAAAAAAATGTCACAATAACGCTAGTCTTCATTATACCCTCTTAATATATTATCTTTAAGCTGCTTAACCTTAATCAAGACCAATAGAGCGACGGAATTTAGCTTGCTTCATTTTTGTTATCGGTAATAACTCCATTCTTAATTTTTGATACCTCTGATATAAGCAGCTTAACTCTATGCCTTGTTCATTTTTGATATAGGCAGTTGGTGTTAAACCAATATGCTCTTTAAAATTTCGGCAAAAGTGTGACGGATTTGAAAAGCCAACGGCAAAGGAGGCATTGGTCACTGAAGCGTTGGCTTGACGTAATAAAAACTCACTTTCTTCTAATCGTCGACATAAAATATATTGGCAAAAACCAATACCGCATAAATCTTTAAACATATGGCTAGTACGGCTTGGGCTTAAATAGATACTTTTAGCCGCTTGTTTCAATGAAGGTGCATCACAAAAGTGGTGTTCTATTAACTCAAATAAATCTTCTAACGGGTGCGTTATTAATTCTTCTGTTGCCGGTATAAAATTGTCGTGAATTGACTCTTGTTCAAAGCAGTCAATGCTTGTGGTTTCGTTAAGTTCGACTAACAAATTAGCTAATGCTTTGTTATCTATAGGTAGCCTGAGTACATCTTTAACGCCGAGTTTTAGCGCATGGTGAAGCATAGGTATTGATATACAAGCGGATAAAATATAAAGCGGTGTTTTAGCAAAGTGATGATGTATTGATTCTAAGTTATAACGATGTACTTCAGATTGACAGTCCATTACATAAGCGATGGCGCCTAAAGAGCCATTAAATTTTTTTATATGTTCAAGTGAGGGGATGGTTTTAAGGGAAAGTTTATCAGCTAAGCTATTGTAAACATCGGTAACTACTTTTTTGTTATGTCCGGTAACACCAAAGTATTGTTTTGTTTTGAGAATAGTCATAGCTCTCTCTTAATAATTATTTCCAATATTTAAAACAGTTTTAATATTAGAAATAAGTGAGTTTTAGTGTGTTTTTTAAGCATGTTTTATGCCTCTATATAAATAAACAAAGTAATACAGCAGCTTATAATTTGAATAAAAATCGCTAAAGTAAAAGTGTAAAAAATATAGACACTTTTAAACTGACATTTTGCCTCGATTTTAGGAATAAGTTTCTTGATAGATAATCTCCAGACAATCAAATATCACTTTATTTTTTTATGAATATTCTAATTTAGTAGATACTTTAACGGCTGTCGAACATGACACTTTGTTTTATTTTAATATAGCGGAATCTCGCAATTATACCAATTTCATTACTTCATTATAAAAAATTAGGTACCGAGCCTACGGCATGGAAAATTGTTGGCGATAAACTTTACTTAAACCTTAGTAAAGCCGTTCAAAAAAAATGGCTCTCTGATGTACCTGCTCATTTAGATACGGCAAACCGGGTATGGTCAGGCATTCAAGGTGTATCTATTGCTTAGTTAGCTGCTGAATAACTTGCTTATACCAATTGAAGTAATGAATGTTCAATTCATTACTTCAATTGGTATTACAAATCTAAAAGCAATCCATATAAGAAAGTGCAGGCTTCTTTATATGGAATGGTATCAATTCAACAAATGAGAAATTAAATGAAAGATAAGGAAAAGGTACAAGGTCTTAATTGGCTCGAACATGAGCAAGCCAGTGGACTCTTATATCATGGTGTACCTACGTTGGTGTTAATGGATAAATTGAATAACACAGCTAGCTTAATCGATGGAGTCACAGGTGCTCAGGTTAAGGATTGGCTAGATACACAGCTTAGCGCTACGTTTGAACAATTAAATTAATTTTATACACAATTATTTATACGCAATTATTTATACGCAATTATTAATACCAAATTAAATAGAGGTTTACATTATGAACAAAAAACAATTATTAGCTAGTGCAGCACTTGCTGTAACCATCGCCACAACTGTTGTAGCTCCTGCGCAAGCCGGTGGTAAAGAAAAGTGTTACGGCGTTGCTATGGCAGGTCAAAATGACTGTGCCAACTTAGCCGGAACTCACTCATGCGCGGGACAATCATCGGTTGATAACGATTTTGGTGAGTGGAAACTTGTCGCTAAAGGCACTTGTGATGATATTGGTGGCTTATTAAAGGCTGATGCGAAAAATAAATATAAAGCAGAAAGCTCATAATAATATGAATGAATGCTTTATCGTCAAGTCATTTTAAAATTTTTGAAATTGAATTTATAGCCATGGATGGCACTTATATTTCGAAATGTTCACTTATTTTATTCATTTTATCAGCTTAGGAAATACCATGACCACATTAACTCAGCGTTTAATACAACCATACTACCAAACCAGTAATTTTCTCAATTATTTACAACCGATAGCATTACTTGCAGCAAGATTTTATGTTGCTTGGATATTTTTTGCTGCGGGTCTCACTAAGTTAAGAGATTGGGATACCACTTTATTTTTGTTTGAAGAGGAATATAGTGTTCCTTTCATTCCCTTTGAATTAGCCGCTTATTTAGGCACAGCAGGAGAGATATTATTACCCATTATTTTAGTATTAGGTCTCGCAAGTCGCTTTGGGGCATTAGGTTTAAGTATTGTTAATATTGTTGCTGTTATTAGTTTGGTAGAAATTGCACCCGCAGCACTTTATGCTCATGTTATTTGGGGATTATTGTTAATACAAGTAGTCGTTTTTGGTGGTGGCAAGTTATCGGTAGATCACCTATTTAAAATGAAGCTATCTACTCAAGCATAAATGCACTGGCTAATTTTTAATAGTCATAAGGTGAATAACAAGAGGATGCAATTTTAAGGGGACTTAGTCGTTGAAAGTAACGATTTAAACATAGTGTTCTATACGTTTACCTTACTATTAAACAAAAGAAAACTGAACATATGAGCCATAGTAACCAATGTTACTAACGTAAGTCACCAAATCCAAGCTATATTGTACAGTGTAGTAACACTTTTATTTTCTAAAAAATGACCATGATATGAGTAATGAACAATTATACATCACAGTGTTTTATGATGGCGCTTGTCCTCAATGTATAAAAGATAGGCGCTTCTATGAACGCCTTGCAGGGCAAGGTGGCAAGCATGTTAAGTGGTTGGACATCACCGGTAAAGATGAGCATTTAAAAAGTTTAGGTATCGACCCTCTCAAGGCTCTTTCTGAACTTCACCTTCAACTTCCTAATGGTTTGATTTTATCTGAATTAGATGCATATATCGTTTTAATGGAACGGGTTTGGTTGTTAAAAGGTGTAGCATGGTTGATATCTTTACCTGTAATCCGTCCTTACTTAGCAAAGCTTTACCATCAAAGAGTACAAAAACGATTGAAAGCAACAGGACGAATATGATCTTACTTTTATGGTTAACTTATTTAAGGTAAGTGTATAGTTTTTTCTCTGTATTAAACGGTATAATAAATAGGCATTACTTTAGCGTAATGATTAAACAACTTTAAAGGAAAAATGATGAGTAAGAAACAAAAGCCATTAGCGAAAGCTGATACCAGTGAAACAGATCTAGGTAGAGGGAAAATTAAAGATAATTTTTTAGCGGCGCTAGTTACCTCAAAGCTGTATAAGATGCAGGTGGTGAAAGCCAAAAAAGGCAAAGGTTCATATCAGCGTAAAGCTAAAAATCTAAGACGAGAGTCTTATTTAATGGCGGCTTAAGGTTTTACTCATAGCCACTATTAAATAAAACTTTCTACTTATAGCAATTTTCTTGTTTAACCGCTAATAGTGCCGTAGTCTCGTTCTACTTTTGATATGCGAACTTTAAATGAATCGTACCACGACTTACGACCAGTTTTTTGAGCTTCTAAATGCTCAGAGTTCGCTTTCCAGTTTTTAATTGACTGTAAATCTGCCCAGTAAGAAATCGTTATCCCCACATTTTCTCTAGCTGATTCTATCCCTAAAAATCCAGGTTGTTGCTCTGCAAGCTCAACCATCCTATTGGCCATTTCACCATAACCATTTTCACCTTCTTTTAAAGTAGAAGTGAAAATTACAGCAAAATATGGAGGTTTAGGTGTATTGGCGATAACTGACATTGGTGCTCCTAGGTATATAACGTCTATTTATAGTGGGAAAATATAGTTGGCTCATTCTATTATTTATTAAGCACTGATTTACGTTCTTTCTCATACTCTTCGTAAGGCTTTCGCTCAGCATTGATACATTCATTATGCTCAGCTCCAGTTTGAGCATTTTTAATGCACTCACTGTTTTGGTAACTTTGACCAAGTTCGTAAAAACCTTTGTTACTACAGCCCATCAAAACTATTGAAAATAAAAGGAAATAAAAGGAAATAAAATAATTTATTCATGTACTACCTAAAAAAATTAACGATAAATTCAAATTTAAAATGATTAATTATCCAAAAATTTCAACAAGAGCAATTTTTGATAAACACATAACACGCCTAAATAACATGAAAAAGTGGTTAGCTAAAATAAGCGACGAAGGAGCACAAGGCAATTGTTTTTGTCCTTGTTGATTTTCTTGTATGGATAATACCGCCATCTTTTTTAGTCTTTAAAAACAAGTTTAGGTAAAGTTAGCTTCAAGCTTTGGTTGCAATCAAAACCTTTTATACGGTAGTTCGATGATTTGCTGGCTCCTCTATTGAGATACCGATAACAAGTACGAGTTAGCTTATTATGAATAGCAAAAATAATCAAAATGAAATTAACCTCGGTGTCGATACCAGTATAACACCACTCGATTATTACTCGCCGATATCAATATAATGAGACAGACAGGTTGATTTTCGGCCTTGAATGGGGATTTTAATCGATAAAAGCTATGCCAGTAAAAAACTATGCCACTAAAGCGCTAGGATATTATCGAAAGTAACATTTTTAAACTGAGTAAAATAAGTAAGCAGGCAAATACTTTTTTTAATATGCTTATCGGTAAATGTTGCGCTAACTTAGCGCCGTATGGCGCGGTGAAAAAACTCGTAATAGAGATTAAAAATACCGCGGGTAGGTAAATAAAACCCAAGGTGTATTCGTAGCCTAGATTACTATCCCAACCATTTATTAAATAACCTAGCGTTCCTGCTATCGATATGGGTAAGCCTATCGCCGCAGAGGTTCCTATGGCTTTTTTTACATTAATGCCTTTCGATACCAGATAAGGAACGGTTAGTGAGCCACCGCCAATTGATACTAAAGCTGAGATGGCGCCTATGCCGCTGGCAGAAAAAAGTATATTTTTATTACTTATGTGGCAATTGTCAGTATTTATTTGCTTATTAACCAGCAGCTTTATCGCGACATAGGCCATAAATAAGGTAAAAAATATCGCTAAATAAAGAGAGCTTAATTGAGCCGCTAAAAAGGTAGCGATAAAAGTACCGAAAATCACCCCGAATGACATCAGTTTTACTATATTCCACTTGATTGTTCTATGCGTTTGGTGCGCCCGTAAACTTGAAATGGAGGTGAAAATAATAGCAGCCATAGAGGTGCCTAACGCTAAGTGCATTACCGAATCTGCATCTACACCTTGATATAAAAAAATGATTGTTAATATCGGTACCATGATCCCACCACCGCCAACACCTAATAACCCGGCAACAAAGCCCACCAAAGTTCCTAATAATAGAAAAGATAATACCCATTCAATGGCTAACACGTGCAATTCCTTAATCGTTATTTTAATGGGGTATATACCCTTTCTACTTGAAGATGCATGATTCAGCTGGAACGGGTTTATAAGAAAGTGACGGGAGAACTATCAACTTTTTAACTTGTTATTTAACTATTTAGTTAAGGAGCTATAAAAGTTTTTCTAATATTTTTATACACTTTGCGGGCATTGATAAATCATGATTGACATAAGCCATGGTAATAGCTCCTTCTTTTAACACGCAAATTGTGTCTAGAAGTTCGCTGTTTGATGGTGATAAATGCTGGGCAATTAATTGTCGTACTTGTTGTTTATGATCTCGGCAGTATTGTGAAATTTTACTGCTTGGATCGCTAAACTCTGCTGAGGTATTGATAAAAAAGCAGCCGCGAAAACTACCTAGTTCAACAGCCGAATTTGAAAACCATGCGGATAGGCCATTAAACAGTTTATTCACTACTTCAATATCAGTATTTGCCTCTTTTAAACTCATATCTAACCAAGCGATAAAATTATCATTGCGCTGTATAAGTGCCGCTAATACCAGCTCTTCCTTGCTAGTAAAATGGTTATATAAGGTCTTCTTGGCAATGCCAGAAACGGTTAGTATTTCATTAATACCAATAGAGTTAATACCTCTTTGGTAAAATAATTGTAAGGCTGTATCGATTAATTGTTGACGTTTTTTACTCATATCATTTAGCTATTTATATATTCATTTATGAACATATATTGACAGTTGTAGACAAGTTTGTCTATACTGCTTTTATTGGTAGACAGATCGGTATTCTTTCTGTGGTGAATTATTATTAACAGCGTGAGTAATGCTAGCTAATAACAGGTTAACTGACAGAACTTAAGGATGAAATCATGGGACATAAATTTGCAGAAATAGCGTTCACAAAAGCAGTTAAACAAGTGCAAAGTGAGCACAAAAGCAGAGCTGGTTATGCACGTTGGGAGAATAGTCTCGATGTTAATCACCTACTTGGTCAACAAGAAGCTGACTTTATTATGACTAGAGATAGTTTTTACATGGCTAGTGTCAGTGAAACCAACTGGCCTTATGTTCAGCACAGAGGGGGACCAGAAGGCTTTTTAAAGGTTATTGATGAACAGACAATTGGTTTTGCCGATTACTCTGGTAATCGCCAATACATCAGTACCGGAAATTTTAGCAATAACGATCGCGTCTCACTTTTTCTTATGGATTATCCAAGTAAATCTCGCCTTAAAATTCTGGGTAGAATTAGTCTTATTAATGGCGATAACATCAAAGAGTTAGCACCATTAAAAAGTAAAGGTTTTAGCGCGCCTATCGAGCGAGGCTTTATTATTCATATTGAAGGATTTGACTGGAATTGTCCTAAATACATCACGCCAAGGTTTACTGAAACGCAAATGAAAAACTTCATTGAGCCTATTCAGAAAGAAAATGCCCAGTTAAAAACCGCATTAGCTCAGCAGGCGCTCATTTGCAAGTACCAGTGAAGCTAGCTAATGGCGAGCTGGCACTACGTCATTATTCTATTTGCTCCAATCCGTTACGTGGAGATATTTATGAAATTGCTGTGTTAAACGAACCTAACGGGACTGACGGTTCAACAGCGGTTTTTCAACAATATCAGTTAGGGTTAGTACTTGGCTGTCAGTTACCCGAAAACTATTTTTAACTTCAAAGCAAACAGCATAACGAGGGTGCTAAGGCCGTAGCTGTAACCCTGAAGCAATCAGGAAAGGTTATCCAAGTAGCGGCAGATTAAACTATTTTAGATGCCATGTTAGCGGTTGATATTCCAGTGATTTATAGCTGTAAAACCGGTGAATGTCGAACTTGTGCCATTAAGGTCTTAGCAGGAGAGCCTCTGCATTTAGATAATACCTTGTCAACAGTAGAGCGAGAAAATCAACAGCTGATCTGTCCTTGTGTTTCAAGGGCTAAAACAGCTGATTTAACCTTAGATATTTAAGCTAACTACTTAGCTTTATCAATTTACTTCACTTAATTGCTCAATCATTTTCAACCCACTAGGAACAAAACATGACAATTGAAATAGAAATAAAAAAACCATTCCCTCCTTTTAATGCTGAAACAGTGGTACAAAAAATTCGTATGGCTGAAGATGGCTGGAATGGACAAAACCCTGAAAAAATCGCACTAGCTTATTCTAAAGACAGCATTTGGCGTAACCGTAATGAGTTTGTCACTGGGCGGCCACAAATCATTGAACTTCTTACCCGTAAATGGCAAAAAGAGTGTCATTACCGCTTAATTAAAGAGCTTTGGGCTTATAGCGATAACCGTATTGCCGTGCGTTTTGCTTACGAGTATCAAGGTTTAGATGAACAATGGTTTAGAGCTTATGGCAATGAAAATTGGCAATTTAACGAACAAGGATTAATGACTCATCGCCATGCCAGTATTAATGATTTAAAAATATCAGTAAGTGAACGTAAATTTCATTGGCCACTAGGTGTTAGACCTTTAGAATATGCTAGTTTGACTGACTTAGGTTTGTAATAATTGTATACAAAAGTTTGGCTCAGTAAAAAAAAACAATAATTTTTTGAAATTTTTTTATTGTTGAAACACTCTTTTATCTTGAAGATAATAGCTTATACCAAATGAAACTTATCAAGGACTTATTATGAATACTAAAACAATAGCAACAACAGCAATTTCTAGCATATTAGCGTTAAGTGTTTTAACGGCAACCAGTGCAAATGCAGTACCTAATCAACCGACAGCTTGGGAAAAATGTGCCGGCATTGCTAAAGCTGGCAAAAATGATTGTGGCTCTTTAAATGGTAGCCATAGCTGTGCAGGACAAGCAACGAGTGATAATGACGATAATGAATGGGTTTATATAGCAAAAGGGACTTGTGAAAAAATCACTGGCGGCGTAGTTAAAGCAGAGAAGCCAGCTAAAAAATAGTGTCTAACTGTTTTTAACTATTTCTTGGTGGAATGTAGCGAGGTGTTTTAATCGGAGCTCTTGTCACTTTAGATTAAGATTCCCGCTTAAGTAACCACGGGAATAACGTTGCTGAACTATGTACATCGGCAGGTAAAGTTTAATTTAAGGTTCAATTTAAGGTGTAATGGCAATGCAAAAAATTAAAGGTGTTGGTTTAGGATTACGGCACCGACACTTTCAGGCGTTTATCGAAAACAAACCTGATGTTGCTTGGCTAGAAGTTCACACTGAAAATTTTTTTAGTCAACACAGTACCTCATCAAAATATTTAGCTAAAATTCGCCAAGATTATCCTATTTCAGCTCACTGTGTTGGCTTGTCTATAGGCTCTGCTGCCGTAGCATGTCCAGTGCGAGAGCAGCATTTACAAAAAATTAAAAATACCCTTGATTGGCTGCAGCCGTCGATGGTTTCAGATCACCTTTCATGGAGTGCTTCTGATGGTGTGCACTATTTACCTGATTTATTACCTATTCCTTATACAGAAGAAGCCTTTGAAGTAGTCACTAAAAATATTAACCGTGTACAAGAGGTATTACAAAGACAAATATTAATTGAAAACCCGTCAAGTTATTTAAGTTTTAATGACTCAACCATACCTGAATGGGACTTTTTAGCCGAGCTAAGTAAAGTAACCGGCTGTGGCCTGTTACTTGATGTTAATAATATTTATGTCAGCGCTTTTAACCATGATTTTGACGCCTTAACTTATCTTGAAAGTTTACCAGTAGCCGCGGTTAAAGAAATGCATTTAGCTGGTTACAGTATTGATATTATTGAAGGCAAAGAAGTATATATTGATACCCACGGTCAAAAAGTTTATGACGGCGTATGGCAATTATATGAAAAGGCCATACAACGCTTTGGTGAAGTACCGACCTTAATTGAGTGGGATACTGATGTACCCGAATTATCGGTATTGTTGGCTGAAAAAAAGAAAGCAGAAGCCATCATTGCTAAAGTACTCAATAAGCAGGTTGCCTAATGAGCAAATCTACTCAGTCTATTAGTCAATCTCACAAGTCTAACAATTCTAGCCAAGTAACAACATTAGCCGAGCTGCAACGTAACTTTATCAGTGATTGCTTATCTGGCAAGCTCAAACAAGATAATATTTTATTGACAAAAAATATTGATAACAGTGTTATTTCAGCGCAAGGTTTAATGGGCATATATCAAAACAGTGCTATCGCTAATATCACTCACTCATTAGTACTCACTTATCCGGTGATTGAAAAATTGCTTGGAAAAGAATTTTTTAGTGCAATGTGCCGAGAGTTTATTTATCTCACTTGGCCTAAAAGCGGCAATATGGACGACTACGGGGGAGAGTTTGCTGATTTTATCGCCGAGTTTGAACATGCCAAACACCTGCTTTACCTTAAAGATGTTGCTCGCTTAGAGTGGGCATTTCATCAAAGTTCATTAGCAAACGATGCGCTTATTACGGATTGGTCAACACTGGCACAAGCCAGTGATATTTTACAGTTAACGTTTTTAGTGACCCCCTCATTAGCACTGATTAGCTCTACTTTTCCTATCGATAAAATTTGGCACTTGAATCAAGAAAACACGGCAACTGATACGGAAGTAGAATTTACTGATGAAAATGACAACGACACTTTTATCGTCTTGTTTCGCCAGCAATTAAAAACCGTAGTATTACCCATAACTGTCGGTGAATTTACCTTATTAAATGCTTTTGACAACAAAGAAAATTTTGAAAAAGCTATTATTGCCGCATCAGCAAAGCAAGCTGATTTTTCTATCGATGATAGCCTCAAAAAATTTATTGAATTGGGTATTATTAGCGGTTTTGTAGAAAGTCCTATTGCCTAATAATGCCTTTGATACTAAAGTAGATTTTTTCTTAAAAACATCATAAATTCCCCAGTACACGTCCACGATTTAAAATAGCCTTAGGATCTAAGGTGCGTTTTAATGTTTTCATTAATGATAATTCAGCCTCAGTTCGACTATAACTTAACCAATCACGTTTTTCCATGCCGATACCATGTTCAGCCGATACCGAGCCGTTATAGTTTTTCAAATGGCTGTAAACAATTTTATCACTGTCTAAATGCGCGACTTTATCACTTAATGTGCTGTCATTGGGTCGAATAAAGAAATGCAAATTACCGTCAGCGATATGTCCTAAAACATAAAACTCTACCTTGTGCCACTTTGTTTTTAGAGCTGATTTTACTTCAGTGATATATTTATCCATATCGACGATTGGTAAACTTATGTCATACAAGAACAGAGGTTTGGGTTCTAATACCGCTTCAAAATCTTCTCTAATATCCCATAATGCAATACGCTCTGTTTCAGATTTTGGGATAACAGCATCAACAATCATATCTTGCTCGAAACAATCTTCTAATAGGCGCATAAATCTATCCGTATCGTAAGATTCATCACCACCTTCAGTTTGCAGCAGTATGTAATAGTTATACTCTCTAGCCATTGGCGCGCGATGACCAGTATCACTATTATGTGCTTTAGTGACAGCTCGAAAGTGATCACCCCACATTACCTCAAAAGCACTTAAGGAGCCTGTTAGTTCTCGCTGAGATTTTTGTAGCAGAGCGATTACATTTTCAAAGGTATTTAACCCTACTAATGCACAATTTACAGTGCTCGATTTTGGAGAAAGCTTAACAACTAATCGTGTGATGACACCAAGTGTTCCTTCGCTGCCAATGAAGAGCTGTTTTAAATCATATGCAGCATTGTTTTTAAGCATTTGATTCATCGAAGAGAGAATGGTGCCATCAGCTAATACGACTTCCATTCCTAATACTAAATTACGGGCCATGCCATAACGGAGTACATTTATTCCTCCTGCATTTGTGGCAACATTACCTCCGACAGTGCAGCTACCACGCGCGCCTAAGTCGAGTGGAAATAACATGCTTTTTTCAATACACGCTTCTTGCAATGTTTGTAATATAACACCGGCACCAACGGTTGCCGTTGAACCTGTCGTATCAATGTTTTCAATTTTATTGATACGCTCTAACGACAAAATAACTTCTTCTGGTTGGGCGTTGGCTGAACCTACACAGTTAGTCATGCCTGCTTGGGTTACAACTGGTTGATTGTTCTCATGACAAATTCTAAGAATTTCACTTACCTGTGCCGTGGTTTTTGGGCGAGCTAAGGCAATAGCTGTTGCAGGTCTACTGTCCCAATAACTCGTAGCCCTATCCATATTATCGCCATTGATGACAATATCATCACCTAAATTTTTTATCAGTTTATTTACCGTTGATGACATGTCAGGTTCCTACTCTATTGATACGATTGATAGCTTAGTCGTTAGTTTCTTGGTTTATTGTTCATTGGCTTTTAAATAAATTGCAGTAAAATTAGTATCAGTAATATTTAACCGAAGCCAAAATATAACACAAGCTAGCGCAGAAACAGCAGTTAAAAACTGTAAACAACTGCGCTAGTATTATCAGTGATTATTGATACTATTTAATTTATTCAAATGGGCAAATAACAATAAAGTGGATCACTTAACAGACTTAAATTGACTCTAAAGATGCCGCTAACATAGTGCGAATTTGTTTGACGATTTTTTCTTCTACATCAGGATCAAATTGCTGAATTCTAGGGGTGTGTATATGACCAGTTGCAATGGTAGAGTTCAGTTGTTCTTTCAGCCTGATACTTCTGTACGATATTTCATTAGATAAATAGCCGCCACCCGAACCGCTCACCGCTATATGACCATCAAGCTGTGACAAGGTATCTGGCTCAGTTGTTACTGGTTTTAGTGACTTACCTATACTCGTTACTTTATGGTTATCAATCACTTTATAGGGAGTTTGAACTTGTTGCATTAGTGCTACCGGAAGGCTAAACAAAACAAACTCTTCGCCGGGCAATGGTTTATTATTAAGCATTGGTATAACTGGTTTTTGCTTGCTACCGCCTGATAGTATATTTAAATTATCTGGCGCGGTTACACTTCGACGTTTTCCTGGAAAACGTTCTAAATCAAATTCTTTACGTCCCATGCTAACGGTGACAATCATATCTACATTGTTTAATGCATAATATGGGGCAAGTAAATCCTCAATAATGCCCTCATCAAAGTCTTGATATCTAACGGGTATTATTACTGTATTAATTTCGGCGGTAATACCTTGGTACGTAATGACTTGGCCATCAAGTTTTAATGCGGCAACACCAGAGGGATTACTTTGGTTAATATTTCTGTCTAATAAGAAAGGATCAAAGCCGGTTAGTAATATTTTCTTATTGGTCGCTTTGGTATATTCAAGATCCATTCTTCCTCTTGAGCCATATTCAAATGATGTCAGTAACCCTTTTAATTGCAAGGTTGAAGGAGAGAATGAAGGGGCAGTGGCACGAATGATTTTGCTCATTGAAAGGCGTGTCCAATATAAAGGGCGATCATCAAATGTTGATGAAGACTGAACTTTATTGCTGGCGTCTAGCCAAAGTTGTTGAGCATGGTTTACGATGATTTTTTTCGCTGCTTGATAGCTTTTAGCTTTTAGCCATGCGTGTCTGAAGTTATCAATATTGTTGGCAAAAACCTTGATTACCTCAGGCATTTTGATCGCCGCTTGTTCAAGACGTAATTCTTCCACACTTAATTGAGTTGCATAGGTGCTACTACTTAATAGTAAAAATGCTATTTTCAGCCATAACTTCTTTTGAAACATAATTGTCCTACGTTTATAAAATATTACTGTGAGAATTAGATAAATGATAGTCAGCGCAAAGCACCTTGACTGCCAATAGTAACGGTTAGCTTAGTCTCGTTATGTTAGCAGTTGTGCTATAAAATAAAGAGAAAGCCAGCTTTTTTACCATGATAAAGCGCTGAAGGCTCTAAATAAAGAATAAAAAAAAGCGCTTACCTGAAATCAAGTAAACGCAGTATAAAACATGAAACACTAAGGGAATAAAATATTTCGTTTAGTAAGAGAGTCAATTGTCATTAAAGTTCAATTTATTTATCAATTATTTCATATTTAAAGCACTGTTTGGTTTGGGCATATAGCGCCTCAGAATTTTATTTATTTAATGCTTTTAGTAATAACTTCATGCTATGCGTATTTCCGGTAGTGGTGCCGATGCGCTGATTGCATCGTAATATTTACAATTACGACAAACATATGCCTATAGCACAATAAAAAATGCTTAGGTAATACCATTACTACAAATATTTTTATGTTAGGTTATGCATATCCAATGGGGGTGTACTTAGAGAACTCGATGCATTATACCAAGCTATTGAGTTAAATTGTGTTGCTATTGAAAGTGATCTAAACCTTTTAACATTGGCCGTGTTTCAGTACGTTATCAGCACGGTTTGGTAATGTTATTTGCTCGCTATGCTTACGTTGACGGCTTACAATGACGAATATGAAGTTACTCGATTATATGCTAATGGTGAATTTGATAAAAAAACACAAGAAACTTTTGAGGGTAACTACAAGTTAAAGTATCATTTGGCTCAAATATTACGAGGAGCATTTTTGGGTGTTTTTTCTTTCACTCAAGAGAGTACAGATCGAGGTTTGATTACGTTATAACGAAATAATTGAGTAGCAATTATGGTCGCTTAATAGCGAAAATCTAGACCAAAGATTTATACCAAAGGTAACGATGTGCATATTATCGACTTTCTGCTTAAGCAACTACCTAGTTAGTTAATGTGTTAAGAGATTTTTTGAATTTAATTTTATTACGGTAAACAGGAAAAATAATGACTATAGAAATAAAACCACTACCGGTAGATGAACGGAAAACTTGTCCCAAAGAATTTAGTTTTGGCGTAACGTTTTCTGATCACATGTTTACGCAAAATTTTGATGAAAACAAGGGCTGGCACGATGCGATGGTTAGTCCGTATCATGCAATATCTCTTGACCCTTCTGCCGCTGTTTTTCATTACAGCCAAGAAATATTTGAAGGACTAAAAGCTTACCGTAACATTAATGGAGGCATTAATTTATTTCGCCCTGAAGAGAATGTTAAGCGATTCAATCGTTCTGCCAAACGCATGGTCATGCCTGAAGTTGATGAGAGCCTTCACTTAGCAGCCATTAAGTCATTAGTTAAGTTAGATCAAGAGTGGGTACCTGATCAAGAAGGGGCATCTTTGTATATTCGTCCTACGATGATTGCAACAAGTCCTAAACTTGGCCTTGGTGCTAGTAGCCAGTATAGTCATTTTATTATTGCTGGACCTGCAGGCAGTTATTTTAAAGGTGGTTTAACGCCTATTTCTGTTTTTGTTGCTGATGAATATCGTCGTGCAGTAAAAGGTGGAGTAGGGGAAGCTAAAACAGGTGGTAACTATGCCGCAAGTCTTTTTGCTTCTGAAGAAGTCAGTAAATTAGGTTATTCGCAAGTATTATGGTTAGACGCCGTTGAAGGTCGATACATAGAAGAAGTTGGCGCGATGAATATTTGCTTTGTTTATGAAGGCAAAAAAATTGTCACGCCGATGCTCAGCGGTAGTATTTTACCGGGTATAACACGTGATTCAATTTTAAAGCTAGCACCGAGTATTGGTTATGAAGTTAGCGAACAAAAGCTAGACATTGAAGAAGTATTGGCTGATATTGATAACGGAAAAATAACTGAAGTCTTTGGTTGTGGTACTGCAGCGGTAATTTCCCCGGTTGGAAAATTAGGCTTTAAAGGCAATGAACATATAATTAACGATAATCAAACAGGCCCAGTATCCAAACATTTGTATGATGAATTAACGGGAATCCAATATGGAACTCGTGAAGACAAGTTTGGCTGGATTGTACAGGTTTAGTTAAAACTGATAAGTTCAGGCGGGTCTTTTTCTGACCCTATCTTGACGCAAAAAAAGTGGCAATAAACACAACTCGCTTAGTGAAATTCAGTAGTAGGTCTGGAGTTTATTGCTATTTCTTGAGTCTTAACGTATTGCCGTTTAATATTTCCATTCAAGTTTTTATTGTTGCCAAAATAGTGGCAACCTTTATTCGCTATTTAACCTTAATTCGGATTAAGAGGTTATTTACAAAACTGGGATAAATATATCGATTAGCAGTACAAATAAAGGGGCTAAAACGGCAGTCAGTATGCCACTGATGACCAAAGCAAGAGAACTAAAGGCTCCTTGTTCGCTTCCTACTTCCATTGCTTTTGCGGTGCCAATAGCATGTGCACTACACCCCATCGCTAACCCCTGTGCTTGAGGATTAGTTATCTTACAAAACTTAAGTAAACTAAATCCGCCCAATGCACCTAACAAACCAACAGCAATAACAACAGCGGCAGCTAAAGAGGCTAAACCACCTGTTTCGTTCGCAATCGCCATGGCAATTGGGCTAGTCACTGACTTTGGTAATAAAGATAGTAATAATGTTTTATCGTCAGTTAATAATAATGCGACAGATAAGCAAGATGACATGGCGATAATCACCCCGGTACCACAGCTTATGATTATCGCAAACGCTTGCGCTTTAATTTGTGCAACTTGGTAAAATAGTGGAATTGCTAAAGCAACAACTGCGGGCTCTAAAAGCCAGATAAAAGCTTGATTTGCTATTGCGTAATCTTGGTAATTAAGTGAAGTAAAGCTAAAAAGACCAATGAAAAATAAAATACTCACTAAAAGTGGGTTTGCTAGTGGCGTTTTAAAAGGACTTAGCAGCTTTTTTGCGGCTAAAAATATTAGCACAGTAGCAATAAGATAAAGATAGATCATTTGGATAACTTTTGATAAATAAAACCGACACTGATTAAAACAACGATGGTACTGACAACACTACTCACGACAATAGTTAACCAATGTATTGATAATAGTTCTGAATATTGTAATAACCCGACACCAACAGGAACAAAAAAAAGTGTGATGTAATTCAGTAGAAAACTGCCGGTAGGAAGCAAGTAATGTATAGGGATAAGGCGAAGATTTAAGGTCAGAAATAATAATATTAAGCCAAAAATACTGCCGGGAATTGGCAAGTGGCTTATCTGTTGTAACCATTTTCCAAAATATAGAAAAGCTAATAAAATTAGGATGCTTCTCAATATTTGGAAGATATTAATAAAAATGCTGTTATTCATTGGGGTTTGCTACTTACATCGTTCATCAAAGGAATATCAAGGTTTATTGTTTTTACCGATAGGGAAATTAACATAAATTAACGGTAACGGTACAATTTTAATGAGCGAACCCACTATTTGGCTATATTAATATCAATAATAGTTTTAGCTTATAATTATGATAAGGGTGAATTTCTTTATGTTATTACGCAAGTAGAGCGGGTATACACATTGTTCTCTTCCTCGATATAATAACTTAACAAAGATAAAACCCCTACTTTGTGTGTGGTGTTTTCATCCTTAAGGTCTACATCTGAAGATAGCAATTGAGAATATAATATCCTAAGAATTTTAGTTATATAAAGGAAATAAAATGAAAAGCAAAATATTGACTATGTCAATTTTAGCCGCGACTATCTCTTTTACTTCATTTGCGAATGAAAGTAATAAAGTAATGATGGAAGCAGCAGGACAAGAAATTTTTAAAAAGTGTGGTGCATGTCACTCTGCCGATGGCAGTAAAAACACATTTGGTCCTAGTTTGGTTGGCGTTATAAATCGTAAAGCAGCATCTCTGCCACGCTTTGCCTATTCTGATGCATTAAAGAAATCAGGTTTAACTTGGACTGAAGCTAATCTTCGTCGTTGGGTTGCAGGTAATGATATTTTAGTCCCTGGTACTCGTATGCGTCATGTTCAAATTACCGACAAGGCCGAGCAAAACTACTTATTGGCTTACCTTAAGTCATTATAATAATGATAAGTACTTTACCTATCTAAAAAAAGAGCTTTGAATTTACGTTAAAGCTCTTTTTTAATTTTTCTTTTTATTTATTACTTTCACCATAAAATTATCCTGTCGTTAACAATTCTGCTTCATTATTTTATCATAACAAATTATCAATGTGGTTATATTAGAATAAAAAAAACATAAATACAAACGCTAATGCAAGTAGTTGTTATTACTATTTACTGCAACTGTTAATATAGGTAAAATAGAGGTACATAACTTTACCGCGTATTAGCACTCGATGTCTGAACTTGAAATATATTATATTGTTACACTCTTTCGTACTTATATTGTTGGCCTTTGTTTAGGTGTCTCCAGTATTGCCATGACATTTTATTTTTATATTGTCGCAAAAGGTAGTACCGACAAATCTCAAAATATTATGATGCATATTGTTTATACAGTATTGCGTGTTGGTATGGTGCTAGTAATGGTTTCTGAATTAACCCTGATTATATATAACTACCATATTAACAATTTTATTTATTGGACTGATAATCCAGAGTTGCTTATCCGTTTAACTATATTTACCGTTATTTTCGGTAATGCTATCGCTATGCAGTATCGAAAAATAAGCATGTGGCTTGGACCAGTATTAGCTGGTGGCTCATGGTATGGCTATTTCTTTTTTAGCATTTGGATTGAAACTGAATCACAGTACCTAACCTTACTCGCTGGCTATCTATCATGGTTAATGATTTTTGGCTTCTGTTTGACACTGTTGAGAATATTTCTAACTCGCCAACAAAAAAGTTATTTAGGTGACGGTGCCTACGTGGCGGTAAGTGAATAAGATAATGCCAGATACTCAAATTGAATCGTCAAGTTCCGCTGAATTACACAATGATAAACAGAAGCAGAGCAAATTTACCCTGTTACGCTTTGGAATTTTTGTCTTAGTTATTTGTTTAGGCTTTTTACTGCGCCAAGTCATTATTACCGTCTATATGCCTTTTACTGGTTATGGTGATGCTGATATGAGCTATTTAGACAAAGAACTACCTGAAAGCCTAAGTGCTGGCGATCTAACTCACTTTCATTCTAAAGAAAAAGCCTTTGAGCAAGAAGCGCCCAACCTTTCTTGGGGGTTATCTGCGGCGTTTGATCGTGGCGATGGTATTTTTGAACGCCCCTATGCCCCCGCAGAGCGTCCTGGTTTTAGTTATAACGCCGATGGTTTAGGACCTATTTTTAATAATGTTTCTTGTGAAAGTTGTCATGTAGGTGATGGGCGGGCAAAACCGCCGTCAGGGCCAAATGAAATGTTAAATGGTGGTTTTATTAGGGTTTCAGTACCAGGTATTGGCCCATATGGTGAACCGTTAAGCCCTAAAGGTTACGGTCATCAAATTGGTGATCGCGCTATTGATGGTGTTAAACCCGAAGCTAAAGTGCGTATTAATTGGCTAGAAAGTATAGGGGAATTTCCTGACGGAACAGCTTATTCACTACGCCAACCAGCGTTTTTACTGACTGAACTAGCTTATGGGAAAATGCCAAAAGATGCTGTTTTTGAATTACGAATGGCACCACCGGTACATGGCTTAGGCTTATTAGAGGCTATTCCTGAAGAAACGCTTTTGGCATGGTCAGATCCTGAAGATAAAGACGGTGATGGTATTTCAGGTCGTCCAAATTATGTTTGGGATCTTGAACGTGGTGGTAAAATCATGGGGCGTTTTTCATGGAAAGCTAACGCATTTGATATTCGTCAGCAAGCGGCCGCAGCGGCTTATAATGATATGGGAGTAAATAATCCCTTATTCTTATACCGTTATGACGACCAAATTACTAACCATAAAGCTAGGCAGAATTGTGAACCAGAGCAAATTTCCTGTTTAGCAGCTATCGACAGTTTAGATTATGAAATGAGTCCCGGACAACTAGTCGATGTAACTACTTATTTGCAGTTATTAGGCGTGGTGTATCGACGCAATATGGATGATCCTTTGGTGCAAAAAGGCGAACAACTGTTTCATCAAGCGGGTTGTGAAGGTTGTCATAAATCGCAGGTAATGACAGGTGAACATGAAATATCACGTTTGGAAAACCAGTTAATTCGTCCTTACAGTGACTTATTGCTACATGATATGGGACCAGGTTTATCTGGTCGTCGTGACTTTGAAGCAACTAAGCAAGAATGGCGAACTTCACCACTGTGGGGCATAGGTGTTACTGAAGTTGTTAATGGTCATACAAATTTTCTGCACGATGGTCGCGCCAGAAACATTGAAGAGGCTATTTTATGGCACGGCGGTGAAGCGGAAGTGGCGAAGCAAAAATATATGAATTTAACCAAAGCAGAACGTCAGTTGCTAATCAACTTTATTAACAATTTATAATATTTAGCCATGCTAAAAATAGCCGTGGCTTCCGGCTACGGCGCCAAAAACGGCTACTAAACTTAAGGTTAACAGCACTTGATGCATACGCTGAATTTTGGCAAAGGTTTTTTCAGCATCTTTTTTTGCTTGTTGTAAAAACCAGTGATGTAAAAATAAGGGCTCTAGTACAAATAAAACCACGGTGAAAATAAACCAAATCAAGGTCATTAGGTGCAGCCACCAAAACTGTAAATCTTGATAACGCTGCCAAGCGTTGAGAAAGTCCAGCATGTAGTAACCTGAAATACCCGTAGCTAAGGTCATTACTTTGGCTTGTACCGAAAACTTGTTTTCCAGTTGTTCAAAGAGGGCGATGCGCTGCTCGCTATCAACTATTTTTGCAATAGCTGGCAGTAATACAGTGGTAATAAAAGCGACACCACCAATCCAAATAACCACCGCCAATACATGTACGCTACGTGCTACCACAAAGAGTTCGTAATCTTTCATAATGGTTTTGTTGCTATAGAATAATTAATTTACGTTATGCTAGCCCAATGCCTACTTTAAGGTTTTGTTTAATATCAATAATGGCTTAAATTATTGCTTTATTATTGTTTCACTACGGTTGACTTTATGAAAGTGATTCTCTAAATTTCCGATTAAGTGACTATGGTTATAACGTCAGCCTTAACTGTAACTTTCTTAGCTGTTTTTGTATCACCGCTTGTTTCTTCATTTTCATAGGGAGAGAATGGTAATTACCAAGAATAGCGCTTAACCATTTCTCTGGCTTGGGGATGATACTTGGTCAATTGCCGTATTGAACCAGTATCAGCAGTTAGTTTTCCCCATGATTTTAATAATTTACTGGCTTCCATATCCGGATGAATAGGGTACTCATAATTGTTGTTAGCATATATTTTTTGTGCTTTCTTGGTGGTTAAAAATTCAATAAACTTGATGGCGTTAACCTTATTTTTTGAAGCACTAGTTAGTGCTGCGCCACTAATATTAATATGACTTCCTATATCGTTATTTTTCGGCAGAACTATTCCTACTTTTTGATATACCTCACGGTCACTTTGACTGGCACTCGCTGATAACATACCATAATAATAGCTATTGGCTATGGCCACATCACACTCACCACGGGCAACTTTTCTCAGTTGCTCTCGGTCTCCGCCATTAGGGCGCATAGCAAGGTTATTACTAAATTTCTTAACCCAGTTTTCACTCCAACTTGTACCATAACGGTAAATAAAACTAGCTAACATAGAAAGGTTATACATATGATTGCCTTTGCGACTGCATATTTTTCCCTGCCATCTACTGTTCAATAAGCTTTCATAAGTGGGGATTTGATCTGGGGAGATCTTGTCTTTAGCATAAAATATCGCTCTAACTCTAACCGATAAGCCAAACCAAAAATTTTCATCATCTCTAAGGTTCTCAGGAATATTGGTATGTAATAAAGCGGAGTTAATGGGTTTTATCAGATTTAATTGCTTGGCTTTTTCAAGCCTTGCCACATCTACGGTAAGTAACACATCGGCAAAGCTATTATCACCATCATCAATTAAACGCTGCATCAGTTTATCTGCTTTGCCACTGACCAAATTAACTTTAATAGCCGTTTGTTTGGTGAATTCATTAATTAATGGGGTGATCAATTCTGCTTGGCGAAATGAATAAACATTAACTACGTTTTCATTGGCTGAACTATCTATCGGCAATAACCATACTCCGACAGTAATAAAAGTTAAAAAATGGCTCTTTTTGATCATAACAACTTCTCAATCTTAATGATAATCGTTTGCATTAAAGCATTTTTACGCTATTATGTACAGCAAGTATTTTGAGTAAATGAAATAGGATATATCTGTTGAATTTTGGCATTATTAAAACCAAAAGTATTGGCAGGCTCTGCAGTCGCTATGGCGGAATTATAATACTGTGGTTAATTGGACTAATTGTCTCTTTTTTAGCTTTTATTATTGTTAATTATTATGAGCAACAACATAGCCAACAACAATTTGCATCTAGTTTTAAAGATAAAGTGACCAGCTTGACTCAAGCGGTATCAGCTATCGATAAAGTTTTTTTAGCTACCCACAGTATGCTGGATATTCAAACAGCAATAAAAAAAGAAGATTTTGCCCGCTTAATTAGCAATAATTTTATTGCTAATACAGGTATGCAAGGCATTGAATGGGCTCCTGCCATTCTCAGATCTGAACAAGTTGATTTTGAAAATAAAGTTCGTCAAAGTGGCCTTTTTGACTATAGAATTAGAGCAATGCCATTAGCAAATTTTTTGTGCACCACTAAAGCTAATAATATGCTTTATCCGGTACTTTTTGCCGAACCAGCGGAAACTATAGGTCATGAATCAGGTTTGGAATTAAGTAGTGATTGTAAGCTGAGCAGTAAAATGTTTACCGCGCTTAACAGCCATAAAATCACCAGCTCTAGCTTTTATAACGATCAAGGAGAACTTGGATTAAGGTTGCTGCTGCCTGTTTATCACCAAAACAACGGCATAAATTCGGCTTTACGAGGTTACATTGTTGGTATAGTAATGATGAATTCATTAATTGATTCTCTTTGGGGTGACATTACTCGCTCATTACAAGAACAATTGATCATATATAGCTCTGGCGATAACAGCCAAATAATCTATGACTCAAATTGGCGTCAAGAATGTAACAAAAACTGCGAACCATTAAACGCACTGATGAGTTTGAAAACCAATATCCCCTTCGTTAATCAAATTTGGTCAATTGAATTTAATAAATATACGGTTGATGCCAGAAGTGATTATTATGCTTATACCGCCGCTTTAGTGATTTTAGTAATAATTGCCGGTACAAGTATTTATTTGTGGTCAAATATCAACCGAGTTAGTTGGGCAAATTCTCTGGTGGCAGAACGAACTAAATCTCTGGTCTATCAAGCTAATCATGATGATTTAACTCAGCTGTTGAATAAGCAAGCACTGAGTATAGAGTTGAGCAAACTAAATGACTTAAATGGGCGGCGCAATGATGATGGTTTTAGCTTACTGTTTATCGATTTAGATCATTTTAAAAAAGTGAATGATACTAAAGGACATTTGGTTGGCGATAAGTTATTACAGCAGGTTGCACAACGACTTATACAAAGCGCTAGAAGTGAAGATTTATTATTTCGCTTTGGCGGTGATGAATTTGTAGTGCTCCTTAACCAAGGTTATTGCGCTAATATTGTCTCGATTACCGCTACCCGTATTTTACAGAGACTAGAGCAGGCTTATGTTATTGACGACAATACCTTTCACATTAGTGCGAGTATTGGCATTGTAATGATCGAGGGCAATAACATTAATGTCAGCGAAGTGATCCGAAATGCTGATATTGCTATGTATGAAGCGAAACGCCTTGGCCGCGGACAAATAGTTTTCTATCAAAGTGATATGTATAAAAGCTTAGTGTATCGACATGATATTGAAAATGAGTTGGCGGAAGTGATAAATAAAAATGGCTTAAGCCTGTATTTACAGCCCATACATAATATTAATGGCTTGGTGGGTTTTGAAGCGCTCAGCCGTTGGCAGCACCCAGAAAAAGGGATGATTTTTCCCGATGAATTTATCAGTATTGCTGAAGAAACAGGCTTGATTCATCAACTTGGTTATTGGCTTCTTGATGCCACTTGTCAATCTTTATCAATGTGGATATACCAATATGGCGAAGATGCTTGTCCTTATATCAGCATAAATGTTTCCCCCATACAGTTGCAGAACTCGCAAATTGTTAATCAAATAGCGGCGGCGTTGCAACGTTATAAAATACCAGCAAAATTATTGGCGGTAGAGTTAACTGAATCAGCTTTGATTGGTAATAAACAAATAGTTAAAGATAATTTAATTAAATTACGTGCCCTTAAGGTCAGAGTTTTTCTTGATGATTTTGGCACTGGCTATTCATCACTGTCACTATTGAAAGACTTTCCTATAGATGTACTTAAGATAGATCGCAGTTTTATCAGTGGTCTTGATCAGGCTAGTGAGGATTCACAAAATTTAGTCAAAGCGATTATCAACATGACTCATGCATTAAACATGAAAGTGGTGGCTGAAGGAGTAGAAACTAACAGTGTACTTAATTGGTTGTTAAGTGTGCAATGTGACCTAATGCAAGGTTACTATTTTTCAAAGCCATTATCACAGCAACAATTACCATTATACTTAGACAGTTATCAATTAAGACAACTGTCTGCCTCTTAGGTTTAAATGGGTATTATAATGGATTTTGAAGTAGATAAAGCAATGGATATGTTATACCAATTGAAGTAATGAATTGATCATTCAGCGTCGCCTCCGAGGTTTATATCATCCCCCGTCACCTTCGAGGTGTCTAAATCGGAGGTCTCAGCTTTTATGCTCTAGATTCCCATATATGGACTCCACCTATTTTACAATAACAATTTTAACAAAAAATGTAACGCTTACGTATATACGGCTTCTTATTGAGGAAGCTATCCTCTAGCCTTTGATGTTTGCGCACCTACCATCCTTTTCGATCAAATAGCCTCATTGGGCTTTCGGGAATCACAGGTTTCTGGCAGGTTGGTCTTACCTTTTTTGCTTCGTCATCGTTGTAGAATTACGTATTACTTCTTACTTTTCCTTGCCCGCTTTTACTTAAGTGCTTTTTAAATTAAAGCCACTTTATATTTATCTCCACTAACCAATAATGCCCAAGCAGTTCTGACCGTTTTATTAGCTAATGCAATGCTGGCTCGTTTTACCCCAACCCGGGCAACTAAACTAATTAGCCAAGCCTGCTTTTTCGTTCGAGCTTGCACGGGTAGTTTATATATTACTGAAAATGCGCCTTGATAAAGTGCTGCTCGTAGTTCTTTATCTCCCTCGTTTTTATTAATACCTCTCATATATACTTTACCTCCCGAGCTGTGTTGCTTCGGTGTTAAACCTATATAAACAGAGGCATCTCGTCCTTTTTTGAAATTACGACCATCTCCTAAACTAGCATATAGCCGAGCAGCACAAACAGGGCCTACACCTTCTAAATCAAGTAAACGCTTGCACGGCTCTAATTTTTTTACCAATATTTCTCTTGCCTGTTCACTAAATTTTAATTGCTCCAATGTGTTTTTATAACTATCCCATAATATCTCTAATATTCCCTGCAAACTAGAAGGTAAGCGCTTATCGTTTTCATCCATAACAATGGCTGCTGTTTCCCTTAAGCCTTTTTTACCTTGCGGGATCGTAATCCCGTATTCATACATAAAAGCACGAATATGGTTACTCAGCGATGTTACATATTTCTCTAAAAACTTCCGACTTTTTTCTACTGTTTGTACCGTCTGCTGCTCTTCACTCTTTAGTTGAGAAAAGACCATACCTAGTTGAATTGAGGCTATGGCTATCGCGAGCGCATCATTCGCATCCGTTTTTTGCCCTTGTAAAAATGCTTTTACCTTTTTAGGGCTGATAATTCTAACATCATGACCATACTGCTGAGCTAGCCGCCCCCAATAATGGCAACTACCACAGCCTTCTAAAGAAATTATAGCTATCTTTTCTTTTGCTAATAACTCCCTTAATTTTCTTGGACTAACTGCTTTATTGTAAATTAATTCACCGTCGCTACTTATTTTACAAACTTGAATAACATTCTTTGCTAAATCTAATCCGATTACGTTACACTTTATCATGTATGGCTCCTTTGTTTGGTTACAGCCAACCTACATTTAGTGGATTGGTGGAGTCCATACATCGATTAGAGACTTCGGGAATGACGATATTCTTATAATCTCGGCAATGACGATGTTCTTATAATCTCGGCAGTGACGAGTAATAAATTATTAGCCACCAGCCGATATTTGCATCATGGCTTTAAAAAAGGCGTAGTAAACAAAGCCTACTAAACCACCAATCATCACTGTCATGGCGGGTTCTATCATGGCGATCATAGCTTAAGCTTGGCTTCAGTTTGTGCTTGAAAATAAGCGCCAAGCTCGTCCATTACGTGATCTAATTCACCTTACTTTTTACCTATAGCCGCCATGTGTTGTACCATTTGTGGAATAAGAGGCTGTTGTAAGCCAACCGTTAAACTTTGCCCCGACAGTATTTTTTCACCCGCGCGGGTAAAGCAATAAGCCATTGCCGTATTTGGCATAATATGAGCGATAATTTTTAAGGTTTCTAATACTGTTAAGCCTGAGCGCAGTAACAACGCCATGGTCATGCCTGTTTGTGCTATCGCCGACGATTTTATAGATGAACCTATTATTGGCGTGCGAATTAACACATGGTCGATAACGTTTTTACCTTTTTTTGTGGTGTAGGCTGCTAAGATAAGAAAAATACCCACACCTAAAGTGGAAAATATGACGAGGCCGTTATCTACCATAAAGGCGGAAAAATCCATCATCGCTTGTGTTGACTAGGGTAATTGCGATGATTTACCTTCAAACATTCGGGCAAATTTTGGGATAACACTCATGGCTAAAAAGCTGGTAACACCAATGGCGGCCACGGTAACAAAAGTAGGGTAGAACATGGCGGTGATAAATTGGCGCTTTATGTCAGCGCTGCGGCCTAAATTAATGGCTAAACGCTCTAGTATTACTTGTAGCTCACCGCTAGCCTCACCACTGGCAACTAAGCGCGAAACAAGTAGGTGGGAACATGGTTTTTTCTTTTTCAATCGCTTGGGCAAAGCTCGACCCACCCTGAATTGATACCAGCATCCGCACTAAGGCATTTTTAAATCGAACTTTGTTGGTCATTTGCGAAATAGCTTCAATGGCTTGCATTAAGGTATTGCCTGAGCGCAACATTAACGCCACTTGCCTAAAAAATAGTACCAAATCAGCATTGTTGGCTTTTTTATAGCGGTTAATTGATAAATAACTAAGGGCGTTGGTAATAATATATTTTGCTGATCGTTGCTCGTGGCCGCTTTTCAGCTTAAGTATGCACAATGACTTGGCGCGTAAAGAGCTACGTGCTTCGTTTTCACTACCTGCTTCAATGGTGCCGGTGGTTTCATTGCCCTGTTGATCTAGGGCTTTGTAGGTAAAATTAGCCATGAAAATTTCCATTTGTTAATTTTGTTTGGCCACATCTACCGCCGCAACAAAACTGTTTTTAATACCTCGCTAATATCGAGGCGCTATACGTTGTCACCCCCGCGGTGACCACACGCCATTTTTAGATTGCCGCTTAAACCACTACGGCAATGACGGAGTTAATTGCCATCGTCATACCCGAAGTCACTAAATCGGTTATCTTCACTTTGGTTATGATAAGTGCATTACCTCGTTTATCGAGGTTAGCCCCTGATAAACCTTATTTTTTGCGTCTTGTCATAAACGAAAATAGCTTTTACTTTGCTCACTTGACTTAATCAACTCGTCTTCACTGGCGCCAGCCGAAATCAATTGTTCTAATTCGCCATCTAGCCATAATGTTTCATACAAATCCACGCGCCCACGGTAGCCACTGCCTAAACATAAAGCACAGCCGTTAGCCTTAAATAGCGTTAATGAATCTTGCTCTTCGCCTAAAAGTGTTAATTGTTCAGCGCTGGCTTGGTAGGAGGTTTTACAGTTTTTACATAAACGCCTTACTAAGCGCTGTGCCACTACCCCAATTAAGGTTGATGCCACCAGATAACGGGGGCAACCAATATCAACTAACCGGTTAATGGCGCCTACTGCATCATTAGTGTGTAAGGTTGATAACACTAAATGTCCGGTCATTGCCGCCTTTAACGCGGTGTCAGCGGTTTCTTGATCACGTACCTCGCCCACTAACATAACGTCAGGATCGTGGCGTAAAAAAGATCGTAACGCTTTAGAAAATGATACTTTTTCAGAAACTTGTACTTGCGTTATGTTGCTAATAACTTGCTCAATAGGATCTTCAACGGTAAGAACATTTAGCTCATCCGAATCTAACTCGCGCAATGCGGCATAGAGGGTGGTTGATTTACCTGAGCCGGTGGGGCCAGTCACTAAAATAATGCCATATGGTTTGGCAATCGCTTGTTGAAAACTCTTTACGGGTGGTTTTTACCCACTCAGCGGTTTCCCAAGGTAAGCCAGTATATTGGTCTCGGACATCATTATTAGCAAATAACTGCGCTGAATCGCCATAAGCTACACTTGATAAGGCATCGGCGATACTAGAGGCGGTGTCACCTAAAACGGGGCCACCAAATACTTCCGAATTACTTTGGTTGTATCGCATACGTAGGTTGTCGGTATAACTGAAATCTTGCGAAAAATAAATTGTCATGGAGGAATTGGTTAGCTGTGGATTTTCGCTAACACCATTGTTATCACCATCATATTGATCACGATTATCGTATTGGCCCACTAGCGTTAGATGGCTATTATTGTCAGTACTGATGCCGGTAGCCATCACCGATGCTTTTCTATAACCTAATTCACCAGTAGAAAAATCAACTTGTACGCCGTTCTCAGTGGCGTCTTTAGTGACCATATTTACCGTGCCACCAATAGCCTCAGGTGACGTTAATGAAGCACCAGCTCCGCGAGCTATTTCTATTGAACCTATGCCTGTTGCGGCCACTGAATCCATACCGTAGAAGCCAGAAATCATGGTATGCATGGGAATGCCATCAATGAGTACGTTGGTATGTTCACCTTTCATGCCGTTGATCATAATACGCTTGGCACCACACATTGAGCATTCATTAGAAACGCGAATACCAATGGCATTTTGAATGGCGTCAGCTAAGCTTGCTGCTTGGGTATTTTCAATAAATTCATCGGTAAGTAATTCGGTTTTAGCGATATTGTCTTTAAGGGCGCCAGAGCTATTTAGTCGGCTGAGAACACCATATATTTCAATTTTCTCCACTTCATTATTTATCGATTTATCTAGCTTATTTGGCTGAGTTGCTGGGTTGTTGGCATAACTTGAAAACGAGAACATTAAAGCACAAATTAAACCAGCTTTAATCTTTATAGACTCTTTGCTTTGAAATGAAATATACACTTTATGATGTAACTCTTTTTGATACGTAGTGAACAGTTAAAATTTACATGCAAGTGATAATTGTTCTCATTTATGTTTTCAGCGTTTTTTAGTAAATTAAGATAAATTAAAGAGGTTTGTCGTCAATGTTGCTGATTTTAGGGACTCTATTTCATCAGCAAGGTCATTTTTTGTCGGTAATATTGCAACAGTAAGTTTTCTAGCGAAAGAAAATAGTAGTGGTGTATGTATTATTTTAATGAAGCTTATTGTTTTCTCTTTTGTATATTAAAATGATGGGAAAGGGAAAAACTATGCCGCTAAACGAATGAAAGGTACGCGCTTAAAAGATTAAAAAGGAGGTGACATTTTATTGTATTTGCAAGTTAATGGTGGTGAAAATGTTTGAAAAGTGATGCATAGACAAGGTATACAAACCAGTATAAAAGTAGACTGGTTTGAGTACAGTGATTATTTGTAGTTATAACTGGCGGTACTACTAAAACTATTTAGTAAGGTTAGCGGCTTCTGAAATAGAGCCTTTAACAAGGTTGATAACTTCTTCACAGCTTTTAGTCGTCACTTCATATGCATTTCTTGCAGAAGTTGAAACTTCTGTTTGCAGCTGATCGGTATAATATTTTTGTTCGTTAAGCATGTTAGTAAAATCAGTTTGCGTTGATAGCGTTTTTGTTTGTGCCGCCAATTCCCAACTGATAGCAGTAAGAAATGTTTTTTGTAGATTTAATAATTGCTCAATCGATTTTGTATTGATTTCTACAAGGCTATTGAATGGCTTTATAGCAGTTGTGAATTGTTCTGATGTTTTTGTAAACATAATAAAGCTTCCTTTATTTGTGCTGCGGTGCAGTAATTTATGAAAAATCAGTATAAAGCGATAAAATATTGCCGTCAATATTTTTATGCTGCCTAGCAGCATTGGAGGGGGAGTTAATACCAATCAAATTAACAAAGTGATCTTTTTAAACGGCCTAAATCTCTTGTTGTTCATGATTATGTATCAGTATCAGCGAGTTTTCTTCTAAAAATAGATGGTGATATTGTCGCAACTAAATTCATTAAAACAGCTAAAGGATTAAATATTCTCTCGTCATTAATCAATCCGAGAAAGAAACTTGTCTCGGGTTTATATTTGATGCTGGTTTGAATGAGTTATATCAAAGGTGTTATTTAATACCAAATTAAATAATGAATGAAAAAGTTTCACGGCTCGTGAGTTTTTTAGGATTTATCCTGAAATTAAGAAAAAGTATTTTGGGGCCGAAAGTTACAGACTCAAAGTTATTTTGTCGAAACGATTGGTAATGCAAATGAAGAAACAATTAGAAAATATCTGCAAGAGAAATTAACTGAGCTAGTTCGAAAAAAAATACATTCAGATCAGCTATACTTGTTCTAAAACTCGGTCGTTTTCGGCCGATATTTTTACAAAGACTTTAATTGAAAATTAATTACAAAGACTCTTAGAAGGTGACAAATCAGCATGTACTCGAATCACTCACATAAATTTCAGCTTAATAATAACTCCCTTTTCAAAAAATCATCCCTAATAAAGGGCTCGTTGTTTCTTGCTTTATCAATACTTTTAACGGGTTGTAATGATAATGATCCTGAGGTGATAGTTCCTGTTGACCCCGTGGTATCGACTCTAGATGCGGATATTAGAGCAATCATTATTACACAAAACCTGACAGGAGATCCTAGTACAGGAAGAGCATTACCTGATATCGAGGAACCTAAAGCTCAGTTAGGTATGAAACTCTTCTTTACTAAAAGTCTAGGTGGTGATCTCGACTCCGCCTGTGTTACCTGCCATCATCCTATGTTAGGTGGTGGTGATGATCTTGTTTTACCTATTGGTGTTGATGCGGAAGTGGTTGATTTGTTAGGACCTGGTCGAATTCATAGTGTCAATGGCGAGCATTTTGATGGCGGTCCCACGGTGCCTAGAAACTCACCAACAACCTTCAATATAGCTTTATGGGATAATTTTTTGTTTCATGATGGTCGAGTTGAAAGCTTAGGGAAAACGCCTAAAATGGGTGGTAATGACGGCTTAGGTATTCGTACACCAGACGTACCTTTTGGAGAAAGAGATAGTGATGCAGGGGTAAATTTAGTCGTGTCTCAAGCCCGATTCCCAGTAACATCAAAAGAAGAGATGAAAAATTTCAGCACCTTTGATGGTACAAATAATGCCGAAGTTAGACAAAACCTAGAGCAGCGTTTAGGTGATTATGGTAATCCTTTAGGTGAAATGTTAATTGTTAATTATTGGTTAGCGGAGTTTAAAGAAGCCTTTTCTGATCCCGATGGCACAGCAGAAGAATTAATTACCTTTGACAATATTACTACTGCCATTGGTGAGTATGAAAGTTCCCAGGTGTTTGTCGAAACACCCTGGAAAGAATATGTGCAAGGTGATGATTCGGCAATTAGTGATGTTGCGAAACGTGGAGCAAAACTATTCTTTAACAGTCGTCAAGATGGCGGGGCAAACTGTAGTTCTTGTCATTCAGGTGATTTTTTCACAGATGAGAATTTTCATGTCATCGGTATGGCTCAGATAGGTCGAGGTAAAGGTGATGGTGATTATGGCACTGAAGACTTTGGTCGATTCCGTGAAACGCGAGATGAAAAAGACAAGTATGCGTTTAGAACGCCTTCGCTACTTAATGTTACTGCGACTGGCCCTTGGGGGCATGCCGGAGGCTCAACAACACTTCAGCAAGCGATTCGTACTCATTTAAACCCTCAAGAAGAATTGAACAATTATGATTTCTCTCAATTAGATCCCAATATTCAAGCGGTTGATATGGTGATTAACACTCAACGTGTGATTGATAAGCTTGTGGCCAACAGAGCGGATGGTCTTACTAGTATTGAAGATATTAGTTTAACCGATACTCAGGTCGAAGAATTGTTGGCTTTTCTTGAAGTGCTAACGGATCCTTGTGTTGAAGACAGAGAATGTTTGAGTAAGTGGATTCCTGATGCAAGTGATACTAATCCTGATACATTGCGCATCAATGCTATTGATGGTGATGGTAACTATTTATAAGAGTATAAGAGCGGTGAGTAGTTGATGTCGACAACTTTCCGCTTTGAACATTAAAGCTAATGTATTCACCCTTGAAAGTTAAATATTTTCCATGGCCGCTGTACTAAGTGGTGCTAAAGGCTGGAAAGCCATATATATACCCGTTTCACTTGTTTTTAAGGGAATAACCCTTAATAAAAAAATGTGCCTTGATTATGAATCGTTCAGTCTTCCTGAAATGAGCATCTTCAAGTGGAACGGGTATATACCCGTTACCATTCAAGTTGTAGGATAAAACTTTTGAAAACTGTCTATGGCTATATTTTTATTTGATATCGATGAAGAAATCAATAATATCTACCCCCCAAATACAAACTTTATTTAGGTTCCATTCGAATAGCGCCATCAAGGCGAATAACTTCGCCGTTGAGGTAGCTATTAGTAATGATGTGAGCGGCCAAATCTGCATACTCAACCGGATCACCAAAACGTTTAGGGCTTTGCACCATTTTGATAAGTGGATCGCGGATTTCGTCACTGAAACCTTTCATCATCGGTGTATCGAAAAGACCCGGTGCAATGGTCATAATACGAATACCAAGTGGGGCTAAATCGCGAGCAATTGGTAGGGTCATCGAAACAATGGCGCCTTTACTTGCGCTATAGGCCGATTGGCCAACTTGACCATCAAATGCTGCCACTGAGGCAGTATTGATAATTACGCCACGTTCACCTTTAGCGTCTGGCTCGTTTTTAGCCATTTGTTCAGCCGCTAAACGTAGTACATTAAAGGTACCAATCAAGTTTATATTAATCACTTGCGAGAATTTTTCTAAGGCTAAAGCGCCGTTACGACCAACGGTTTTACCACCAGGGGCAATGCCCGCGCAATTAATACAGGCGTGAATGGTACCAAAGGCATCAACTGCTTGTTTTATACCAGCAACAACAGAAGCTTCGTCAGTAACATTTACTTTAGCGAAAATGGCATTATCACCTAAGCTAGCAACGAGTGATTTTCCTGCATCTTCGTTTAAGTCAAAAGCAACAATTTTCGCGCCTTTTTTGGCTAGTTCCTGACAGGTTACTAAACCTAGGCCTGAAGCGCCGCCAGTTACGACAACGACTTTATTATTTAAATCCATGGTAAATCCTTAAATTAGTTAATTTCTAGTAACAGTTCACGAGCGATAATTACTCGCTGAATTTCGCTAGTGCCTTCATAAATACTTGCCACCCTAACATCTCGAGTATAGCGCTCTAGTGGGTAATCTTTGATGTATCCTGCGCCTCCCATTAGTTGCAGTGCGGTATAGCAGACCTGATTGGCTTTTTCAGAAGCAAATAGCTTAGCCATTGATGCTTCTTTACCAAATGGTTGCCCTTTGTCTTTTTTATCAGCTGCGTTCATTAGTAATAAACGCGCCGCTTCTAGGTCAGTATAAGCATCAGCTAACATCCATTGAATACCTTGAAAACTTGCGATTTTCTGACCAAATTGTTGACGTTCGTTAACATAATCACGGGCAAAATCGATTGCAGCTAAACCTATACCTAATGACAGTGAACCAATACCTATACGGCCACCAGCCAGTTCAGAAACTGCTATTTTAAAGCCCTGGTTTAGTGTGCCCATTAAGGCATCTTTAGGCAGTCGACAGTTATCAAATACCACTTCGTTTGTGACCGAAGCATGCTGGCCCATTTTTTTCTCGGCTGGCGATATCACTAAACCCGGCGCATCAGCTTCAACTAAGAAACACGAAATACCTTTTCCTCTTTTTGCACTCGGATCAGTTACCGCCCATAATACAAATACACCAGCATATTCAGCACTAGTAATAAATTGTTTAGCGCCATTAATGATCCATTCATCACCCACTAAAACGGCTTTAGTTTTCATACCTGAGGGATCTGAACCCGCGCCAGACTCAGTTAAACAAAAGCCACCAGCAGCATATTCTCCACTACAAAGTTTTGGCAAATATTTTTGTTTTTGCGCTTCATTGGCAACAGACTCAATGACTTCACCAACCATATTGGTTACTGACATAGTGACAGCTGTTGAAGCACAGGCGCGTGAAATTTCAGTCATTGCGAGGCTAAATACTAGGGTACCAGCTTCAGCGCCGCCGTATTGTGAACTTACATTTAGCCCCATAAAGCCAAGTTCAGCGAGTTTTTTTAAATTAGATAAGAACAGTTCGCGATCACCATGTTGATCGAGTTTTTCAGCCACAGGCGCAAGTTCAGTTTGTGCAAACTTAGCCGCCATGTCTTTTATCATCGCTTGGTCTTCAGTTAATGAAAGGTCCATAATATTTCTCTTTAAAATTTTCTTTGTGAAATTCAGTGTTTATCAATTTTAGTGTGCGTTTTTCTCGGGAGACGTCAACACTTTATTTCTCATCTTGGCTATCGAAATAGCTGATATAGAAATAGATGCCAATACTATAGGTAGATTTAACGTTAATTTAAATGACAAAATGTACCGACATAACTCACTAAATGTTACATATTTATGTATAGTTGATAACAAATATAAGTGATAGATAGGGTGAGCATGGCAAAAGTAGATATTCATTATTTTCGTGAAGCGCTTAATTGTGCTGTGCGTAAAGGCGATGATGCTGCCGAGATCTTATCGACATTAGGCGTTAAAATTCTGCCAAACCAACAACAGGTTGATGGTGAGCAAATGACTCGTTTAGTGCAATATGTGTGGGCAAACCTGAACGATGAGTTCCTTGGCTGCACTAACCAACCTTGTAAGCTTGGCATGTTTCCTTTTATGGCTCATCATGTATTTCACTATAAAAGCCTTGAAAAAATGCTCGAGCAAGGAATCTCCTTTTACAACTTAGTGACAGATGATATACAAATGAAGTTAGTTCGACGGGGGGATTTTGCTGAATTAGAATTCTTTTTTGCCCATCCAGAGCAAGATCCAAATCACTTCTTTCTCGAGTTCTGGTTAATTATTTGGCATCGATTTTCCAGTTGGTTAATTGATGTAAAAATCCCCTTAAGTCAAGTTTGTTTCACTCACGGCAAACCTAGCCATTGGCAGGAAATAAAGTTTCTTTTTTCATGTCGCCATAGTTTCAATCGACCAGTAGTAAAACTGTGTTTTCACGCCAAGTATTTAGATCTACCTTGTGTTAAAACAAGAAAAGAACTGACACGTTTTTTACGTGAATCACCTGCTGATTTAATCACTATTCCAGGAAGTGAACACAGCTTTAAGGCAAAAATTAGCGCAATACTTATTTATCATAAGAGTGATATCCTTTATTGCCCAAGTTTTGAAACTCTTGCCTTGCATTTAAACATGAGTGCGCAAACGTTGCGCCGCCGTCTTAAAGTAGAGGGCACAAATTATCCTATGATTAAGAATGAAATTCGACGGGACATGGCGATTGATTATTTATTAAAAAGTGACGATAGTATTGCCGATATAGCCAACATTTTGGGTTTTAGTGAGCCGAGATCATTTACTCGCGCTTTTAAGCACTGGACTGGAGTATCACCGTCAAAATACATTCAATCGAAGAATTAAGGTCAAATGGTGTGAATTTTGTTTATTAAGGTGGTTAAGTATAGATTTTTAAGACTGCTTAAATAAAATTTAGCAAGGATTAAAATAAGACTTATAGGAGATTATACTGAAATTTATAATCAATTGAAATTGGTTGCGGGAGCTGGATTTGAACCAACGACCTTCGGGTTATGAGCCCGACGAGCTACCAGACTGCTCCATCCCGCGTCCGAATGAGTTTTATA
>SPKZ01008522.1_pt1 | contig 81862 bp, 64 predicted proteins | sample 2456571 | NCBI WGS metagenome assembly SPKZ01 (sample SAMN11192286, study PRJNA482655) | marine metagenome | biome: ENVO:00000447; feature: ENVO:00000244|ENVO:00000211|ENVO:00000569|ENVO:00002023; material: ENVO:00002151; isolation source: ocean water from marine abyssalpelagic zone ...
AAAAGCAGCCACATGGAAGTAATCTTCAATATCAACGGTCATTGCATTAATTATTTGACTCATAAATAAAGCCCTTGTCGCAATAAATTACGACCTACCTTATTAGATTTCAATGTGGGTTGGATTTTAATCCAACAAAAAGCAATATGCTGCACTGAACTGAGAGCTACAACTTGTCGCAATAAATTACGACCTACCTTATTAAATTTCAATGTGGGTTGGATTTTAATCCAACAAAAAGCAATATGCTGCACTGAACTGAGAGCTACAGCTTGTCGCAATAAATTACGACCTACAATGTTTTTCATTAACGGCCCTTACCAAACAATACTATTTCTACCGTACGGACAAGAATAAGTAAATCAAGTAAGAAACTACGATGCTTAATATAATAGAGATCGTACTTTAACTTTTCTAATGAATCTGCTTCTGTAGCACCATAAGGGTACTTTAATTGTGCCCAGCCAGTTAAGCCCGGCTTAACATTATGACGTTCATTATAATAAGGAATATTTTTAATTAAGCTTTGAACAAACTCAGGACGCTCAGGTCTAGGGCCAACAAAACCCATATCACCGCAAATCACATTGTACATTTGTGGTAACTCATCAATACGATATTTACGCAGGTAGTTACCTATTTTAGTAATTCTTGGATCGTTTTCACTCGCCATTTGCGCACCAAACTTTTCAGCATCAAGGCGCATACTTCTAAACTTAATAATATTGAACGGTTCGCCATCAACACCTACTCGCTCTTGAGTATAAAAAATAGGTGCACGCAAGCCTTCATCAAGCTTCATCATAATGATGGTGATTAACATCACTGGCCAAGTAATAATAAAAAGCACCACCGCCATAACGGCATTAAAAACCCAATCTAAAGAGTTTCGCAAATAGTTTACTGAGGCAAAACCATTCGAATATATCACCCAACTAGGGTAAATAAGGTTTACCGCAATTTGCCCCGTTTCCCGTTCGATAAAATCTAAAATTTCGGTAATTTCGACACCACGTATTTTACAAGCAAATAATTCATCTACCGGCAAATTATTACGTCGCTCATCACTGGCAACGACAATTTCATCAATACCATTTTCTAGTGCATAATTAACTAATGAGCCCTCAAGAGATATACGCGTTTCTTCTTTAATACCTTCTTCTAAATCACCGTTCATAATAATGTAACCGTGCACAGAAAAATTTTGCCTATCAACATCACGGCGCATTCTTCTTTCAATGATAGAGGCTCGTTCGCCAGCACCAAGCACTAAAACAACGCGTTTATTAAAGCCAAAAAAGTCTACTTGAAAAGTAAAATAGCGAAAAGAACTAATAACAATAAAACTGACTAAAGAAGCAAATGCTAATATTTCAATCGGCAAAGCATTTTCGCCATAAAGAGGGTTTATTATCGTTAAAATAAAAAAGGATACCGCAACACACATTAACAATCGACGAATAACAGCACGAAAATTCACCCTTAACTTGGAATTATACAAGCCTAGTGCTAATGAGCTTAATTGATTCAATAGGGCAAAAACGAGGGCGTAAACAAATAGGTAATTATCAGTAATTGGTGTAACCGTAATAAATGACATCAAATCATTTAAATAGAGTGCTGATGGCAACGCCACGGCTAGTAATATAAACTCGATAATAGTCAGAGTTTTACTAGCCAACGGTAAGTCTCTAAATTTCGGGCTAGACATATTGAGGTTACTTTCCTTGATAAATTATATAAATGCCAGTTAGTTATTGCTTGTTACAATAACGCTAAACAGATAAAACTGAGAAATGATTCTAGCAAAAATACTAACAAAGTTAACGTTTTATTTACGCTTGTTAAAATGTGTGCATATCAGAAAAAAATACAATACAATCAGTAGCTGAATTAAAATATTTTTTGATGTTAAGGTATGAACCATGGATAAAACATTTACTCAGTCACTAAAAGTAATCGTTACTTTGCTTTTAATACAAATCATTTCTGCCTGCTCTACTACTAATAATTTACCAACAGCAACATTGCATCCCTCAAATACGGCAGATATTAACTCTTATAAATATCTCATTGGTGCTGGAGATGTACTTAATATATTTGTTTGGCGTAATCCTGAAGTTTCAGGTTCATTTGTTGTTCGCCCCGATGGCATGATTACTACCTCACTTGTTGAAGACATTAAAGTAGCAGGTAAAACACCAACTGAACTAGCCCGCTCAATAGAAGAGATATTAGCAACTTATTTAAGAGAGCCTATTGTTACAGTAACGGTAAATAATTTTATTGGCCCATTCAGTGAACAAATTCGCGTGATTGGCGAGGCAGCACAACCTCGCGCGATTAATTATACTCAGCACATGACCTTGTTAGATGTAATGATTCAAGTGGGCGGCTTAACCGAGTTTGCTGACGGCAATGATGCTGTTCTAGTTAGAATAGAAGATGGCCAACAAAAACAATATGAAATTATGATTGACGAATTATTAAAAGACGGTGAAATTAGTGCCAACGTTGATATGCTTCCAGGTGATATTATTATCATTCCTGAAGCTTGGTTTTAAATTTTAAGACAGTACCGCATTTCGAAAACACAGTGGCGAGTAACGAGTTATTAGTTACGAAATAAAATTACGAGAATGTGGGTGCTTCGATACTCGTCTCCTTATCTTCTCGTAACTTAGTTCATTCCGCCGACAAAGGATATAACTAATGAAGGTTAAAATTTAGAATGCAAGAAATATTTGATGATCTGATAGATTATTTAAAAGGAATTTGGATTAAACGTCGATATATCATTATATCAACTTGGTTAATATGCCCTATTGGTTGGGGTGTAGTCGCGATGATGCCAGACATTTATCAGTCTAAGGCACGTATTTATGCAGATACTCAATCAATTTTAGCCCCTTTATTAAAAGGACTTACGGTTCAAACAAATCCCGATATACAGATCAACTTAATGATTAAAACCTTATTAAGCCGACCTAATTTAGAGCGTATCTCTCGAATGACTGATATGGACATTCAAGCGGAAACCCCTCAACAATATGAAGCTATTATTTTAAGATTAAGAGAAGACATTAAAATAATAAAACAAAGAGGAAGGGATAATATATTTACTATCTCTTTTGAAGATCAAAATCCTGAAATGGCTAAAAATGTTGTGCAGTCAGCGTTAACTGTCTTTATTGAAAATACCCTTGGCGATAATCGAACAGATGCCGACTCAGCCCAAAAGTTCTTAAAAAGCCAAATAGCTGAATATGAAAATAGACTTTCTAGTGCCGAGTCTCGCTTAACCGCTTTTAAACAAAAATATAGTCATATGTTGCCAGATCAATATGGCGGTTATTATAACAAGCTTAATATTGCCAAAGAACAGTTACAAATGATTGAACTTAGTTTACTTGAAACCGAAACCCAACTTAAATCAGCAAAAGCACAATTAAAAACGGTACCAAGCCAATCAACTAATTCTCAAAATAAAATCCAAACCGCTAATTCAATTAAAACCAGCTATGATGAACGTATCGCTGAATTAGAGCTTACCTTGGACTCTTTACAGCTAAGATATACGGATAAACACCCCGATGTTGCTGAAGCTAAAAGGCGCTTAGCGCACTTAGAAAAACAACGTACTAAAGAAATAGATGATTACTTAAACATAACGAGCAGTGAAAACGGTGATACCTTAATAACCAGTCAAAACCCTGTTATTCAACAATTACAAATTCAAGTGAACCAATATGAAAACCAAGTGGCTTTGTTAAAAGTTAGAGCTAACGATTATCAAACTAAAGTTAAAGATCTTGAAAATAAAATCTACATTTTGCCTGAAATTGAAGGTGAGCTGGTTGCACTGAATCGCGGCTATGAAATTACAAAAAGTAAATATGAACAATTGTTAAATAGACAAGAAACAGCCCTACTAGCACAACAAGCCGATGAAACTACCAATAAAATTCAGTTTAAAGTAATTGATCCCCCTAGAGCAGCGACAAAACCAACAGGACCTAAGCGAATTTTATTCTTCTTATTAGGCGCGTTTATTGGCCTTGGTGCTGGTATAGGATTGTCGTTGCTACTAAGCCAATTATCACCGATAGCCACTTCTACCTCTCAATTATCAAAAGCTACAGGCGTGCCTGTATTCGGCGTTGTCTCAGCAAATGAAAATTTAGGTTTGCAAAAATGGCATAAAAAGAAAACAATTGTTTTTATTATTTCAAACCTATGTTTACTTGTTATTCTTATTATATTTATGAGTTATTTTTTATTCCCTGACGCCATTCAAGCACCACTGAAAAGGATACTGTAAGCCGTGAGTACTATAGAAAAGGCATTGGCCAAACAAAAGCAAGCTGCACAAAAGCAAAAAGATAATATTGAAGCGAGAGTAACAACAGGCTCACAACAAGGTGAAGATTCAAAAGAGTCTGAGTTTGAATCTTCAACACGGCGCATTAATGCTTCAGTTTCTAAAGCAGATAATACGCTGGTAAAAACGACTACCACAGATAAAGAAACTATAATTTTAAACGGTGAGCACTTAACTAAAAAAGGGTTTATATATAGCACTGATAGCACTCATCATATACAAGAAGAGTTTCGCCATATTAAACGTAAATTGCTAAACAATGCTTTTGGCCCTGCCGCTAAAACATTAAAACATAGCAACTTAATTATGGTTAGTAGTTCTAATCCAAACGAAGGCAAGACTTTTATTTCAATAAACCTTGCCTTGAGTATTGCCTTAGAACAAGATAAAACCGTATTACTCATTGATGCGGATGTGTTAAGGCCAAGCTTGCACAAAGAATTAGAGTTTGAAAGTAAACAAGGCCTACTTGAATACTTACTTGATGAAGTACATTCTTTGTCTGATGTGATTTATAATACCAGTATCGCTAATTTAAAATTAATACCTGCCGGTAAGCCACATCATTTAACCAATGAATTATTAGCAAGTAAAAAAATGGCAACTTTAGCGGACCAGTTAGCACAGCGTTACCCTGATCGCATTGTTATTTTTGATTGCCCGCCAATATTAGGGGTAACAGAAACCCCCGTTCTTTCTAGTTTAGTTGGACAGGCGGTGATAGTAGTTGAAGAGTCAAAAACAAAATTGAATGATGTAAAAAAAGCAGTTTCACAGCTTAATGAAGACATCGCTGTCGGTTTCGTTATGAATAAAACAGTAATGTCGAAAAAGGATGGTTATGGCTATTACGGCTATGGATATAATAAAAAAAACCAATAGAAACCATATCGCAAGCCACTGTATTGTAACGCTATTAACCTTGGTAATAGCGTCAACTTCGGTTTTAGCAGGTGATTGGCAATTAAAACCTAATGTAAACTTAGATGAAACCTTCACTAATAATGTCGCGTTAACCTCTATAGAAACCACATCAAGCTTGGTCACGCAAACCATTGCTGGATTAGATGTAGAATATACCTCGAGTTTGGCAACTTTACAGTGGTCAGGCACCCAAATTTACGCTTTGTACAGCCATGACAGTGAGCTTAACAATGGTTTTCGCACGTTAAAGGCTAATGGTCAATACTCTTTTTGGCGTAGCGGCCCTATGTTCACCGCTAGCGCTAATATAGCGAATGTAAGTCGAAATAATGCCCAAAACAGTTTGGCTGATTTAGTTTCAGCCGATACTGTTGAGCAAAAAAACTACTCCACAGGCTTACAATATAATTTTGGTAATAGCAGTTATTCAGTAACATCATCTGTTAATTATAATATTACTAGAGCCGAAGATAACATTGGTGATAACAATGGTTTTACGGCTCGGCTGGGTAGCGAAAACGGTAATAATGCTCGCCACCTATACTGGCAACTGAGCGGTAATTATACTAAGCGAAAGCAGCAATATACTGACAATGATGGTGAAAACTACACTGTAGAAGCACTTTTTGGCGCGATTACGGCTTGGAATTTAAACCCCTTTATTCGTTATTATGATGAAAACATTCAAGGTAGCGGTGTTAACCCAAATCTAAATACTACCTCATCTTGGGGGCCAGGGATAAGATGGCTAGCGACTCCACATATTATTATTGATCTTTCTTATAACTTTGTTGCTGATGAAACCGTCAGTGATGACTATTTTGACACGTCAATACAATGGGAACCCTCCGCAAGAACGTCTTTAACTATCGGTTATAGCCAACGTTTTTTTGGTGACTCTTATAATCTAGATTTTAAACATAAAACCAGACGACTCACTAATTCAATTAGCTATGATGAAAGTTTACAGGTTTTTGATCGAAACTCATTTCAAGAGGTAACAGCGGAGGATCCTGAATTAATCGAAAGTAATGAGTATTCACTAAATAAGCGTTTGACCTGGTCATCTCAACTGCAGTTATCAAGAACATCATTTAGCGTAAGTATTTCCGCAAATGAAAGAACGAGTTTAGAAAGCAATATAGTAGATGACACTATTAACGCAAACATAAACGTAACACGCACAATTAGCCCCAAAAGTAGCTTATCGTTATCCTCAGGATTTAACTATTCTATTTATGATAAAGACAACCCTGAAGGTAGTCGCCAAGAAGACTATTACCGCACTATTTCAGCAACTTTCACCCGAAATTTAGCCTCTGCTTTATCATGCAATTTTACGGTAAAGCATATCAATCGTGACTCTACCATTGACCGCTTTAGTTACGATGAAAGGCGCGCAATAATTAATATAACAAAAGAATTTTAACATGTACGAAAGTTACTACGGCTTCACCGAACGTCCTTTTCAATTAAGCCCAGATCCACGGTTTTTCTTTGCCACTAGCCATCATCAACGTGCCTTATCTTATTTACAATATGGTTTAGATCAAGGTGAAGGTTTTATTGTGATTACTGGCCCCATTGGCACAGGGAAGACCACCATAGCACGAAACTTATTAGCAACCATTGGTGATGAGAAAATAGTTGCAGCACAATTGGTTACTACTAAGTTATCTCCAGACGAGTTATTGGAATTAGTTGCTGCTGAATTTAAAATCCCCTTAAAAGGAAATAGTAAAGCAGAAGTACTGCACAGCATTGAAAGCTTTTTAATTCAACTGCATAAGCAAGGAAAAAGAGCTTTGTTGATAGTTGATGAAGCACAAAATTTACCTGTTGAAACAATAGAAGAGCTGCGTATGCTCTCTAACTTTCAGCTCGATGACAAACCACTAATTCAAAGTTTTTTACTTGGCCAAGAAGAGCTTAAAGATATTATTCAAGCACCTAATATGGAGCAATTTAGACAACGTATTATCGCTTCAGCTCATCTTAAAGCTTTAAACGGAGAAGAGGTAAAAAACTATATAAATCACCGCTTACAGCAAGCCGGCTACGAAAAAGAGGCTTTGTTTTCAGCCGCCGCATTTGAAGCTATTCATGAAAAGACCTTAGGTGTACCTCGTAAGATTAATATTTTTGTCGACCGCTTATTACTTTTTGGATTTTTAGAGGAATTAACTTGTTTTGATCTTGATGCGATTAATGAAGTCGCGTTGGAAATGTCTGGTGAGCTTACTGGCTCATTAAGTTCGCAAGTATTACCGAATAATCAAGCTAGTACCTCACAATCGCAGCAAGTGGTAGTGAATTCTAGCGAAAATGTCGAAAATATAAAAAATGTGTTGAGAGAAGTTGAAGAAATATTAGAAAGTAGCATTAAACAAAAAATCAAAATGGCACGTTATGTTGATAAACTACTTAAGCAAAAAAATCGTCAATATGCAGAAGAGCAAATGAACCACAAATGAACCACAGTAGCGAGAAATAAAAGTAACGAGTATCGAAAAACCTACACGCCTAAGAGTTTGTCTTCGTAACTCATTAAATTTATTTTAACCATTGCTTCAATAATACGTCTGCTGCAGCTTTTTGGGAATAATCTGAATTCACCACGTCAACCATCAGTTTAATGGCCTCTTTATCTCTGTTAAGGGCCTTTAGTGTTAACGCTAGATGATACTTCACCGCCGCGTTTGAATTATTAATGGCTAACGCTTTTCTAAATAAAGGTAATGCTTCATTAAACTCTTTAGTGTGATAATAAATCCACCCTAGTGTGTCTAATGAGTCAGGTTGGTTATCAACAATGGCCAATGACTTTTTAACCAGCGTTTCAGCTCGTTGGTAATCAGATAAACTCAAAGCCACATAACTGGCATTATTTAATATTGCCGGGTGCTTAGGGTGTAACCTAACTAATGTTTGGTATATTCCATCGGCTTCGAGCCATTGAGATTGGTCAATAAAAATCTCAGCTAATGCCGTATTTAATAATAAACTATTTGGATGCTCATTTAATGATTTGGTTAATACGTCAACAGCTTGATTGGCTCGTTTTGTCGATCGGTATACTAAGCTCAAACCGACAACACTAGTGTCATTACTAGCCATCTTAATACGTTTATTATAATATTTTTCAGCTAGGCTATATTGATTGATACGTAAATATGAATTAGCGAGTAGTTCTACTAGTTGAGCAGACAGTTGGTGATTAGCTGCAAACGTTTTAATTAATTTTATTGCGCTAGCAGTATCATTTTCAGCATTATAAAGTTGTGCTAACCCGATAATTACTTGGTCGTTGTTTTCATCCCAAGCTCTCGCTTTTTTATAGGCAGTGATTGCCTCAGGTACTTTAGAAAATCGCTGGTAAACATGAGCTATCAACAAAAATATTTTGCCTTTATCACCGTCTTGTTTTATCGCTGATTTATAAGCATTAACTGCAGAAGTCACATCTGAATTTATTGTTTGTAAACTGGCCAGTATAAGATACAGCTCAACTGTTTTTTCATGGTTCAATAAATAAGTATTCAACGTTTCTATGGCAAGCATTAGCTGCTTATTACCTACATAACTAACAATTAAACTTTTTAATAATTCTTCATCTTTATTATCAAGCTTAAATTGTTCTTCGAGTAAGGTGACACTAGCCGCTGAGTTATTATTACGGTTATATAGTTTAGCTAGAGTGGTAATTAAATAAATATCGTTGCCTGATATTGTTAATGCTGTCTTTAAACGATTAATAGCAGCAGCTACGTTACCATTTTGATAATCAAGTTTGGCTAAACTAACTATAGATTTTGCATGATTGGGGTCAATGACCAATGCTTGTTCAAATTGCTTTTTTGCCTGCTCTATTTCACCTGTGATTCGGTAAATATAGCCCAGATGATGCTGAATATTGGCATTATCGGCCATATTTTCAGCTAAGTTTTTTGCAACACTAATGCCTTTATCTATTTCTCCAGACTTGATGTAAGATTCAACCAATAACAAACCTACCACTGTGGGATCATATGCTGCTGCGGAGGCCGTTAATAAATGTTTTATCGCTTTTTCTGGCTCACCTGTCGCCAAATAGCTTTGTGCAAGTTGAGTGTCTGCAATTGCTAAATCAGGCTTTAGCTCTTTTACTTTCGCAAGGTAAAAGTGAGCATTTTCATACTGCTTTAGCTCTAAGTAAGTCATGCCTAGCATAGATAATATTTTTGGATTATTTGGCTCTAAAAAATTAGCCCTACTTAACAACGCTTTCGCTTGCATTGGCTTTTTTGATACTAATTCAATAGTAGCCGCCAGTGTTATTGCATTAATGTTATTTTTATCGACCAATAAGTAGGCATCTATATATTGTTTTGCTGCTTCAAATTTTTGTTGATGAAATAAAATAATACTGGCTAAATAATAATAAGAAGGATTTGAACGAAGCACATCTTCACTCAGGTGATCTAATACTTGTGCAACTTTTTCTATTGAACTTTCAAGATCGGCATTTTTATTTTTTCTAACCTGTACCATGGCTTTGAGGAATTCAGCTTTAGGCTCATTAGGCACTTGCTCCAATACACTATCTGCGTATTGTTCTGCTAATGTAAACTGCTGTAACTCTATGTTAATAGTACTTGCAAAAATTAGTGATTGAATATTGTTTTTATCAATCAATAACGCTTGGTTAATGGCATTAAGTGCAAGTTCGTTATTGCCTAAACTTTGCTGAATACTCGCCTTTAAATTCCAAGCTTTTATTGGCGGAATATAACCCGCTAATACTTCATTAACTAACTTATCTGCCTGATGATATTTAAAATAGTTAACTGAAATTTGCGCTAACCCTAACTTGGCATCTATGTTGCTCGTATCAAAAGCTAACGCTTCGTGGTAATCATTTTGCGATAGTTTTAATTGGCGTAATCCTAAATGTGCATCACCACGAAGTACATAAATTTTCGCTGCTAATTTATCGTCATTTGTTTGCTCTGGTAGGTAACCCAAGGTTTTATTATATTGCCCTTGCATAATGTAGGACTCTGCAAACAATAGTTGTAACTGTTTCTTATTGGCTCCTAAAGCAATTACTTTAGTTAATGCTACTTCTGCCATACTAGCGCTACCATTGGCGAGTAATATTTCAGCCATTAAAATATGTGCAGCTAAATGATTGGGTGATGTTTTAAGAATATTTTTTACATGAATCAGCGCTTCACTATATTTATTGTCATTTAAAGCACTACGGGCTGTTTCATAAAGCTCATCTTCTTGTGAAGCAGCTATTGAAAAAGAAATAAGTAGTAAAAATATATACCGATAAGCTTTCAAACATCTATCCAAAATTGCAGGTGAACATTGATATTGATTATGTCAAAGTTCTTTGAATAAAGACAACTCAGCATTAATAACCTTTTTCACTGTGTCTAGAAATTTTACACTTTTTGTGATTCTTGAAATAAAAAATACAAAAAAAAATAGTAACTCTATACATAACAACTCACTGTAGATTCGGTATGTTTTTTGCACTCACAAACATAATTAAAAATTATGCTACTGTATAATTAAATTTTCTATTCTTCAGGATGAAGGTTATGTTTTCAAAAAATGTTTTTTCAAAGATTTTATTAATAGCGTCCTCTCTTTTCGTGAGCTATACAGCTAGTGCTGCTTTAACAACTGTTGATACTTTAATTCAAGTTTCTGTGCAGATTAACCCTTCTGGCGGTAATAAAAATGACTGTCCCAATTATTTCGGTAACGGTGGCTTTGACACTTGTCAAATAACACTTGGCACTACTGAATTTGCAACAGTATTAGGTAAATTTTCAGCTGACGGTAGCGCCGCGGGCACCGAATTTTTATCTACTAGCTCATTATCAACAGCCAATTGGGGATTCAATGGTGATGATAACAACAATGTCCCAGGAATAGCTAAAGGAAACTGGAAATATACCGGAACTGCCTCCTATCCTAGCATTGACTTTTGGGTAGCAAAGGGAGGAAGTGGATTTATCTTAAATTGGATGATTACTGATACTGTCGAAAATGCTGATACTTGTGCAGTTAAATTTTCTGTCGCTTGCATGAGTTTAGCAGTAAGTGTAACAACCGGAGAGTGGACTACCCCATTAACTGAAGGTAAAGGTAAAGATAAAGGTCTAAGCTCAAGAGTAGCAAAAGATCCAAAAGATCTATCTCATATCACTTTTTATGGTAATAAAAGTATTGAAGTACCTGAGCCTACATCGATCGCATTATTTGCATTAGCCTTATTTGGTATTGCAGCTCGACGTAAAAACTTCACTTTATAACTTAGTTTATTTAATTACTAAGTATCTTCAAAAATGCCAGTCAGTTTATGACTGGCATTTTTTTGTCCAAGCCATATAGCACCAATCCCATAAACTACATGATAATTTTTACATGTTAAAACCACCTCCAAGCAAGTAAAAATAGCTTTATTATCAGTGATAAAGCATAAAACTTACCTGCAAAACGGTAGAATAACTGCGTATGCTCTCTAACTTTCAGCTTGATGATAAACCACTAATACAAAATTTTTTACATAGCTAAGAAGAGCTAAAATACATTATCCAAGCACCAAATATGGAGGAATTAACTTATTTTATCTTGATGCGATTAATGAAGTCGCGTTGGAAGTGTCTGGTGAGCCTACTGGCTCATTAAGTTCGAAAGTATTACCGAATAATCAAGCTAGTACATCACAATCGCAACAAGTGGTGGTCAATTCCAATGAAAATATAGAAAATATAGAAAATATAGAAAATATTAAAAATGTATTAAGAGAAGTAGAAGAGCAACTCAATAACGATCTTTAAATGTTTATTTACATTTATGTCAGTTTTTTTTACAATTAGCTTCAGATAAATTAATTAAATGTAGAATTAGAGTATAAAAATAATATAAGCAACTGTTATTCATAGATAAAAATATAAAAATAATTCTGGCCTGGTTCTTGCTTTATTTGGCATGGTAAATGACTTATACAAGGTAGTAAAAATGAAATGTATTAAAGCTGTTGTAGCAAGCGTTATATTGCTAAGTTTTTCTAATTTAACTTTCGCAACAAGTACAAATGTAAAAGAATGTTCGACCAGAACTAGCGGACAATACGATTACGGTAATGCTACCGGCCAAGAAGGCTCAGCATGTCATAAATCAAACTATTGGCAAAGGTTAGGTGCTAAATCTAATAAAGAAAAGGTAAATAAAGCTCAAGAAAAAGATTTAACAACTAACGATGGTGTATCTTGGAAAACATCTTCTGATGGTGTTACTTGGTCAGAATATGGTACTAGCGCTGAATTCACGTCAGGAGGTTTAGTTCAATTTCAATTTAATATGACCCGTGCAACAACCGGAAACCATAAATATGATCAGTTGAAATCGTGGGTCGACTGGGATCAAAATGGCACATGGGAAGAAGACGAAACAATCATTGCACAGAAGTGGTGGAAAAACGAAGATTCTGAAGGCAATATAGCCACTTCTGGTGACACCAATTGGGATTTAACCAAATGGGGTGACTTAGGTACTGAAGGCTCAACCAAAAGCAATAATAATGTGTGGATGAGTACTTGGAACAATGGAAATGGCCGCTGGAAAGATGAAATCCACAATAGCTCAGTTACAAAAGCAACATTTTTTAGTGAGGTTCAAACTATTCCCGTGTTAGATATTCTCAGTGATATTTGGTTACGTGCTAGAGTAGTATGTGAAAACTCCCTTGAAACCCTTTCTGATGGTATGAACTTAATAGCAACAGGATATCAAAATCAAGGTGAAGTGGAGGATTATAAACTTACTATTGCACAGAAGATTAGTCCGGTAACTGTACCCGAGCCTTCAACATTATTCATCTTCGCAATGGGTTTTTTGACCCTATTTACACGTAAGAAAGCAAAGATAAGCTAATAACTGGGTCGTAAATATCATCAAAATGCCGAACAGTCATACCTGTTCGGCATTTTTGTTTCTATGCAAGAGAAATTACCCTGAGCTTATTCTTTTGAATTACCTTTAGTAAAGATTATGTAGCATTGGTAGATTATTGAATGGCACTTACTATTTTTGTGTCCGTAATAACACATGCAAGGTTTATAAATCACCTATAGGCTATTTAACAATTGCTCTGCTAATTTATAATCCGCAAATGTGCCAGGTTGTTTTAATATATCGGTTAACATTATCTTAGCCTCTACTTTACGGTTAAGCTTCACTAATGAGTACGCTATATGATATTGAATTTCTGGGTTGGTAGAAACCATACTGAAAGCTTGCCTTAAATATGAAAGCCCTTGCTCTACTTCACTCGACAAAACTAATGACCAACCCAAAGTATCTACTATTGCTGGAGAAGGAAGTATCTTATGTGCTTGTTTCGCTGTTTCCACAGCAAATTTATACTCTGCCTCATTAAGGTATATAAGCGATAAATTATTAAGTGCCAGCGCTATTTTTTCAGCGGGTATATCTAATGTTAGTAAACGTTGGTATTGAAATTTAGCTTGCTGGTATTTTTTATGTTCAAATAAATGATCAGCAAAGATATGACGTTGAAGCACTAATTCGGGTTTATTTTTAACTATTGAACCGAGCTGATTTATCAGCTTTTCCGACAATGCTACTGATTGGCTAATTTGAGACAACTTAAGCAGAGCAATAACATTGCCTTCATCTTTTTTTAACACTGAGGAGTAATGAATAAAAGCAGATTGAATATTATTATTACCAAGCTCAATATCTCCTTGTAAAATAATAAGGTATAGGTTGTTTTTATAACCAGAATTCTGAGCCTTTGATAACAGCAAAGCGGCTTCTGATAAGTTACTTTGCCTAATTTTTATTTTTATTAGATCTATAATTATCGGTAACGCATTGGGTGCCATACCATAAGCCATTTCTAAACTTTTTTCTGCTGCACTTATGTCATCAATTCGTAGCTGTAATTGACTTAATTTTAGTAAATTACGGGCATCATCGCTCCATAGGCCTAATAAAATATCAAGCTGATGCTTTGCACCCTTGAGTTGATTTGAAGCAATTAAATTTTTAGCCTTTATGAATATTGCCTTCGTATCTAGCCTACTTTTTTGTAGTAATACATTGATTACCGATAAACTTTTATCATAAGCTTTTTCAGCATAGTGTACTGCGGCCAACTTATATAACGCTTTCTGTCTATGTGCTTCATTTTTGGTTTGACGCTCTAAAATAGCTACCGCTTCATTAACGTTACCTAAATCATATTCTATTTGCGCTAAGATAAACCAGCTTTCGCCATCTTCCGGTGATTCTTTTACCAGCTGATTTAAAAGAGTTTTCGCTTTTGAAATATTCTCTAAATTAAATTGCAACAAAGCAAAACTAAAAGTCACTTGTTTATTCTTGGGATATTTTTTATATAACCCTACAATGAGTGACTTGGCATCATCAAATCGTCCTACTTGCAGTAGAGCTTGAACATACAGCAACTGATATTCAACTGTCTCTGGTGAAATTGAAATAAGAGCCCCTGTATACTCCAACGCCTTATTAAGCGCCCCTACCCTTAACGCGGTTACCGCCAAGCTATGATTGATTTTTTGGCTGCTTTGGCTCTTCGAAGACTCGAGTAATAATAACGCCGCTTTTTCTTGACCAGTATTACTTAATAATTTCGCGGAAAGTATTAACACATCTTCATCATCAGGATATGTATGTTGCAACTTTTGAAGCACATAATCGGCCTTAAAGTTTTGCTTGAACTGCAAATATAGTCCCGCTAGGATGAGGGCATAATCTTTATTTTTAATTATAGGCGATTCATAACTTGCCAATAATTTTAACGCCATGTCTGGCTGGGCTAGTTTCACATAAACATCCGCTAGTAATACCACAGCACTCATATCATCATTTTCTAATCCCTGATTAATATATATTTGCAACTTTTTTTGAGCTTGAAGCCAATTACTCTGTCCATAACTACTCATCGCATCAATTAATAATAACAGGGGTTGAGACAACATGTAGCTTTCATCAATAGAAGATAACTGATTCGTTAATTTAATCAGAATTTCATTAGATAATTGTTGTTTGTCTAATGATTTTAGAATGTTACTTTTCATCAGCTGTGCTTGCAGATCTTTTGGATTGACCGATAAAATCTCATCCACTAATGTTTGCGCTTTTTCTGGATGTTGTAAGTTAATATGACTACTAGCCATTGCCCTCAAAATAGCAGCATTGCTTGGCTCTAATTCACTTGCTTTGCTATAAAATATGAGTGACTCTTGCTCTTGCCCCATATTTCGGGCTAATACCCCTTTTACCTGCCAAAGGCGGCTACTATTAGGAGCTAAAGCTTCTGCTTTTTTCAGTAGCGCATGCGCCTCTTCAATTTCATCTTTCCCTATATTTATCGCGGCCAGCTCTATCATTGCCTCAACGTTATTTGGGTGGTTTGTTAAAACTGTATTATATATTTCTTCCGAGCGTTCTGTATTTGATAAGCCTGTATAAGCCTTAGCTTTAATTAAGTTGAATAATAACTGGCCCTTGTTATGTAACCCTTTTTCATCGGCCAGTTGCACAACCAAATTAAATTTTCCTTGAAATAGCAATACTCGACCTAAAGGCTCCACGATTAAATTAAAATCTGCACCTTCTAAAAGAGCATCATTCAATTCTTGCTCTGCTTGTGAATATAATTTCTTTTTAATGAGCACTTCTGAAAGCAGTAATTTTGCCGGTAGATTACTTTCATTTTCTCTTAAGGCATTTTTTAAATGTATAAAAGCAGAGTCAATATCATTCTCATAATAAGCTTGAAGAGCCGCTTCATAATTATCTATTTTAGCTACAGCATTGCTTGTAACAAGCCCATAACTTATTAAGCTAATAGATAAAAGTAGCTTACTGAAAAAATTCATTTAGATTGTATCCTAAAATTTAATGTCGATTTAACCATTAATATTCAACTCATACTTCTCAATTAATGAGTATAACGTTGGTCTTGTTAGGCCTAATAATTCAGAGGCTTTAGACATATTTCCCTCAGAAAGAGCATAGGCCTTTTGAATCGCGATCGATTCTGCCCTTTCTCTTACCGACCGTAAATTTAAAGATAGTTCATAGTTACTATCATTATGGTCAAAGAACCCTAAGTCAAAAGCCGTTACTTGCACTCCGGTACACATCACTACCGAAGATTTGACTTTATTTTGTAATTCACGAATATTTCCTGGCCATTTATGAGCCTTAATAGCACTAATAGCATCATCAGAAAATGATTTAGCATTACTTTTATACTCTGTGGCATAAAGTTTCAGAAAATATTGAGCAAGAATCAAAACGTCTTCATCGCGATCACGTAATGGCGGAATGTTTAGGGTCATTTCGCTCACTCGGTAAAACAAATCTTCTCTAAATTCTTTATTGGCAACCATCTCTTCTAAATTTTGATTCGTTGCACAGATAACCCTAACATTAACGGGAATTTCTTCTCTACCCCCTAATCGTTCAATTATTTTTTCTTGTAAAAAACGCAGTAATTTAGCTTGTAGGTTAAAGGGCATGTCGCCTATTTCATCCAGAAACAAGGTACCACCTTCTGCACATTCTATTTTTCCTTTAGTCATTTTATGGGCGCCGGTAAATGCGCCCCTTTCAAAACCAAATAACTCGCTTTCTAATAGAGCTTCCGGTATAGAAGCACAGTTAATAGCAATAAACGGTTTGTTTATTCGCTCACTGGCAAGATGAATAGCTTTAGCGGCAACCTCTTTACCTGTGCCACTTTCACCCAACAATAATGCCGTAATATTGGTTGGTGCAATACGCTTTATCATGGTACATAAACGTGAAATTGCTTCACTATTACCAATAATCCCCATGTTACTATCGGTAACTGCGCGCATTGTGCGATTTTCACTTTCAATGTTTGCTAACGTCAACGCACGTGAAATAATGACATTAATGACTTCGGCATCAATAGGTTTTTGATAAAAATCATAAGCGCCAGCAGCAATGGCCTTCAAGGCATTAGTTCTATCTTCATTACCAGTGATAACTATGATTTTTGTGTGTGGTGCTATCGCCAGAATTTCTGCTAGTGCTTTTAACCCTTCACTCGCATTAGCTGCATCTGGCGGTAAGCCTAAATCTAAGGTAACTACTTTAGGCTCATAACGTCTAACTGCCGCGATAGCTGCCTCCCTATCTCCAGCAAGAATTGGGCTGTAATCAGACAAGCTCCATTTCAGCTGCTTTTGAATTCCTTTATCATCATCAACAATCAATATTTTTTCCATTTGAGCATTTTTCCTAATTATTTTTCATTACATAGAGTTACGAGCGAAGAAGGTAACGAGTTTCGAAGCCCCGCATTCATCAGCTTATCTTCGTAACTATTAACACACAACCCGCGACTTTACACAGTCAGACTGAAGTCTAACCTACATTTACCACAAACAAAGTCACGCGTTTCGAAAACACCATGGTCAAACAACTGTCTTCGTCGCTCGCAACTCTAAAGCTTCTCTTCTAACTTAATACAGGTAAACAAATAATCATTTTTGTTCCTTGCCCTTTAATGCTTTCAGCCGTTAAGCTACCTGCTATGCTTTCAAAAAACTGTTTTGCTTCAAAAACGCCGATTCCCATACCTGCATTACCCTTAGTTGTATCAAATGGTTTAAAAAGCCTAGATTTAATAAAGCTTTCAGACATTCCACAACCATTATCGCTAACAATAATATTTATATACTTTTGCTGTTGAGTTAAACTTATTTCTACCCAACCATCATCTGATGTAGCTTCTTGTGCATTTTGAATTAAATGGTTCATCACAGAAAAAAAACGTTCATCATCTATCGTCACTAAGCATTCTTCTGCATTATTTTTAATCACAACTTGCGGCTGCATCACGTTTCGCTGTGCTGTAACTCGTTTAATAATATCACCAAGATCTACCCTTTTACTCGTTGATTGGGCTACTTGCTTATCTCTTAATTGTGCTAATACTTTTGCTAATCGCTCTGTCGCCGATTCAACGGTTTCAAAAACATCATCAACAAATTCTGGATTATCACGATGTTGCTTTGCATTAGAGGTGATTAATGATAATTGAGCTTGAACATTCTTTAAATCGTGTACTAAAAAAGCAGACATTCGATTAAAAGCATCAAACTGTTTCGATTCTGCTAGCTTATCGTTAGCCTCATTCAAAGAGATAAAATTACCTAATTGCTTAGCAATAGCAAAAAGTAGATCTCTATCTTCCCAATTCAGTTGATTTTTTTCGTCACTATTTGAAAATATAAAGAAGCCGTAAAAATTCTTGCCTATAAAAATAGGCACCATAATATTTACACCAACAGCATGCCAAATTTTAGGATGAATAAATAACCCAGGATATAAGAGCGGATCTTCATTATACTCATTAATATCAATAATCCAGCCTTGGGTTTTAGTAAAGTTTTCAAGTAAAATTAAGTCTTTGTCGAACGATTCATCTAACTTTAGGCCATCGCTATGCTTTACCGTGAATCGACTATTACCGTTAGCTTTTAACATGATACCGCCGGTAGCGCCCACTTTAGACATCATGATTTGCAATGACATTTGACAATAGTTTTCAGCACTCGCTGTTTCTATTTGACCAATAAGCTCTAGCCACTCTTCTCGATACTCATATTTATTAGCAAAGAAATGTTTTGAGATAAAAACTTTTACCTGACGGCGAACGGTTTCAGTAATAAGTAAAACCGCCAGAACTATACTGCCTAGAATGAAAAAACCAAAACTAACTAGTTGTCCCCATTCTCCACCAAAATAATTAATTAAATAACCCGCTACAGCCATTAATAATAAGTATAGACCGGCAATCATTAACATTGAGCTATAAAAAACCATATTACGCGAAACAAATATTCGCACAGTACCTTCTTTAAACCGTCGTATACTTATTAATAATAACGGAACCGTTAAGGCTGATAAATATCCTCTGATGTACCAAAAATCAAACTCAATACCTCCAACCATCGTTGCTTGAGCGTAAAGCACAAAATCAAAGACTGAAACACTTCCCAAGGCAATAACTAACGGATTAATTGACCTTTTTGCTTCAGTGTTTGCCCCTCGATAAACCTGCTCAAGTAAGACTAAACTGGTCAAGTTGAGTAAAACAAATAATAAAAATAAATATTGATATGATAAATCTAACGTATAACTCGCACCCCAACAAATAACTGAGGAGAAAAACCAAAAAAGTAGATACTTAACAACTATCCTATTCTTTAAAACTTCGAGAAGACTGTCTTTCTCAACATTAAAACTAACAATTAATACAGAAAATGCAGCTATTTTAATCACATCAGCCAGCATGACCCACTGTAAAGAAAAACCAATAACTATTTGTAGGACAGCTACAACGTTAGCGCCTCCTACTATTAAAGAACTAAGGAATAACCACTTAGCAATACTAGACTGCTTATGTGCAGCAAGAATAAGTAGAGAAAATATGACATAAGCGATACTAGCAAAGCTGTATCCCCAAATACCTACAGTATACATTTCCATAAATTAATTTTTGCTTTCCTGAGAAATATTAGATTTAACTTTTGAATAAGTAAGTAACTCTGTTAACACGGGCACAAATAAAAAGCTTGAAATGGCAGAGACACAAAGCCCCGATATAAGTACAACCCCCAAAGGTTGCCACAAAGCTCCACCATACAAGGTTAAGGGTATAAGCCCACCAATAGTGGTTAGCGTTGTTAATAATATTGGTGTGAATCGAGTCGCACTAGCAGCAAGCACAGCTTGCTTTTTAGGTAAACCTTCAGCCAAGTTTCTATTAGCGCAATCTATTAAAATAATAGCATTGTTAACAACAATACCAAATAAGCTAATTAAGCCAACAAAAGCCATCATAGAAAAAGACAAACCAGTTAAATACAAGCCAATAACGGAGCCTGCCATAGCAAAAGGTATTGAGCTAAAAATTATAAGTGGCTGTATAAACGATTTAAATTGCAGCACTAAAATAGCAAAAATACCAATAGCTGTTATTAACATTATTTGTGTTAAACCGGCAAAAGACTCTTGTCTAGATTCTTCTTCCCCCCCCAAGGTGTAATACATACCCATGGGTAAATCATATTGCTCAATATATTGAATAAATTCTTCCGTTAAGTCTTTAACTGAATAACCTGCAGCCGCATCGGCAGACACTTTTGCCATACGTAACTTTTGATGATGAAAGTAGTTTGTTTGCCCCTTTTCTAACTGAATGTTTACTACCTGCATTAAAGGGATTTGTTGTCCGGTTGAACTAGTGACATAAACATCCGACAAGGTATTAATATCTGGTTTTTTATTCCGCACCAATATTGGGTAATTTTCACCATTAACATCATTGAACCGCCCAATGTAAATACCAGATAAAACAGACTGTAGGGTTTTATCTAAGGTGTTTATATCGATATTTGATAAGCCTGCTTTATCGTAATCAATTTTCAGCTTTAACTCGGTATTTGCGATACCGATGGGGTTATCAATATTGATAGCCCCCTCTGTGTTGGCTATTTTATTCGCTAAATCATTCGCCACTCGCTCTAGATCACTTAGTGACTCAGAAATAAGTCTAATCGCTATAGGTTGATCTGTCACTGGCCCTTGAGAAAATTCTTTCACCGTGATATTAGCTTGTTGCCATTGATTGAATTCACTTCGTAACACATTTACCAAAGATGATACTTTTTCAAGATCATATTCTTTTAACACAACCAATATTTGGCCATATTTTTCCACGCCCCGTTTTGGTATTTCGTTATAGTAAATTCGGGGATTTGAGTTACCAACGTTAAGAGCTACTTTCTCAACTAACGGCTGTTTTTCTATAAATAATGTCATTTTCTGCATAACGCTATTAGTAAAGCTTAATGATGAATTAGGAGGAGTTTCAACATTTATTAATAACATTGATTTTTCTGCTTTGGGAAATAAACTTAAACCGACTTGATTAAAAAGTGACAACATGGCGAGTAAGCTAGCCACAGCAACCGCAATAACTAACCAGCGAAATTTAAATAATTTAACTAACCATGATGAATAAAGTGTTTCGGCGAAATGATTAATGTAATGTTGTAATGTTTTGACTTTTGTCGGTTTTAAACTAAAGCTTTTACTTGCTAATAAAGGTAACAGAGTTAATGACAACAGCAATGATGCTAACAAGACCAAGACTACTGTAACAGGCATTGAACGGATAAAATCACCGGTATCACTAGCAATCATTAGCATAGGAAGAAAGGCTAACATGGTAGTGACTGTGCCACTAACTGATGCCCAAGCAACTTTTTTGGTGCCATTAATAGCGGCCTCAGCCATATTACTTGCTTTACCTTTTTCTCGATGAATACTTTCTGTTACCACAATAGCATCATCAACCAACAAACCTAGCGCGATAATCATGCCAACTATCGACATTTGCTGCAAGCCAAAGCCAGCAAAGTCTAACCAGCCTATCGCGATAAGAAAAGAAAGTGGAATAACAATAATTACCGCTATTGACTCTCGTAAGCCTAAAAACAATAAAGCTAATAGCCCAACTAAAACAAGTCCTTGCCAAAGATTTTTAAAAAAGCCATTAACCCTACTTTCAACACCGTCTGCCTGCTCAAACAATGCCTCTATTTTTATTGCTTCTGGTATTGTTTGTTTAAATAGCAAAATTTCTTGCTGAATAGCTTTTGTTAACGAAAAAATATTAGTATCACTGCGTTGTTCAACCGTAACAAATATCACTGGTTTTTTATCATAATAAGCTAAATAACTTGGCTCTTGGCTAGCAAAACTAATTTCTGCTACATCTTTAAGACGTATCAGAAAATCATCATTAGATACAATAATAGTATTTTCTAACTGCTCAAGTTTTTCAAAATTACCACTCGCTTTTACATTAAAGCGACGCGTATTCGCGTTAACAAAACCTGGGGTAATATTGGTCGCTCGTCCCTGCAAAACCTGCGTGACTTGAGTAGTAGAGATGTTGTGGTGTACAAGTAAATCTAAGTTAAGATCCACCGCCACAACCTGCTGGGGATAACCCCATATGTCGGCTTTTTTAACACTTTCTATGGTTTCTAAACGCTTCTCTAAAAGCTTGGCATAAAACTCCATCTGTTTATAATTGGTTGGCTCTGTCCATAAGGCAAACTGAACGATAGCGACCGCAGTAGGAGTTGCTTTTAATACTAATAAATCTTGTACACCATCCGGTAATGATGGTTTCACAGCAGAGACCGCAAGTTGTATTTTATTATAGGCTAGTTCAGGATCTGAGCCATAATGAAAGGTAATTTCAATACGTGCGCCACCATTTTTTATTTGAGACTCAATTTTTTTAATATTATCAATATTTGCAAATTCTTCTTCTAGCGGGTCAACCACTAACGTTTCAATATCTGTGGGTGATGCTCCAGGGTAAATAACCTCTATTAGGGTTATTGAAATATCAAACTGCGGATCTTCACTGCGGGGCATATTAAAGTACGACACTATGCCAACCAACACCAATAAGGCGACTATAGTAATGGTAAACTGGGCATTTTTAATCGCTAAACTAGGTAACCTCATTACACTTATTTCTCAGCAGAAAAAAGTGATAACTTATTCCACCCTTGAGTAATGACTTGTATAGCTGCATCACTTTGCTGTGCTTGCAAATAGAGGTAATCATTATCTATCTTGAATACTGAAAAAGCTTGTTGAATCAGTTTGTTATTTTTCTCAAGCGCTATTAATGCTTGCCCTTGAGCATTAACGGCATTCAACGCTGCTATAGGTAAACGATAAACAAAATCATGACTCTGGCTGTAAATTAAGATTTTCGCTAACTGGCCCGCAATTAGCGGCCGAGTAGAACTCGTTTCCGGTAATAGTACTTCAATAGTAAATAAGTGGTTGCTACTATTTGATATTGCAGGAATTTTACTTATCACACCTTCAATCAAACCAAAACCTGCAATATGCACTTTTACTTTTTGTTTTAATTTCACCAAACCTATTTCTTCACTGGTTAGCGCTACACTGACAATTAAATTATGCTCTAACGCGGCTACTTGTAACGCTACTATACCCGGTGCCTGTAATTCACCTAACTCAGTATTTCGCTGTACCACCACACCTGAAAAAGGTGCAACCAGCTGTGCTTTTTCTAAGTTATAAAAAGCAACTCGATATCCAGCTCTGGTTGTTTCAACGTCAGTAAGTGCATCATCAAGCTCTCGTTGTGAACTTAACTTTTTAGCTAATAAGATTCGAATTCGGCTGACATTACGTTTTGCTTGCGATAAACGAGCATAAGTCGCATTTTTATCGGCTGTTAATTCTGCGGTATCTAAAGCGGCCAGTAACTCTGCGGCCTCAAAGGTATCCCCTTCATCAACATTTAATTTTGTTAAGAAACCTGTTGTTTTAAATGATAAATTTATCGTATGCCTAAAGTTAACTTTACCGGTGCGCTTAATAACTTGAATATAAGGTTCAACATTGATTGACGTAATTTGGTAGCCTTCATTAGACGTGTTTTGTGCGAAGGAAGCAAAACTTAAAAATAAGAAGACACTGGTAAATTTCAGCCAAAATAATTTCGCGAATGCATTTGAAAAAGTAAAAAATAAGCGTATTTTCATCACAATAAATTTTTTATATGTTTAATATTGTCAATACAATAGGCAGTTTTTTCAATAAAGTACATTCTTATTGTGCACTTATAGCAATAATAATGAGGAGTTTCTAAGAAGGTTTTATTTAAAGGCTAAAACTATAAATGGCGCTCTCGGCAGGAATCGAACCTGCGACTTAGACTCCGGAGGTCCACGTGATATCCACTTCACCACGAGAGCGTGCTTTTCAGGATGCTGATTCTATTAAAATTAGCTGCGTATTACTAGTGCCGTTTAAAATTAAGCAAAAAAAAATGCACCTATAAAAAATAGGTGCATAAAAACATGAAACACTAAGGGATAACATTACTGATAAGTAAGAGTGCCTCTTGGCAACTAAGTTCAATTTATTTATAAAATAATTTAAACTAACAAAAAATACTTACCAACGATTAATATTCATCACTGCCAAAAATAACTACCTGATTACGACCATTATCTTTAGCCAAATATAGCGCATTATCGGCTTCATTCATTTGCTTGGAAAGCACCTCTCTACTATTAAAGACCACACCGATACTGATGGTGATTGATATATGAGTATCACCCGCAGGTAAAGTCGATACTGAAATGTCACGACGAAAATCATCTAATTTATTATACAATTGATCAGTGTCTAACCCGTGTAATAATATCGCAAACTCTTCACCGCCTAAACGAGCAGTTAATCCAGCGCTAAAGTGCTTACGCATATAAAGTGCTAAAACTTTTAAGACTTGATCGCCAGCATCATGACCATAGTTATCATTTACTTTTTTAAAGAAATCAATATCAAGCACAGCTAAACAATAATGAATATTACGCTTGGTGTACTCTGCAATACGTTGCTGCGAATTAAAGAAAAATGCTCGACGATTGAAAAGTTCAGTTAAATAATCGGTATTTGCTGCATGTTGAATTTGAGCGATATTATTCAAACTTTCAATATTTTGCGTAATACGACAATAAAATTCTTCTGGACAAAAAGGTTTACGTAAAAAATCATCAGCACCATTTTTAATAAAGCGCGCGGAATGAATACCATTACTTGCGCCTGAAATACCGATAACCGCTAATATCTCACGAGAATGTGTCTTACGAATTTCATTGGTTAATTCGATACCATCCATTTGAGGCATTTCTAAATCAGTAATAACCATTTTAATTTTTTTATGTTGCTTTAACTTTTCTAATGCCTGTACACCATTATTGGCCGTATAAACGGTGAAGTTGCGACGTTTTAATAATTCAACAATATGATTACGCGCTGAAGATGAATCATCGACGACTAAAATAGCGTTTTTGCTATTGGTTTGTTGCCAATGCAATACCCGCTTTAAATACAAAAATGCTTGGCTATTTTCTTTAGGAATGTAATCAATAACAGGTTGAGCAAGAATTTTTTGTCTGGTTACATCATCCATTTTTCCTGTCATTACCACACTTGGAATACCATGAGATAGCACACAAGCAATCGCTTCACCATCCAAAGCATCAGGTAAAGCATAATCAACTGTGGCAGCAAAAAAGTCACTATCAACCGACAGAATTTCTTCAACTTGCGCTAATGTAGTCGCCAAGACTACTTCATAGTTAAGTGATTGCCCTATTTGTTTAATAACGGTGGCGATAGGTTTACTGTCTTCTATTACTAATAACCGTTGAGCCATAATCACTTACCCTGTTTTTATATTATTAATCTATAAGTTACTTGAAGGTGCGTGCTTCAGGTGAATTAAGTTATACCGCTTGTAAATTAGCGTATTCAACTACCAACCATTTGCTGCCAACCTCTTCAAAATTTACCTGAATTCTAGATTGTGCACCACTACCTTCATAATTTAACACCACCCCTTCACCAAACTTAGCATGGGCAACTTGTTGACCCAGCTTAAAACCAGTATTGGCAAACGTTTCTAAGGTAAAAGTATTGGAAAATTTACCGACACTTTTCGGCCTAGAGACTTGACTTTGCATGCGAATTTCTTCGATACAATCTTCAGGTAGTTCTCGCAAAAAACGACTAGCCTTATGGTGTTTTTCTTGACCATATATACGTCGACTTTCTGCATGTAATAAATATAATTTACTCATTGCCCTAGTCATACCTACATAACATAAGCGCCGTTCTTCTTCTAATCGGCCTATTTCTTCTACTGACCGCTGACTAGGAAACATTCCTTCTTCAAGACCAGCAATAAAGACCAAAGGAAACTCTAAACCTTTCGCTGAGTGCATGGTCATTAGCTGCACCGCTGCCTCAAACTCTTCAGCTTGTGATTCACCCGACTCTAATGCAGCATGGGTTAAAAAAGCTGTTAATGGCGTTAGCTCTGCTATCTCATCTTGATCCGATAACGGCTCTATTTGAAAGGTTTGACAAGCAGTGACGAGCTCATCCAAGTTTTCAATACGTTGTTCGGCACGTTCACCTTTTTCCGCTTGATACATGGCTTTTAAGCCCGAATGCTGAATAACGAAATTGGCCTGTTGATCTAAATCTAAATCGGTTGAATCATCTTCTAATTGATCTACTAAATTCATAAAAATAGCGATAGTTTTAGCGCTGCGGCCTTTTAATTGCTGTGTGCTTAGCAATTGCTGACAAGCTTGCCATAAGGTTACTTGCAAACTTCTAGCGGCATCACGCACTAAGGCGACGGTTTGATTACCAATACCACGCGTTGGCGTATTAATAATACGTTCAAACGCGGCATCATCATTACGATTATTAATAAGTCGTAAATACGCTAATGCGTCTTTAATTTCTTGTCGCTCGAAGAAACGTTGACCACCATAAATTCGGTACGGTAGTTGTCCTTGTAATAATGCTTCTTCCATTAAACGTGATTGCGCATTAGAGCGATATAAAATTGCCACTTCATCAAGTTTGCCACCGTCATCGCGCCATTGCTTAATACGGCCAGCAATAAAACGCGCTTCGTCTATTTCATTAAAAGCGGTATAAATAGAAATTTTGTCTCCGGCTTCATCTTCAGTCCATAGTTTTTTACCTAAGCGGTTATTATTATTACTGATCAATTGGTTAGCTGCATTGAGAATATTAGCGGTGGAACGATAATTTTGTTCTAAGCGAATCGTTTTTGCATCATCATATTCCTTAGTAAAACGTTCAATATTTTCTATACGGGCGCCACGCCAGCCATAAATAGACTGATCATCATCACCAACAATCATCACCTTAGCCTGTGCTTTGCCTAACATGGTTAACCATGCATATTGAATGGCATTGGTATCTTGGAATTCGTCCACCAAAATATGGCCAAAACGCTGTTGATAATGAGCTAATAGCTCTGGATTATTGAGCCACAGCTCATGAGCACGTAGTAACAGCTCGGCAAAATCAACTAAGCCGGCCCGATCACAGGTATCTTGATATGCTTGATATACCTTAACGAACAGGGCTTCGCTCGGGTCAAATTGGGCATCAATGTGCTGAGGGCGTAAACCTTCATCTTTTTTACCATTGATATACCAAACAAACTGCTTGGCAGGCCATTTCTTTTCATCTAACGCTAATGAACGAACAATACGTTTTATTAGACGTAATTGATCGTCACTATCAAGTACTTGAAAAGCTTGTGGCAGCTTCGCTTCTTGAAAATGCATACGTAATAAACGGTGTGCCAAGCCATGGAAAGTACCAATCCACATGCCATGAGTGTTGCCGCCAGTTACCTGTTCAACTTTGCCGCGCATTTCAGCAGCTGCTTTATTGGTAAAGGTTACCGCTAAAATAGAATGGGATGCGGCTTGCTCAACTTGCATTAACCAGGCAATGCGTTGCACTAATACCCGTGTTTTTCCTGAGCCAGCGCCCGCTAACACCAACATATTTTGTAGCGGTGCACCAACAACTTCACGTTGCTTGTCGTTTAAAGAGTCGAGTAATTCTGAAACATCCATCGCGGAAACCTTATTGAACTAGATATGAAACTTAAATTTTGCCAGTATAGCACTGGCTTTATATACAGCAATATGAATATTTGCTAATTTTTAAATACCGCATTTTAATGGAGCAATAATAGCTCAAGTTGATTGAGTTTATTCAACTCAATATGAGGAAGCACGGTAACCGGCTTGCCAACATCATAACAAGATAACCATGCCGCCTGACAACCCGCTAATAATGCCCCTTGGATATCTGCACGGCCACAATCACCAACATGCAATAACTGCGACGGTTTAATAGCCAATTGCTGACAAGCGACAGTAAACATATCATTGGCAGGTTTTTGTTTAAGAAAACTACCATCAGTTTGCCAACCGGCATGATAAATATGTTGAAAATATCGCGAAATACCTAATGCCTTGGTATCAACATTACCATTACTGATAGCGATTAATGGGTATTTTTCGCTTAAATTGGCAAGTAGTTTTTTACTTTGTTCTGGTACGGTAAAATCACTACGTAGTTCGATAAAGTAATCTAATGCCGCCTGTGCTTGTTGCCTGGCAATATTCTCAGCCAAACCAAGCGAAATAAAACCTAATTGATAACTAACCAAGCGTACTCGCACCACATCATGGGCTAAGTCGGGTTGCTTTAACAAAGCTTGGCGGCGAAAGTGATACCAAAAGTGACCATTCAGAAGTTTATGCTGATCGGGCATACTATTTTTTAAAATAGGCTGGCAAGAAAAGTAGGCAATCATCTTCTTTTCGATCCCCAGCATTACTGGCTTATTACTATATAAGGTGTCATCTAAATCAAAACTAATCGCTTTGATTTCAGTTAAACGGCGGTAGAATTTCATATGGTGCTGTACTTATGAAGAGTTATATTAAAGTGCTAAATGTTGCTGCAATAACTTGGCCACTAAACGTTTAAATTGGCTCAATAGTAAGGTATCCATACGCGGATCAAAATGATGAGCATCATCACTACTAATGGCTAAAAAACCCAACTCACACTCATCATGTACTAGCTTCACCAACACCACTGAACCAGTACAATTATGGGAGAATATTAGTTGTTGCTCACTTTGCTGTAAACGGCCAAAGTAATAATCATTGTTTGATAAACGGTTTTGCATCACACCTTGGCAGTCGTTCTTTGACAAACTGTCATGGGCAAGATCAACACCATTAACCAAATACAATTTAAAGGCAGATAAAGACAGTAATTCTTTAATAGTTTGCGTTAAGCAATCAAGTAGTTCACTCGCTGATTTACAGTCGAGTAATCGTAAATACAAGTCACTATAAAGCACAAATAAATTTTCATTATGACTAGCAACTGATATCAGCTGAGTAATTTCATCTTCTAAGTTATGAACTTTTTGTCGCAACTGCTGTTGTTGCCTTTCAACTAAGGACACAGTACCACGTTGAATATCCGTTAATCTTAACCCTGTCATCAATTCATTATTACGATTGAAAAATTCAGGATTATCTTGTAGGTAAGCACTAACCAACTCATCAGTTAACGGTAGTTCATCGGTATTTATTATTGTTTGTTTACTTTTCATAAAAATATCCTTCACATTTTTTAATTATTTATCTTGCTGAAATATTCTACAAATTCAAGGAGAAAGCGCAGAGTTTATGAACATAAATAACTCCAATACCAGCAAGTTAGTGATCAAATATTTATTTGTATTGGTATAAGCACTTTCGACCACTAAGTTGGGCAAAGTAACAATAAGACCGGTGGTTAGATAGATATTTGGCCATCAAACACATGCACCGCAGGACCAGACATTTTTACCGGGTGCCCAGGACCTTTCCAATAAATTCTCAATTTGCCACCAGGTAACTCAACAGTTACTTGTCGGCTTAGTTTGTTTTGCATTTGACCAATAACCACAGCGGCACAAGCACCACTGCCACAAGCCAACGTTTCAGCCGCGCCACGCTCATAAACACGTAATTTAATTTGATTTGGCGCGACAATTTCCATAAAGCCAACATTGGCCTGTTCCGGAAAGCGTTCATGTAATGACAATTCTTTACCTAAACGCGCCACAGGCGCCTCAAGTACATTATCAACAGTTACCACACAATGAGGATTACCCAACGACACAGCGCCACAAAGTACCGTTTCTGAATCACTACGTAAAATATAGGTTCCCTCGGCTTTTTGTGCGGTAAAAGGAATTTTATCTGGCTCAAATTGTGGTACTGGCATGGTAACCGAAATGTTACCATCGCGCTCAACAAATAGGGTCATTTTTCCGGAAGCCGTACTGACTTTAATTTTATTCTTATTACACAAACCTTTCATACGGACAAAGCGAGCAAAACAACGAGCGCCATTACCACATTGACTAACCTCGCTACCATCAGCATTAAAAATTCGATAATGGAAATCTAAATCGGGATCGTAGGGCGGTTCAACAATTAATAATTGATCGAAACCAACACCAAAATTTCTGTCAGCCAATTTAGCGATTTGCTCATTAGATAAAAAAACATTTTGCGTTACATTATCAAGTACTAAAAAGTCGTTACCTAAACCATGCATTTTAGAAAAATTCATTAACATTATGTCGACTTCTTTTGCGGGTCTTTATTTGTTTTCTGCGGCTCTTTTTCTATAATACTTTGCTCTGATTTTGGCTCAACAATTTGATATAAATCTCCCTTAGAGCCACACGCAGAGAGGAACACGCTTAGAAAAAAGCAGCTGAACCAAAAAGAAAAATGTTTAATTAAATGCATGATTACCAATTTTTTCTATGAAAGTTATCTAAATCAAGCTTTGTACTTAACTTAGTTGTTATATTTATCTCGGTTGATTGGTATTATACTCACATGCTGATCCCCCAAACAACTAAAGAAAGCCAATGAACGATAGCCAATACAATTTAATCGCTGAAGATCTATTACTTGCCGTTGAAGAGGCGATTGAAGAATGTGGTGTTGATATAGATTACGAAGGTGTTGGTGGCTTATTAACGCTAACGTTTAAAAACAACACTAAAGTCATCATAAATAAGCAAGCACCTCTACATCAAATTTGGGTAGCAACTAAATTTAATGGTCACCATTTTTCATTTTTCGATGATGTTTGGACAGATAAACGTGGCGGTGGTGAATTTTGGCAGTTTTTATCTGCCGCGGTAAGTAAACAGGCCGATACCGAAATAACTCTAACCGCACCATAGCATAAACTTTTGAGAACAAGACCCATGACGACAGTACGAATAGCAACACGTAAAAGCGCCCTAGCATTATGGCAAGCAGAATACGTAAAAGCACAATTAGAACACTTTCATCAAGACATTAATGTTGTACTAGTGCCAATGACTACCAAGGGCGATATCTGGTTAGATACCCCATTGGCAAAAATAGGCGGTAAGGGTCTTTTTGTTAAAGAGCTTGAAGTTGCCATGCTAGAAGACCGAGCTGATATTGCGGTGCATTCAATGAAAGATTTACCGGTAGATTTTCCTGACGGCTTGGGTTTAGAGGTTATTTGCCCGCGCGAAGATCCCCGTGATGCTTTTGTTTCAAATACTTATGCTAATCTTAGCGATTTACCACAAGGTGCTATTGTTGGTACTTCGAGTTTACGTCGCCAATGCCAATTAAAAGCAAAACGCCCTGATCTCGATATTAGAGACTTACGCGGCAACGTAAATACCCGCTTAAGAAAGTTAGATGAAGGGCAATATGACGCAATTATTTTAGCTGCTGCCGGTTTAATTCGGTTAAAAATGGTTGAGCGAATCGCTCAAACTATTGAACCAGAAGAAATGTTACCTGCTAATGGCCAAGGCGCTGTTGGTATTGAATGTCGCCTTAATGATGACACCATAAAAGCTTTATTAGCTCCCCTTGAGTGTAACAGCACCCGTATTCGTGTATTAACAGAGCGCGCAATGAATAAAGCATTAGAAGGCGGCTGTCAGGTACCAATTGCTAGCTATAGTGTTATTTCAGCTGATGGTAAAGATATTCACTTACGTGGCTTAGTTGGCGCGGTAGATGGAAGTGAAATAATTGCAAGTGAAATAACCGGTCCTATTGAGCAAGGTGAAGTTTTAGGTAATACCCTAGCACAGGAATTACTTCGCCGCGGCGCTGATAAAATTTTACAAAAAGTCTACGCTGATAATTCATAATGAAGCAATAGTTATGTTAACAGCGTTAAAGGTATTAATTACCCGACCAACAAAAAAAGCGCAAGCACTTACTTTGCTACTTAACAAACAAGACATAACTTGCGTTAGTCAGCCTTTATTCGATTATCAGCCATTAGCTGATCACCAGCAAAGTGAAAAATTGCTAACAAATGCTGAGGTAATAATTTTTGTTAGTGTTGCCGCAGTGGAATTTGCCCATGCTAGCGTCCGTGCAACGCACTGGCAATATCAGCATATTATTGCCGTAGGTAAAGCGACAAAAGCAGCACTGCAAACATTAGCGCTTGAAAATATACATTGTCCTGCTCAAGAAAATAGCGAAGGTGTATTAGCGTTAAGTTTACTAAATGAAAATATAGCAAATAAAAATATCACTATAGTACGTGGCAATGGTGGTAGAGAGCATTTAGCCTTTGAGTTAAATCAGCGTGGCGCAACGGTCTGTTACCTTGAAAGTTATCAAAGAGTATGGCGAACATTTCCTAAAGATATAGACCAGCAATGGTATCAACAACAAATTAATTGTATTGTCGTTACCAGTAACGCACTATTAGAGCAGCTGGTACAATTAACGCAAGCCACTAATGTCGCGGCAGAAAATGACGCAACGAAGTACTGGCGAAATCATTGTATTTGGTTAGTCGCCAGTAAGCGTATTGCCAACCATGCTAAACAGCTTGGTTTAGTTAATGTTATACAGAGTGACGGCGCTAATGAACAAGCCATTAGCACTACGTTACAAACAATCATTGAGAAAAAGCGTTAAGTAATAAAATTCGTATCTATTCACCATCCGTGATCTTCGTGCTATGTTAATCGAAGAATTATATGGGAATAACTCGCTTTCGAGCGTTGGTTGAATAGTTACTAAAATTCAATAATGGAATGAAAAATGACTGATAATAAAACGCCATTAACCACTGAGCCTGCAAAAAAAACAGACAGCCAAGCAGCTGTCACCAAAACGACTAAAGCAGAAACTAAAAAAGTTTCAAAAAAACAAGCTGCTACTACAAGTAGTAAAGGTCAAAATAAAATATCAAAATTAGCACTCGTTGCTATTGTTATCGCCTTAGGTAGCACAGCTGGCCACTATTTTTGGCAGCAGCAACAAAGCCAATTATTGACAATAAAGCTGTCTAAACAAATTGTTCAAGAAAGTACTGCTACCTTCAATCAATATCAAGACCAAATAAAGCAAACGCTGATTGAGCAACAAGCAAATTTTACTAAACAACTACAGCAAGTAACCGCCCAAGTTAATAACAATAATCAAGTAATAATTGCTGAACTGAGCACCACTGTCGGGCTACTTGAACAAAAGATAAAACAACGCCAACCCAGTGACTGGCTATTACATGAAGCTGAATACCTTATTCGTATTGCGGCAAGAACTTTATGGTTAGCGCATGACACCACCGCTGCTATTGGTTTACTTAAAGATGCCGATGCCCGCTTAGCCGAGCTCAACAATCCTGCTTTTTTACCTGTTCGTGAGTTAGTTCATCTAGATATTAAGTCACTGGAGCTAATGCCGACCCTGCAAACTGACGAAATTGTATTAACGTTAATGGCATTGAACAAGCAAGTAGCAATACTGCCTTTAGCCATGGTAGATATTGACGCAAAAACGGATACAAATGCTAACCTTGAATTATCGAATGAACTTAAGGATTGGCAAGCTAACTTAGCGAAAACATGGCAAAAGTTTCTTGATGACTTTATTCGTGTTCGTCAAAGCACAGGGCTAATCGAGCCATTAATATCTCCAGAGCAACAACAGCATTTAAAACAAAATTTAAGTTTAAAAATTCAATTGGCTTTATGGGCGGCGAGTGAACGTAAAAGTGATATTTATCAAGCAGCCTTAACCGATACTCAACAATGGCTGACTGATTTTTTTGATCTTGATGAGCCAAGTAATCAACTCTTCATCCAAGCAATAACTAAGTTAAAAACACAGCGCGTTAGTTACAATTATCCAAGTGAATTAAGCTCTTTAACAGCGATAAGAGCGGCGCTGAAAAATAAAAACACTACCGCTATAATAGCACCTAAACAACCCGCTATTGATGCTGAAAATACACTCCAAAAAAAGCAAACTGATGCGGTAAAGACTGAAGCTAAAAAATCATCACCTTTACCCAAAAAGCAGGATGAGCAAGCTAACGTTGAGGGCAGTATATGATCCGTTTTATTGCCCTTATTATATTATTCTTTGCTGTCTTAGCACTTAGCCCGTTATTGATTGATGAAAAAGGCTACATCCTAATAGCCATGGGTGAAACCATTATTGAGCTAACAATACTGTCAGCAATAATAATGTTCACTCTATTTGCTATCAGTGCATTTATTATTTTCAAATTACTACGTGGCGGCTTCAAGGTAAGCTTCAACGCATGGAATACGCTAGCCTTTGCTAGCAGAAGACGCGGCATTGCCAATTTCAATAAAGGCCTAGCTGCTTATATGCTAGAAGATTACCAGGACGCCGAGCGATTATTTGCTAAAAGTGCCGAACCGGCAAAACGCCAACAAAGTGCATATTTACTTGCCGCTGCTGCTTCAGCAAAACAACAACTAGATACTAACACTAACCACTACTTGACCTTATTAGAGCAAGAGACGGCAAAATCAACAGTTTCAGATCTCGCCAGTGTTATTGTTAAAGTAAAGTTATTAATGAATCAAAATTCCAGCGATGCCTATAATAAAGCACGACTCTTAATTGATAAAAACCATAAACAAATTGGCCACGATACTCGGTTATTAGCACTGGAAGTTGATTTATGTTTAATTGAAAAACGTTATGAAACGGCGGTAGATTATTTAACTACTGCTCGCAAAGAAAAAACCATTAATGATGAGACTATGCAGGCATGGGAAGATAAAGCCTATTATGGCGCGTTTAACCACATTATCCGTCAACAAAATCAAACAAACTTACAAGCTTATTGGAATTCACTTGGTCGTAAAATAAAACAACGAGAAAGCGTTTTATTTGCTTATTGTCAGGTTTTAGCTGAACAGCAAATCACCGAACCATTAATTAAACTCATTACCCCTATATTGAAGAAGCAGCCTAATGATCGCTTTCTTAAGCAGTTACGCGCATTGCCTATTAAACAGAGTGAGCCGTTAATAGCCATAGTTCAAAAGCATCTTCATAGTAATAGCCAAAGTTCCCAATGGTTAAGTTGTTTAGGCCATTTAGCGATAATGAATAAAAAATGGTCAATGGCTGAAAAGGCTTTTGGCAGTTTAATGAAACTGGAAGGGCAACAATACGATAAAGAAGATTTACAAGCGTTAGCTAAAGCCCTGACTGAAGAGGGGCAACACCAAGCCGCAAATGAAGTATGGGTTAAGGTGCAGTGCTTCTAGATGACTGTGAATAAATGTCAGGCGTCCATAACTGCATAAACATTTTTTGGTCGGTGAGTGCGGTAAAACCAAACTGCTCATACAATCCATGGGCATCTTTAGTCGCTAACATTATTCGACGCAACCCTTGTAATTGTGGATGAGCGATTATTTTTTTCATCATTTGCTTACTTAATCCTTTACCTCTATGCTCTGCTAAAATATAAACATCAGCCAAATAGGCAAAGGTAGCTGAGTCGGTAATCAAACGAGCAAAACCCACTTGTTTTTCTTTATTGTTAGTATCCACAGCTAAAACAGCAAAACAAAGTGAGTTTTCAATCGCTTTAATAACCACCGATTTAGGCACATCCTTAGCCCAATATGAACGTGAAAGGTAGTGATGGATAGCATCAATATCCATCTCTTCTTTGTTATCGGTAATCCTATAAGCCATTACTTTCTAAAACCTAATCATATGAAAGCAAAGGCATCCGCATACATATGCTCAAGTAATGCACCATGCTCAACAAAGTCACTACGAATAGCACCGACCATCTCAAAGCGTCCAGCAAGATAAATATCATAGGGCTCTAGGCTAATAATATCATGCATCACGGCTTGATGGACTAAGCCTGTTTTCCCTTGCCAAGTTTCGCTAGCGTTTTCATCTATATTTTCGCTGACATTTTCAATAACAGGAATAAAATTTGCGTGCGGTAATTTAGCAATTATCGCGGCGGTTTCCTCAAGTTCATAGGCGGCAGCTAACTCACGTAAGCCCCAATACACCATAATGTGGCGCTGCGAATTTTGCTCAGCTAAGTACTCAAACATTGACTTGATATAAGAAAATCCGGTACCACCTGCTAATAATAGCAATGGCCGTTCACTCTCGATACGTAACTGCGCATTACCTGCAGCTACCTCAACAATAATCGATTTATTTTCTGCTTGTGCAGATTTAATCCGCTCTATTACCTGCATAGGGTAACTGTCAGCAACAAAAGCACCTATTTGTAATTCAATCAACTCACTATTAGGTGAGCTAGCAATAGAAAAAGGTCGTTTATCTTCATCACTCATAACAAAATTTAAATACTGCCCGGCAATAAAGTCTACTTTTTCAGCGGGTTTTAATAGCACTTTAAACACATGAGCCGTAAGTGACGTTAATGACACTATTTGACAGCTAATTGTTTTCATTAATAACTCTCTTTAATTTAATTATTTACTTCAGGTATGATCGCTAAATCATCCCAAATATCATCTACTTGTTGTTTTATTTTATCGGTCATTTCTATGGGAACGCCCCATTCTCTGTCCGTTTCACCGGGCCATTTATTCGTTGCATCTAAACCCATTTTAGAGCCTAAACCTGAAACTGGCGAGGCAAAATCTAAATAATCTATCGGGGTGTTTTCAATTAATACCGTATCTCGACTTGGATCCATACGTGTAGTCATTGCCCAAATCACATCTTCCCAATTTCGTGCATCAATATCATCATCGCAAACAATGACAAATTTAGTGTACATAAACTGCCGTAAAAACGACCAAACCCCCATCATTACCCGTTTAGCGTGACCAGCATATTGTTTCTTAATGGTAACAATAGCTAAACGATAAGAGCATCCTTCCGGCGGTAAATAGAAGTCTTGAATTTCAGGAAACTGCTTTTGTAATATAGGCACAAACACTTCATTTAGCGCCACCCCTAAAATAGCAGGTTCATCCGGCGGCCTGCCAGTATAAGTACTATGGTAAATAGCATCTTTGCGCATAGTGATATGGGTCACGGTAAAAACAGGAAAATCATCAACTTCATTATAATAACCGGTATGATCACCATAAGGGCCTTCTGGCGCTGTTTCTTCGGGATCTAAGTAACCTTCTAAAATAATTTCTGCTGTTGCTGGTACTTGTAAGTCATTACTGATTGATTTAGTCACCATAGTTTTAGAACCACGTAATAACCCGGCAAACGCATACTCTGACAAAGTATCTGGTACAGGTGTTACTGCACCTAAAATGGTGGCAGGATCTGCACCTAAAGCGACAGAAACAGGGTATTTTTCTCCGGGATTAGTTTTCTTAAACTCTTGAAAATCTAAGGCGCCACCACGGTGAGATAACCAACGCATAATGACTTTATTCTTAGACAGTACCTGCTGACGATAAATACCTAAATTTTGACGTTCTTTATGAGGGCCTTTAGTGATAGTTAAGCCCCAAGTAATTAATGGCGCAACATCACCGGGCCAACAAGTTTGAATTGGTAATTTGGATAAATCAACGTCATCACCACTAAGGACAATTTGCTGACAAAGTGCTTTCTTAATCACTTTAACGGGCATATTGAGCACTTGTTTATATATGGGGATTTTACCTAAAGCATCGCGAAATCCTGTCGGTGGCTCTGGCTCTTTTAACATAGCCAATAATTTACCGACATCACGTAAAGCACCAAAGTTTTCTTGTCCCATAGCAAGAGCGACTCTGTCGGGTGTACCAAATAAATTAGTGAGTACTGGCATAGTATGAGGCTGACCATTTTCATCTACCGCATTTTCAAACAATAATGCCGGCCCTTTAGCACGCAGCGTACGATCGCTAATTTCGGTCATCTCAAGGTGCGTAGAAATAGGTGCGGTAATTCGTTTCAATTGCCCTATTTTTTCAAGCTGACTGATAAAATCTCTTAAGTCGTTATATTTCATAAATGCCATTACTTCTTACAAAGCGTTTTAAAAACAAAAAAACCAGTCGGTATGACTGGTTTTCTATCAGTAGTAAAAGGTTACTTGCGTTTCATTAAATCGAAAAATTCATTATTGGTTTTAGTCATTGCTAGTTTATCAATAAGGAATTCAATGGAGCCTATTTCATCCATTTCATGGACAATTTTACGTAAAATCCACATTTTTTGTAATTCATCAGGTTTAGTGATCAATTCTTCACGGCGTGTACCACTACGATTAATATTAATTGCTGGGAATACGCGTTTTTCTGAAATTTTACGAGACAGGTGTAATTCCATATTACCTGTGCCTTTAAATTCTTCGTAGATAACTTCATCCATTTTAGAGCCAGTTTCTACTAACGCAGTAGCAATAATTGTTAAACTACCACCTTCTTCAATTTTACGCGCCGCACCAAAGAAACGCTTAGGACGATGTAAAGCATTGGCATCAACACCACCAGATAGAATTTTACCTGACGAAGGAATAACTGTGTTGTAGGCACGGGCTAAACGGGTAATAGAATCAAGTAAAATCACCACATCTTTTTTATGTTCAACTAAACGTTTTGCTTTCTCAATCACCATTTCTGCCACTTGTACGTGACGACTTGCTGGTTCATCAAAGGTAGAAGCAATAACTTCACCCTTCACCAAGCGCTGCATTTCAGTTACTTCTTCTGGACGCTCATCAATTAATAATACCATTAGCTCGGCATCAGGATAATTATGAGCAATGCTTTGTGCGATATTTTGCAATAATAAGGTTTTACCGGCTTTTGGCGGCGCAACAATTAAACCACGTTGGCCTTTACCAATTGGTGACGCTAAATCAATAACACGAGCGGTAATATCTTCGGTAGAACCATTACCACGTTCCATGGTAAGTCTATCGATAGGATGTATCGGGGTTAAGTTTTCAAATAAAATTTTATTACGAGTATTTTCAGGGCGATCAAAATTCACTTCCGTTACTTTTAACAAGGCAAAATAACGCTCGCCTTTTTTCGGTGAACGAATTTTACCTTGAATAGTATCACCAGTACGCATGCTAAAGCGGCGAATTTGACTTGGTGACACATAAATATCATCTGGGCCGGCTAAATAAGAAGAGTCGGCAGAGCGTAAAAAGCCAAAACCATCTTGTAAAATTTCTAAAACGCCGCCACCAAAAATATCATTATCATTTTCGGCATGCTTCTTTAAAATAGCAAAAATTATATCTTGTTTGCGTGTTCTAGCAAGGTTTTCTAACTTCATAGATGCAGCTAGTTCAACCAATTCATTAATGGATTTTTCTTTCAGTTCGGTAAGATTCATAGGGGGTTTCTTAAACTATTTTAAGTGGTTACGTCCTGGCGATTGCCGATGACAGTTTATTTTAAATGTATTTTTATAATATTCTTATCTGATAAAACAGCTAACAAAATAGCAAAAAAAGATAATCGAATAGGGATATGGAAATGTTATTTTATACTTAGGAACTAAATTTAGCATTAAATGTTAACTAGGTAAAGTCACTAGTTATAATGTAAGCAAATATTTTATAGTAATTGAACTAATAAATTGCTCATTCAGCGAGAATTAATCATTCAAAAGTAGCATAAAAAACCTGAAATGATTTCAGGCTTTTGAAAGTAAGCAACTAAAGGTTTTTATCTAAAAACTCTTTTAATTGTGTTTTTGATAAGGCGCCAACTTTAGTATCAGCAATTTCGCCGTTTTTAAACAACAACAACGTTGGAATTCCTCGTACCCCATATTTAGGTGGTGTAGCTGAATTTTCATCGATATTTAATTTACCAACAGTAACCTTACCATCATATTCCACTGCTATATCATCAAGAACTGGCGCTATCATTTTACAAGGACCACACCATTCTGCCCAAAAATCAACCAACACTAAACCTGAGGCTTTTAAAACATCTGCTTCATAACTATCATCAGTTAGCTGAACAATCTTATCGTTCATCTTATTCTCCGTTTTATATGGCCGTCGTGCCACGCTATTTAATTTTTATATTATACCTTTATGAGGCTATGTTGCCTATTTTTCAAGTTTGTTTTCTTTTATATTCACTTAACGCCGCGAAAGTTAGTTATTAATTTATACCAATTGAAATAATGAATGAGTCAATTCAATTCATTACTTCAATTGGTATAGCTATGGTGTTAAGCTAGCGCGATGAAAAAAACACACTTAACAGAAACAAAATTCGCTGACTTAAATCTTGCTCCGCAAGTAGTGACCGGATTAGAAGCCATGGGCTTTCAACATTGTACGGCCATCCAGGAACAATCTTTACCTATACTGCTTCAAGGCACTGACATTGCAGGCCAAGCTCAAACAGGAGAAGGTAAAACCATCGCATTTTTAGCCGGAACTTTTCACCGACTGTTGCAAGTGGAAGCGCCAACGCATAATCAACCTCGTGCATTAATTATGGCGCCAACACGTGAACTTGCCATTCAAATTCACCGTGATGCTATAGAAATATCAAAAAGTACCGGACTACGTCTTGGTGTTGTCTATGGCGGCGAAGGTTATGAAAGTCAACGCTTAGAGTTAGAGCAAGGGGTCGATATTTTAATTGGCACCTGTGGTCGCTTATTAGACTATTTAAAACAAGGCGTTTATAACCTAGAAAATATTGAAGTTATTGTACTTGATGAAGCCGACAGAATGTTCGATTTAGGCTTTATTAAAGATATTCGTTATATGTTCAATAAAATGCCCCCTGCTACACAGCGCCTAAGCATGCTGTTTTCAGCCACATTATCATTTAGAGTGAAAGAGCTTGCTTTCGAGCATATGAATGATCCAACCAGCGTAGAAATTGCACCAGAACAAAAAACAAATACTCGTATTAGTGAAGAATTATTTTACCCTTCTAATGAAGATAAAATGGCTTTATTGCAAACATTAATAGAAGAAGACTGGCCTGAAAAAGCAATTATTTTTGCCAACACTAAGCATGTTTGTGAAAAGCTTTTCGACCATCTTGTTGCTGATAAATTAAGGGTTGGTTTATTAACCGGTGATGTACCCCAGAAAAAACGCTTAAAAATACTAGAGCAATTTACCGACGGTAGTTTAGATATATTAGTGGCTACTGATGTGGCCGCTCGTGGTTTACATATTCCATCTGTTACCCATGTTTTTAACTATGATTTACCAGATGATTGCGAAGATTATGTACACCGTATTGGTCGTACCGGCCGCGCTGGTGCAACAGGGCATGCTATTAGCCTAGCTTGTGAACAATACGTATTTAACTTACCGGCAATTGAAGAGTACATTGAACACTCTTTGCCAGTAACAAAGTATCAACATGAAGCCTTGCTTGATGATTTACCTAGGCCGAAACCTCGTCAACGTCGTCATAGACCTGGTGGTAATCGTGGCGGTAATCGACAAGGAAACCGTGGTAACTTTAAACCAAGCGGCAATAGTAGCTCTCGTCCTCGCCGTTAGTTCTCTTTGTGTTTAAATGATAATGAACAAAAACATACTACAGCTTAGTGCACAAGATAAAAATTCGCATTATGCTGTGGTTGATTTAGGCTCAAATAGCTTTCATTTACAGATCACTCAACGAGTTAACAACCAAATGAAGGTTGTGGCCAAAATTAAACAAAAAGTACGCTTGGCTGCGGGCTTAAATAACAACAATGAATTAAGCCCTGATGCCATAAATCGTGGCCTTGATTGTTTAACCCTGTTTTCTCAACACCTGCTAAGTATTCCTGTCAGCAATATTCGTATTGTTGCTACCGCTGCATTAAGAATAGCGATAAATCGTGATGATTTTTTAATCTCGGCCAACAAAATTTTGCCAGTAAAAATTAAACTGCTTAGTGGCGAACAAGAAGCCAAAACAATATACAGTGGTGTTGCTCACACCTGCCAAGGTGGTTTTGAAAAAAAACGTTTTGTTATTGATTTTGGTGGTGCCAGTACTGAATTAATTATTGGCCAAGGCTTTGATGTGCAACAAACTATTAGTCTAAATTTAGGCTGCGTGAGTTTTAAAGAAAAGTTTTTTACTGACAATTTATTAACAGAGAGAAATTTTACTGCTGCGATAACTGCAGCAAGTAAAATCATTACGCCAATATCCGTAAACTTTATCAATTTAGGTTGGCAATCGGTTTTAGGTAGCTCTGGCTCTATGCAAGCGTTAGCCGAAATTCTTCACGCTAGAAAACAATCGATTAAAATTACTTCGGCTTTTTTGCAAGAAATAAAACAAGCACTGATCCAGTGCAAAACCATTGATAATATAACACTTTCAGGATTAAGAGCCGATAGAGCACCGGTACTCGCTAGTGGTTTAAGTATTCTAATTGCATTATTTAAAGTTTTTAACATTACTGAATTAACACTTTCTGCTGGAGCGCTTCGTGAAGGATTACTCTATGAGATGCTCCCCCCCCGAAGCTCCTAACTGATAACTTGGTTATTTATCTTCTTTCAACCACCTTGCTGCTTTTTTAGCAAAATACGTTAAGATACCATCAGCGCCCGCGCGTTTAAACGCTAACAATCCTTCCATCACGCAAGGTTTTTCAGCTAACCAACCATTTTGAATTGCTGCCATATGCATGGCATATTCACCGCTCACTTGATAAGCATAGGTGGGGACTTGAAAAGTATCTTTAGCGCGGCGTACTATATCTAAATATGGCATGCCCGGCTTAACCATTATCATATCCGCACCTTCGTTAATATCTTGTGCTATTTCATGTAAGGCTTCATTACTATTCGCTGGATCCATTTGATAAGTTTGCTTATCTCCGCCTTTTAAGTTACCTGCTGAGCCGACCGCATCACGAAATGGACCATAGTAATTAGAAGCATATTTAGCTGAATACGCTAAGATTTTAGTATTAACAAAACCATGATTTTCTAACCCTTGGCGAATAGCCCCAACACGACCATCCATCATATCCGATGGCGCAACAATATCAGCACCCGCTTGTGCATGCGACAGCGCTTGCTTAACTAATATGTCTGTGGTGATATCATTTAACACATAGCCAACCGTTCCTGCTTTGTTTTCATCACTTTCACTTAAAATACCATCTTGGCCATGGGTGGTGAACGGGTCAAGCGCTACGTCCGTAATAACGGCTAGCTGTGGAAATTTAGCTTTTAATGCCCGTACAGTCCGTTGAACTAAACCTTCATCATTGTAGGCCTCTTCAGCCATTAACGATTTTTTATCACTGGGTACCACCGGAAAAATAGCAAGAGCAGGAATACCTAGCTCAACGAGTTCTTGCGCTTCTTCTAATAATAAATCGATACTTTTTCTCGCTACCCCGGGCATTGAACTAATTTCTTCGTATTGATTTTCTCCCTCTAAAACAAATACTGGATAGATTAAGTCATTTACCGTTAATTGGTTTTCTGCCATTAATCGACGGGTAAAGTCATCTTTGCGCATACGACGCATACGACGTGCAGGATATTGACCAAAAGGCGACTGATTCATGTTGTTATTCATAATTTTTTCCTGAAAATTGATATGGATTACTAAATGCTATCTTTATACACTTGCGTCTGATTACGTCCATTATGTTTTGCTTCATACATCGCTTTATCAGCTCTGGTAAATATCTGTTTTGGTTGCACACCATCTTGCTGTGTATAAGTAAAAATACCACTACTAATAGTCAATGCTATTGGAATATCGTTATAAGTGCATACTTGTTGCTCAATATTATTTCTTAACACTTCAGCCAATGCTATTGCCCCTTTTTCATCGGTATCAGGTAATATTACGCAGAACTCTTCACCACCATAGCGAAAAGCCATATCACTACTGCGTTTTAAGCTTTGTTTAAAATGATTACTAAGCCAAACTAAACATTGATCACCCGCTAAATGCCCATAGCTATCATTGACCACTTTAAAATGGTCAATATCAATAATTATCAAACTTAAGGGTGTTAGATTACGTTTACTACGACGGTATTCGGCAAGAATTTTCTGATCATAAAATCGACGGTTAAATAATCCGGTTAATTCATCTAAGGTGTTTATTTTCTCTAATTCACGATTAGCTTCTTCTAGCTCTTGCAAGGTAATATGCAACTCCAAAGTACGCTCTTGAACTCGCTCTTCTAGTAAGTCCTGACTTTCTTGTTGCTGCTCTAACAGTAACTGATAAGAATTATTTTCTAGTAAAATGTCTTGTTTTACTTTTATTATTTGCTCTTTTAAAGACCTTTGTTCAAGTGAATGTTTTCGATATAACAGATAAGCAACAACAGTCATTACCATCAGAAAAATGACAAGACTTATCGCTAATCCTTGAAAAAATAGTTCATTACATTGAAAGGTTAGGTCAGTCACAGCGAGTTACTTTATAAGTTAAAAACTTTACGGGCATTGATACTAGTTTGACAAGCTATTTCATCGGGGTCAATAGTTGTTATCTCAGCTATTTGTTGAACTATATAAGGTAGGTAGCTTGGCTCATTACGACTACTTTTGGGGCGAGGCCTAATCGTTCTAGGAGTCAAGTATGGTGCATCTGTTTCTATTAACAATCGATTTAACGGAATTAACTTAATAAGCTCTTGCAGTTCTTTTCCTCTGCGTTCATCACAAAGCCAACCCGTAATGCCTATATACATGTTAGCTGCTAAACACTGCTCTAACTCTTTTTTATTACCGGTAAAACAGTGAGCAACCATCGCTGGAATTTGATTAATAAAAGGCTTTAGTGCCGCAAACCAAGGAGAAAAAGCATCACGCTGATGTAGAAATAATGGCATATTAAGCTCTGCCGCTAAGCCAATTTGCTCCTTAAATACTTTTAACTGTTGTGCTGGTGCGGAGAAGTTACGATTAAAGTCTAAGCCACACTCACCAATCGCTTTAACTTGAGGCTGTTTAGCCAATTGTATTAATTGTGCTAAATAATCATCACTGACACCATCAGCATCATGAGGATGCACGCCTGCTGTAGTAAATAGGGTGTTGGGAAATTGTTGCTGATAATGTTGGCATAAGGCTAAAGCTTGCTGACTTTCATAGACGCTAGTCCCCGTAATCAAGAGTTGCTCAACACCTTGATTTTTTGCACGAAAAATAAGCTCGTCTCGATCTTTATCAAAACGCTTGTTAGTTAAATTAACACCTATATCAATCAACTATTTAAGTCGCTTAACTTTAATACTGCGATGGCTGCCCTCTTTATACAAATAAATAGCCCCCAGAGCACCTTTCTTTAGGCGAACGTTATCACCTACTTTAAATTTGATTTTAGCTGTATCCGTTTGCTGCCATTTTTGATCATTTTCCAAATAAATAAGCCATTGGCCTCTTAATGATTTTCTGACCTTACTCACTGTCGCAAGAATACTACTAAGACCTTGCTCTTTAGTTTTTTTTAAATGTTCTTTAGCGAAGTCATCAATCTGAGCTAGTTTAGCCTGCTTGTTATTCACGATTGGCGGCACAACAGCTGTAACGGCAACAACTGATTGCTTAGCCGTAGCTAGAACTAATTTATCAAAGCAGCTCAAACGGACATCATCACTTGCTATGGTCGAACAATGAGTTAAGTTCAATAGTAGCTCAGTATTACTCTTGGCATAACTAACTGACGATGTTAGATAAAAAAACACACTAGCTAATAGTAAAATAGCACTTTTCACGACGTTGTTTCCTCTTCGTCATCTTCTTTATGATATAGCGAGGCAATAATAATGCCAATTTCAAACAACAGTAGCATAGGGATTGCCAACATAGATTGCGAAATTATATCTGGTGGAGTCAATAACATACCAAGCACAAAGGCGCCAACAGCCATATAGGGGCGTTTTTGTCTTAAACTGTTTGGGCTAGTCACACCAGTCCAGCACAATAAGATAACCGCAATGGGGATTTCAAACGCGGCGCCAAAAGCAAAAAACAATTTCAACACAAAGTCTAAATAACTACTAATATCTGTAGCAATTACCACTCCTTCTGGGACAACCGAGGTAAAAAAAGCAAAAACCACCGGAAAAACAACAAAATAAGCGAAAGCAATACCGCTGTAAAACAACAAAGTAGACCCTAACATCAGTGGTGCAACTAATCGTTTTTCATTTCGATACAAACCCGGCGCTACAAATGACCACATTTGATATAAAATGTAAGGCATAGCAATGAATATAGATAATACTATGGTGAGTTTAAAAGGGGCAAAAAAAGGAGATGCTACATCCGTTGCTATCATTTGTGAGCCCGTTGGCATAGTTTGCAACAAGGGTTGTGCTAAGTATTGATAAATATCTTGAGAAAAATAAGCTAGGCAACAAAATACCAGTAGAATACCTAGTACTGCGTGCAATAAACGCGTTCTGAGTTCAAGTAAATGATCAAAAAGCGTCACGCTTTTCTCTGCTACTAGCGGCTCAGGTGCCGATGATTTTGAATGTTCTACCGATGAATTCATTTGTCTTGTTTAACTTCGTCCTCAGTATTCTGCGTGTTTGCTTGAGGTGTCTCTGCTAACTCAACACTTTGAATATCATTTGCTTGAATATTGTTTGCTTGTTCACTGCTAGCGGTATTACCTGTAGTATCTTGGCTCGCTAATGAAGTTGAAATCAATGAGTCCATCGCGCTTCTATCAACCTTTTTAAAGGGCTCATTAACCAGAGCAGCAGCTTCTTTTAATGACTTAACAGATTCCGCAATTTCTGGACTTAAATTAGTCATGCCTGCCTGCTCTGCTTTTTTAAGGTTTGCATGCAATTCATGAATTCTTAGCTCTTCTGATAGTTCAGCTTTTACCGTATCACTAAACTTACGCACACCTGTGACCCAACTTTTAATGGTGCGGATCGCTACAGGTAGCCGTTCAGGGCCAAGTACCACTAAACCCATAATACCAATAAGCGTTAATTCCCAAAAACCAATATCAAACATTAATTACGCCTGACTATTTTCTTTTTGGTTTTCTTTAGACTCGCTAACTTTATTCGCAGTAGTACTGCTATTATCAGCTAACGTATCTGAATTTTTTTCTGCTTTATAAGCTGAATCTTTCTCATCGCCTATTGCATTTTTAAAGCCTTTTATCGCCGATCCTAAATCGCCACCTAAATTACGCAACTTCTTAGTGCCAAACAATAAAACCACGATAACGGCAATAATTATTAATTGCCAAATACTGATACCACCCATAACAAACCCCTATAATCTAATTACTGCTATTACTATTATATACTCAAATGAAGTCAGTAAACGAGTAAAAGCATACACTCATTAATAAAACAATGCGCTAAGACAAAGTTTAAAATTTATAATTTCTCTGATAAAGAGCTTTAGGCGCAATTTTTGTCCTGCTTTTTAATAGCTTTTCCTAATGATTTTTCGGTCTACTCATATGATAACCTTACCAAAAACAACATCAGAAATCATGAAGTTTTTGCATTACATCTTTACTTTCAATGCCCTTTGCCACTAAACAATAACCAAATTGTTCACCGAGATCATGCAAAGCTTTAACCAGTGAAAGGTTTAGTGTATAAAATTATAAACGCCCTGTTACTTCACCGTAACAGGGCGTTTTTGTTTGTAGTGAATTGTAACGTACTAATACATTGGTAAATAAAGCTGCTATGATTAAAAACAACAGCTAAAAGGATAATTATGAATAACAGTTAACACTTGTATTGCTAGTTAAACCATTAGTACATAACGATAAAAAAACATTTTGATAGATAATATTTAATAGGAATAACCTAAATGAAACGTTTAATTTTACCTTTATTATTATTAAGCAGCGCTGTATTTTCTGCTGAGCCACTAACTAAAGCCGAAAAAAGAGAAGTTGAATCACTACTTGCAGAAGCTGCCAGTAAATTGATTTACTTGGATCGTGATTGTGATAAACCAATTGATGCTAAAAAATTTAAAGAATTAGCAAAACTTAAAGCGTTTTCTGAAGGTTATATGACTATTGAAGGTATTAGTTGGGAGCGTGTTAAACGTAAAGCCCATCAAGAATATGGAATGTTAAAAATTGATGCACCTTTAGGTGAGCTTTGTGAGCAATATAAAGCCGCAATCAAAGGAAGTTATAGATTTTTAAAATAATACCATCTTCCTTTGATAGTTTATCAAATAGAATAATAAAAATGGGCTAACTAGATAGCTCTTTTTTTTTGCTAATATTGTTTGCTATCAAGCAGAGCCTGCTGGCACTGGACAACATATCGAAAAATTAATTTTAGTATTCTTAAAAATAAATTAAAAGTTTTTGTTTTGAGAGGATATTTGTACGCTAATAATGTTTTAAGACAAAACTTCGATTTACAGTGAAAAAAAAAGCGCGTTAAAAATAACGCGCTGAAAACATGAAACACTAAGGGAAACAAACTTACCTATAGTCAGAGCACCAAGAATATGAAAAGTTCATTAATCTTTTAAAAAGGTTAAAATCTTATTAAATATCGAATCAACTCACTTTAATACTTGCTTCACTCATTAACACAGCATGACCACCAACTCGAATGGTTATGTTATCCATTTCCACATAAAACATACTATTACGGCCATCATTTGCCCCCCTTTAAATACCAAATACATGAGTGCCTGTTTGTATGTGAGGATGAGCACAAATGTGGCTGGCAAAAGCGGGGATTGCACTACCTATTGGTGGATCTTCATGATGAGCAATGGCAGGGCTGGTTTGATATGTTTGCTGAACTAGAGAAGGTGCGCCCTGTTCGTCTTTACTCACGTAAGTATTAATGGTCTCTTTTTTTTCTGTCCAGTTGGACTCAAACGTGATGAGTGTATGTTTAGCAGTTAAAGTCACAACACCAATTTTAGCTAAAACATAACTAGCGGCTAAAATAGAATGACTCCCAATAGAGACTTCTTCAAACTTAGAAAAAGCCTTAATGCTATAGGTAGATTTTTGTTCACAAAATATGAGAAATATAGTATTACTTGCGTTCAGCTCCCCGGCAATTTGCAGCATCTTTTTATCAGTGAGGCCAGTTGCATCGGTAAATACAGGCAGCGGCACTCCATGAAAAGGTTGATCAGTAAAAACATCTACAATGTAATAACTATATATTTCATCTTTTATCCTTAAGCAGCAAGTTGGACGGTATCTCCTTCTATGCGCACAGGATAGATATCAAGGCTAACTGTGCTATCTTCTAGGCAGATACCTGTTGATAGATCAAAATGTTGTTTATATAAAGGTGACGCGACCACTATTTTACCAGCCAAACTTCCCACTAAGCCTCTTGATATGGTGTTAGACTCACTAAACGGACAGTAATTATTAATGGCAAATAGTTGCTCTGTGCCAGAAGAATCAGCTATTTTAAAAATAGCTACTTGTTGTCCTTCAAATAAAGCACATACACCTATATTAGGCAAAATTTCACCAGTTTTGCAAATATCTTGCCATTGTTTTTGATTAGTCATGATTTAATTCCTCTCTTATTTAACTTCAATAGCAAGTGATTTTTCACCCGCAAAAGCAGGACGAATTTGCTCGCGTTCGGTGGTGAATATAACGTTATTATCAGCTTTGTCACTGTTGATAAAATGAGTAAAACGTTTCATTTTTTCTGGATCGTCAATGGTCGTTTTCCATTCACATTGGTAGGTATCAACCACATTAAGCATCTCTTGCTCTAACTCTGCAGCTAAGCCTAATTTATCATCAATGATCACTGATTTTAAGTACTCTAAACCACCTTCCATGTTGTCCATCCATACAGAAGTACGTTGTAAACGATCGGCTGTACGGACATAAAACATACAAATGCGGTCAATATATTGAATGAGTAGCTTGTCGTCCAAGTCTGAAGCAAATAAATCTGCGTGACGAGGTTTCATACCACCATTACCACAAACATATAAATTCCAACCATTTTCTGTGGCTATAATACCGAAATCTTTACTTTGTGCTTCAGCACATTCTCGAGTACAGCCGGAAACACCAAACTTTATTTTATGAGGAGAACGTAAACCTTTATAACGGTTTTCAAGAGTAATCGCTAAGCCCATAGAGTCTTGTACGCCATAACGACACCAAGTAGAGCCAACACAAGATTTTACCGTACGTAATGATTTACCGTAAGCGTGACCTGTTTCAAAACCAGCATCAACTAACTTGCGCCAAATTGGCGGTAACTGCTCAACACGCGCACCAAACAAATCGATACGCTGTCCACCAGTTATTTTAGTGTAAAGACCATACTCTTTCGCAACTTCACCTAAAACAATAAGCTTTTCTGGGGTGATTTCGCCACCGGCAATACGAGGTACAACTGAATAAGTACCATCTTTTTGTATATTGCCCATGTAAAAATCATTGGTATCTTGTAAGCCTTGCAGGTTACTTTCTAATACGTGATCATTCCAACAAGAAGCAAGTATGTTTGCTGCAGTAGGCTTACAAATATCACACCCTAAACCGGTACCGTGTTTATCCAGTAATTCAGCGAAAGATTTGATTTTTTCAATACGAATAATGTTGTATAAATCTTGGCGGGTATAAGCAAAATGCTCACAAAGGTCAGTGTTAACTTCAACACCAAGTTTTTCTAATTCACAATTAAGTACTTGGGTAACTAATGCGGCACAACCACCACAACCTGTTGCTGCTTTAGTACATGACTTGATAGCAGCCATATCGGTAGCACCAGCTTCTACAGCTTCAATAATGTCGCCTTTAGTGACGTTTAAGCATGAACAAAGCTGAGCAGAATCAGGTAAGGCATCAACACCAATACCGCTAGAACTACCATCAATACTTGGTAGAATTAATCCTTCAGGCTCAGCAGGAAGCTCTATTTTATTAAGCATGAATTGTAATAATGAGCCATATTCTGCGGCGTCACCAATAAGTACCGCACCAAGTAAATACTTGTCGTCTTCACTAACAACTATTTTCTTATATACTTCTTCACGATCATTTACGTAAGTGTAACTACGTGAATTTGGCGTATTACCATGGGCATCACCAATAGAAGCAACGTCTACACCCATCAGTTTTAATTTGGTACTCATATCGGCACCAGCGAACTCACTAGTACCAGTACCGGTTAAATGATCAACAGCAGCATGTGCCATGGCATTACCTGGTGCAATAAGACCAAAGATTTTATTGTTCCAAAGGGCAACTTCACCAATGGCATAAATATCTTTATCGGAAGTCAGGGTATTATTATTGATGACAATGCCACCACGTTCACCCATTTGTAAATCAGAGCTATGGCCTAATTCATCACGAGGACGGATACCAGCAGAAAATACAATGATGTCAGTTTCTAGTTCACTACCGTCAGCAAAGCTCATTTTATGAACGGCCTCATTGCCATCACCAATGTTTTGAGTATTCTTGTTGGTATGAACACTTACGCCTAAGTCTTGAATTTTTTTACTCAACATAGCGCCGCCGCCACCGTCAATCTGTACCGCCATTAAACGAGGAGCAAATTCAACCACATGAGTTTTTAAGCCTAAATCCATCACCGCTTTTGCCGCTTCTAAACCCAGCAGACCTCCGCCAATAACAGTACCTACTTTAGCTGTTTTAGCTGCTTCAGTAATTTTTTCTAAGTCTTCAATCGTACGATAAACAAAAATGTTATCACGCTCGTGGCCAGGAACAGGAGGAACGAAAGGGAATGACCCAGTAGCTAGAATAATTTTATCGTAACTAACTTCAAGACCTGATTCAGAATGTACAACCTTGTTTTCGCGATCAATTTTGGTCGCTTTATTACCAATGTGCAAAGTGAAGTTATTCTTACCATAAAAGTTATCGTGAACCATGTTGATATCATCAACTGACTGGGTTTTAAACCATGCAGTTAAATGTACTCTATCGTAAGCAGGAAGAGGCTCTTCACCAAACACAGTAACTTGGTAGTGATCAGCTTTACCAGAATCAACCAAATACTCTAAAAAATTATGGCCAACAGGACCATTACCAATAACTACTAGTTTTATTTTCTTGCTCATCTCTCTCTACCGCAGGTTGCGTCATATTGCTGTTAGTACCGCAAATAACGTACCAAGGAATAAAAAAACTTTTAATCACATGAATTTAATAGGGTTAATTTAAAAACAGTCATTTATTTACTTTTTTTTATGCTTGAGTTAAAGGCGATAAAAAGAATAATTGCACACTTGCTGTGCAATTATTTGATCAAAACTAATTTGACCTAAGTTAACAATAATAGATATCTGTTCTATAGTTAGTGAATATTAGGGAAAATTGTGATTATGAATGTCTGAAGCCTCAACTAATTATTTTGTCTGCGTTGCAGAAATAGCAGCAAAGCTAGATCAAGCAACTCATATTGCGCAACAACTTTCATTAACGGCAAGTAATGCTAGAGCAGTAGCGCTACGAGCAGGAGAAAGAGCGGCTGGTTTTCGGCCGTTAACTGATTTTATTGATAGGTTAGCGGAGATAACTATTTCATCATCTAAAAAAATCAACTTATTAGCATCGAGGTTGAGCCAAACATCAGCAGACAAGGTACGTGCCGATGATGCAATAGAGCATTTTCATGCTGTATATATAAAAGCAAAAAATTCCCCCTATATAAGTAGTTTAGATTCACAACTTATGCGCTGTGAATCAGTTCAAGAAGACTTAAATAGAAAATATCGTCGGCAAATAGATCAACTTAGTGATGAATTAGCGATGTTAAGCAATGAACTACGTAACGCTGTTATTTTAGCAACATTATCAAGAGTAGAAGCTTCGCAGGCTGGCTCTGAGTATCAAGAAGCCTTAATTAATGTCGCTGATAATGTTGAAGGTGCCGCGGGGAAAATAAAAGAACATATTAAGTACTCCCAACAAATGGTATCCATATTGGAAGAGTATTAACTTGCTTGGTATACAGAGAAAAACAGCAATAATAAAAAGATTAAGGATAAACAATGAAAACCCATAAACTTTTTGATAATGGCTCGCATACTTGGTTAATGTTTGGTCGTGATGAAGAAAAACCGGAACAAATAATTGATACTAATCAATATATTGTTATTACTAAAAATAATGCATTATTAATGGATCCTGGTGGTATTGAGTTATTTTCAGCTATGTTATCGGCGGTGATAAAACAAGTGCCAGCGAACAAAATAACCCACCTATTCGCTTCCCACCAAGATCCTGATATTATTTCTTCTTTGGGCTTGTGGGATCAGGCTTTGCCTTCAGCCACCCTTCATTCACCTTGGCTTTGGGAAAGCTTTATTAGGCACTTTGGTATGCATAACATTCATTATGCCGCTATTCCTGATGAAGGAAATTCATTAAAACTTGATAGTGTTACTTTAGATTTTATTCCGGCACATTACTTACATTCTTCTGGTAATTTTAATGTTTATGACAGTAAAGCAAAAATTTTGATGTCTGGTGATATAGGGGCTGCGTTAGAAACTGTTGAAGCGCCATTATTTGTTGAAGATTTTGATGATCATATTGATAAAATGAAAATGTTTCATCAGCGCTGGATGCCGTCTAATAAAGCAAAGAATGACTGGGTACAACGAGTGCGAAAACTTGATATTGATATGATGTGCCCACAACACGGACGGATTTTTAAAGGTGATAATGTAAAACGATTTCTAGACTGGTTTGAAGCGTTAGAGGTTGGTTTGATTAATAAAGGAAGCAATTAATACTTTACTATCCCCTATTAAGCGAAATAAAACTTGGTTACAATGATATTTATAATAAATACGCTTAATTGAATGGATTTTCTATGTCGCTCTCTGTTGTCATCCTTGCTGCGGGTAAAGGTACTCGCATGCGTTCTTCATTACCTAAAGTACTACATACTATTGCTGATAAACCGATGGTTTCTCATGTTATTGATAGCGCTCGCCAGTTAGGAGCGGTTAACATCTATGTTGTTTATGGTTTTGGTGGTGAAGTATTAAAAACGACACTTACCACAGAAAACACCGGTGATGATCTTACTTTTATTGAGCAAATAGAACAACTAGGTACAGGCCACGCCGTTGACCAAGCATCGCCATTTTTAAACGATGATGAAGATGTTTTAGTGCTTTATGGTGATGTGCCATTGACTAAAGTATCTACATTAGAAAATTTACTGCAAGTTAAGCCTAAAAAAGGTATGTCGCTACTCACTGTTTATTTGAATAATCCTACCGGCTATGGTCGAATTGTCCGTACTAACGGACAAGTAGTTTGTATTGTAGAACAAAAAGATGCCAATCCAGAGCAGCTGTTAATCAATGAAGCTAACACCGGTATTTTATTTGCCAATGGCGGTGATTTGAAGCGTTGGCTAAGTGATCTTTCTAATGATAACGCTCAAGGGGAATATTACCTCACCGATATTATCGCTAGTGCTCATAGTGAAGGAAAGATAATAGCCACTGCTCACCCTGAAACTGAAATTGAAGTAGAAGGCGCTAATAATCGCGTGCAATTAGCGGCACTTGAACGTGCTTATCAAGCACGTTTAGCTGAGCAGTTAATGATAGCCGGGGCAAGTTTACGCGACCCAACTCGTATTGATATTCGTGGCTCTTTGATTATCGGCAGTGAAGTGAGTATTGATATTAATTGTATTTTTGAAGGGTCGGTAACTTTAGCGAACAATGTAAAAATTGGTGCTAACTGTATTCTTAAAAATTGTTCGATTAGTGACAATGTTGAAATAAAGCCGAATAGTATTATTGAAGAGGCAAGTATTGGTGAAAATTGCTCTGTTGGCCCGTTTGCGCGCATTCGCCCAGGTAGTGTAATGAATAAAGATTCTCACGTGGGAAACTTTATTGAAATGAAAAAAACTACGCTTGGTGAGGGCAGCAAAGCAGGCCATTTAACTTATTTAGGTGATGCTATCATCGGCAAAAATGTCAATATTGGTGCAGGTACTATTACCTGTAACTATGACGGCGTTAATAAGTCACAAACAATTATTAATGATAATGCTTTTATTGGTTCAAATAGTTCATTAGTTGCGCCTGTCTCTATTGGCGATTCAGCAACGATCGGTGCCGGCTCTGTTATTGCTAAAAATGTTGAAAAAGGCGATCTAGCTGTTGGCCGTGGTAAACAGCGTAATATTAAAAAATGGCAGCGACCAGTAAAAAAACAAGGGTAAATTAATTGTCTAAATACAGCTGAGCATAATTAATTAAATGAGATTATTTCTAATAAAAACCTGATTTAATCTTAAACTAAAATACGCTAAAAATTAACATTATAGTTATATTGCTACTAATATTAACATAAGTAAAAATGTATTAAATTGTTTACACGCAGCAAATTTAAAAACACCAGAATATTTTAAATTATTGGTTAAGTAAGTTATAGGTTCATTGCTTTAACTTTCGTTTTGAAACATAATGACAATCAAAGTGAAAGCTAATCGAAGATTTATTTAAAAGTCATGTCAAAGAGAAATACCCAACAACGCCGTCAACACATCATTTCCGCTCTCAACCTAAGTGGTGAAGTAAGCGTAGATAGCTTAGCTAAGCAATTTGACATAAGTGAAGTAACTATCCGTAAAGATTTGGCCGCATTAGAAAATAGCGGTTTATTACTAAGGCGTTATGGTGGTGCTATTGCGCTGCCATGTGAGATAACAGAGCCAAAATCTGAAAAGCTTTCAAAACAAAAGAAAATAATAGCCAAATATGCTGCTACTTTAGTTCGTGATCATAACAGAATTATTATTGATAGCGGCCAAACCACCTCGGCATTAGTAAGTGAATTAGAAAGTAAAAAGGGCTTAGTTGTGATGACCAATGCATTAAGCATAGCTAATGAAATTCATGCCCTTGAAAATGAACCTACCTTATTGATGACCGGAGGTACTTGGGATGCGAATTCAGAAGCTTTCCAAGGGCAGGTTGCCGAAAAAGTACTACGCTCGTATGACTTTGACCAGTTATTTATCGGTGCAGACGGTATTGATATTGAACGAGGCACTACTACTTTCAATGAACTTATTGGTTTAAGTCGAGTGATGGCGGAAGTGGCACGAGAAGTTATTGTTATGATTGAATCAGACAAAATAGCCAAAAAAATACCTAATTTAGAGCTAACTTGGCAACAAATACACACCCTCGTTACTGATGATGATTTAGAGCAGTCAGTAAGATCGCAGTTAATCGCTCAAGGCGTAAATCTAATATGTGCCAAAGCGGTTTAAATAATAAAAAAGGATAGATAATATGTGTGGCATAGTTGGTGCGGTAGCACAGCGTGACGTAGCGGAAATTTTGGTCGAAGGACTAAGGCGCTTAGAATATCGAGGTTATGACTCTGCAGGTATTGCAACAGTAGACCAAAACCACCAATTAGTTAGTGCTAAGCGGTTGGGTAAAGTACAAGCATTAGCCCAAGCTTTACAAGAAACACCATTAAATGGTGGTACCGGTATTGCTCACACTAGATGGGCTACTCATGGCGCTCCAAGCGAAGTAAATGCTCACCCTCATTTTTCAAATAATAATATCGCTGTGGTTCATAATGGTATTATTGAAAATCATCAACAATTACGTAATCAGCTACAAGGGTTAGGGTATGAGTTTACGTCTCAAACAGATACCGAAGTTATTGGCCATTTAGTTCATCATGAATTAAAAACTAGCGATAGTTTGTTAGCCGCTGTACAAAAAGTGGTAAAGCAATTAGAAGGTGCCTATGGCACTGTGGTCATGGATAGCACAGATAAAGATCGTATTATTGTAGCTCGCTCTGGCAGCCCTTTGGTTATTGGCTATGGCTTAGGCGAAAATTTTATTGCCTCTGACATGATGGCTTTATTACCAGTAACACGAAAATTCGCCTTTTTAGAAGAAGGCGATGTCGCCGAAGTGACTCGTTTTGATGTTAATATTTTTGATGTTAATGGCAAACCGGTACAGCGCGAAGCAAAAGAAGTATCGGTAAGTCATGACAGCGGTAATAAAGGTGAGTATCGTCATTTTATGCTCAAAGAAACCTATGAGCAGCCCATTGCTATTCGCAATACCTTAGAGGGACGACTTGTCGCTAATCGCTTAGATATTAATACCTTTGGCCTTGGTGCTGAGGATATCTTTAAAGACATAGAGCATGTACAAATAGTAGCCTGTGGCACTAGTTATCATTCAGGTATGGTGGCGCGTTATTGGTTAGAATCATTAGCTGGTGTGTCTTGTAATATTGAAATAGCCAGTGAGTTTAGATACCGAAAATCTCATGTGCCCAAAAATGCCTTGTTAGTCACTATTTCTCAATCAGGCGAAACCGCGGATACGTTAGCCGCATTGCGTTTAGCTAAAGAGCTAGGCTATAAAGCGAGTTTAACCATTTGTAATGTTGATGGCTCGTCGTTAGTGCGAGAGTCAGATTTATCTTTTATGACCAAAGCTGGCGTTGAGATAGGTGTTGCTTCAACGAAAGCTTTTACTACGCAGTTAGTAGGCTTAATGATGATGACCTTAGCATTGGGTAAGACTCATGGTATGAGTGAGCAACTACAAACTGAAATAGCGCAAGCATTAATGACTTTACCGAGTAAACTTGAAGAAGTACTCGCATTAGCGGGTTCAATTGAAGAATTAGCGGAAGATTTTGCTGATAAACACCATGCACTATTTTTGGGTAGAGGCGACCAATATCCTATCGCTATGGAAGGGGCCTTAAAGCTAAAAGAAATTTCATATATTCATGCCGAAGCCTATGCTGCCGGCGAATTGAAACATGGACCATTAGCATTAATTGACGCTGAAATGCCGGTTATTGTCGTGGCGCCAAAAAATGATTTAATTGAAAAATTAAAATCAAACGTTGAGGAAGTGCGTGCGCGTGGCGGCTTGATGTATGTGTTTGCCGATTCAAATGCCAACTTTGCTAGCGATGACACCATGAAAGTCATTAATGTGCCCGTCTGTGATGAACTTATTGCACCCATTGTGTACACCATTCCTTTACAGCTGCTTTCTTACTATGTTGCAATTATCAAAGGTACCGATGTTGATCAGCCGCGAAATTTAGCAAAATCAGTTACTGTGGAATGATCTGACATCACTCGATAAATAGCTCTAAATGCTGAACATTAGTTATGTCAGAGCGGTAGCAGGAACGTTATCACTTTCCTGTTACCGCTGCCAAGGGCTGGTTAAAAGGTTTATCGGCCGCGTTAGTTACTCTATTACTTTTGTGATCTACTAGCGGGTGGAATAGCGTAGGTGCCAACGGCATGCGCTACTGGCTCTAATAAGCCTTCTGAATATATTGACACCTCTCCAATAACAAGTGACTTGCCTACTTTTATCAGTTTGCATTTGGCTATTATGTCTTTTTCAGCCGAAGGCTTTCGCAAAAAATTGATGTTTAAACTGGTAGTAACAGCAAGCGCTACAAGGCCTATTTCATTCAATATGGCAACATACAAAGCAACATCCGCCATTTCCATTAACACTGGACCAGACACTGTCCCACCAGGTCTTAAATGTTCATGGCTGATTGTCTTTCTTATCGTGGCAGACTTATCACCAACACTTTCAATAATAAAGTTCGCTTGAGGAAACTCACTGTTGAGGAAACTAACCAGCTCTTCTTTCATAACCATAATATCTCCGCTCTAAAAAATTAATAGTACTAAGGATATACCCATGTTACCTCAAGATGCCGGATACAGCTGGAATTATAAACGTCTTTAGGTAAGGCATTGATTGAAAAGAATGGTTGTTCTCCTTGTCGAAATCAATAACGTAGCATAAAGCGTTTCTAAACCAGCCCGTTGGGGATGACTGAAACTCGTATCTTGAAGTATCATGGGTATAATTATCGATTAAATTTTGCTACTAGCCCCTAGTGATAGTTTACTTCTTGCTGATATTTAGGGTGTAATGACAGGTAATCACACCAGGTACTAAAACTGGCATGATTAAAACGTACATCCGTTGCGGTATACCATTTTGATGGCAGCCGAGCAGGTAAGCGAAAATAAATTTTATGGCCATCAATAGCAACATAACAAATTAATTTTTCTATTGTTTGGTTAGTAATTTGAATCTCAGCTAAATTTTTGGCATTACGATGATGCTTCACCAAAACTTTAGGCGCGGCATAAATCGCTGTATTTACAGCTAATAGCATAAAACAAATAAACATTTTAATTTTCATTGAGTAAGAATCACCATAATAAAGGCTAATAAACTGCAAAAACAATCAGTAAAGTTCAACAGTGCCTAATATTAATTTCAATTATTTTTCAGTTTAGCATTGAAAGCGAAAACAGGTGTCTCCATAACTTATACCAATACGTAAAAAGCATGTAGTAATTAATATAGCCGCTCTTCAAGTAGAGTGAGTATATATTACATAATTAAAAAAATGTGTCTTTACATTCAAAAAAAATATGAATATAAGCACCAAAGAAAGAGAATAAATCATGGCGAATATCGTTCCAATTAGAAAAGATCAGCATCAGAATTTGAAACTTGCTAAAGCGCGTGATTTATCACACGTGGCTGGACAGCACATTATCCCTTTAACGGCTGCTGAGTTCGCCCAAGCATCGGCCAGTTTTCCTATTGTACTAGTTAAAAGTCCAGACTCAGAGCGTTACCGCAGTGTTGCTATGCTAGGTTTAGAAGCAAATGAAAACTTATTTTATCAAGATGACAAGTGGACCGCTATTTCAATGCCGCAAAGTATTGCAATGGTACCTTTCTCTTTAGGCATCGATCCTGATAAAGAAAATACCTTAACGGCTTGTGTCGATTTAGAGAGCGAGTTTGTTGGCGAAGAAAAAGACTTACCCTTTTTTGAAGATGATGGTAAAGAGTCTGAAGTGTTGGTTAATGTACAACAAGCATTAGGCCGTTTATACGATAATGAAAGAATGACTGAAAAATTCATTAAAGAATTACAAGAAAATGATTTATTGCAAGAGCTTGAGTTAAACATAGCCTTAAGTACTGGCGAAAAGAAAAAATTAGTGGGCATTTTCACTATCAATGAAGAGAAAGTGAAAGAATTGTCTGATGATAAAGTGCTTGATTTCCATAAGCGAGGTTTGTTTGTTCCTATCTATTCAATGTTAGGCTCTTTAAGTCAAATGAATCGCTTAGCGCAATTACGCAACCAAGTATCAGAACATAAGGTAACAGGCGTACAGATTGTTCCTGTTGTCGATAAAGCCGCAAATGAAAGTTAGTTTTTGAAAAAGAACACTCAGTAAAAAAGGAGCTTTTGCTCCTTTTTTCGTTTTAAATAAAAATAATTGTTTATTTCGGTGTCCGCTTTCTTGTGCTAATTTAATTGTAATCATTAATTAAATTAGCGCCTTGATTATGAACCGCTCAGCCGTCCTGAAACGAGCATCTTGAAGTAGCTTAGGTATAGGGCACGGTACGCAAAAAAAACCGGCTAAAAATCATCACAGAGCAAGATCCAGCTTACCTTGCCTTACAGAGTAATTATCAAACTAGCCAAAATAAGCTCGCGAACAAAGTAAAAACTTATCCGAAAAAACGCATCAATTAGAGCAAAATACCAGTACGCTACAAGCACAGTTAGACGATGAACAAAGTAAATATTTACGGGATAAAAATAGCGATATGATCACCGATAATAATAGATAAAAAGAGAACTTTTTCGAATAAATTAATGAACTAGAAAACAAGCTAACTGAGTATCGCTTGAAATTTGAATATGCGCAAAAGCAGTAAATTCAAAATAGTTAACGTGAAGTAATTGTTATACACTTAGTTTACAATAGCTCAATATTAATATTTTAATGAGAATAACAATTTGGCTATCCATCTCCCTTTTGAAAAGTTAAGCCACTGGCAACAAATTGCTTTTGCGAGTGCTTTAATAGAGCGCATGCTACCTAATTATCAAATGTTTAGTGAAAGCAGCCAATTTGGTAGTTATGCCTTATTACGTAATCAGCTTGATTTAGTATGGCAGTGGTTAGATAAAAACCAAAAAATCAAAATTAATTTTAATGCTCAGTTAAATAAATTAGAAGAGCAAACGCCAGATCCCGAAGTATTTGACTCTTTTGGTGTTTTTCCTGCACTCGATGTGTGTATGGCGATGATGTCGTTGTGGCAATTAATGCAGACAAATGGCACGGATAAAGATCATGAAGACATCAACAGTATCAGCCGCTTATCGCAAAACAGTGTTAATTACTATGTGGAGTTGTTGTTTATTGAGGAGAGCAGTGAGGATATTGAAGCGGCAAACATCGATGAGCATCCGCTACTAGTTTGGGAAAACGAAACGCAAAACGAATTGTTTGATTTTTTAAAGATTGCCGCAGAAACTAAACGCTCTTGCCAATTAGCGACAGAGATGGTGTTGTCAGAAGGACTGTCTAACCTTGGCATTGCAATCGAATAACGCTCTCAATATTCACTTATTATTGCTACTAACGGCTTTAGCCTGTGTATTGAAATAAGCGATAAGCCACTTGCCCGGCCACCTTCTCTTTTAGTAGCTGCCAGTTGTTAGGTAGCTCTTGGTTACTCTCGCTTCCCATTTCAACATAAATTAATGCTTGCTTAGCCAACCAACCATTATTTAATAATTCAGCAGCTTGTGTAACTAAGTCTTCTCTAAAAGGAGGATCGATAAATACTAGATCATAGTGTTGTTTGGCTGATGACTTGAGAAAGTCTAACGAATTAGTATTTGTGACAATGACATTATCGGCGTTAAGCAGCTTTTTATTTGCTTGTAGTTGCTTGGCAGCCGCGTTATTTAGCTCAATTAAGGTAACTTGCGCCGCGCCTCGAGATAGTGCTTCAAAGCCTAAGCTGCCAGCGCCAGCGAAACAATCTAAACAATTAGCATCATGTATATAGGGCATTAACCAGTTAAACACCGTTTCTTTTACTCTGTCCGTAGTGGGCCTTAAACCTTCGGCCATTAACACCGGTAATTTTCTACCGCGATGCTTACCGGCAATAATACGAATACTGCCTGTTGCCGATTTTTTATTATGTTGTTTTTTACCTTGACTCATATCACTGACAGCTATGCTATTAAATGCTAATATAGCGGCGATTTTATCTCTATTTGGTCTCAATACCAATCAAATAACGTAATTTACCTATATCGAATAGCAAAAGGTCTAAAAAAGTGTCAAAGAAGAAAAAAGGTATGTTTTCCTGGTTAGGCTTTGGTCAGGATAAGAAAGAGCAAGCTACACCAGATAATTCTCAGGCTGTTGAAGAAAGTGCGCCAGAGGCTGAGTTAATCGCTGATACCGAGCAGAGCGAAGCGGTAGTTGAAGATGTTGTCATTGCTGAGCCAGTCACATCACCAGCCATACCACAAGATATGGCGCCTGAAGCAGAGCCAGAAGTAGAGCAAGAACCTGAGTTATCTACCTCTGTAGATGAACCTGGAGAACAAGAAGCGCCTACAACTGAAATAAATGAGCCAGAAGAACAGCTGGTAGCTGAAGTCAAGAAACCGGAAAAGGCAGTAAAACTTGGTTTTTTTGCCCGCTTAAAACAAGGTTTGACTAAAACACGGAAAAATTTAGGTGGTGGCTTATTTGATTTATTTCGCGGCAAGCAAATTGATGACGAGCTGTTTGAAGAGCTAGAAACACATTTATTATTGGCCGATGTTGGTGTTGAAACCACCATGAAAATTATTGACTCATTAACGAAAAGTGCGAGTCGTAAGCAGTTAAAAGATGCAGAAGCCTTATATGAGTTATTAAAAGCTGAGTTGAAAAAAATCATTGAAGACGTTAGTCAGCCGTTAGAAATTCCTGAAAGTGATGAGCCTTTTGTAATGTTAATGGTGGGTGTTAATGGCGTTGGTAAAACTACTACTATTGGCAAGCTAGCAAAGCAATTTCAAGCACAAGGGAAATCAGTCATGCTAGCAGCAGGTGACACTTTTAGAGCAGCAGCGGTAGAGCAATTGCAAGTATGGGGGGAGCGTAATGATATCCCAGTTATTGCTCAGCATAGCGGTGCTGATAGTGCCTCAGTGATTTTTGATGCTATATGTGCGGCGAAAGCACGTAAAATAGATGTATTAATTGCCGATACCGCAGGGCGTTTACAAAATAAAACCCATTTAATGGAAGAGTTGAAGAAAATAGTTCGAGTAATGAAAAAACTTGACGTCAATGCCCCCCATGAAGTGATGCTAACCCTTGATGCGGGCACTGGCCAGAATGCGTTAAGCCAAACTAAGTTATTTAATGAAGCTGTTGGCTTAACTGGCCTAACAATAACTAAGCTTGACGGTACTGCCAAAGGTGGTGTTGTTTTTGCTGTTGCTGATAAACACAGTATCCCTATTCGTTATTTAGGTGTTGGTGAAGGTATAGATGATTTACGTCCATTTAACGGCGATGATTTTATTGATGCTTTGTTTACCAAAGAATAATAGACTGCAAGCAAAGATTACAGAATAAAATAATAATTATGATCAGCTTTAAAAATGTTAATAAAACTTACCACGGTGGCTTTCTCGCCCTAAAACAAGTTAATTTCACTCTTGAAGCGGGTGAAATGGCCTTTTTAACAGGTCATTCTGGTGCTGGTAAAAGTACCTTGTTGAAACTTATATCTATGATGGAAAAGCCAAGCTCAGGTAGTATTTTAGTGAATGATACTGAGCTTGCTAAAATAAAATATAAACAAATCCCCTACGTACGTCGCGGTATAGGGATGATATTTCAAAGCCATAACCTGCTAAAAGATCGTACTGTATTTGATAATGTCGCTTTACCGCTAATCATTGAAGAGGTTAGCCATAAAGAAATTAAAAAGCGTGTTGAAACCGCCTTAGATAAAGTGCACTTAAGCGCGAAGCTAAAATATTTTCCACATATGCTTTCTGGTGGCGAACAACAAAGAGTGGGTATTGCCCGTGCTATTGTTAACAAACCCCCTATTTTACTTGCTGATGAACCCACCGGAAATCTAGACCCTAAACTATCCTTAGATATTATTCGCTTATTCGAAGAGTTTAATGCCGCAGGCGTTACTGTGTTAATTGCTACTCATGATTTAGGTTTAATTGCTCGCATGAGATATCGCACGCTAACATTAAAAGAAGGTACCATGATTAATGATGGCATCATTGAGGGATTAAGTGTTGATGGGAGAACTTCGCCAAGTATCTTAGCGCAAGGAGCAATAGGTGAGTAATTTGTACTCGAGTCAGTTAAGTGGGCGTGATAGCTTGTTGAGAAGGTTATTAACATTACCCATCAGGCACCTTCAACAAGCGGTAGGTAGCTTAGGTGATTTATGGCGTACACCGTTTACTTCCGTGATGACCGTTTTTGTTTTAGGGGTTAGTTTAGCCTTACCTGCCACCCTGCACTTGTTTGTTAAAAACGCCCAACAGGTAAGTGAGCAATGGGACAGTGCTTCGCAAATCACTTTGTTTTTGAAATTATCAATCAATGACAAAAGCGCTCAAAACTTAGTAAAACGACTGAAATTATACCCAGAAGTTAGTGCTGTACATTATATTTCAGCAAAGCAAGCCCTAAAAGAGTTTAAAATACTCTCAGGGTTTGGTCAGTCACTTGAATACTTATCAAATAATCCCTTACCTGCAACTATATTAGTCACACCAACCAAACGTGCTAGCCAGGCGGATGCCGCAAATGAACTGTTAGCAAAGTTAAAGCAAGAACGAGAAGGCGACCAAGGTAAGCTTGATTTGGAATGGCTTACACGTTTAGAGGCAATGGCGCAATTAATAAAAAATATCGTTAGTGGTGTGGCTTTGTTGTTGTGTATCTCGGTGATACTCATTGTTGGCAATACTATACGACTTGCTATTTTAAGCCAGCAAGATGCAATTGCTATTATGAAATTGGTTGGTGCCACCGATAGTTTTATTCAACGACCATTCCTTTATAGTGGTGTATGGTACGGTATTTTTGGTGGGTTACTCTCTTGGCTAGCGGTGAGTTTATTAGCACAATACTTAACCGGTGCTATTAATAAATTAACTGATCTATATCAAAGTGATTTTCAATTACAAGGGTTAGCATTTAGTGAGGCGTTACTGCTTATTGCTTTTGCGGTACTGCTCGGTTTAATAGGGAGTTATATTTCAGTACGTAAGCATATTAGAGCGATTGAACCTAACGCAGACTAAAGAGTTCTTTTGTTAAGACATTAAAAATACAGCGTTAACAAATATTAACAAATATTAACAAATATTTCACTAAATAAATGAAAGATCATCTTGTTTTGCCCTTTCTATTAAGCTAATGTTTGTCGGCACTTGACGCTCCTTGTATGGTGTAGGTAGTTAAACTCCCCATTTCATGTTAAAATAACGAGCGTAAAACAAGTAAAAGTTTAAGAAAAGAGGTTCTATATATGAGTAATACAATGCAACTTATTTTACCACAAAGTGGTAGTATTGAAGCGTACATGCAATCATCGTATAGCATTCCTATGCTAACGGCTAAGGAAGAGCATGATCTTGCCACTCGCCTTTATAATGAGAATGATTTACAAGCTGCACAACAGCTGATCATGTCACATTTGCGTTTTGTTATTCATATTGCCAAAGGATATTCCGGTTATGGATTAGCGCAAGCTGACTTAGTGCAAGAAGGTAACGTCGGCTTAATGAAAGCGGTTAAGCGTTTTAACCCTGAAGTGGGTGTACGTTTGGTCTCGTTTGCAGTGCATTGGATTAAAGCAGAAATACACGAATTTGTATTGAAAAACTGGCGTATCGTAAAAGTTGCTACCACTAAAGCACAACGTAAATTATTTTTTAATCTACGTAAGAATAAAAAGCGCTTGGGTTGGTTTAGTAACGCTGAAGTAAATACTGTTGCCGAAACTTTGGGTGTTAGTACCAAAGATGTTTTGGAAATGGAAAATCGCATGAGCAGCCACGACCAAGCCTTTGAGCTTTCTTCTGATGATGATGATAATGCCAGTGCTGGTAGTTTTTCACCAGCGCAGTATTTAGAAGATAAACAATCAGATTTAGCGATTGAAGTAGAAAATGCTAACTGGAAAAATCATGCTAATAACCGTTTATCTACGGCATTGGTTGCGCTAGATGATCGCAGCCAAGATATTATTAAAACGCGTTGGTTGAGTGAAGATAAATCAACGTTGCAAGAGTTAGCCAATAAATACCAAATTTCGGCTGAACGTGTTCGACAATTAGAAAAAAATGCGTTGAACAAGCTGAAGAATACTATGGTGTTATAACGCTAATTTAATACCGTATTTTAAAACCGACTTTAGTCGGTTTTTTTGTGCCTGTGATTTTTCAGGGGTTTAGTTCAACCTATGCTAAAAACTTAAAAAAGTAAGATAACCTTAACTGGTTATCTTACTTTCTCTTAGAAAAACACCAAGCCAATTAATCATGGGAATTGTCATAGAGAAGACCATGCATTGTATGTAAATACGAAATCGCGCGGATATAGAAGCTTTCAAAAAATCTAAAAGCCACTTTCTCTTATTAAAACGGAGACAAATTTAAGGAAAAACATTTTGGCAATACTTCTTCTTACACCACTTACAACAAGCGTGCCTTTTGTTCTGATTTTAAAAACTCTATTGCTGTTCAATACAGCCGCATTAATTTGATAATAAGCCTCTTCACTATACATTCGTTTATTAAAATCATTTCTTGTTGCTATATCTCCGCCATATTCAGAGCTTAACTCAGGATATCTTAAATAAGGCGTTGATATTTCAGAAATAGAGTTAATATCAACATCGATAGTATCAACCTCACCAAGATTTGATATAAAATAAGAAGCTGAGTTAATATCTATATCTCGAATTCTTCCTTCAGGGCAAAAAGCTCTTATTTTAAGATCGTTGGGATCGTATATTGATAATATAGGCTCTTTAGGATTAACCCATTGGTTTACACCATAAATATCATTGAAGTATATATATCCGTCAAAAGGAGCAACTAAAGTTAGCTTTGCATTAACGCTAATAAACCCTTCTAATTCTTTCTTTTTACGTATAAAATTCTCTTCAAGTAAGAATATTTTTGCAAGTATTTCTTTTGAACCCGCCTGTTTTTTTAGTTCCAATCTAATCGTCTCAATCTCTTGTTTACATTTTTCAATAGAGAGAGATAAGTTGGGTGACTCTAATAAAAGTAACACATCACCTTTATTAACACGGTCGCCACTTTTAAAATTAATGAATACTATTTGTGACTCTTTACTCGCATAGATATCCGTATAATTTGCAACTTGCAATATAGCCGGCAAATTTATTTTAGTATTCCAAGGGACAAAGAAAATAAAACTCATCATTAAAAGAACGGCTATAGATATTTTATTATTTTTATTAAGAGTAACTTTCTCTTTTTTATTCCACCAGATTTTCAACTCCTTATATATCGGCAATAATATAAACCAAATAATTTCAACTAAAAAGAGGATGATCCCCAAGACTTTAAATGCAAAATAATAAACTAAAACAGCAATACCAAGAAATAGAAAGAATCTATATATCGCCGTTAATATCGCATAAATTATAAAAAAATTTCTTTTCTTTCTGCTTAAATATTCAGGCGCTTCTTCTCGTAGCCCCAGAACGAGGCCTCTTATGTACCATTTAGCCATTGCAAAAGATCGTGGTTGCAGGTTTTCACTTGCACTCCAATCCGATAAAGCGTAATAGCCATCAAATCTCATAAATGGACTGATATTTAAAAGTATCGACGTTATCCAACTTGTCGTTGCAATCATAAAAAGTATACTATTTATGATGCCATCAGGCGTAAACGACCACAGAAAAGTTGCAATCATTGCTAAATACAATTCAACTTTTACACCAGCAAGAACAATCATAAGACGTTTATGTTTTGACTTCAGTTTCCAAGAGTCGGTCGTGTCAGTATATAAAACAGGAAATAACACCAAAAATGCCACTCCCATAGAGGGAACTTTACATCCATACTTTTTGGCTGTAAATGCGTGCCCTAACTCATGGAGACTCTTAATAAATAAGAGAGAAATAAAGTAAAAAAACAAACCCTCTTTAGAAAAAAAATGTTGGAATGTAGAGGTATAGGCATCCCAATTCCTCAATACCAAAATAATGCCTACAAAACCCAAACAAAGAACAATATTTCGCCACAAATTACTATAAAAGAAATGCACAAAGCGTAATTTATCACTTAGCCATTTATCGGGTTTGAAAATGGGGATTCTGATAAAAAGATAGTTATGTATCAACCACTTGAAAATATTTTTTTTAGCCGCATCCGAAGTATTGACTAATCTTAAAACACCCTCATGATTGTCAGTAACCGTTAAACCGCTTACTACTATAAAGTGAATAAAAACATCTAAACTCGCTTGATCAAATTCGTAACCCTCTTTTTGCAGATCTGCCAGAAATTCACTTCCCGTTTTGTTTTCATTCCATTTAGAAATAAGTTCAAAGGTATCTAGGGCAATGGTGAAGTATTTATTTTGTATTGGATCAAACAGAAGCCATCTTTTCGACCCATCTTCTCCCGCCGAGGTTTTGAGTATTTTTAAATCTTGTCTTAACTTGGGAAGTTTTTTCTCACTTTCTTGGTCCATCACCAACCAATCCACTGTCTTATTGACGTAATAGGTTTCTTAAACAAATAAAAGAACAACGTCACTTTCTCTGAGTATATTTTTGCAGTTCCCCGTAAACCTATTTTAGGAATATAGCCATTTTCATCAATTTTATCAAAATCAGCGATAATTTTATAAGACAAAACTGTTTGAGGCGTTAATTCAGGTTCATAATATATTTGAGATATTTTACCGCCCCAAGTATTTAATGGGTCATTATCAAAGAAAATTTTCACCAATGCACCCTCATTTAAAAAGATGGCATCACTTACTGGCAACATTATTTTAAGCTGTATGCTTTTTGGATCCGCTATCAGCAGAATTCTTTCCCCAACAACAACTGATTTACCAACCCACTCATTTGGATCATTGATAATGACCGTACCCGACTTTTCTGCATAGATATTAGTTTTTTCAAACTCATACTTTGCAAACTCCATCTCAGCTTCTTTTAACCGTACCTCTGATTCAATAGCGGAAATTTGGCTTTTTTTACTGTAATCGACAAAGCTATTTTGCTTTGTCGTATGAAGTTGAGCCTTTGCAACTTCTAAAGTTCTTTGTGCAATAATATAGTTATGGTTAAACTCGGTATCCTCAAGTTTAACAATCAAAGCACCTTTTTTGACCACTTGGTCAGGAAATACGTTGATTTTATCTATAGCACCATTTAATGGTGAGGTTATAACAAGAGGATTCTTAGCCTTAACTTCCAAAGGCGCTAAGACTGTTAAGCTGATCGGGAAAAACATTAACAACAGTATTAATGCTAATACGATTTTTACATACTTACTGTTAAAAGATCTGTTTTTTAGCCATATGTTAAAACTAGATTTATGTAATGAATATAAAAAATAACTATATGAAGAAGCAAGATGTTTTAAAAGTGACTTTTCATTATCACTCCATAAACTGTTTTTAAACAGCATCAGATAAAACTCAACTTCTATCTCTTTTTTTGTTGTTAAAGGGATCCATAATATATTCGATGGGCTAAAATCTTTAAGCTCAGTTTGCTGTGGGAGTGTTAAATCGCTTTGTATATTAACTACATGTAAGGATGATGAATTGTCCAAATTAAGCAAGGGATTTGCTACATCCTCAGCCCACTGGGTAAAGGGAGATGTCATTTCTACGACAGAAATATCAGAAATAGCTTGTACTCTCAGCTTCGCACTTATATCTGGTGATATAAGAACAGCTTGATCATAAGAGATCAGATCTCTTGTCTCATTTACTATTATGTAACCTAATTCTTTTGCACTATCACAATTGCGACAATTCTCTTCAAGCTGCAATAACTGAGCAATATTTTTCAAACTTTAAAATTTCCTTTGTAGTTAGCAATAAAAAATCGTCGAGCCTATTACCCAGATGAAATTCAGCTGAATAATAGGCTCGATTTTATACATTCACTTATCTTTTATGTAACCTACACTACAAAGAGTTTAGATAACTCATTACCATAGTTATTTATATTGTCACTTTGCATCACTAATTGATCATTCAAAGGGATATACACTACTTCAGCGGTAGGCGTAACAGCATTTTTTATCTCACTGATATTTAGTTTGACTTTTAAAATACGAGTCTCGTTTGTCGATTCATTGTAGGCGATTATCTCAAACTCAATATTTCCCTCTTCATCCAGCATTTCTTCAGAAATAACACCACTAATTTGGCCCGTTAGACGATTTATATTTAACCCTGATGGTAACCCTTTACCATCATTATAACTTCCTGAATAAACCTCTTGATCTGATCGGTAATCATCTCTAATGTCAATGGTAATTGTATCTGACATGAAACTAATGCTTTTAAGTTTAAAATCTATACTCTCAACCGTATCATCAAAACTCACTTGACCATTTGCGTCTACAGTCACTGTTATATCAACACTTCTTACTAAGCCTTCCGCTCCAGATTCTTTTACATCCTGACCGAGGTCTATGCTGGATGATACATCCTCTAAGGAACCCACTTTTGGCGTCGATACACTATCAATATTGTCGAGTAAGTTACTTACTGTAGAATTCTCAGAAGTATCCTGAATTAAATTCTTTCCTGATGAGCCACTTGCTATTTCAACTGACTGTTCTACAACTTCTGACGTTTCTGCAACTACAACCTCGACTGTTGGCGTAACAACTTCTGCCGGAGCAAGAATTTCTAACTCAAATGTTTTTGTTGTTACCTCTTCTCCATCATCCGCGCTGATGACTATGGCAAAGCTACCAATATCATTTAAGCTACCTGAAATAACACCCGTACCTTGATCATATGTTAAGCCCTTTGGTAACCCAGAAATGGTGAAAGTTATCTCATCAGTTAAATCAATATCACTAAACTGTGTTGATATATCCATAGTGAAGCCAGTACCAAATGATTGCTCCAGTGCATCAATATTTTCCGTTGAAGCGATTGTTTTATCATTGCTACCTGTTAGCGTAATAACAACATCTTGAGTCGTTGTTGCGCCTTCATCATCCGTTACTGTAAGCGTAAATATCACGGTGACTACCTCTCCCTCAGCTAAGAAGTCTAACTTAGCCTCTGTGATGGTATAATCCCAGGTAACTTCACCATCATTGCTATTGGTTTCTGTGTTGTTAATAGTAAATCCAGCTTCTATATCAGCACGCTGTGTTTCACTTAATGTTAACGCTGTCGTACCATCTTGATTCAACGCGGTAACTGTCGCTGTCGCTTCTGTTGCAACTGGGCTATCGGTTAAATCGACATCGGTAAAGGTGACTGAGCCACTGTCTGTTAGCGTAGTTCCCTCTAAAATGTTTCCAGCAACTTCGACTATCTGGATCGTTGGCGTGTCGTTGGTACCTATAATCGTAATCGTTACATCTTGAGTATCTGTTACACCTTCATCATCTGTGACAGTGATTGTAAATACTGCGGTTACTATTTCACCTTCACCTAAGAAATCTAACTTACCTTCTGTGATTGTATAATCCCAGGTAACCTCACCATCATTGGTATTGGTTGACGTGTTATTAATGGTAAATGCAGCTTCTATATCAGCACGCTGTGTCGCTGTTAATGCTAATGCTGTTGTACCCCCTTGATTTAATGCGGTAACTGTTGCTGTCGCTTCTGTAGCAACCGGGTTATCGGTTAAATCGACATCGGTAAAGGTGACTGAGCCGCTGTCTGTTAGCGTAGTTCCCTCTAGAATGTCTCCAGCAACATCGACTATCTGAATCACTGGTGCATCATTAGTACCTGTGATGGTGATTGTTACTGTTTGAGTAGCAGATGCTTCTGTTAATACGACACCACTATCATCTGTCGCTGTCACTGTATAACTAAATGTTAATGTTTCCCCCTCTGCTAAGAAGTTCAGATCATCCGCGGTGGTATAGGTCCAAGCGCTATTAACTGTATTAGTGGTATCATCAATGGCGAGCGCACCCGTATCATCAAATACAAAGCCATTTATTAATGATTGAACCTGAGTGGTATTTAATTGCTCAGTGGTAATACTTCCACCACTCCATGCCATATCACCGTTATATATTTCAGATAATGTGACGGTATCGGTATCGTCAAGGTCTGAGAGTTGAATTGAACCTGTTGCACTTGTCTCATTTGATCCAACAGAGGTGCCATTTTTCTCTGTAAATGCGCCCGTGGTTGTGATCGACTCTATTATCGGTTGATCATTTGTACCTGTAATGGTGACAGTGACCGTTTTAGTAGCAGATGCAGCGTTTAATGCGACGCCACTATCGTCTGTCGCTGTCACTGTATAACTAAATGTTAATGTCTCACCATTTGCGAGGAAGTTTAAATTATCCGCTGTGGTATAGGTCCAAGAGCTGTTTACTGTATTAGTAGTATCATCAATGGCAAGTGCACCCGTATTATCAAAAACAAACCCATCGATTAATGATTGAATCTGAGTTGGGCTTAATTGATTAGCTGTAATAGTTCCATCACTCCAGGCCATATCATTATTAAACACTTCAGATAATGTTACTGTATCTGTATCATCTAAATCTGAAAGTGTCATTGTTCCTATTGCACTTACCTCTGTTGTTCCTGATTCAGTTCCATCAAGCTCTGTTAATGCTCCCGTTGCTGTAATAGAATCTATTACTGGTTGATCGTTTATACTTCCAATTGTAATAGTCACATCTTGGCTAGCAGTTGCACCCGCATCATCTGTTACTGTGATTGTGAATATTGCCGTGACTACTTCCGCATTAGCTAAGAAGTCTAACTTTTCATCATCAATTGTATAATCCCAAGTAACTTCACCATTATTTGTGTTTGTACCTGTGTTAACAATGCTAAACGCTGCTTCTATATCTACCGTTTGAGCAGCGGTTAATACCAGTGCTGTTATGCCATCTTCTGCTACTGCTGTTACAGATTTTGTAACTTCTGTTGCTGTTGGTCTATCAGCTAAATCTACATCGGTAAAGGTGATTGAACCAGTATCACTTAATGAACCACCTTCAGCTAAAGTTGTTGATACATCTACGATTTGAATATTTGGTGTATCGTTACTTCCATTGATAATAAATTTTATCTCTTTTGTAACCTCATCAGAAGCTGCAAGAGAAACTGCTTTTATTGAAATAATTTCTTCCACTGAATCAGTTGGTCTTAAAGATTGTACTTTAGATACATCATTAGAAATTGTATATGTCATTACACCTGTTGATACATCAAAGAGAATACTTCCATAATCAGTGGACTTGGTATATTTTTGGATATCACTTTCTTGGACCCAAGTGCTATCTAAGTCAAAAGTCACTTCATTATCAACATCTATTGCTGTAAAAGTAATACTTGCCTTATTGGTACCCGCCTCTGCATTATTTATTCCACCCGCTTCAACTAAGTCTGAAGACTCCGTATCTGTTGTTAGAATTAATTTATCATCAGACCCATTAATAGTTATATTTAAAACGGCGATATCATTTCTATTGGTTGAATCTGTAATTGTATAATTGAATGACTCTGTTAATGTATTTCCTACATTCAATCCTTCTATATAAACATTTGTTTCATTAAGTGTATAAGAATATGCACCGGTTTGGTCGCTAATTGTTAAGGTGCCATAACTGCCATCTATGCTATAAATAGTATCTGCACTGATAACGACACCACTTCCAGCCCCTTCAATGCTCCCAACTCTGACTTCTACTAACGTTTGTGTATCAATAGGGTTTTGGTCGGTATCATTGGCAAATAAATTTCCACTTATTATTTGATCCCCAAGTGTTGTATTATTCAAGCCACCACTTTCTGTAATATTATTGGCATCATTAATCGCTACTGGGGCAACAGCGCCTAATTGAATAGGTGCAGCACTTATTGCTTCCGGTGTGTTTGCAGTACCTTGATTGTCGGTATAAGACACGACAACTCGAATATATTTATTACCATCATCATTTGTTAATGTGTAAGAACTTCCTGTTGCACCAGTAATTATAGTCCCTGGTCCAGTATTATTATTTGAGCGATACCACGCATACATTGGTTCAACCCCAACTAAACCATCACTATCAGTTATGGTTGCATTTATCACATCTCCTGATGCTAGAGTTCCTGACAAGTTTACTGCACCTGTATCATCTACATTTAATATAGATAATGCAGTTGACTCTTGAACCTCAGCAACATCGCCACCATCGGTATAAAATACTTTTGCTCTTACTTGTTTACTTGCTTCATTATTTGTTAATGTATAATTGATATTTGTTGCATTGCTAATATCTGTCCAAGTAGCTCCACTATCACTGCTTACTTGCCATTGATAAGTAGTATTAGCAATTGAACCATCTCCATCAGGATCTGTGATAGACAATACAGTTAACGTTTGCCCTTCTGTTGGCGTTCCAGCAACTGTTACAACACCTGGATTGTTTGCGGTATAAGCACCAACCGTAGTAGTCGCAGCAGGATCTTGTAAATCTAATTTAAATGTCGTTTCATTAGTCGCACCACCTGAATCTGTCGCAATTAATTTAATATCTAAATAGGATACATTTCCTATCGGTGTGCCAGAAATTGTTGTACCTGTTACGCTAAGCCAAGCAGGTGCATCACCCCAAGTTGAGCCATCCCAAACTTTTGCACTATATGTTAACGTTGCAAGATCAGGCGTTCCATCTGAACCACCATCTGGGTCTATAAACAGTTCTCCAAAGTTATAACTGAAATCATTGCCTTCTGTTATTAATTGATCTGCGGCTACTGTTGTACCATTTATAGCAGGTGCATCATTTGGTGTGGCAATCGTTAAAGTGAAACTATTGGTGCCGCTTGAACTTTGGCCACTTTCAGTTGCTGTGATTATTATTGCATAAGTAACGGCAGCATCATGAGGTGGATTTCCTGAAAGTACTCCCGTAGTGGCATCTAACGTTAACCAAGAGGGTAAAGCACTCGCATCTGCTGTTGCTGTATAAGCGACAGTTTCAGCTACATCATCAAATATAAAAGCGTCTGATGGTATTTTAAATATATGGTTTCCTGAACCAGTCCATGTTTGATCCGCTATTGTTGTATCAGCTGAGATTGTATTCGGTGTTCCATCATCTACGTAAATAGCAAATTGTGTCGTGGTTGATTTATCGACGTCTACTCCAACAGATCCATCAGTCCCTAAATCTGTTGCCGTAATATCTATAATATATTTTCCGGCAATTAATAAAGAGCCATCACTTGAGAATTCTCTAGTCAATGGGTCAAAACTCATGCCCGCTGGCAGTCCAGTTGCTGAATAGATTAATGCCGTACTATTATCATGATCATCTGAAAAAGTATCTTGGGGGATAGTATAAAATGTTGCGGCTGTACCTGCTGTTGCTAAATCAATAACCACTCTATCTATTGGATTAACGACAACTGGCGCATTATTTTCCACATCAGTAAAAGTTACTTGAAAAGTATCAGATATACTTGCCGATGCTGGATCTGTTGCTGTTACTTTGAAATAGAAATCACCATTTACTATAAAATCTCCATCACCGATAAACTTTCTTGATGCCTCATCAAAAGTTACACCCGATGGTAAAGAACCATCTCCTACTTGTGTACCAGCGTTATCCACTTGCTCAACAGTATAAGCTAAGCCATCTCCTTCTCTATCTAAAAAAGTATTGGCAGGAATTTGATAAATACAATTACCATTTCCACTAAATGTTTGATCACTTATCACTTGGCTTACTTCTGGTAAATCATTTGTTCCAACAAGCGTAATATCTAAAGATTGATTTGCTTGTGCACCAGATGAATCTATTATTTTAAACATAAACGTATCGGTGGCAGTATCTCCATCAGCGAGTGCATTTAATGCCACTTGCTTATTTGGTAAATATGTCCAATTCTTTGTACTTGTATCTAAAGTTAATACACCATATTTACCTTGTAACGTGTAAGTACTACCAGATAGTGTTCCACCTTGGATTGCATAAGTTAATGCTGTACTAGCGCCATCGTCTTCAACATCTGTTCCCGTTAACGTTCCGGTTAATGTTAATGCTCCTGAAGTTAATAGTGAAACATCACTCGGTACATCATCTGCTGATGTTTCAGTAATGGTGGCTACCCCTTGAGCACTAGTAATCACTGGTATGTCATTAACTGAAACGACTACAACTGATAAAGTCGCTGTATTTGTTGAAGCTAGTATTCCACCTGTGCCAAAACCTTGATCTCTTACTTTTACCTCTATTACTCCAGGTGTTCCAAAATAGTTCGCTACCGGATTAAACCTTATTTTATCAGTATCGTTTAAGTTTGCTCCAACAATTACAGTAGCCCAACTGATTCCATTATCAGGTGAATACTCATAAACGCCCTCTGTAGCAGGGTCTGCATCTATCGTTACCACTTTCACTGAACCTAAACTATCGGGATTATCTACATCATTAAAAACTGGATCAAATAAAGCATCAATGCTAGTGCCTTTATTATTTATACTCGTTACGTCTTCTTGTATTGTTTGAAGTTTTAGCTCTGCTGAGTTTGATACCGTTGGGGTATCGTTTACAGATGAAACGTTAAAAGTAACCTCTTGTGATGCTGATAATCCATAAGAATCAGAAGCAGTGAAAGTTACATGATCTACTCCATACCAATTAGAAGTCTTTGCGGTAATTGTAGCAATTCCATTATTATCTATACTAATAACAGTATTATCGCCTCCGCTATAATTATAATTTAGATCTGCTGAATTTGTTTCCGAATCTGAAAAGTGATTTTTTAAATCAATTGTATATGAAGAAAAATCTTCTTGTAAATTCTGAGTAGGAATAGCACTCGCTGTAGGTGCTGTATTTGAATCTGCTGTAGCTATTTGTGCTTCAGCTTGAGAAATAGTATTTGCAAAAACATATAAAAAATTGAATGAACTACTACTTCCTGCTGCTAAACTTCCAATATTAAAACCTAAGTCAATAGTTTTATCCCCATTGCCTACATTGCCACCAGCAAGTGCAACATCAGGATCTTTTGTCCACCCACTAATCGAAGTATTATGGGTTACAGAACTTGAACTATATAAACCAATAACTCTTCCACTTACAGGGCCTTCTGAAAGTACAAAATCATTCGCACTATATACTCCTGTTCCTCTTGTGTTATTTGTACTTGAGGTAGAACCAGCTAAACCATTTGAATCAACATCAGGATCCGTACTCCTTAAATATTTAACATCAGCAACTGTTGAAGCAGAAATATTTTTGATTGTAACATTAATAGTTAAAACTTTTGCTCCTTCAGGAAGAGAATATATTTGGGTTATTTCCAACTTTCCATCTGCTGTTGTGGATACTGCTACTACTTGACTTGACGAACCGCTTATTGTTGTCTCCATTGAAGGACGTGTATAATTTGAATTATTATTAGTTTCTAAAATACCTGCATGCTTAACTGAAAAAAGTTCTTGGGGTGCACCGGGAGTTAAGTAATCAGCTGAATCTAAAAAATCGTCACCTCCACCATCTGCATCGTACTGGATTCCTGGTTTTCCAGTTCCTCCAATACCTAATGTTCCATCTTGACTAATTGCTGTTTTTACAAATCCATTATTCATAATAATAGAAGAAGCTAATTTTCCCTCATAACTATCAATAACTATCCCTTTTGTCTCAATTATTCCAGTTTTAACTTCTAAATCCCAATCACCACCAAGAGCAGCTGCCCCCGTGATATCTTCAGAAGCAGCAACATCCGCTTGTGTGCTAGCGGCTATTTTATTTATAAATTCTTGCCCTCGTCCATCACTTGCTACATTACATCCATAAAGAAGTATATCTCCACTTTCACTTAGTGAGTTTGAAATACTTTCAAGTGCAGCTGATGAGTTGTCAATATTCTGTACATTTAATAGTGAACTACCAAGCGATATCTCGCCAACACTACCATGAGAGATAATATGAATCGCGTCGATTTCATCTTTCCCCTCAAGAATAGCAGCAATCTGTTCTAGTCCACCAGTCTCTGAATCTATAATAAAGACCTCAACATCCGCCCCTAAGCCATCGACAATCGTTTCATAATTTTCCACACTACTATCAACAAATACCACTTCATATCTATCTCGAGATAAAGGTTCAACCGCCGCTGGTGTAGTGTTTTTATCTAGTAATGAACTTTCAAAAGCACTGTTATCTAGTGCGTCTACCGCTGTTGCGACAGCCGCCCCATCAAATAATATTCTAGGCTCTAACGCGCTTATTAATGGTTTGATTTTACGTGATTTTTTATTTGAAATATTCATTACTAAATCCTTTTTCTAATTTGTAGAATTAAACGTTGCTGTACCACTCATACCCGCAATTATTTTGCCATAAGGTTTGAGTAGTTTTGCTCTTATTAATACGGTTTGACTGGTAGGGTCAACGACAGCACCGATCTCTTTAACGGTAGCTTTTAACTCTGTTTGAGTTTCATCAACACTTAAGATGAGCTTATCACCTTTTTTCAGCCAACTTAGCCAGGTGGCATGAACAACCACTCTTGCTTCTAAGTTACCTGTTCCAACTATTTCCAGAATTTCTTGCTGTGCTTTTATGCTTTGAAACAGATTTACCTTTCTTTCAACAACTCTGCCGTTAAATGGCGCATAAATTTTGCATCGCTTTACATTGACAGAGACAATATCTAGCTCTGCACCTTGTTTTCTATATTCCTCTTGAGAGATTAACACCTCAAAAGTCCCTATAGAGTTCAATTTATCGAGCTGTTCATTTTTTTGCATCTGATACAGGGCTATCTTTTTTTGAATCTCAATTTTTCTCTTTTGAGCTTCATATATTGCACAATCTATTTTCGCTAAAAGAGCCCCTTTTTTGAAATACTCCCCTTCTCCCGTGGGAAGATAAACAACATTACCAGAAATTTCTGCCGATAATATCGTTCTGTCTATAGAGCTAACAACCGCTCTCGCGGTCAGCTCTGCCTTTGCCGGCAGCAAAAAAAACAGACTTAATAAAACAACCGATTTCCTCGTATTCATCGGTTATATGTGATCCTGTTCTGCTCGATTAACCACGAATTGTTTTTGATTATTTCTGCCATTTTTTCGTTAAAGCTTACTGATAACTCAAATAATGTATCACCTTGTTGTACAATATATTCCTTACCCGTTATATTCAGAATCTCTCCCACTTTGATTAAAATGTAAGCATAATTTAAATCTTTGGTATTGATATCATCTAATATAGCTAAAGCAGTCAGTGGCTCAGCAAGCTCTTCATGAGGTAATAGTTCAGCATTTGTTTCTTGGCTTTGCTGCTGCTCTTGCACTGTTGTTTCATCTACAACGGTCTCTTCTCTAATAGGCTCCGCGAGAAACGTCTCATTTTTTTGCTCTGAGATATTATCTTTTGGGTACTCTACATCTGAGTCTTTATTTATACCCATCGATGCATAGATTCTTCCGTAACTGTTTTGCATATTTGCATAGGCTGCAGAGTGCCTTAGCGTAGCAAGTAGATAGCTTAGTTTCTCTTTTATAATAAGAAGATCACTATTCATATCAAGTTCATTGGCATTCATAGCCTGCTCATAGATTCCTTGTGAAATATTTAAGTAATCTTTAGAGAGTTTGTACTCACCAACGGCTTGTTGATATCTAACAGTAGAAAGATGTACCTGAGTTATAACCGCCAATGCAATTGCTAGTTTTCGCTCTTTGGCTAAAATAATTTTTGCATCTGCAGCGTCACTTAGAGGGCTATATTTAAAGACATTAAAAAGGTTCCATGTAACATTTGCACCTAAACTATACCAATCATTGTTTAGTAAATAGTCGCTGTCATTTGAGTTATATCCTGCATTAAGACTCAAACCTGGAAGCATGCTTAACATGACCACCGATAATTCTTCTTGACTGATACGCTCTTTATAACGCCCCTCTAAAATTTCAGGTCTATTTTCTAGTGCTATTTTTTCCATTGTAGAGATGTTAAACGGAACAGTTAGTAGTTCATAGCTGCTCTGTACTTTATCTGCGAGTTCAAACGCCGTGCCTGGCTTAAGCCCCATAAGCTCTGCAAGCTCTAGTTTAGAAAAAATAAGTGTTTTTTCTAAACTAGCTAAATCTCTTAGTACGTCTAACAATTCTCTTTGGTAGGTAAGTGCATGTATAGGTGATTTTAATCTTAGGCTTTTTACCTTATCAGAATCTTGCAGTGCGATTCTAACCTCTTTCATAAGAGGGTGAATTCTTTTTAACAACTCCTCAGCAGTAACCGCTTGATAATAAGCTCTTCTAATCTCTTGAGTGATATTAAAAAGAACTTTTCGTTCACCTTCTTTTGATATGAGGAATCTATCAGACTGCTGTTTAGCTTTTACATAAGACAAACCGAAATCTAAAACATTCCAACTAAAAGTTATATCTGCTGTAGCTTGTTTTTTTGCTTGACTAACGGAGTAAGTTGGATTGCCGGATAATATAGCCGGTTTTCCATCTTCAAAGACTGTACTTGCAGATGCCGCATAGTTATTTCTTGTAGCATAACCAGCATTTGCTGCTAGGGTTGGCAACATATCGAACTTCATTAAATCAAATTGTTTTTCAGCAAGTGCCGACTCCATCATTCTGACTCGCTTTTGACGATTATACTTTACGCCACGATGAATCGCTTCATCCAAAGATATTTCTTTGGTGATTTCTTCCGTTCTATCTAAAGCGACCAACTCCTGCTTCGAAGCATCTTTAATTTCATTTTTTTCCCACGGCTTTGGCGCAATAGAACAACCAGAGACAATAAAAATGGTAAGTAATGGGATCGGAATACTTTTCCAACGATTAAATTTAAAACTCATAGCAAATCCTTTTTATTTACTAAAAACAACGGATGAAAATACATTTCATTACAACTTAAAGCCATAACAATGAAAAACGCTATAAATATAATGCATTTATTTTGCTATTACTATAATTTATATGGAAAAAATATTAATAACTTAACATAACAATATCTTGATTTAAAACAATAAAACGCTAGATAAGCGTATGGAAAATAATCAAGTACAGAGCTATCAAATAGACAACAGCGATCACAGGAAAAAGGCATGTTTATATTAGCCCCCAATGACTTGAGTGACAGGTTAACGATGGAAAAATGCTTGGTCTTTACAAGTCACAGCAAAGCGTAGAAAAAGGTTTATATTTTTAAAAATCCCATATTTTTTAACCTCATCGCTTTATCTCAAAAAACCAGAAAGAATTGAAGCACTGCTGATGGTTATGACATGCTGCTTAATGGTTTACGCGGCATTAGTGCATAAAATAAGAAGGGATTAAAGGCTCTGTTTGTTAGTTTTTTGTAAATAAAAACGCCCTATCACTTTACAGTAATCGGGCGTTTTTATTTATACACTAAACCTTTATTTATACCTTAATTAAAGATATTAATTAGTTTTTCTTACTAGTCGCTTGAATAACACGTAATTGTGCTTCTGCACGAGCTAATTCTGCAGAAACAGCAGTATAGTCAACATCAACACCATTGGCGTTCATATTTTCTTCTGCACGTTTTTTCGCATCAAG
>SPKZ01001668.1_pt1 | contig 79275 bp, 71 predicted proteins | sample 2456571 | NCBI WGS metagenome assembly SPKZ01 (sample SAMN11192286, study PRJNA482655) | marine metagenome | biome: ENVO:00000447; feature: ENVO:00000244|ENVO:00000211|ENVO:00000569|ENVO:00002023; material: ENVO:00002151; isolation source: ocean water from marine abyssalpelagic zone ...
AAAATAATCATCATTTTGCGTTAATGGCAGTTAAAGCAGCCTTAAATGCAAAGCCTCGCGCTAACGTGATAATTTGTATGAGTGATTTGATTGCCTTAATCGCTTTACAAGAAATTAATGCTATGGGAATTTCAGTGCCGCAAGACATAAGAGTAGTTGGTTTCGATGGCATCGATGAAGCATTACGCTCTACGCCAACGTTAACAACAATACACCAAAATAGCGAAGAAAAAGGCATCAAGGCAGCAGAGCTTTTTATTAACAAAGCCACCCATACCGAAAAAATTCCCTATCATGTCGTATATGGTAAAAGTTGTTAACTAGTATTTTTTGTATTAAATAAGTAAGGATTTGTTCATTTGCTAGGGAAAATTGATGAACAGCATGAGCAAGAGAATATACTTCATTTTATGAACTTATGAATTATTTAAATAATTTGAATAGTTAATTAATCTGATTGGTATTAGAGTACGTTAATGAGTATCAATCTAGGAGGAAAGGCACAAAAAATTATTTCTTGTACCTTTATTTAATCGCCGTTGATGTTAATGGCCTGTTTAATATAACGTTAGTTATTTCGACAATAAAGTATTTAGATCGGTTACCGTACTTTGACCTTGGTTAATGATATTTATTAACGCTTTATTTACAATCAAATTTACCGTTAGTTTTGCTGAACAGTCTTTAGCACTCCAAAGCATATTGAGTTCATTTTGCTCAAATGACAGGGTAAATTCACCATTAAAGGCTTCACTACTATTACGTATGCCAATAAGTTTAGTCAACGCTTTGGTGATCGGCTTTTGTAACGCATCATTGATACTTGCTTTATCTAGATAAGGGCGATTAATATCTCTACCTACCTGCGTATTGGCAAGTAAATCCATATCATTGGTTGCTGCTAATAAACCTGCATAGTAAACTTGCGGTGTACCCGGAGCAAAAAATTGTAGCGCGCGCGCCACTAAGTAATCAAAATCATTTTTTCCAAGGGCATCATAGTATGTACAGTTAACTTGGTACAGATCGACATTACTTGCTGCGGCGCCAGTAGCCAGTTTACTTTCACCTTCACTTTTAAGGTGGATTTCGTCAACTAAAGCATCAATTTCTTCATTAGTTAACAACCCAGCTTTACCTTCCATTGGACCGACATCAATAATACCAATACCGTCATGAGTATCTAATACGGTAATACAGTTTCTCGGTGAAATTTTTAACCAATTGGCTAACGCACTAAAGTCTTTATTAAATAAGCTGTGTAAAATTAATGGTGGTAAGGCGAAGTCATAAACTTTGCCAACACGCTTAGCTATTTCAATTTGGGTTTGATAGTAAGAGTGAATTTCCACTAAAGTTTCAATGCCAAGCTTATTCGCTTTTAGGGTAAGATCTTTAATAAACTCAAAGGTATCATCAAGCATAAAACAACTGGTACCCGCTTTCTTAAGCGCATATCCGGCAGCATCTAAACGGATTATTTTTACATTGCTTTGAGAAAATTCAGCCAAAATACGGTCTAAATAATCTTGCCCACCCGCTGAGGTCACGTCAATATCAATCTGAGTATCGGTAAAAGTCGTCCAAAAGTCAGCTGATTCGCCATTAGGCAAAGCAAATTTAGTAAAACAACTACCCGGTCTTGGACGATAAATTTTTTCTTGATCTTCTTTACTTAGTCCTTCAGGGAAAACACTCTCTTTAGTTAAGAATAAATCCCAATAGGCAGAATCTTTACCTTTACTTAGTACGTCTTGAAATTCAGCTGATTGTGCTGACATATGATTAACAATAAGATCAGCCATAAGATCATAATTTTCCCCTAATGTTTTCACATCTTGCCAAGAGCCTAAACGGCTATCTACTTGGGTATGGTCAATGGGGTCAAAACCCGCATCACTACCATCAATAGGATAATAAAACGGCAACAAATGTATTCCTGAGAATAAACCTGCTAACTGTTCGTTAAGGATATTGTTAAGTTCATTGATGTTTGAACCTGTTAGCCTATCTACATAGGTAATCAACTGGACATTGTTTTTCATAAAGTAGCCATTATTTTTAGAGTTGCATCTTAATCGATTAAGATATATATTCAACTAGTCGGCAATAATTTTCAAGAACAATTTTATTTTTTATCAATTGTTGAAATATTTGTAGATGTTATAAAATTAAAAAGTAAATCAATTTATACCTTTATAAGTTGATTATACAAAAGTGATGAAGAGAGATAATTATGCAACAAGCTAGTAATATAAAAATAGACGTATCCTCAGTAGAACAAGCATCAATATTACGAATTAAATTATTAACTTATATGATGTTTTTTGTTTTTGCCATGACATCTGATGCCGTTGGCGTTATTATTCCAGAGTTAATTAGTACCTATAATTTAAGTTTGACACAAGCAAGTGCCTTTCATTATGTTCCGATGATTTTTATTGCCTTTAGCGGTTTATTCTTAGGTTATCTCGCCGATAAATGGGGCAGAAAAGCCACCATAATAACCGGCCTTTTAATTTTTTCTATTGCCTGTTTTCTCTTTTCTATCGGTAATTCATTCTTCTACTTTCTCTCCTTATTGGCACTGATTGGTATCGCTGTAGGTTTATTCAAAACAGGCGCTTTAGCGCTCATTGGTGATATCTCAACATCAAATAAAGAGCACACTTCAACCATGAATACCGTTGAGGGCTTCTTTGGTATCGGCGCAATGGTCGGCCCTGCTATTGTTAGTTATTTATTAATATCAGGGGTTTCTTGGAAATACTTATATATTTGTGCCGGCTTATTGTGTGTTTTACTCTGCTTAACAGCCATGAAAACAAACTATCCAAAAACTAAAAAAAGTGCTGATGAAAAAATCAACTTAAAGAGCTCTCTTAAAATAATGAAAGACCCTTTTGCTATTGGTTTTTCATTGGCAATAGCTTTGTATGTTGCTACTGAAGTTGCCATATATGTTTGGATGCCAACATTATTAGCGGAATATAGCGGTTCACTGGTATGGCTAGCGACCTATGCACTGACCATTTTTTTCGCTTTACGAGCTGGTGGTAGGTTTTTAGGGGTCTTTTTATTAAAGCACTTTGATTGGCAGCCAGTAATGTTTTGGCTTTCATTAGCGGTATTTCTTTGCTATTTAGGCACCGCACTTATCGGTGTTGATGCCGCAGTAGTTCTATTGCCTCTGTCAGGCTTATTTATGTCCATGATATATCCCACTCTAAATTCCAAGGGGATCAGTTGCTTTCCTAAAGCTAAACATGGTGCAGTAGCCGGTGTAATCCTTTTCTTTACTGCCGTTTCTGCTGCTATAGCGCCGTTACTTATGGGCATAGTAAGTGATTTATTTGGTCATGTAACTTACGGTTTCTATTTAGCAACGTTTTTCGCCGCAGCGCTAACCTTAATCGCCACTTTTAATTTGATAAAAAATCCAACTAAAGAAAAGATTTTAAAATAAATTTCAATATTATCAATAGATTAAACATAAGTTCCATACAACCTTCTTTGTCTGAAAAATAAACACTTGCAATAAGTTTAATTTTCAGCAACCATAGACTTAATCGATTAAGTTAGCCCTTGAGCGATTAAGTCTATGGTTATATTAAAAACACTAAAACATAATTAAACATGGGGTGAGTACATGAAACATATAAAATTTAAAAAGTTCATATTAAGCACATTGGCGATGGCAATTTGCAGCAGCTTAAGTGCCGCAGAAACAGAAGAAGCTAAAGGCTTAGATTTTGAGCGTATTGTGGTAACAGGTGTTGCTAAAGGCACCACGGTAATGGCATCAAGCGTATCGGTAAGTAGTTTCTCTGCTGAGCAAATGGAAGTGACTACTCCTAGAACTAGCGCTGAAGCGCTTAGAGCTATCCCAGGTGTTCGCGTTGAAGCATCAGGTGGTGAAGGTAATGCCAATATTTCTGTTCGTGGTTTACCAGTAGCCACTGGTGGCGCTAAATTTTTGTCACTGCAAGAAGATGGTTTACCTATCATGCAATTTGGTGATGTTGCTTTTGGTAACTCTGATATTTTTCTTCGCATAGATAGCACTATGGCGACTGTTGAATCTATTCGTGGTGGTTCAGCTTCTACCTTGGCAAGTAATGCACCCGGTGGCATTATTAATATTATCAGTAAAACAGGTGAAAGTGATTCAGGCAGCGTAGCGACTACAATTGGTTTAGATTATGACACCCTACGTACTGATTTTGAATTTGGTGGTGAGTTAAACGACACTACTAACTTCCATTTTGGTGGTTTTATCCGTCAAGGTGAAGGTCCTCGCGAGGCTGGTTACACTGCCAATAAAGGTGGCCAAATCAAAGCTAACTTAACTAAACATTTTGATGATGGTTATATTCGTGTTTATTACAAGCATTTAGATGACAACGCTATAAGTTATATGCCAATGCCAGTGAAAGCTGATGGCAGCTCAGTAGCTAATTACGATTCTCTAACTGATACATTACAAACAGTCAACTTGACTAAAACACTATCATTAGGTGCTGATGGTCAGCGACGTCGCGGTAACGTACAAGACGGCATGAGCCCTAAAGTAGACTCTATTGGTGTTGAAGCGGTATTTGACTTAGGTAATGATTGGTCAATTGAAAACCGTTTTAGACAAACAAGTATTGAAGCTAGCTTCGTTTCGCCATTCCCTGCTGAAATAGCTAGCGCTTCAAGCATTGCTGCAAGCATTGCTGGTGATGGTGCAACACTAAGCTATGCCAACGGCGTTATGGCAGGTCAAAACGTTAGCGGCAATGAACAAGTTATGCGTATCCATACTTTTGATGTTGAAATGAGTGACTTTGGCTCACTGGTCAATGATTTCAAACTAACGAAAGACTTTGGCGATACTAGTGTTACTTTTGGTTACTACAAAGCATTTCAAAAAATAGAAATGTCTTGGCTTTGGAATTCATACTTAATGGAAATCAATGGTGATAATGCTTCGTTATTAAATGTGGCTGCTGCTGATGGTACTAGCTATTCAGATAATGGTTTATACGCCTATGGGGTTCCTGCATGGGGCAACTGTTGTCAACGTAACTATGATTTAGAGTACAGTATTAGCGCACCATATATTGCCGTTTCATCGCAACTAGGTGATTTTACTATTGATGCAAGTGTACGTCACGACAGCGGTACCGCCACAGGCACATACGCCGGTGCTGTTCAATCTCAAGTGGATATGAATCGTGATGGTGTTATCTCTAAACCAGAAGAAAGTGTCTCGTCTATCGACAACGCCAATGCGTCACTAGTCGACTATGACTGGAACTACACCTCATATTCAGTAGGTGCTAACTACCAAATCAATGAAAATTTAGCTTCTTTTGTTCGCGTAAGTCGAGGTGGTCGTGCCAATGCTGACCGCTTAGCTTTTGGTACTGTTATTCAGGCTGACGGCTCAGTTGACGATAAACCAGCGGTTAACATGGTTAACCAATTTGAACTTGGTGTAAAATTCCGTCAAAACGATTTTTCAATATTTGCCACAGCATTTAAAGCTGAAACTGAAGAGCAAAACTTTGAAGCAACTAGCCAAACATATTTTTCAAGAGATTATGAGTCTGTGGGCGTTGAAGTAGAATCTAGTTACTTTATCGGTGATTTTGATTTTCGTGGTAACCTAACTTGGGTTGATGCTGAGATTGTAGAAGATAGAATTACACCGGAACTTGTGGGTAACACACCATCGAGACAAGCCGACTTTGTTTATTCATTAATGGCACGTTATAACTTTAACGACGGCTCAGCAGGTGTAAGCTTCATTGGTACTACTGATTCTTATACAAAAGATACAAATGACTTAAAAATGGATGGCTACACTCAGGTAAATGCTTTTGCAAGTTATATGTTATCTGATACTTTGTCTGTATCAATAAATATAAATAACCTCCTTGATACAGAAGGTCTAACAGAAGTTGAAGAAGCCTCTTTACCAAGCAACGGTATTATCCGCGGCAGAAGTATCACAGGTAGAACCAGTAGCTTAACGCTTAGATATGACTTCTAAGACAGTTAAGTTTTAATTATAAAATAATGTAAAGCCCATTTCGGTGGGCTTTTTTTATGTTCAAGATGAACGGTATGTCGCGGTCACATGGATGTGAAAGAGCGTGTATGAGGATTTTTTATGTTTTCTTTACTCAGTTATGGTGAAGTGTTAGTCGATTTTTTACCTGATGACCAAGGTGAAAGCTATTACCCTATGGCGGGTGGCGCACCAGCGAATGTCGCAGTAGCCTATGCTAAATTAGGGGGTAAAAGTTATTTTGCCGGTGGTATTAGCCGTGATAATTTCGGCGTTATGCTATCTCAAGAACTAGAAAAAAACAGGGTAAATAATAAGTACATATACCGAACTGAACAAGAAAAGACCGCAGTAGTATTAGTGACTTTAGACCCAACGGGTGAAAGAACTTTTAACTTTTATCGTGATAATACCGCAGATACTTGTTATGAAAAATCACAAATAGATCAGATCAACTGGCAAGATATAAGCATATTTCATTTTTGTTCAAACACTTTGACCAATACCAATATGAATAACAATACCCTGTATGCAGTAGCGCAAGCTAAACAGCATGATACCCTAGTAAGCTTCGATGTTAATTTACGTCAACAACTGTGGAATGAGCTAGACTTATTGCCAGAGCGTGTTGACACTTGCCTGCAACTTAGTGATTTAGTTAAATTAAGTAAGGATGAAGCAGAATATTTAGCGGCTCAAGCTAAGCAAAGTTATCAAGCCTATATTGAAAATTTACTTAACCTGGATATTAAATTAGTAGTTATTACTGATGGACCAAAGCCAATACAAGTACTTTCATCATCATTCTCAAGCTTTATTGACGTACCTGCTATTACTGCGGTTGATACTACCGCTGCAGGAGATAGTTTTATCGCAAGTTTTATCTTTTCACTGACTGAGCAGAGTAAAAAAGACACTTTAACTAGTGCGCTCCTCGATATAGATAAAGTAACTAACGCGGTTGTATTTGCCGCTAAATGTGGCGCTTATACCTGTCAAAGAAAAGGTGCTTTTGCTGCTTTACCTTTAATTAATGATATTTAACTTTACCTAACTTGAATTTTATTTAACAAATAATTCATATTGTGAAGTGTTATTATTTTATTTAGCCCCAATACATACTTTTTACCAGATTATTATTCATAGGATAATTATGCAATCTAGAGAATCTTTGCCAAGTTGGCAGCAGTTAACCACGCATGTTCAAGTAATGAAGCAACAGCACATGAATGACTTATTTGCTGCTGATCCACAGCGTTTTGATAAATTTTCCATTCAATTGCCGACCTTTTTGCTTGATTACTCAAAAAATCAAATCACCAGCGAAACCTTTGATAAATTAATCGCCTTAGCGAAAGAATGCCAACTGGAAGAGTGGCGCACAAAAATGTTTAACGGTGAGCGTATTAACTTTACCGAAGACCGAGCGGTACTCCACACCGCGTTAAGAAATCGCAGTAAATCGCCGATGATGCTTGAAGGTGAAAATATTACTGACCAAGTTGAGCAAGCGTTAAGTAAAATGAAAGGCTTTTCTGAGCAAGTACGCCAAGGCAAATGGCTAGGTTACTCAGGTAAGCGCATTACCGATGTGGTTAGCATTGGTGTCGGTGGGTCAAACCTTGGCCCGCAAATGGTCACAGAAGCCTTAAAACACTATAGCGATAATAGCTTAAATGTACACTATGTTTCTAATGTTGACGGCACGCAAATTGCTAATGTACTTCGCCCGCTAAATCCTGAAAATGTTTTATTTATTATTTCCAGTAAAACCTTTACTACCGCTGAAACCATGACTAATGCCCGTACCGCGGTAAAATGGCTAACCTCTTCATCATTTGATGATAAAGCCGTCGCTAAACACTTTGTTGCCGTGAGTGCCAATAAAAAAAATGCCATGGCCTTTGGCATTGAAGAGAACAATATTTTTGATATGTGGGATTGGGTTGGTGGTCGTTTTTCATTATGGTCAGCCATTGGTTTACCGATTGCCTTAGATTTAGGCTTTGAAAAATTCATTGAGTTACTCGAGGGAGCCCATGAAATTGATAACCACTTTTGTGAAGCTCCACTTGAGCAAAACGCGCCGGTTATTTTAGCGTTATTAAGTGTTTGGAATTGCACATTTTTAGGAGCGCAATCACAAGCCATTTTACCTTATGACCAAGCATTACACATGTTATCTGCTTATATGCAGCAAGCTGAAATGGAAAGTAATGGAAAATCAGTTGCTTGGGATGGTAGTGAAATAGATTATCCAACCGTACCCACTATTTGGGGCGAAGTTGGCATTAATGGTCAACATGCTTTTTATCAGTATTTGCATCAAAGTAATAATGTTGTCCCTGCTGATTTTATTGGCTCAGTAGAGAGTGTTACGCCAGTACAAGGACATCATGAAACACTAATGGCTAACTTTTTTGCCCAAACTCAAGCCTTAATGCAAGGGGTTGATGAACCCCAAGTACGTGCTGATTTAAAGGCTAAAGGCCGCACTGATGATTACATCAATAAAGTAGCGCCCCATAAAGTTCATAAAGGTAATCGCCCTACCAATACTATTTTGATGGAGCGTATTTCACCACGTACTATTGGCAGTTTAATCGCTTTGTATGAGCATAAAATCTTTGTTCAAGGGATTATTTTGCAAATATGTTCATTCGATCAATGGGGTGTAGAGCTAGGTAAAGGTCTGGCCAATGAAATTGAAAAAGAGTTACGTGATCAATCTGTTAATAAAAAGCATGATAGCTCGACAGCAGAACTGATTAGTTACTACCGAACAGTAAAACAAAAAATAATTTAGCGCTCACTTTTTTGGCAAACTGTATTAATAGCAAGCAGACTAATTAGTCTGCTTGCTATAACTTTCGCTAGATAAGTGATTATTATGAACCCGCACCCCTTTAAGGTTTTAGCTGTAGACACCGGCGCTCAGCTTATTTTAACGCCTTGCCCTGGTAGTAAAGCAGTAGCCCTTGACGCTTCTATTGTTGAGTTGCAGCAGGCCGGCACTGATTTACTACTGACACTCATGTTTGATGAAGAAATGGAGAGAAATCACCTTTCATCATTAGCGAGTCTATGTGAGGATAATCAAATTGCTTGGCTACAATTACCTATTATCGATGATGCCGCGCCTAATGAGGTCTTTGAAAAGCTTTGGCTACAGCATAGTCAATCAATACTAGACGTTATTCATCAAGGTGGCACTATTGCCATACATTGTAAAGGTGGTATTGGTAGAACAGGCTTAGTGGCAGGTCTTATCCTGTTAACTTATGGCTGGCCGGCTGACAAGATCATTAAAAAAATTCAAGAGATTAGTCCTAAGTCATTGAGCATTGATTTACAGTTAGATTTTTTTTATCGTTATCAACAGCATTTACAAAGCCTTAAAAATTTATACTAAAGTTTACTCTGTCAAAACAAGTGAGAACAAAGTGGCGACGCTCTTATAAAAATCAATTTTTCGTGGTAAAAAAGAGCACCTTACTATCTTTACACTTGATGTTTTTGTGGCATTAAATAGACCATAATATGGTTGATGGATATAACAGCTTGGTATGGAATAAATAGCTTACGAAGTGATAAAAAAGGCCAAGAGCTATTAATTCTAGCTAACGATAAATGTAAAGAAAATCACAGTTATCTAAAATAGGCTATTATGAAAATAGCACATACTTTAATAGTCGGCTATTCAGGTAATTACTTTGCATGCAATAGCGCTCAAAGGAGCCTATGTTTCTTTTAGTAATGTATTTATTTATTGCCTTATTCTTTTCGTTTTTATGTTCTATTGCTGAAGCCGTATTGTTGAGTGTTTCTTGGGTATATATTTCCCTGATAGAAAAAAAAGGACAAAAAGCAGGTAAAATTTTACATGAGTTAAAGGAGGATATAAACAAACCTTTAGCGGCTATTCTAACGCTAAATACCATCGCACATACCGTTGGAGCTGCTGGGGTTGGCGCTCAAGCAACCTTGGTATTAGAAGATATTTCATTAGGTGTGGTAACAGCACTATTAACTTTCCTAATACTGGTTTTTTCAGAAATTATCCCTAAAACACTAGGCGCTTCTTATTGGAAGCGGTTAGCACCTGTTACTGCCTACAGTATAAAGTTTCTTATAATAATATTAAGCCCATTTATCAAGGTATTAGATTTTATCACCCAGGGTATGGTGAAAAAAGAATCACCGGGATTTAAACGAAATGAATTTTCTATTATGGCGCAACTAAGTGTAGAGGAAGGTCATATAGACGCACAAGAAGCGACAATATTGCAAAACCTGTTGTTACTACAAGAAATTAAGATCAAAAAAGCAATGACACCAAGAACGGTTATGTTTAGTGAATCGCAAGCACTGTTAGTCGGTGAATTTTTTCATAAACACCAGAAAAATCGTTTTACTCGAATACCTGTTTATGACAAAAATCCAGATAATATTGTTGGATTCGTTATTCGAGCCGACTTATTGTTGGCTCAGGCGAGAGGAAATACTGATATTAGCTTAAGCAATTATGTAAGAGAAATGCCAACTTTTTTAGATAATATGTTCTTGTCAAAAACCATGAAGGAAATGTTACTTGGTAAAAATCATATTTCACTGATTGTAAATGAATACGGTACGGTTAGGGGAATATTAACATTGGAAGACATTTTGGAAACCCTTATTGGTCATGAAATTATTGACGAAGGCGATAAAGATGTTGATATGCAAAAACTGGCTAAACGCCTATGGAAAGCGAAAGCCCAAAAATACGCTATTAAGTTGGGGAAAAACAAAAACTAGTGGAATTCCTCTATAGAATTTACATTCAGCAAAATAAAATCCGAAAACACTTACTCTATTTTCTGCCGATTATGGCTTAGATAAAATTGGGCATATGAAATTTTTTAGTCGAAAGTCGCAGGTTTTATGGCCTCACGCGTTGAACTGGCTAGAAAGACATTAAGCTCGTTGTTATGGCTTTTAAAAAACAAAAAGCCAGATTGACTTAATCAAAAGTTAGGCTTAGAATTATTTTTGGGTTGCAGAGATGCCTTTTCCGCCAAAGATGAATTCACTCTGATATCAAATAATAATCGGTTCAATACGAACTAAGTAGGCTTTGCAGAATGCCATTTATACTTAGAGGAATTGAATTGAGACTGATCCACAAAAGCATCTGACTCGCTTTTTGTCCGGTAGAAAAAAAGCAAGTGAGCCCCTGAATATGGGAACTTTTTTCTATCCTAAAGGCTCTGGTGTATTCATTAATTCAATTGGTATTACTTCTAACTACTTTAATTTTAATCCAGACCAAGCACGCGTAAGCGCCCAAACGGCTAAGATAATAAATGTGGTGTGTACAAAGGTAAAGTAAGTAATAACATAAACCCAAGTCCAAGCAGAATCAAATCCCCCTAAGATCACCATCAACACTGAAACAATACCTAGAGCAACAAAGGCAACAAGATTAAGTTTGATACCTAACTTTGCGTGATAATAACCTATGCTGGTTGGTGGCATTTTCTTGAGAGCTAGCATTAACCAAATAAAGGCAATACCTGGCAAAAAAGTGAGGTTTAAAATTGAAGCAAGTGCGGCATCAGACGCCTGTTTAATTTGTTGTTTATCCACCGCAGTTATCGTATCCTTTTGTACTAATACCATCAGTAATTCCTGAACATTAATTCGTTAGTTTAGCAATAACAAAAACTAACAATAAAACCAAGGATAAAATCATTACTTTGGTTGAAAGTTATTCAAGAACAATAAACGTGCTAGTTTTTAGCTCGGTTTGCTTTAATGTAATTAAATAAACTTTGGGGATAAAGAGGTTACAAGCCCGCAGAAATGATATTTTTATTATTCGTGTTTTGCACCAACAGATAAAATACGAGCTCCATTTGACAAGTTAAATGGCTCCTACATATGCACTAGCTACATGTGAATAAACAGAGACTGCTGATCTTTCTTAGCCATTTTACTAACCACTAATCTAAACGAGTTAACCATCATCCGCTCAATTGCCCCTTTCGGAATTGAGCTATCTAAAATGATCGTATTCCACATATTAAACTACTCCATTTATGAATAGCGTGCCAATACTTCATTGCGCTGCGTGATATCGCCATAGTAAATCTCAAAACTTAGGGTGGTAGTAATTTACACGTTCAGGCTCTATGTATAGTAGAGCCTTGTTTAAAGATTAAAATGAGTAAGTAACAGAAGCGCCAATATTTCTTGGGGAAACGATAGCCGCATAACCTCTAGGGTATGATCTACTAACAGGTTCGTAAGAAACAAGCTCTTGTTCGTCAAATGCATTATTAACAAATGCAGTAATCAACCAATTTTCTGTTTCATAATTCACATTAAGTCGTGTTAACACATAACCGCCAGCCACACGCTCTTCGCTATTTGCAAAATCACCAAAATATTCATCAACATAGTTGATTGAAATGCCGAAATTTAACTTTTCAGTTAGCCAGTATTTACCACCAACATTTGCGGTGATTTTAGGCGCTGAGTTTAGCTCATTACCTGTAGCATCCGCATAGTCTTCGCCCGCGTCTTTAATTTCAGTTTTTAATAACCCTAAACCAGCATTGACTTGGAAATCATCTGTAAGCATTGCCGATACTTCAAATTCTACGCCGTAAGTTTGTGCTTCATCCATGTTAACGATTGCGCGTGATGAGCTTACCGCTTGATAACCATCAAAATTGTTAAAAAACACATTGGCACTTAGGTTTACGTCATTAGATAAACCGCTACGAACAGTAAACTCATAGGTGTCTACTGTCTCATCATCGTAATAGTAATATTGCTTTGTTGGCCAGCTTAACGCGCCACCTGCTGAGTTGTAACCACGACGGCCACTAAGTGATAGGGTGGTTTCATCTGAAATTTGATACTGTAAAACTAACTTAGGCAATACAATAGTATTGTCTTCATTTAACTTAGCATTATTGATGCCACTACCTGGCATTGAAAAATCACGCTTTTGTGATTCCTTCTCAATTCTTCCGCCCGCTATAACTGTCCAAGCATCAGCAAAAGCGTAACTCAGTTCACCGTAAATTGCTGTTGAATCACTGGTGTCATCACCATTGTAAGGATAGGCGCCTTCACTATAAAAATCTTGCTCACGCTCAAAATAGGCAAAGCCAATAAATCCATTTATGGTTGGATTATTATTACCAAAATTAATTTTTGCATCAAGCGTAGTGTTTTTTTCATCCATTTTTATGAATTGTTCTGCGGCTTCGGTTTCGTCGTAGGTGTCCATTGCCCACTGGTAATCAATTTTTGCGGCAAGGAAATCAACCGAGATAGAATCATTTATTATATAGTCCAGCTTTAAGCTGATGGTTTCTGACTCTGTATCCATGTAGGTAGGAATTATAGGCTCATAAGAATAAGGATCATCGCTTACATAATATTTTCGCCCTGCATTACCTTTTTCATCATTCGTTGAGTAAGTTAATAACGCTGAAAAGTCTTCAATTGCCGCTGGTTTCCATAACAGTTTCGTTTTTAAACGATTCGTTTCAATGGCATTAAGATCATGTTGAGGTGGGTTGGTATCGAAAATAACTGGATTATCAATAGTGTCACCATCTAGCCGTTGAAATGACGCTCTAAAGGCTAATTCATTATCAATTAGCGGCCCTGAAATAACAGCAGAAGTATCAATATAGCTATCTTGATTTCTATAACCTAGACGAGCCGCACCTTCCCACTCAAATGATGGGTCTTTAGTTTTAATATACACAGCTCCACCAATACTGTTACGACCATTACTGGTAGATTGTGGGCCACGGAACACTTCAACTTGTTCTACATCCCAAATACCTGAATCAGCCGTTACGAATGCAACAAATGGTTCTACTACCCCATCAATTAAAGTAGATACACGAGTCTTAGCACCACCACTAAACGCATTAAATCCTGAAGCGCCACCATTACCTGAGACACCACGAATATCGGGAGCAGCGCCCGATAAAACAACAACATTGGGAATACCTGCAATGGCTTCACTCATGCTTAAACTTTGCATGGTTTTTAATGTTTCTTCGGTAATAACCGATACTGAAGAACTAGTATCTTTGAGTGAACGTTCTGTTTTTTCACCCAGTACGGTAATTTTTTCAATTGACTGTAGTTGCTGTTCATCATCAGCAAACGCTGCTGGTACTGTTGAACAGCACAATGCCACTACAATTGCATTTAGTTTAAATAATTTGTGTTTCATGAGAGCCTTATTTTGTTAAATTTATTTAATAGATTGAACTTTCTAATCTTATTATTTTTATTGGCGAGGAAAATACACCAACAGTAATGCAAATGCAAAGCATTCTCACTCACATTATATGAAATTTGTAAAAAAAAGATGTAAATCAACAATATCGCTCGAAAACAACAAATCTAATTGCTAATAATTCTCACTTAGATTAAGCTGTGCAACTTTTGACATATACTCATGCTGGGAAGTACAAAAATGTGGTTAATACTAGCGCTTAGTTTTTCATTTACCGGAAGTGTTTTGGTTTATATTTCCAATAAAAATCAACGATTGATAAAGAAAAATCTTTCTCAGTTTTGGCGAAAAATAGGATACTGTGCTTGGCTTTTAGCCTTTTTTTCGTGGTATCAGACACATGTAATGTCTGCTTCTCTTTTTCTTTGGTTCTTCACTATTTCAATCATGTTAATGATTATTCCATTATTGAGCTTAATGCTTGATTCGAATAAACATAAAGGAAGTCAATAATGACAAGATTAACAGCTGAACAAAAAATTCAACCTCATTGGTGGTCAAAAACAATTGCTGGAATAATTCTTGGTTTAACACTAACTTACGCCATAGTTGCTATATTTGCTTGGCATGGACCTGGTGGCATTGATGCACCAGTAAAAGTGCAATTTAATATGTGGATGATAGCGCCTATTTGGTTATTAATATTAAGCTTTACTTATCTTTTCAAAACAGGTCTCAAAGCTATTGTTTACTTAGGCTCTGCAAACATGTTTTTCTATGGCATATTTTTTCTATTGAGGTGGTTATCATGAAGATTAGTGGTGATATTTTACGCACTTACCAGTCTATTCATACTTGGACAGGTATCGTTGCAGGCCTAGTGCTATTTATTGGTTTTTATGCTGGCTCTTTGAGTATGTTTGAAGATGAAATATCGCATTGGGCAACACCTTCAAACCACCATTTACCACAAGTATCAACAGAGAAATTTGATAGCTTAATAGTAAAAGCTTCATCAACATTTGATAAAGCGCAACAGGGATTTACTGTTAACTTTAATGAAAAATTATCTCCACTTATCTGGTCTGAAGAAGGTGGAGGAAGAGGGTTACAGATAAATAATGTGGTGATACATGCAACTTTATCTGAGCAAGGAGAATTAATTACTCAAATTAATAACACTAACGAACTAGGTGATCTGATTGATACGCTACATCGTACTGCTGGGATAGTAGGGAAAGTAGGACATGAAGATATTGGTGTCTTAATTTTAGGTATTGCTGCAATACTTTACTTTTTAGCCTTAGTTTCAGGTGTTATTTTTTTGCTGCCAACTTTGCTAAAGAGCTTTTTTGCTTTAAGAACTAACAAAGGAGTGAATCGCTTTTGGCTTGATAGTCATAACCTAATTGGCATAATCAGCTTACCTTTTCATCTAATAATTGCGTTAACTGTAATTGTTTTTGCGTTTCATGATGCTTTTTATGGTGGCTTAAGCGTGGCCTATGGCGATAAACCTTTATTTGAACGAGGCGAAAAATCTAAAATTGAATACACCGTTAAGCAGTTACCGCCTATTGCTAGTTATTTAGAAAAGGTAGATGAGTTAACAGACGGTTATCAGGTAAAATCACTGGAGTTTACTGGCTTATCATCACCTCACCCCTCTGTTGGTATCACTATTGTGAATAGTGAAGAAATGATGCGACACAATACTGGGGATTTTATTTATATGAACCCCTATACTTATGAAATTAGTTTTAGCAGTATTCCTGTAACAGATAAGGATGTTTATACTCCCCTTGTGGCAAGTTTTTTCTCTTTGCATTTTGGTGGTTTTGCAGGTGACTTTGGACGCTGGATTTATTTTATTATGGGGCTGTTAGGTGCATTTCTGTTCTATAGTGGTAACTTAATATGGTTAGAGAAACGCCGTCAGAAGCAACCAATACAAGCTAAGTCGAATCGCGTTATGGCTTCGCTAACTATTGGCATATGTTTAGGCTCAATTTTAGCTGTTGTATGTACAGTGCTTATAAGTAAATGGTTATATATACTCGGTGCACAAATTAATCAAAGCTATCTAACCTGTTACTACATCGTATTTTTTACTGCTGTGTTTTATAGTTTTGTGAGAGGGGCAGCAATAAGTGCCATTAATTTACAACAAACTTTATTCATTGTTTGCTTGTTTATTCCATTAACAACGTTATTAACTAATGTAGTTCCAAGTTTAAGCTTATGGCCAGTTAATTATTATTCATCTTATATTATTGAATTAGTAGCGTTAATATTTTCAGGAACTTTTTATTATGGAAGTATTAAAACAAAACAACGAGCGTTTCATGGTGAAAGCAATAGTATTTGGTCACTACCAACTGTTTCTACTGGCTCTGAAGTAATCAAAAAACTTACAATGGAACAAAGCTAATATTCCTTCATTTCATAAATGCACCAAGATTGACTGCTGGTCTTGCTTGGTCATTTTACTAACCACTAATTTAAACGAGTTATCCATCATCCGCTCAATTTCCCCTTTTGGGATTGAACCATCTAGGATAATGGTGTTCCATAAACGCTTATTCATATGATAACCAGGGATTATTGACGGGAATATATCACGAAGCATGATAGCTTCTTCAGCATCACATTTAAGATTCAACCACCAATCTTGCCTATTGCCATCATCTTTGCCCATTTTACCCAGTGCTAACGTAGCGAACATTTTATTTTTCACCTTAAAAACTTTTACTTCATCACCAAACGGGTAATAGCAAGACGCTTCTGGTTTAGCTAATAGGTATTGCTCTGCTTGTTCAAAGGTTAAGCTGTCAGTCATGCTTGATCTCACTCTTTATAGAAGGGGCATTGGTATGATTTTCAGATAATAAGAGATAATACCTACATTCACGATGAAATAACAATCACGTTTAACCGCTCTATTTATATAGCGATTAAATTAACCACTAAAAATAATTATCCACAAGCAATAAAAGCCAAGACTAATATAAATCAGTCTTGGCTTTATCTACTACTAAGTACATGGTTGAATCAAAAATTGAGCATCGCTATTTACAATAAATTAAAAGCTATAGGTTACTTCAACCCAAGCACTAACACCTTCACTAGGTAATCTTGACATAACAGCTGTTTCAGTACCTTTAACGCGATTATAGCCACCTAAATGATTTTGATAATTTTTATCTAAAATATTATCAACACCTAAGCGTAGCGCTAGGTCGTTATTAACAAAATATTGAGCATCTATATTAACCACACCGTAACCTGATGTTTTCTGTTCGTCGTTAGTACTTGATACATCATCTTGCTTGGCCGCCATCACTAGGCTGGTTTTAACCATCCAGTCGTCGCTACTGTATCGTATATTAATCTGACCATTAAGTGGTGCAATACGGTATAAGTTGTCATCAATATCGCGACGTTCGCCTTGTACATAGCTAATAATCGTTGATAGCTCTATTTGCTCGCTAATATAATAATAGCCATTCAGATCAAAACCATAAAGTTTCGCATCAACATTAGAGAATTTTAGTGGGTTAGTGTCACCCGCCATCATATTTGCTATCATTTTAGCCGACATATCGGCCATGCCTATTGGCGTGCCTTGAATGTAATCATCAATAGCTTGATAGAAAATGTGTGGCGCTAGCATTACCTTGTCATCTTGATACCTTAGCCCTAAATCGACTTGATAAGCCGTTTCTGATTTAAGATTAATATCGCCAATATAAGTGTGACCATCGGCTAAGCCACCGGTTGCTTCCATCGGTATCCATAGATAGCGCTCTTGGTAGGATGGCGCTCTGTTTTTAATGCCTAGACCTAAAGATAAAGAAAAATTATCTGACAATTTAGTTTGGCTATTTAACGCAATATCAACATTATTGTCTGATACTTTTCGATCGGCGTTATTAAAATTATCTTGCACAGTTCCTGCGTGCATCCCCATCATGCTAGACATCATAATCATTGACGAACTAACTTCACCTGCATTAGCCTCGGCACGCTTTAATCGAACGCCAAGTTGCAGCTTAGTTTGGTCAAACTGGTTTTCCCATTGGCTATAAATACCATAGCGATTATCTTCAACTGAATTAAAATTAATCACTTTAAACATCATATTATTAGGATTAGTGATAACTGAATCGTGACTGGCAAAATAACCGTCAATACCAAAGGCAAGCTCACCAAAGCCAAAGTCTTTCGTTAAGTTAACTTTAAAATCAGAGGTTGCTGCTGTCGCGTTATTACGACGATACTTAGTTAGATCATCATTTTGACGCATTTTAAAATTAGTCATACCGTGATCTGCATCGATATACCCTAACTGCCATTCACCTTGCCAACCACTTAAATTAAAGGCACCATCAAGGGTAATTCGATGGCTTTCAATATATTCGATATCCATGGGTAAAGCGGGTGTGCCTGAATCATTAGTATCAGTATAGTGGTAACTTAAGCCGACTTCGTGATCACCTTTGCTATAACGAATATCGCCACCAAGTTGTACTTTATCAAAATCGGTTGGGCTAATAACAACATCGTCGCCACTTTCCATACTATCGCCTGTTTGGCTATTGCCATACAACAATACGGCAACATCACCTGTGGCAATATTGGTAACGCCAGATAACGTTTTAGCGCTATTGTTACTACGATATCCCGCTTGCATATCACCCGATAACTCGGTCGCCTGGTTGTTCATCGTTTCGGCTTTACGCATTTTTACTTCAACGGCACCACCAAGCGTATTTATGCCCGCTGATACTGGTGCGATACCACGATACACGGTCATAGAGTCAACAATAAGTGGTGTTGAGTAGCTTAGCGGTGTATCCATCGCATTAGGACCGGCACCAATAACAGGATGACCATCAATAGAAGCGGCAACTCTGTCGCCATATAAGCCTCGATATTGGGCAATTCCCGTAATTGGGCCATTACTATTAATATTTGCACCCGGAACAGAAGTGAGCCAATCAGCTAAATCAGGTGCGCTAGTGTACCCTTGCGCGTAGCCTTTCATTCCTTCCAAGCCATGATGGCGTTGGTTAGTTATGGTGATAACTTCTAACTCATCAATGGCATCTGGCGCTTCATCAGCTAAAGCTTGCCCAGAAAAAATAACAGTTGAAGAGGTAATGGTTGATAACAAAAATATTTTTACAGCAATCGCTGATGGAGTAAGAAAAGTGCGCATAGTGTTTCACTTCATGTTTATAAGTTAATTAATTACGCTCATTCTCACGGCTTAACTTATTTAAAACAAAGGGAAATGCACAATGCGCGACAATTTGTCGCAGGCAGAATTCAGCTTATTTGCACTAGATCAATAAAGCTAATTTACTTTACTCATTTTTCGCCTGCATATTAGAAGAAAAACAATAATAGTCAAAATATTAAGTGACTAATACGCTAACAGTGGCACAATGGAATAGTAATTTTTTAGTAGGAATATAGATGAAATCTTTTTTTACCTTAGTGTTTATTGTGCTAAGCAGTAGTAGTTTTGCCACAGAACAAGCAGAGCAACTATTTAATCAATTAAAACCCTCTCTTTATCAAATAAAATTAATCGATAAAGCCAGTGGTGAAAAGTCGTCTATTGGCTCAGGCTTTCAAATTAGCAAAGATGGTATTCTAGCAACCAATTATCATGTTATTTCAAGCTATGCCTTACATCCCAAAAAGTATCGTATTGAATATTTAGACAGTAAAGGAAATACTGGTTCATTAGCCCTGCAAAGTGTTGATGTGATTAATGATCTCGCTTTAGTTAAACGTGAAATGGACTCTATAAGTAGCGATGACGTTACTTTTTTCCAGCTTGCTCAAAGTGCACCGCATAAAGGAGAAAAGTTATTTTCCTTAGGTAATCCTCATGATTTAGGCATGATAGTTGTTCCCGGTACTTATAATGGCTTGAAAAAAGAGTCTTTTAATCAGCGCATTCATTTTACTGGTTCAATCAACTCAGGTATGAGTGGCGGACCTGTGGTAAATAAACAGGCAGAAGTTGTTGGTATTAACGTCGCCACTTCAGGTAATTCAATTGGCTTTTTAGTGCCCCACGATAAGCTGAACAGTTTATATCAGGATTTTCTGCAAGCACCACCGGAATCAATTGAGCAACAAATGGCGGCACAATTAACTGCTAACCAAAATAAATTAATGAGCGCAATATTAAATAGCCCATGGCAAGCAAAACCACTTGGCAAACAAGGAATAATACCCATTATTGATGTGCCATTTATTCGTTGTTGGGGAAATTCAAATGCCGACAAAGCTGATGCCTTAATTTTAACTGCCGTCGCCAATTGCTCATTAGATGAAAACACTTACCTTTCCTCATGTTTCTATACTGGCTCTATGGAGATTGAATTTCGATATATGCAAGCAAAAGATATCGGTGCTAATAAATTTTATCATTTATACCAACAACAAATAGCCCATGCTGGTGCCGGTAATAGAGCAGGAAAAGACAATGTTACCCAATACCAATGCCACCATGATTTAGTTATGCCTAACAATCAAACAATAAATAACAAAATTATTTTTTGCACTCGTGCGTATAAGAAATTTCCTGACTTATTCGATGTACTGTATTTAAGTGCTTCAATAGACAAAAACAAACAGGCATTAGTAAGCCACTTTACTATTGCGGGTGTTAATCAAAAAAATGCTTTAGCGTTCACCCGTAAATTTATGGAGGCTGTATCATGGAATTAACAAAAGAGGAATTTTCGATAAAAGAAGTAGTGGCAAAAGAACTAATTATTGAAGAAATTAATCGTAATCATAAACTGTTACATAGACATAAACTCGATAAACCAAGTATTAATATAGGCCGAGATTATCATAATGATATTATTTTAGCTGATCCCCATGTTTGTCCAAGCCATATTAGTATTGATTTTATTGATGAACAATGGCAAATAACTGATAACCAGACGGTTAATGGTACCTTTGTCGAGAACATTAAAGAAAAAAAACATGCTGCAAATCAACATATAGTATGTGATGGTGATGTGATCAGTTTAGGTAAAAGCCAGTTACGGTTGTTGTTTAGCGATCATACGGTTGAGGCAACAGTCGCTTTTAGTCCATTCGAAAGCTTTATCAATCTTATGCGCCACCCGTTAGCCCTATTTATCAGTATCACTTTTTTCACGCTAATAGCGGGTAGTATTATTTACTTTAACAAACCGATAGAAGTAAATTTCAGCCAATTGCTCGTACCTGCTATTGGTATGTCATTAGGGTTTGCTTTATGGCCTGCAGGCGTTGCTTTGGTATCACATTTAAGTAAACAAGATGCCCGTCTAATGGCCCAGCTTGGCGTTAGTTTTGCGTTATTTAATTTGATGTGGTTTAGCGACATTCTAGAAACTATCGTCACTTTTAACAGTTCAAGTGACACCATATTACCAATGTTAGCGACTTTCACCTCGGTCATATTGGCCTTTAGCTTATTCTGGTTAAATAGCTATATCGGCTTTCATATGAGTAGTAAAAGACGAATAGTGGTCTCGGCAAGCATTACCCTTTTATTATTTGGTGGCAGCTATTTAATTCAATATAGTAAGCAACCAGATTTCAACCCTAGACCTAACTATAACGCCACCATTATGATGCCTAGCTTTTTATTCACTACCAGTAGCAACGTTGATGAGTTTATTGATAACAGTAGTAAGCTTTTTGACCAGACCAAGCAAGAAGCTTTAAGTGAATAAATAAGTTACCAGCAGCGAGTTATGAAGAAAATTATTCATAACTCGTTACTATTAACTCGAAACTTTTAGTTATGGGCGCGGAATAAAACCCACGGCATCATAAACCGACGTTAATACTTTGCTCGCTCGAAGCGACGCTTTTTCAGCGCCACTTTTCATCACTTGCTCAAGAAAAGCATGATCTTGACGATATTGATGATATTTAGTTTGAATAGGCGCTAACATAGTCACGACAGCATCAGCAACATCACCTTTTAAATGACCATACATTTTATCTTCATACTCTGGTATTAAGCTTTCAATTGACTTACCAGTGGCACATGAAAGCAAAGACAGTAAGTTAGACACTCCTGGTTTTTCTTCCAAATTATAATAAATACGCGCTTGCTCATCAGAATCGGTTACTGCACGTTTAATTTTTTTCGCTATTTTTTCGGATCTTCTAATAAACCAATAAAGTTACCTGGGTTAGTATCTGATTTCGACATTTTTTTAGTTGGCTCAAGTAAGCTCATTACTCGTGCGCCATGCTGAGGAATAAACGGATCTGGCACAGTAAAAATATCACCGTAGAGGTTATTGAAACGAGTGGCAATATCACGTGCTAATTCTAAATGTTGCTTTTGATCATCACCAACAGGCACTCTATCTGCACGATACAACAAAATATCAGCAGCCATTAATACTGGGTAAGTAAACAAACCTGAGTTCATATTTGCTTCAGATTTCTGCGACTTATCTTTATATTGTGTCATACGGTTTAATTCACCCATTTGCGTATAACAATTTAATACCCAACTAAGCTGCGCATGCTCTGGCACATGCGACTGAATAAAAATAGTACTTTGCGCTGGATCTACACCACAAGCAAGGTAAAGCGCTAAGCCATCGAGAGTCGCTTTACGTAAATCTTCAGCTTTAGGACGAACAGTAATGGCATGCTGATCCACTAACATGTAGTAACACTCATGGCTAGATTGCATATTGACCCATTGTTTTAATGCGCCTAAATAATTGCCAATAGTTAATTCACCTGATGGCTGACAGCCACTTAATACAATAGGTTTACTCATTATTTATTTTTTACCTTAAAGATTTTTAATCGGTAATTATACCAATTGAATTAATTTGAAACTGTTGCTAATTCTGCACGCATTTCATCAATGGCAACTTTATAATCTGTTTGAGAAAATATCGCACTACCGGCAACAAACATATCCGCACCTGCAGCAGCAATTTCGGCAATATTATTAGCCTTAACACCACCATCAACTTCTAAACGGATATCTCGACCACTTTCGATAATTTTTTCTTTTACTAATCGTAATTTATCTAAAGTAGTTGGAATAAAAGATTGTCCACCAAAACCTGGATTTACTGACATTAATAAAATGACATCAAGTTTGTCCATAACAAAATCTAAACATTGTAATGGTGTGGCCGGATTTAAAACTAAACCCGCTTTACAGCCATGATCTTTAATTAACTGTAAAGTGCGATCTACATGATCACTACCTTCTGGATGAAAAGTAATGATATCAGCGCCGGCTTTAGCAAATTGAGGAATTAAGCTATCGACAGGTTTCACCATTAAATGCACATCTATTGGCGCGGTAATACCATAATCACGTAATGACTGACAAATCATAGGGCCAAACGTTAAATTAGGGACAAAGTGATTATCCATAACATCGAAGTGTACAACATCAGCGCCTGCTGCTAAAACCCTAGCAACATCATCACCCAAGCGAGCAAAATCAGCAGATAATATTGAAGGTGCAATTAAAAAAGAAGACATAATAAAAAAGCCCTAAAAAAAGTTATCGCCATTATACCCAAGCTAAGGTTAAATGCGAGTTTCACGACAGCATATAAATAGTGCACCCCATTTGACCAAGACAAATTGAATTGCACCACAACAAAGCAACCTTAGTACAGTATATCAGTATATTTTTTTAGTATAGTAATCAACTATAAAGCTTAACTCTTTGTTTAATTTTACTTATTAACTATATTTAATTAACTCTGGGCACTCAGGCATCATCTTTGCAAAATACTAAATAGATTCGCATTATTTATAATAATTTAAAGAGATTAACATGAAAAAATCACTATTAAGCATCGCACTGACTTCACTTTTAGCTACATCTGCATTCATTTCAACTCAAGCATCTGCTACTGATATTGAAGGCTTAAGTGCCAATGTTGGCGTAGTATCACAATATTTTTTCCGTGGTGTAGTACAAACAGATACCGCATCAGCTAGCGCGGGTGTTGATTATGAAATAGGTAACTTTTCTGTTGGTACTTGGGTTGCTGATGTACAAGATGGCCTAGAAGTTGATCTTTATGGTAGTTACGCTAATGAATTAGATAATGGTTTTGGTTATAGCGTTGGCTTTACTTCTTACCAATATACTGGTGATTTTGATACTCAGTATAATGAAGTTAATCTAGGTGCTTCATACGAATTTTTATCTTTTGCCTATAGCATAGGTACTTGGGAAGTTGAAGCCGGTTCAGATCAAGATTACAACTTCCTTGCTGTTACTGCACAATACGAAGGTTTTTATGCGACCTACGGCACTTGGGGTGACGAATTTGACGGCGACTACATAGAGCTAGGTTACGGCGCTGATGTATCTGGTTTTGATATAGGCGTAGCGTTAATTGCTAACTCTAAAGAGCTAAATGGCGGCATAGAAAATGATGAATCTTTAGTGTTTAGCATAGGTAAATCATTCTAAGATCTAGCTAGAAACTAATAAAAGAATATATCACAACAAAGTGTTAATTGGTTACTCGCTAACCGATTAACACTTTATTAATTGCTCACATATTATCAAATGCATGCCAAAACATATCATGGCACAGTTTACGACCTTGCCTTAACATTAGCGTTATTTACTTTTAAACGTACAAAGTAGCCATAATAATAGCTAAACCTTCAGTGACTTCCACTTCATTCATTGCGGCAAAACCCAAACGGATAAAACGATACTCTTTATCAAGTAAATTTTTGTCAGATAATTCCAGATCAGATAAATCGTCATCGGATAATTTCTTGCGGATATTAAATTCTACTTCGGTTTGTAAATATACCCGTTTAGCTAACAGTTTTTCTTTTAAGCCAACAATAGATTTACCCATATCTAACCATATTGCCATACCGCCTGCCGGTATTTCAAAATGTATTGGTAGGCCTTGTTCTTGATAAGATTTTAGCTGTAAAACCATAAAGTCACGACGTTTATGATATAAACGAGTCATGCGTCGCAAGTGTCCTTCAAATCCCCCTTGCTGCATCCACTTAGCCACCGATTGCTGCACTAAGACATTACACTTATGGTTAATCAGCGCTTTATAGGCCGCCAGTCGTTCAATTAAAGTATTACTTGCTACAACATAGCCGATTCGTGCACCACCAAACATCAATTTTGAGAAAGTAGAAATGTAAATAACTAAACCCGCGGGATCATCTGCTGCCATAGGTGCAATGGGTTGGCTGTCATAATGAAATTCATGATCATAATCATCTTCCACTATAGCCACGCCATACTGCACTGCTAATTGATAAATTTGCATACGTCTAGAGATATCCAATGATACGGTCGTTGGATATTGATGTAACGGGGTAAGGTAAAGCAATTTAACCTTACCCTGGGCAAATACTTGGGCTAAGTGCGCTGGTATTATGCCTCGTTCATCTTGTTTGATGGCAATCAATTGTGCACCTGTTCGCTCAAAGGCTGCCCAAGCAGGCGGATAACCAAGCTGCTCAACCGCTACCTTATCACCTGGTTGTAACAATAATTGTGAGATCATATATAAAGCTTCTTGCGAGCCATTACAAATCATAAGTTCTTTGTCAGTAATAGAACGAACACGTCGTAAATAGGTAGAAATTTCTTCAATAAGATCGGCTTCTCCACGGCTATCCCCATAACTTAAATTATCAATTTTAGGTCGCTGACAAGCTTGGGCAAAATGACTTTTAAACTCATCAAAAGGAAATTTTCTAATATCTGGCTGCCCGCCAGAAAAGTTATAAGAATATTCGCTGGCTTTAATTTTTGGCGTAACAGCTAGGTTTTGTTTTACTCGAAATTTCCACTTAAAACTTTGCTGTGTTTGTTGCACTTTATTTATCACCAGACTACTTTGGATCGGTAGGTGTGCTACTACCCGATATCCTGAACGTTCTCTCGCTTCAACCCAACCTTGCGCAACTAATTCAGCCAAAGCCGCCATTACGGTATGACGGTTTACTAATAACTGCTGAGCAAGTTTACGGGCTGAGGGTAGCCCTTCAGTCGGAGCAACCTGCCCTGCTTTAATGGCTTTTCTTAATGCGTCGGCAATAGCTAAGTATTTTGCTTGTTTACCTGAGGTCGTACTTTCAGAAGATAATTTTAAGGTTAACGCTTTCAATCTGGTCTATCAACTTATGGAAATCTGGTTGTAGTAGTTATACCAAAAATAACCATAATAACAACTATTACCGCTCACTCCTCTTTGAAAGGAACCATTTATGCTTAAACCCATTACGCTAGAAACCAACTTAATAAAACTACAGCCAATGACTTTGCAACACCTTAACGCTTTTTGTTTAGCCGGTAATTATCCGCAGGTTTGGCAGCATATGCCAATAAACCGCTGTCAAAGCCATGATATTGCCAAGGTATGGATGGCAGAAGCAATTAATGAAATGGCGCAAGGGCTACAACTCGCATTTGTCACTATTGATAAAAAAACGAATAAAGTCATTGGTTCAACACGCTTATTTCGTGGTAATGCTCAAGATCAAACCATTGAACTTGGCCATACCTTTATCACGCCTGATTTTCAGCGCAGCTATGTAAATTCACATGCAAAATACCTAATGCTAAAACATGCTTTTGAGCACTTAAAGATGTCTCGTGTCGAAATATGTACTCATGAAAATAATCAACAATCACGTAATGCTATTGCGCGTATTGGTGGCCATTTCGAAGGTATATTAAGGAAACACCGCCGCTCACCTAATGGTGACTTTAGAAATACGGCAATGTTCAGCATTATTGATGATGAGTGGCCACAGGTAAAAACAGCATTATTAAATACAGCTCGCAGCTCAGAGGAGTTTGATACCAATTGAAGTAACAAATTGATCATTCAGCGAGAATTAAAAGGTGTAGAGGCAAGGCATTGATTGAAGAGAATGGTTATTCCCTTATCAAAATCAATAACGCGGCATATAAACCTTTTAAACTCGCCCTTGGGAGCTTGTCAGGAAAGTGATAACGTCACAAATTTGTTTGATATAGAGTGACTATATACGCACAAATTTTGCTTGTTTTAACTTCCCTGACACAGCTCTGAATTGACTAATTCATTATTTCATTTGGTATGACCATGTATCCACCTAAACACTTTCAAACAAGTGCAGAAGAGCGTCATAAATTATGCGCTTTGATTGCTGACAACCCATTAGCAACACTGCTAGTGAATATGGATGAACCATTACCACACATTAGCCATATACCTTTTCATTTTACTGAATGCGCTGAGCATACTGAAAATTTTACTGAAACAGAGACCAAGGTGCTAGTTGCCCATGTCAGTAATCAGCATCCATTAGCAAAAAAACTATTAACGCAAAAAGATGTGCAAGTGAGTTTAGTCTTTCATGGTGAGCAAGGCTATATTTCACCTCACTGCCATGATAATGCCGGTTCAAATGGCAATAGCAGCGGGCAAGTGGTGCCCACATGGAATTATGCCAAAGTTCATGTCACGGGCTTTGCCAACATAATACAAACGCCGGAGCAAAAGTATCAGCAAATGTTTATAAGTAGCCAGTTTTTCGAACGTGAACAGAAACAGCCCTGGCAATTAACCCAGATGAGCAATAACAAAGTACAACAAATGTTGACGGCCATTACTTTTTTTAAGGTAAGTATTAATAATATTGAGGGGCACTTTAAACTGAGTCAAAATAAACCAGTACAAGTAAAAAAGAGCATAGCTGAGAAGTTGATACAAAGCGGTAAAGCTGAACTTGCGCATCAAATCCGATAAAATACTTTAAAAGCTGCGGTAGCATTATAGTCAGGTACACTGGCAATAAAGGCTACTCACCCGCATTGATAGTAATACACCAAACCTAAAGCTTAAATGGATTGTCAATGTCGTGTATTGACTGATATTAGTTTCAACTTAACCTTCCCATAATGAATTAGCCAATTCATTATGGGTATTGGTATTAGTCGGGGAATTGCATTATAGTTTTCACTCATTTATAACTTATTGGTTGCAGCAAAAATGACTTATAAAAACTCATCACTCATTAACACCATTAAAAGTGTTGCGGCAGCTTTTTTCGGCGTACAAAGTAATAAGAACCGAGCAAGAGATTTTAACCAAGGAAAGTTTAGCCATTTCATTATTGTCGGCATTCTGGGGGTTATCGTTTTTATTGGTGTGTTAATTGCCATAGTTACTCTGGTAATACCGAGCACTTAGCTATTTTAGTTGATAAATGATGAAGTTTAGGTTTTATTTATATAACGCCAAAATTTCCTTAACCTTTATACGACCTTTTCCTTTTTGACTTATTGAACGTTGTACCTGAAGCAATTTCTTTTTATTGGCGTCTTTATATAGCTCGCGAGTAAAGTCTACATAATGGTTTGAGATCAAGGTAGGTATTTTTTTACTTCTTGCTACCTCTGCACAATGTACCAGCCTTAGTTGGTCTTCATCAGTAAATGAGTTACCTGCATAAGCGGTAAAATTTGACGTTCGATTTATCGGAGAATAAGGTGGATCACAATAGACTACATCATCAGTTTCAAGTTGAGCAAAGGCTGTTTCAAAGTCGCCTTGCATAAAAGTTGCTTTTTGTGCTTTTTCTGAAAAGTATTTTAGCTCTTCATTTGGGAAATATGGATGCTTATACCGGCCAAAAGGCACATTATAGCCACCACTTTTGTTATAGCGGCATAAACCATTATAACCGTGTCTATTTAGATACAAAAATAATAGAGAGCGTTCATATGGATCATCCGATTGATTAAATTGACTTCTAAAGTCGTAATACTTTTCCGGCTGATTATGATCCCCATTGAAGAACTTTTGAGCGTCGGCAATAAACTCTGTCGGTTGATTTTTAATTATGTTAAATAAATTAATTAGATCTTTATTCATATCTACCAAAAGATATTCGTCAAACTCTAAATTAAGGAACACAGAGCCACCACCAACGAAAGGTTCCACTAACCTTTTTTTACCCTTTTTAGGTAATAGGCTAGCTATTTCACTGACAATTTTTTTTTTGCCTCCCGCCCATTTCAGGGCTGATCGCATACCAGTGCGTGGTTGAGCTTTAGTCACAAAAGAAACCTATACATTATTAGTAGCTAAAGCTAACATGATTGCTTGTTGATAAATAGATGCTATATCCATTTTCATATTTTTGAAAAATATAAAAGCGTATGGGTTTTTATCCCACGTTAAAGCGCTTACTTAGACTAATGCTTACTAGTCTCTTCTATATTTATTCTTAGAAGCGGATTGTAGCTTGTATTGCTGACTAACGGTATTTATTTCACGCTTAATTGTTGAAACCGACTTTAAAAATGAACCTAGATCTCTTGTAGCTTGGGGTAGCTTGTTCATTGCTACCTTTGCTTGGGTTTTATTGATAAAAATCTTACTGGTAAGTGCAAAAAATTTCTGCGTATTTAAGCTCTTCTGATAACTAAAATACTCTAGATCTTTATTTTTTTTAATAAATTCTTCTAGTCTTGATAAATCAGAAAAACCCCTTATTTGTACAACATAACCTTTTTCTGAATTTAAATAATATTGTTCATTTAATGTTCCAGGTAATAGTGATACCTTAACTTGCTTTGACGTTACTGGTGGAGTTGTTACTATTAAGCTTGATTCTTCACTATTTTCCGCCATCTGACTATTACTTACAGTTGACTCAGCTAACATCAATGCTTGCAATATATCCTCCCTTGCCGCGGTCGCTACAAGAAAATTATCACTAGTATTTTGCTCTAATAAGGCAAGATTAACATCAGTAACGCTAGCAAGGTTATTTTGCCTAATTAATATATTTGTTTTTGCTGGCACTATAATAGGATTTTCATTTACTAATGGTGTTTCAGGTAAAGTCACCAAGTTACTGCTTTTAGATTCAGTTAATAAAAACCAAAAAATGAGTATTATCAACAGAGCAATTAAAGAAGCCACACTTATTTTTAACCAGGTATAGTTTTTTAACACTGCTGACTTATTTTTAAACCTCGCGTGACCTAAAGCAAGAACTTGTCCACTACTAGCATCTATAATGCTGGTTTTCTTATCAAAAATAGTTTTATTTTGTCCTATTTCCATTGCTGTTTGTTCTAAACCAAATATAACAACGTTGATATTTTTTTTTGTTTTCTTTGCAATATCGACAAGCTGACAAAGCTCATATTTTATTTGTAATGATAATGCTTGAGCATGTTCAACAATAACAGTAATGGTGCCATTATTTTGTTTAGCTAATCGCAGAATACTCACAGCAAGAGATTGTTCAGGATCGAATAGAGTATTGGCAAATAACTGCTCAATTAAACGACAGCGCATTTGAATATCGTTTATTTTGCTGGATGCTGCCACAAAGGCAACATTGATTTCTTGCTTGCCCGATTCTTGGCTAATATTAGCTAAGTATTGACGTGCTACTTTGGAGTAAACTGCAGGGTTTTTATCAACAACAACAGCCATCTGTTTTGAAAAACGTTGTATATAGTCAATGCGGGCTATGACACTAATTGCTGCAGTTGATATATCTACCATATCATCTTCAACGCTATTATCAGCTGGCTCATTAATTTTCATCTGATTTATTCGCGTGTTCGCTAGTGCTGACATATTCAACCCTTTCTATAATATTTTGCTTTCCATTGCCTTTTAGAAAGCACAAACAGTTATAGAATTTGCTGAAGTATTTCCATGGTCACATCATCACGAATTTCTGATTGTCCAATAGCGGTAGGGACAATAAAACGTAATTTTCCGCCAATATTCTTTTTATCACGGCGCATATGACGAACAAAATCATCAAGCCCCATCGTTTTTGGCGCTATTATCGGTAAATCAAATGCTTTAATAAGTGATTCTATTCGACAAAGATCTGACACTTCCAGCAAACTCATTGCTACTGCTAATTTAGCAGCAAGTACCATGCCAGCAGCAACAGCCTCGCCATGAAGCCAGTTACCATATCCTTGCTCTGCCTCAATAGCATGACCAAATGTATGACCTAAATTGAGTAAAGCTCGCACACCAGCTTCTGTTTCATCACAGGCAACGATATCAGCTTTACATTGACAACATTTTTCAATCATTTGAGTTAAGGTGTTTTTATCGCCAGCTTTAATTGCAGCAATATTTTGCTCTAGCCAAACAAAAAAATCATAGTCACCTAAAATGCCATACTTAATGACTTCAGCCATACCAGCACTAAATTCCCGCTCTGGCAATGTAGCAAGGCTATCAATATCAATAATTACCGCTTTAGGTTGATAAAAGGCGCCTATCATATTTTTACCAAGCGGATGATTTACTGCAGTTTTGCCACCTACAGAAGAGTCGACCTGTGATAAAAGAGTTGTCGGAACTTGAATAAAGTCTATGCCACGTTGGTAACAAGCAGCAGCAAAACCAGTGATGTCACCAATAACACCGCCACCCAAAGCTATTAGCGTGGTATCGCGACCATGCTCATTCGCTAATAGATGCGACATAATACGTTCAAAATTAGCTAAATTTTTCTCAGCTTCACCATCAGCTAAAATAATTTCATCAACCTCAAAGTTGGTTAATTTTTCTTTGATATTAGCAAGGTAGAGAGGCGCTACGACAGTATTTGTAACAATACAAACGCGCTTATTTCGAATATGAGAAGAAAAAAGATCTGCATGATTAAACAGACCTGAATCTATATAAATTGGATAGCTACGGGTGCCTAAATCTAGCTGAAGTGTTGGCATGTTTTGGCTCTACTACTGTAAGGACTATAAAAATTAAAAGTCTAAACGCTCAATAATTTTGTGCGCCACAACTTTAGCACTTTGATCATCAGTTTTAATAATCACATCGGCAATCTCTTCATAGAAAGGGTTGCGTATAACTGCTAACTTTTCTAATACAGTGCGAGGCTCTTCTGATGTTTGCAATAATGGACGACGGCGATCTCTTTGAGTACGAGCCACTTGTTTATCTATCGTGGTTTCTAGATATACCACAATACCACGTGCCGATAAACGGTTACGAACTTGGTCGCTAATTACCGAACCACCACCTGTAGCTAAAACAATGCCTTGTTTTTCACTTAAGTCGTCAATAACACCCTCTTCTCTTTTGCGAAAACCTTCTTCGCCTTCAAGATCGAAAACCCAAGCAATGTCTGCCCCAGTACGACGTTCAATTTCTTGATCAGAATCAAAAAATTCAAGGTGTAGTCTTTCAGCAAGCTCTCTACCTATAGTGCTTTTTCCTGCGCCCATAGGCCCAATCAGGAAGATATTACGTTTTTCTGCCATTAGATTTACTTAATACTCGTTCGTTACAGATCATATCAAAAGGAGATTAACAATATCTGCCTAAATACCTTTTGACGTTATAGAGGTCTCCCTCAGGAATTTCAAGGGCGTAATTATCGCAATTGTTAGGGTAAGATTGCAAGCAACATTGTCGTTAAGTAGAATAAAAAACTTACTTGACGTCAATTAAATTATAAATTGGAGCTAAAAATGCTCGGTCACTATGCGCGGAGTTACAAAAATTAGTAATTCTTTTTTCTCATTAAACTGGCTAGTGTTTCTAAATAACCAACCCAAATAGGGAATATCACCTAATATTGGTACCTTCGAGACTGTACTTATAATTGCTTGTTGATAAATACCGCCCAGCACGATTGTTTCACCATTATTCACCAGTACTTGCGTACCAATACGCTGAGTATCAATTGCAGGAGCTTGGCCACTTTGGACATCTGAAACAGTATCTTGCGTTATCACTAAGTCCAAGATAATTTTGTTATCAGGAGTAATATGTGGCGTTACCGTTAAGCTAAGTACCGCTTTTTTAAATTGTGTTGCCGTTGCGCCACTTGAAGATGCTTCTTGATAAGGTATTTCAACACCTTGTTCAATATAAGCTTCTTTTTGATTTGCTGTGGTAATACGAGGACTAGCAATTATTTCACCCTTGTTTTCTTTTTCCATCGCGCTCAGTTCCAGATCTAAAATGGTGCCATCAGCTAATCGAGCAACTTGGAATGCCAAAGCTCCTGCAGGACTTGTTACCGGTAAATTAACATTTAATCGATCTGCTAACGTAGGAACAAGACCTGCATTAGCCGAGTTTGCACCATCTAAAGAACCAGAAGTGGCATATTGACCATCGGTATCGGTAATTCCCCAGCGAATTCCTAATTCTTCATTTATATTATCTTTAACGGTTACCATACGCGCTTCAATGATAACTTGGCGCACAGGAATATCTAAAATATTAACCATACGTTTAATATCTTCAATGCTTTTTGCTGTATCACGAATTAATAAGGTGTTGGTGCGCTCATCTACTGAAACACTACCACGAGCCGATAGAATACTAGTATCTTCATTTTTAATTAAGTCAGCGAACTCACTAGCTTTAGCATAATTTATTTGTACATATTCAGTATACAATAGTGCTAACTCTTCCACCTGCCGTTGGGCTTGTAAATTTTTAGCTTCTCGGGCCGCAAGTTCATCGCTTGGCGCGACCATTAAAATATTACCTTGCATACGCTTATCAAGACCTTTCACTTTCAAGATAATATCGAGAGCTTGATCCCAAGGAACGCCATCTAAGCGCAAAGTAATATTTCCTGTGACGGTATCACTAGTGATCAAGTTAAATTCATTATAATCAGCAATAATTTGCAACACGGTACGAACAGGAATATCCTGAAAATTTAGTGATATTTTCCGGCCGGTAAAATCTTCGCTATCACCTAAGTAACCAGGCGCTTTCTTTACTTTTTCTTTAACCGTTAATATAAACAAGTTATCGGTTTGCTCATGTGAAAAAGTAAATAGTGTATCAACATCAATTACTAAACGAGCGTTACGCCCTTCTTTAAAGGTTTCAAGACCTGAAACGATGGTACCAAAATCGGTTACATCTAGCTTATAAAGCAAATCTTCAATTATTTGTGTATTATGAAACTCAACATTAATTTTCCCTAATTTATCGTTTACATCAACAGCAACCATACTGTCTTTTAAATACACTAATATTTCAGCAGAATTATTTTCACCTAAACGAAAATCAAGTGACTCTACATGATTAATAAATTGTTCACCTGCGGGACTTAATGCCTCAACAATTTCAGCTGATTGACCGTAATTAAAAGTAATAGAGAATTGTTTACCATTTAAAGCGACATCAAACACAGATAATTTTTCTAAATTGATCAAGGCAACAACTTTGCCAGAGCTATTATCAACCACAACATTGGTGATACCCGCATGATTAATCAGCGTTTCTTTAATATTTTCATCATAGATATTGGCAGAAAATTCAACCTCAACATAAGCAGAATTCATTGAGGTTTTTACTGCGGGTAGTGCAAGTATTTCTGTCGAAAATTCAAAGACTAATTCAATCTGATCATTTTGAATTGTATTATAAGAAATACCTAATAACTTACTATCACTTGCTAACTCTGCACTGAGATTAAAAGATGTACTAACAAGTGTTAACATCGTTAAGCAAGCAAGCCAAGCTTGTCTGATTTCGGCCACTCTAGTAAAGATTTTATAATTTTTCATTATATTAACTAGCATTATTATTTCCCTTTACCCTGCGGATTTTGATAGAGCAATTTTAATCACTGTTTCACGTTCTACCCAGCAACCTGCACCGTCAGGCGTTAGTTCAACTAATTTTACGCTTTTAACATTTACTTCTATTATATGACCATTAAATAAACCCATGTAACTACCTATAGCAACCCTGTGTAGGGTGAAATCAGAGGCCTCGACCAAAGCCCAAAGTATACCACCATCTCCCATGGTGCCACGCATTGTTATATCACCCAGTGCAAACTTTTCTAATGGTTGTTTACGACGGCGAGGATCAGGACTTAAACATCCCGACATTTGTTGAATTTTTTGTTGAATGACTTCTGGTTTGGGTAAAGAAAATGGGCTTCTTAAATTGAATGCCGAGTAATCATAATGGTTAAATGGGGGTACTTCTGGCATAGGATCAATTTGGCTAGTTGTTGTTGCTTTAACCTGTTGAAGGTGAGCACTAAGATCAGTGGTATCATCAAAACAACCACTCACTAATACCAAAGTAATTAAAGCTAGTTTTTTCATTGTACTTTAGCCTCTTGGTAGCGGTAAGTTTTAGCTTCAAGTTTTAAATTCAACATATCTTTACTGGTCTGGATAATCGCTATTTTAAAGTCATGCAACGTAACAATTCGAGGTAAGCCTGCGATTTTACTGACAAAGTTACCAAAAGAATGGTAAGAGCCATTTACTTCGATATCAATAGGTAACTCTATATATATCTCTTTGCTTATTTCAGCTTGCCATTCTAATTTAACAAAGTCTAAGCCACTTATAGTGCCAATAAAGGTAATGTCGTCTAATAAACCTGGCGTTTCATGGCTATTAGGTAAGCTTCTTAATTGATTAGCAAAAATATCTTCTGCTTCGAGCATTTGTGCTCTAAATAGTTCTAAATTAGCCGCTACATGGTATTTAATTTTATAAGACTGCTTTAAGGTGATTTCTTCAGCAATGACCTGATCAAGTTGTGTGATTTTATCACTAACCAAACCAACATACCCTAAACCGACAACAACAAAGGATAAAAAAACAGTAAGTACCAACTTCGCTGCTGCTGGCCACTGACCGATACTTTCAAGTTCTAAACCTTCAAATTGTGATGTATCAAATTTCAAAATGTACCTCCCTTATATTTAAAGGTATAAGGCATCAAAGTTTTACTTAGCACAGAGATTATAAATTTGACATCTATCACTTACCGCCTCCATTTGCTGCCTTAGCAAGTTTAGTATTTGAATCATCCACTAACCCTTTAATTGTCACTCGCATTTTAAAACTACTAAGTAGTTTAGGCGAGCCATCGTCTGCGGTAATTGATTCTGGAGTAGCATCAGTAAATAAATCTGATGACTCAATTGCTCTGATCATATTAGCTAAATGATTATTTGATTCACTTTTTCCTGTAATTTGAATGATATTGCCTTTTTTATCAAGTTGAGTGATATAAATTCCATTCGGAATTATTGTGGCTATTTCATCAAGTACTTGCGTGCCAACATTACGGCTGCGTTGTAATTGCGCTACAACATCAATTCGTTTTTGTAATGCCGATTTTTTATCGTTTAAAGTTTTTATTTCTGCTATTTGTATATCTAATAATTGAATTTCATTTTGCAAAAACTGATTACGTGCTTGTTGCCCATCTATACGCGCTTGAAAATATAGGTTAACCGAAAAAACTAAAGCAAAGGCAAACACCCCTGCAGCGGCTAGAATGATAAAAAATTCTTTTTGCTTTGCCTTGAGTGCTTCTTCGCGCCAAGGGAGAAGATTTATATATGCCATGGCGTAAAACTCCTTAAAGCTAATCCTGTTGCTACCATAAATTGTGGGGCAATTTTAGCTAACTCATCTGCATTTATTGTCTTTGCTACTGCCATATTATTAAAAGGGTTAGCAATAACGGTATGAATACCCAATTCATCGGTGAGTAATTTTTCTATACCCTCAATTGAAGCCGTGCCACCAGAGACCAGCAAATAATCAACTTTATCGGCACCACTTGAAGTCAAAAACATTTGGATTGCTCGACGTATTTGTTGCATTAAAATGGTATGAAAAGGAGCTAACACTTCAAAAGTATAATTAGGTGGCAAATCATGGCAGATTTTTGCTTCTTCAGCCTCTTCAAATGATTTGTTATAGTATGAAACAATTGAACGAGTATATTGTTCACCACCAAATATTTGATCACGGCTATAAAGATGCTTTCCTGCTTTGGTTGCAGAAAAAAGCGTCATGGTTGCACCAATATCTACAATTGCTACCGTTTTATTTACCGCATCTTCAGGTAATTGTGACAGACATAAATCATGTGATCTACTCACCGCATAAGATTCAATATCAATAACTTTCGCATGAAAACCAGCTGACTCTAAGGCTGCAACTCGCGCTTCAATAGATTCTGTGCGGGCGGCGCTAAGTAAAACATTAACTTTGCTCGGCTCTGATTCATTAACATCTAACGATTCAAAATCTAGGCTTACTTCATCTAAAGGATAAGGAATTAAACTATCGGCTTCTATTTCAATCTGACTAGCTAATTCATCTTCACTAAGAGCAACATCCATATAAATTATTTTAGTGATAACAGTTTGCCCCGATACTGCTGCTACTGCTTCTTTCGCCTTCATTGATATTTTTTTGCGAATTTTAGCAATAACATTACCAACCGCTTCAATATCTTGAATTTCTCGATCAACAACGGCGCCACGAGTCATTGGTTCAATTGCGAAGTCTTCTATAATATAGCCTTCAATACCTTGGCTGAGTAAAACAGCTTTGACTGCATGAGACCCTATATCGATCCCTACCATCATAGTCGTCTTCTTTTTCCATAAGTTATCTAGCATAACAGTCCACTAAATTAGATTGTTGTAATTATTTTAGACATGTTTTCACATAAATACATTCATTACATGGTTTACCAGATATACTAATCTTATATGACAATATTATCCACAAATAGAGGGAATGTAGTGCTTTCTGTCAAAAAACTTTTCAAGCTTACTGTTACCTTAGGATTTATTATTGTTTTTGGCATATTTGTTTTATATTTGACTTTGCGCGATGAATTGCCCGACATTAAATCGTTAAAGGATGTTCAATGGCAAACGCCGATGAAAATCTACAGTATTGACGGTTCATTAATTTCTCAATTTGGTGAAAAAAAACGAAAGCCATTAACTTTTGATGAGATTCCACAGCAGCTGATCGATGCATTATTAGCCACCGAAGATGACCGTTTTTATTTTCACTTTGGTGTTGATCCTATCGGCATGGCACGCGCTGTTATTGGCCAAATAACAGGAAACAGTAGAGGTGGTGCTAGCACCATCACCATGCAAGTAGCTCGAAACTTTTTTTTAACTCGCGAACAAACTTATATTAGAAAAGTGAGAGAAATATTTTTATCTTTTCATATTGAAAGCTTGTTAACTAAAAATGAAATACTAACGCTGTATGTAAATAAAATACCCTTAGGGCACAGATCTTTTGGCTTCGGTGCTGCCGCACAAGTCTATTATGGCAAAGATATTGATCAACTTAGTCTAGCTCAAATAGCCGTATTGGCAGGTCTGCCAAAAGCACCTTCTACCTATAACCCTATCCGCTCGATCAAAAAAGCTAAGTTACGTAGAACAACCGTATTACAGCGAATGTTAGTTAGTGGCTATATTACTGAGCAAGAATACCAACAGGCAAAAACTGCCGCTATTACCAGCAAGCGCCATGGTGCTAAAATAGAATTGAACGCCCCTTACATTGCTGAAATGGCTCATCAAGAAATGCTCACTCGCTACGGTAAAGAACAAGCTTATACTGGTGGTTTTAAGGTGTTTACTACTGTTACTAATAAATTACAACAAGCCGCTCATGCTGCTGTTACCACCAATTTATTACGCTATGATCAGCGTCATGGCTATCGTGGTGCGATTATCTCTCTTCGCCCTAGTGGCGAGCTAGCCGACATTACCAGCTCAAAAACAAATGACAATACCCAATTATCAACCAATTACTCACCATTAATAGCTGAAGAAATTGCAACAGCACTTAGCGCTGTTCATTACTATCAAATGTTAGTGCCTGCGGTTGTTACTCAAGTTAATGAAAGAACTGTCAATATCACCTTACAAAATAATGAAGAAGCAATAATACCCTGGGCAGGTATGGCTTGGGCGCGTCCTTATATAAACGATCAAAAACAAGGTCAAGCGCCAAAAATAGCGAGTGAAATAGTTCGCTATGGTGATGTGATATTAGTTAATAAAATAGTTGATTCTAGTAAAAATTTAGTTGGCGAATACCATTTAAGCCAACTACCTCGAGCCAGCGCAGCCATTGTTTCTTTATCACCAGATAATGGCGCTATTAAAGCTGCCGTTGGCGGTTTTAGCTTCAAGCAGAGCCAATTTAACCGAGTAACGCAAGCTAAACGTCAAGTGGGCTCAAATATTAAACCCTTTATTTACTCTGCAGCGTTAGCAAATGGCTATACTCTCGCCTCTTTAATTAATGATGCTCCTATCAATCAATGGGATAAAAGTAGTGGTGTGGTATGGCGACCTAAAAATTCGCCAGAAATATATGTTGGTCCAATTAGAATGCGCTTAGCCTTAGCACAATCAAAAAATGTTGTCGCAGTAAGATTATTAAAAAGTATTGGTATAAGTAAAACCGTTGATCATCTCTCATCTTTTGGCTTTTCACCCGATGAATTACCTCGTAATGAATCATTAGCCTTAGGCTCAGCTTCATTAACGCCGTTAGAGCTTGTTACTGGCTTTGCCACGTTTGCCAATGGCGGCTTTTTAATCGAACCATACTTAATTGAACGCATTGAAAACGCACACGGAAAGGTTATCTATCAAGCGAATCCAGTACTTGCCTGTGAGCCATGTGAAATTTCAACTAACTCCAACGAAAAGGAACAATATATAAATTCAAACATAGATAAAAATAGTACCAGTACATTGGTAGACGAAAAAAACATTAGCCCACCATTAATTTCAGCGCCTAGAGCTATATCAGCGCAAAATGCGTTTTTGATCACCCAAGCACTTAATAGTGCTATTTGGGGAGCGGATTGGTCTGTAGACAGTGGTTGGCGAGGTACTGGTTGGCGTGCCAGAAGTTTAAATCGTCGTGATATTGGCGGTAAAACAGGTACCACTAATGAAGCTAAAGATGCGTGGTTTTCTGGCTTTACTCGTCGTTTAGTGACAACTTCTTGGATAGGTTTTGATGATCCTAGTCGTAACTTAGGTAAATCTGTATACAACAAAAATCTAGGTAAAAATCAAATTACCGGCAAAGAATTTGGTGCTAAATCAGCCCAACCGGCATGGATAAGTTTTATGAAAGTTGCACTAACAGATATTGCTAACGAGAATTTTGAGGCACCTGCTGAAATTGTTTCTGTGCGTATTGATAAAGCAACAGGTAAGCTAACCACTAAAACCAATAAAAGTAGTTTATTTGAATACTTTCAAATGGGTACTGTACCTACCGAATATATAAGCACGGATAATAGTGTTGATATATTTCAAAACGAAGATGGCGTTAACGACCAAGAAGAACTGTTTTAGCTTTGAATTGATTAATACTGCCAAGGTAATTGCTTTGGTAGTTATGTGCTATCAACATTGAGCACTTTTAGTCAAGATTAGGAACTTGGCAGTGTTTAATATTAATTTGCTAAGGAGAGAGGATTGCTGTGGCTGTAAATTACCTTTATTCAGAATGGCTTACAGGCTCAACTTTTAAAGTTAGAGATTTTCCCTTGTTTTTCGAAAGGATTAGTTTTTTTTCTGACGTTCAAGAAAATGAAATGATTACAGACATATATTTGCTAATCGAATAATACACACAATCGGGTAACCAGTTCCATCACCCTGCATACGGCTCCGCACAGGGCGGTTTATTTAGAATCCCTGACCTCAAACTCTGATTACAGTAGTAACTAATACTGGTTAGCAGCCTTTTTCCGGTACATTTTGTACTTGGCTAGAATGATAAATTTATCAGCTCAAGCAGTTAATCGTTCGGATATTTTCATCTATTGATTAACAGTACAATTTCATGAGGGTGCTATAATTAAGCTATCGCCACTCTTAGTAGCGAGTGATAAGTAATGAACATGGTTAAACGGATTGTACTCTTGCTCATAATGGCATTAGTCTCCTTTACTATCATCAATGACCATAGTGAAGACAGCGTTAATGAGCTAGGTCAAAATTTGCGTGCTAATATGCTTAAGTTAATTATCAGTGATACTCAAAGAACCGCTAGCTATACTGGTATTACGGAGCTAAGAGCTGATATTCTTGCTGCTATGTATAACACGCCTAGGCATGAGTTTGTTCCTAAACAGCTACAACAATATGCTTACGACAACAGACCCTTACCTATCGCCCATAATCAAACCATTTCTCAACCATTTATAGTTGCTTTAATGACGCAACTGATTAATCCGCAAGCGAGTCATATTGTGCTGGAAATTGGTACCGGCTCAGGATATCAAGCGGCAGTGCTATCAAGTCTGGTGGCTAAAGTGTTTAGCATCGAAATTATCCCTGAATTAGCGCAACATGCTGAAAAGAAATTGAAAGCGCTAAATTATAGCAATATTACTATTCGCACCGGAGATGGCTATCAAGGCTGGCCAGAGCAGGCACCTTTTGACGGTATTATAGTAACGGCAGGAGGTGAAATTCCAACTAAGTTAATTGCCCAACTAAAACCAGGAGGTATTATGATAATTCCAGTCAATGACCAATACTCAAATCAGCAGTTAACATTACTAGAAAAAGATAGCCAAGGTGTACTTAAGCAAAGCAAAGTATTGCCAGTTCGTTTCGTTCCTTTGGTCAAAAGTGATAACTAACGAGGTAGTACAGCTTATGGCGGCAAAATTTCATATTGGACAAATAATTTATCACAAGAGATTCAATTATCGTGGGGTTATTGTGGGTATAGATGCAGTATTTAACCATAGCGCCTATTGGTATGAAAGTATGGCTGGTACTCGACCACCCAAAGATAAGCCTTGGTATAATGTGTTGGTCGATCGATCCTTACAATCGACTTATGTTGCAGAAAGAAACTTGTTAGCGAACGAAGATAGTAGTCAAATTGACCATCCTCTTTTGGGACATTATTTCGATAAATATGATGGTAGGCGCTATTACTTAAAATAAAATACTTAAAACAAAAATCTCACTAGGCACTATGAGAAGGGAATTTGGCAACACCTATCCATAGTGCTACTTTCATAAGTTATCTGTCATCTACTCTAATGGCTTAAAGCAATAATAGCGCCATCTAAAACATCCATATTAAAGGTATAATTTTTTTGATGATATAAAATTTCAACTTGGTTGTTTTTTAGCACATCTGTTATATCAAACTCGTCACCAAAAGCTATTTTCACATTTTCATCACGTAGATGAATATTGGGCTTAGACATATAATGACCAATCTCTACTTTATTTCGATTGTATTTCATACAGCCCCTATTTAATCATAGTCGCTAAAATGACAAAACTAATAGTAATCTTGCATATTTGAGAAGGAAAAATGCCGTAAATTAAACTAAGCTTGTTTATAAACGCTATAACATGAGGCGAATGATAATGAAAATTGCAGATCTGCACAGTGAAATTCAAATGGGTATTATCAATTATTTTTCAGTACACCCTGATGCATCAGGGTCAGCATTGCGAATATGTAATCAATGGCTTGCCAATGAGAAATACTCTCACAATATTGCGCAAGTACAAACCGCTGTAGATGGCTTACTTGCCCGAGGTGAAATTCATAAACGCTCAGGCTCTGATATATACATTTTATAGTGCCACGTCATATCTCGCCGTTAGATATAATGCGACGAATAAAACTCTAAATCTAACAATAGATAACCACACAAGATTTATTGAGTAGCCATTAGAGTAAGATCATAATCGTCCAGTTGCTTTCAATCTTGTTTGCACTCTTTGGTGGTAAAATTTTGATAAATAAGGACGAATTATATGTTGAGACATTAACCAAGCTATGTAAAAAATTAGTTAGTTTGATTGGTATTATACTGCACTAAATAGCATGGACTTTATGGCTTTCCTTAGTGGTAATACTGAGCTAAAGAAACTTAATTATCTGCAACACCATAATTAAATTTCTTTAATGAAAACCTTTGACTTTCGCTGTAAGTTATACAGCTTTTGTTTGCCTTCAGGGAGCTTGTTTGTCGGCTGTTCAATAAAACCCTGCTCAAGAAACCAATGACCACTTACCGTTGTTAACACAAATATAGCGGCAAGTTGCTGTTGCTTAGCGGCATTTTCCAAAGCAGTCATCAAACGTCCACCGCGATTGCCTTTACGGTAATCAGGATGAATAGCGACACATGCTACCTCGCCCATTTTCGCATCCACATATGGATATAAAGCGGCACAAGCAATAATAACATCTTCTTTTTTTATCACGGTGAACTTATCAATTTCTACCTCAAGTAATTCACGTGAACGTTTTACTAAAACACCTTCGGCTTCAAGCGGTGCAAGTAATTCCAAAATACCGCCAACATCATCAATAGTCGCTGTCGCTATTTGTTCTTTATGATCTTTAGCAATCAAAGTACCAGCACCATCACGGGTAAATAGTTCTTGTAATAATGCTGTATCACTTTGATAACTTATACAATGACAACGTTCAACACCATTTTCACCACATTGAATAATTGCTCGAAGCAATAACTGACGCACATGGCAATCTTTTTCATCCAATAATGTTTTTACGGTACGAACACTACAGCTTCTGATCAATTCGCCGGATTGAGCGATTAACCCTTCATCTTCGGTTAAAGTGATCAATTTATCCGCTTTTAAAGCGATAGCTGTTTGTGCTGCTACATCTTCTAAAGCAAGATTAAATACTTCACCAGTAGGCGAATAACCGATTGGTGATAACAAAACAATAGAGCCATAATTTAGCTGCATGTTAATACCATCAGAATCAATTCTGCGCACACTACCGGTATATTTGTAATCGATACCATCACGAACACCCATAGGCTTGGCAATAACAAAATTACCAGTACTAACGCGAATTTGTGAGCCATGCATAGGTGAATTAACTAAGCCGGTACTTAATAAGGCTTCAATATGCAAACGTAAAGAGCCGGTGGCATCTTTTACCGCCACTAACGTATCAGCGTCGGTAACACGAATATTGTTTTCAATTACTTGGGTAATATTACGCTGTATCATGCGTTCTTCAATTTGTGGGCGTGCTCCATGCACGATCACCAACTTAACACCCAGACTACGTAACAAAGAAATATCATGAATAATATTAGCAAAATTTTCATGTGAAACAGCTTCACCACCAAACATTAATACCACCGTTTTACCACGGTGGGCATTAATATAAGGCGCCGCATTTCTAAACCATTTTACAATACTTTTATTATCCATGAGCTCTATTCTGTTTTCCTTTTTTACTTGAGTAAAACTATCTTACTTATTAACTTATTTTACTAAGTAGTACCTGAACGATCGACAATGTATGCCATCGCTACTTCATCAGCGGGATCTTTATGTGGACTTTGTTCGCTGTCTTCAATGATGTTACTTGCCAATGAGCTTTTTTCGATTAAAGCAAAACCTAACTTATTGAAAAATTCTGGAACATACGTTAATACAATAATTTTATGCAATTCCATTTGATGAGCAAATTCAAGTAAATATTGTACTAAAGCTTGCCCTTGACCTTGACCATGTGCAGATTTATCAATCACAATTGAGCGTATTTCAGCTAAGCCCGTTTGGTAAATATACAAAGAAGCACAGCCAACAACATCGCCGTCAACTTCAGCAACAACAAAGTTTTGAATATCATGAATTATATTGTCACGTGAACGCGGTAATATTTCACCTTTATCTGCCCAGTAACTTACTTGCTGATATATTTTATCAACATCTGACATTCGTGCTCTTCGCACTGACAGCGCCGCCGCCTTTTGTGCATTCAAGCGTTGTTTTACTTGCTTTAACGCCATGTTAATTTGATCTTTACTTGGCGCACCAACCACTTGACCATTTAAGCTGTCGTGATTACCTTGAATATCAGCTAACGCTTTTTGTACTTGTGTTCTTGAAGTACCACCTAAAGCCATACGTTTATCTAAACAAGACTCTATCGTTAAATGCTGATAAACATCTTGTTCAATTTTATCGCTAAATTTTTGTAATTGCGTCAACGAAAATTCTTCCAAGGCATGATCTGCCTCAATAGCGGCTAGCACAACTTCACCCACTATATGATGTGCTTCACGAAATGGAATATCTTTACCAACCAGATAGTCAGCTAATTCAGTAGAATTGGCATAACCTTGTTGTGCGGCCGCTAAAGTACGGGCACGGTTTACTTTTAAACCATCGGCAACAAGTACCGCCATTTCCATACATTCTTGCCAAGTATCGAGGGCATCAAAAAGCCCTTCTTTGTCTTCTTGCATATCTTTATTATAAGCAAGTGGCAAGCCCTTCATAGTTACCATCATACCCGTAAGCGAGCCTATAACACGCCCCGCTTTACCTCGAATAAGTTCGCAAGCATCCGGGTTTTTCTTTTGTGGCATCAATGATGAACCTGAGCTAACTAAGTCACTCATTTCAACAAAACCGGCTTCACCCGAATTATAGAAAATTAAATCTTCAGCAAAACGAGATAAATGCATCATAGAAATACTGGCATTAGAGAGTAACTCAAGCACATGATCTCGATCAGATACCGCATCTAAGCTATTTAAGGTCGCACATCTAAAACCTAAATTATGCGCTAATAAATCACGGTCAATAGGATAAGCGGTACCCGCTAATGCACCAGAGCCTAACGGCGAAGTATCTGCACGATATAAAGTATCTTTTAAACGACCAATATCACGGTTAAACATTTCCACATACGCTAAACACCAATGACCAAAGGTTATCGGTTGCGCACGTTGTAAATGGGTGTAACCCGGTAATACCGTATTTTTCTCACGTTCAGCTAAGTTTAATAGTGCTTGTTGTAAATTAACTAAGGCAAATAAAATATCACCGCCAGTTTCTCTACACCATAATTTTAAATCTGTCGCTACTTGGTCATTACGACTACGGCCAGTATGGAGCTTCTTGCCTAAATCACCGGTTTTCTCAATTAAGTTAATTTCAACCCAACTATGAATATCTTCCGCATCAGAGGCTAAAATTTGCTGAGGATCATTTTCAACTGATGCTTTAAGCTCTAACAGTGCCGCTTTTAAACGTGTGAATTCATCTTGGCTTAGCACATCAACAGTTGTTAATGCCTCAGCCCAAGCGATTGAACCAACAATATCTTGTACTGCCATACGGTAATCAACTGGCAGTGAGTCATTGAATTTTTTAAATTGTACACTCGCCTTCTCTTTAAAGCGTCCGCCCCATAAAGCCATCGTTATTTACTCCAATTCTTTTCGAAAATACTATTTATACTATAAAAAGAGCTAGCGACGCTAAAGCGCCCGCCACATCTCACAAGTAAAGCCATTGTTATTTATACTATAAAAAGAGCTCGCGACACTAAAGCGCCCGCCACATCTCACAAGTAAAGCCTTGATTACTTCTTCTTCTGAGAAAGCGCAGTAATACGGCTAGATAAACTGAATAAACGGATAAAACCTTCGGCATGTTTTTGGTCGTAAACATCATCAGCACCAAAGGTAGCAAACTCTTCTGAGTAAAGGCTATTAGGAGAACGACGTTGTATTACTTGTGCCATACCCTTGTATAACTTAACCACGACATCACCGGTAAGTTTTTCAGCAAAAGAAGCAGCTGAAGCCAATTGTGCTTTTGCTAATGGCGTAAACCAACGACCATCATAAATAACATGAGAGAATTCATGACCTACCGATTCACGATATTTTAAAGATTCTTTATCTAAAATAAGTGTTTCTAAGCCTTTATAAGCAGCCATTAATACCGTACCGCCCGGAGTTTCATAACAACCACGAGACTTCATACCGACTAAACGGTTTTCAACAATATCAATACGACCAACACCATGGGCTGCTGCTTTATCATTTAAGTACATTAATGCGTCATAAGCGGCGTTACTAAAGTCTTTGCCATCAACAGCAACTAATTCACCTTCAAGGAAGCTTAACTCTACTTTTTCGGCTACATCAGGTGCATCCATCGGATCAACCGTCATCGTCCACACTTCTTTAGCCGGCTCACACCATGGGTCTTCTAATTCACCACCTTCGTGAGAGATATGCCAAGCATTGGCATCACGACTATAAATTTTAGTTAATGATGCTGCACAGGGAATATTACGCTCGGCTAAATAGTCAAGTAAGTCTTCACGAGAAACCATGTCCCACTCACGCCAAGGAGCAATTACCGTAAGCTCAGGGGCAAGGGCGGCAAAACACGATTCAAAACGTACTTGATCATTACCTTTACCAGTACAACCATGACAAACCGCATCAGCACCTACTTTTAGGGCTATTTCAATGTGCGCTTTAGCAATAATAGGCCGTGCCATTGACGTACCCAACAAATATTGACCTTCGTAAACTGCACCTGTTTTAAGAATTGGGTAGATATACTCTCTTACATATTCTTCTTTCAAATCGGCTACATAACACTCAGAAGCGCCTGAAGCGATGGCTTTTTCTTTAATGCCAGCTAGCTCTTCTTCCCCTTGACCAACATCAGCACAAAAGGCAATTACTTCACAATTATCATAGTTTTCTTTTAACCATGGAATAATGGCTGAGGTGTCTAAGCCACCCGAATAAGCTAATACTACTTTTTTAATTTTTTTCTTTTGAATAGTCATGATTTTATTCTCTAATAATTTTTTAAATTTGGTTATAACAAGCCTTTAAAGTTGTCATCTTCGAAGTTTCTTAATCGAAGATCTAGCTTGTTCTACTATGGATTCCCGACAATACACCTCAAGAATGACGCAATTTTCTGTTTTCTATTAACTAAGCAAGGTAACCAACACGGCATTCTGTGCCCACATTCTGTTCTCTGCTTGCTGAAATACCACCGCCATTTCACTGTCAAACAGTTCAGTGGTTATTTCTTCTTCTAGATGTGCTGGTTGACAATGCATTACTACACTGGCGTTCGCCTTGGTCATCAATTGATGATTAACTTGATAAGGAGCAAAGTGCGCTAATAGCTGCGCTTTCTTACTCGCATCTTCATCGCCCATTGAAATCCAAGTATCGGTATAGATAACATCTTGTTTGCCAATAGCTTCAACATCTGTGGTGATAGTTAATGTTGCACCTGATTCATCTGCTAGTGTTTGTGCTATCTCGACAATATTTTTTTGTGCTTCATAACCAGTAGGCGTAACCAAGGTGAAATCAACACCTAAAGTTGCCGCCATGATCATCAATGAATTGGAAACATTATTGCCGTCACCGACGTAAGCCAATTTTACACTACTTAACTCGCTTTTATTTAAAGACGGCAGTAGCTCGGTTAAGGTAACGAAATCGGCCAATGCTTGACAAGGATGATAGACATCACACAAGGCATTAATAACAGGCACACTACCGTACTTGGCTAAATCCTGAATTGAATCATGACTAAATACCCGAGCAACAATAGCATCACTAAAGCATGATAAGTTCTTAGCATAATCACTGACACGTTCACGTTCGCCTAATTTGCCATTTTGGTGGTCTAAATATAAGGCATGACCACCAAGCTTGTTGATACCTATATCAAAGCTAACGTGGGTCCTTAACGACGGCTTTTCAAAAATCATCGCCACTGACTTGCCCGCTAATGCTTGGTTATAGTCTGTTGGATTTTTTTTGATTTTAATTGCTAGCTCAATCAAGGCTAACAATTGACTTTTATTCAACTGATCATCAGCTAAAAAATGGTTTAATTGGTTCGACATAAGTATCTTCTTTTAAAATATTTGATTACTGTTCACCTCCTCATCGTTTCTTAACGTGAGAAGGCTACAAGGTGCTAGTCAGGCTGAATTTGTGTACCGACACCCTGACCATTAAGCAATTGCATAATTTGCTCTGGCGATTGCCAGCTGGCAACCGCGATACTTCGTCGTAATTGATTTGCGGCATGTAAAGCGGCATTTACTTTAGCGGTCATACCACCGTCAATTACACCTTGTTCAATGAGCGTGTTTGCTTGCTCACCATTTAAACTAGACAAATACTCGCCATCCGCGCCTTTTACGCCATTAACATCAGTCAATAATAATAGTTGTGCATTTAATAGCTGACAAATAGCCACTGCAGCATCATCAGCATTCACATTCACTAGGTCACCATTAGGTAAAGCACCAATGGAAGAAATTACAGGTAGAAAATGACTATTAAGCAAGATATCTAATAATGTACTATTTTTTGCACTAGGAAGACCCACTTGCCCTAAATTTTGTGGTGATAAACTACAATGAATCATATCACCATCGGTCAAGGATAACCCTACAGCAGGTAAATTCATACTATTAGCAGTAGCGACTATCGATTTATTTACCGTCCCCGCTAATGCACCACTAATTAAGCCTATTTGCTCTTTAGGTGTTACTCTTAAACCATGCTTTTTAACGGTAGTAAAACCTGCTTGCGCTAACATGTCATCAACGACACAACCGCCGCCATGGACTAAAACTACTTTTGCATCCGTTTTAAGATTTACAATCACTGCTTGCAAGTTTGCTAAGGCACCTTCTTTTTCAAGAATTGCGCCACCAATTTTTATCACTAAAGGTTTAGGATTACTCATTTTCTTTCTCTTATTGTTTGCTCTTAGACACTTTCACTTCGCTACTCTAAAACTCGAAGCTACTTGCTCGTTACTGACAGTAAACTATACTCACTTGGTAAACCAAGAGAAATATTAAAACATTGTACAGCCTGTGATGCTGCGCCTTTTAACAGGTTATCAATCGCGCAACTAACCACAAGCACATGTTTTTCTTCATCAAGTTTCCAATGTACATCAGCGAACGGGGTATTGGCAACATTGCCAATTTCCGGCCAAGTATTCACTAGCCTCACCAATGGTTTATCAGCATAGGCTTGCTCAAAAGCTTGCGTTACTTGCTTGGCAGTAATGTCTGTTTTTAACTGCAAAGTCACTGTCGCCAACAAGCCTCTTTTGTAAGGTGCTAAATGCGGATTAAAGATCACTTGGGCATTAGCTTCTTGAGATATTTCAGGTTGGTGTCTGTGCTGTAAAATATTGTATGCCTTTAAACTAACTTCATTAAAGTTAGTAGCTAAAGAGGCACTTCTACCAGCACCGCTAACACCACTAATACCATTGATGACAATAAGTGAGTTTTCAATATGAAAGTTGTTAGTGGTGATAGGCTTAAGAGAAAGTAAACTGGCCGTTGGATAACAACCTGGAACGGCAATTAAATTTGTATTGGCAATATCATCTTGCTGCCACTCGGCTAAACCATATTTAGCACTGGTTAGCGCCTCTATATTGGCATGTTCAAAACCATAAAAAGTTGGGTAATCTTCAGGATCTTTAAGTCTAAAGCCACCTGAAAGATCAAATACCTTAACACCGGCCTCAACAAAAGCATGGGCCCAATCAGCACTAAACTCATGAGGGGTAGCAAAGAAAACAACATCTAGCTCTTTAGCAAACTCATCAAACCATTTTTTGGAAAAAGACTTCAGGGGTAGATCACAGATCCCCTGCCAGCGACCATGTAACTCGCTAAAAAGTTTTCCACAGGAAGAGGAATTTTCCGACACCACTAAATGTTGTATTGAAACTTTATCGTGTTGGCACAATAAACCAACTAATTCAGCACCGGCATAACCACTTGCGCCGATAACAGCAACCTTTTTAACTTCTGACACCACGTACAACCTTAAAATTCAAATAAACTAATAACAACATGCTTTTAACAGGAGAGCAACCAAGCTATTATAACTAAAGCATCCAATAGATAATAAAATAATTATCTATTGTCGTCGTATTCTTTGAACAATTAGCATTACACTGTGCCTTATGAAAAAAGTAGCCTGATAAAAGTAGGTTATTTACACTGTATTGATAATCTATCAGCTAATGGGTAGTTATGCAATAAATCAGCATAACTATTTAAACTTTTATTCGGATTTTTTATGTCACAACTACCTAATTTCAAACAATCATTGACGCAATTAATTGCTTGCCCTTCTATTAGCTCAACCCAAGCCAGTTGGGATCAAGGTAATTTTGAAGTAATTCAACTACTTGCTACATGGTTTGAGCAACTAGGTTTTAGTATTGATATCCAAAAAGTACCCGGTGCACATAAAGACAGTGACAATAAATATAATTTACTAGCTAAACTGGGCAGTGGTGAAGGTGGCTTATTATTAGCAGGCCACAGTGATACCGTACCTTTTGATGAAAGCCGTTGGCAAAGCGATCCTATGGGCGTAGTTGATAAAGATAATAAATTTTATGGTTTAGGCACGTGTGATATGAAGGGATTTTTCGCCTTTATATTACAAGTTTGTAAAGGACTTGATGCTAAGAAACTTAAAAAACCATTATATATTTTAGCAACTGCCGATGAAGAAACCACCATGGCTGGAGCGCGTTTTTTTGCTCAAAGTCAAGCGGTAAAACCTGATGTGGCAATTATTGGTGAGCCTACTAACTTAGTGCCTGTGATGATGCACAAAGGGCACATGTCACATCGTATTAGTGTGCAAGGACAGTCTGGCCATTCTAGCAAGCCGAGTTTGGGTGTTAATGCCATTGAAATTATGTATAAAGTGATTGGCGAACTTATCAGCCTACAAGAAGAATTCAGCTTAAACTATAATAATGAAGCCTTTGACGTGCCAGCGCCAACCTTAAATCTTGGTGCAATTAAAGGTGGTGATAATGCCAACCGTATTTGTGGCCACTGTGACTTAGATATTGATTTACGCTCACTACCGGGTATGAGTGATGACGAACTACTACATTGGTTAAGTGAAGCGTTAAAGCCTTTAGCTGAACAATATCCCGGCCGTATCAACTTTAAAGAATTACACCCTAGCTCACCTAGTTTTGAACAAAAAAAACGTGCCCGTAAAGAAAAATGCTTTGTTAGCATTGCCGAAGAAATCAGCGGTCACAGCTGCTGCGCAGTCAACTATGCGACAGAAGCCCCCTTTATTCAACAACTAGGATGTCAAACGATTGTATTAGGCCCGGGTTCAATCAACCAAGCTCACCAACCGAATGAATTTTTAGCCCACAGTGAAATTGATAAAACAAACAAGTTGTTACTAGCAATGATCCAGCGATATTGTTTATAAATATAAAACAATCTCAAAAGTGTCAGAACGTCAACTAACGTTCTCCTTTTCCCAAGTTTTTAAGCGCTCTAAGATCACTGCGTTCTATTTCTTGAGCATAAATAGCCCTTGGGTTATCTCTAATACTCGAATAGAGCACTACTTTACTATCGGTTACTTGAATACCATAATTACCTGATGTTAGGTAAACACCACCAGAATATCGACCCGATGTCGATAACCAGCCAGCTTTATGTTGTTCCAGCCATTCCTTCAACATAACGTACTCTGCATCTTTCGCAGTTAACGGTATTTGCTTCTCACCATTATTGCTCAAAAATACCGTCACTTCGGTGTCAAGTTGCACATCAATCAATTTACTGCAGCCCGTTAACAAAAGTAATAGTGTTGATAAAACTAAAACATATTTTTTCATTTTTATTATCCAATCCATTTATGTTGAGAATTAAGTACGTTAAAACTAATATTTTAAACTAGTTTTTTTTGATGATTTGATGGAACTCAATATATTGCCTTCATTTTCCTTTAATTAACCAAAAAAGTAAAAAACCTTGCAAATGTAAATAAGAATGATTACCATTTATGTTAATTAAGATAAACTGAGAATTACATAAATGACTAAATTGAAAATATTCAGCCTTTGCCTACTACTTTGTTCAACTATGATAAATGCAAAAGAACATACTATTAAATTACTAACTAGCGGTAGCAACGGCACAATGATGGTGTTTGAACCTATGTTATTACAAATTGCGGTAGGTGATACGGTAAATTTTGTTCCCTCTGATCCATCACATAATGCCGTCTCATTTTCAGCTCCGTCTGATAAGTCAAATTTCAAAACCCCCTATGGCAAAGCAACAAAAGTTACTTTCAACGAAGAAGGCGTGGTATTAGCTAAATGCCTGCCTCATTTTGTTATGGGCATGATTGGCGTTATTCAAATTGGTGAGAATGTTGATAAAACCAAAGCATTAGATGATTGGAATGCAATAAGAAGTAACGTCGTTATGAATAAAGAAGCTGTAGACAAGGCATTAGCTAAAATAAAATAGCCCTTTTTAACAAATATTTTCGAGAAAATTATGCATCAATGGCAAAGTTTACTAACAGATGGTAATGACTGTTTCCATAAAAAAAATTGGTTACAAGCTGAGTATTATTATAAAGAAGCTGCTTGTCATCTTGATACATTATGGGCTGCTAATACAAAAGACATTCAATTACTTATGGCATGGATATGTGCTTCGCATAATTTAGCAACCCTATTTGAAGTACAAAATAATCCCGATTTATCTTTACAATATTTATTAATTCCCCATAAGCGAATGTTGTCAATGACAACTTCAGATGAACACTGTGAAGATATGAAGCTTATCGCATCAAATGCCTTAAAGATTACATTTATGCCAATTCTTATGTTTTCTAAAAGGCACCCTATGTGTCCAAGTTGTCAGCAATCATTGGAAGAATTTAAGCAAGATCTTGATGCACAGCAATGTGACTTACATTAAACCCTAAAATCAAACAAGGAAATACCATGAAAACCAAACAACTAATTTTAATGATTTTTATGAGCTTTTTTAGCGCCGTAACATTTGCCCACGCCGGTCATGATCATAGCTCTCCTTTGGCAATATTAAGCCATTTATTTTGGATTGCACCGGTAATGATCGTAGCGGCTATTTTATATAGCAAAACGTTAAATAAAAATTATCGTATCAAATCAACGAAACAAAAAAACAATGTAGAAGGATAACGACGTGTTATATAACTTAATTCAAAAATTAGACGAAAAATTAAATTTTTCAACCGTTTCAGCTCATTGCGATATTCCTTGCAAAATTTATGATCCCATTCATGCGCAACTAGCAGTATTAACCATGATAAGAATGGTTGATTTAATCAATGAATTACAAGAGAAATCCAAACTATCTCTCAGTGATCAAGCGCAATTTTTACGCTTAGTTTCTCAAAAAGAAGAGCATGGTATTAAAGTTAAAAAAGAAATTACCATTATTTGGGGAGACTTTATTAAAGCACCTCAATTAGAAAAATTTCCTGAAATTCATCAGCTGGTACATAGTATTATGCTAGCAGCATCAAGCGCCAAACAGCACATCAATAAAGAAGCAACCTTATCTTTATTAACCAAAGTTAATCGTTTTTCCAAAATATTTTGGCAGTGTAAAGGTTTTGAAACTTATACGGCGCAATGCCCATACCCACCAGAGCAAAATTTAATCTATCCTGTATTAATACCAATTGAAGTAATGAATAGATCATTAAGCGAGAATTAAAAGGTTTAGAGGCAAGGCATTGATTGAAGAGAATGGTCATTCAGGAGAATGTGCTCCTGCATTCTCTAATAAGCTACATCCATGTAGCGTCCTTGTCAAAATCAATAACGCGGCAAATAAACCTTTAAACTCGCCCTTGGGAGCTTGTCAAGAAAGTGATAACGTCACAAATTTGTTTGATATAGAGTGACTATATACGCACAAATTTTGCTTGTTCTAACATTCCTGACATAGCTCTGAATTGACTCATTCATTATTTTATTTGGTATAACTCCATGAAACTTTTTGGTTTAAAAATTTGGAAGGTAACCGGACATAGCATGTTTCCGAGGATTCCTCAGTATAGCTATGTATTGGTTATTCATTGGCTAAAGTTTAAAAAAGTAAAGCCTGAACAAACCATTTTGATAGACCACCCTCAATACGGCTTACTGATCAAAAACGTTGCTTTGATAGATAGAAATGGCTTGATTTGGTGTAAATGTGAAAACTTAGCTAGCATTACTGTTGAAGTTCTCGGTCCAATAAATAAAAAACAAATTATTGGACAAGTACTAAAAATTTTCAAACATTAACGGAAAAATACAACCAATCAAATACAACTGAGAATCATTTTTATTTACATGAATGTACAAATAGATTAACATGTGAACAATAACGATTCTCAATTAGATTTAATAATGAAAAGTACTCTTCCCAGCTATATAAAAACCTCTATTGTTCTCTATTTCACCTGTTTTAATCTGACGTCTTTAGCTGAAGTTATCCACCAAGCAAGTGATAATCATCTTGAACACATTGTTGTTTCTGGTACACGCACACCAAAGTTACTTTCTAATTCTCCGGTATCCATTCAGGTTATTGATCAAGAAACCATTCAAATACTGACGCAAGGAACTTTAGCAGGCGCGCTTAATTACATTCCAGGCGTGGTAATTTCTCGTAATGTCAAGGGTGGCTACAACATTCAAATGCAAGGTTTTGATGGTGATCATGTTTTAGTGTTAATCAATAGCCAACCACTCATATCTCCTGCCGGTTCAGCTGTTGATTTAGATCAAATTAATGCCAATGAAATTGAGCAAATAGAAGTATTACGGGGCGCGGCCTCAGTTATGTATGGCAGCTCAGCCATGGGTGGTGTTATAAATATTATTACTAAAGATTATGATGAAAACCAAGCAACAATTAGTACACAAATTAGTCATTATGCTGACGCGATAAGTGGTGAGCCACTGTCATATACCACCAGAGTTAATGCTAGTATTTCTTCAGATGATTGGGATTATAAAATAAGCTTATTGCACATTGATGACGCAGGTTTTGATTATGAGCCATCAACCATTAAGCAAGATGCCAGTGGTATGGAAAAATCGTTCATTAATCTCTCCACTAAAACAGACTCGCTTAACTTACTTAGCAATAATAAAGTAACTGCTGAAGTTAAATATCAATACTTGCATGAAGATAAGTCTCGTCCTGTCTCAGTGGTACCCGGACAAGACAGCATTATTAGCTATCTTTCTGAAGTTGAACAAAACCAAGTAGATTTTTCCTTAAGTACTGCTGTTTTTAATAATGAACAACATGAAATTCAGCAAGGTAGTTGGCAGTTAAACGCCCGCTATATTAACCATAAAGAAACCAGTGGTCAGTCAAATAGCATTAGAGATACCGACATTAATCTTGCAGAAATTAATGGTCAATATATTTCTTCAAGGAAAGAGTTAGAAATTGTTAGCGGTGGCGTTATCCATTTTGACAACCTAGAGCAAATCAAGCCTGCAGCTGGCACTATTGAAATTGATGATGAGTCTCGCCAGAATATTGATGCTTTTATTCAAGCGAACTGGATTGAGCCAAATTATCAAATATTGGCTGGTATGCGCTCTCAGTATGACTCAGATTTTGGTTTTCATTCTGCCGCTAGCGTAAGCACCTTGAACAAGTTTGGCGACAAAGAAAATCAGTGGCAATGGCGAAATGGTTTTGGTCAAGGTTATCGAGTACCTAGTTTAAAAGAGCGATTCTATATATTTGATCATAGTAATTTGGGTTATATGGTGCTCGGCTCAGTCGATTTAAAAGCTGAAGAAGCAAATACCATCAATACTACCTTAAGCTATAACACTGAGGTATTTAAAAGCTCAAGCTGGTTTAATCAAGCGCAATTAAATGTAGAAGTAAACGCTCACTACGCTAAAACTAAAAATTTTATTGAAACGATTCGCGATGCAGAAAATCAGCAGAAACTCAACTGGATATTTCGGTATATCAAAACGTCGCTCGTGCCACCATTCAAGGGCTAGATTTTAGTTTTGATCTTACTTTTAATGAATGGTCCGGGCAAATAAATTACAGCTATTTAGATGCAAGAAATGAAGATGGACAACGCCTTACCGGGCGCCCTTATCATCAACTAAAAACCAATGTGACTTATCATAACTATGAGCATCAACTCGATGTTCTATTTTATCTTGTTTATCAATCAAATGAAGCATATCAAAGCTCATATAGCCAAGTTCTTAATAACCATTGGTTTAATGCAAATATCAATATTAACCAAACTATTAATGAGCAACTGTCATGGAATTTAGGAATTAACAATCTTTTAAATGAGCATAAAGATGCTGATGCCAACAGCTTAAATGCGTTTGATTCCCGGCCAGTATCTAGCAGAAACCTTACTTTAGGGATGAACTATCAATTTTAGTAGAAGCTTATAAACAACTAACAATTAAAAACAACATTATTCTTGGAGAATAGCATGAACAAAAAATTTACCCTAGCCGCCTGCCTATCGGCAGCATTAGGTTTAACCGCCTGTGGCAGTAGCTCTGATAGCACTGAAAAAACGATTATCGAACCTGAAGCCGGCCTAATTTATGGTCCATTTACCACAGGAAGCATAGGAGAGCCAACCTTTGCTTACTTGGACTTGGATACTTTATCCATGATTGAATTAACTGAAGAGCAAGCGAATACTAGCACAGAATGGGATATCGCTTTTAAACGTACAGGTATATTTTTAAATAATAACGATAGTGACGATGAAATCTCTCCTGTCGGACTTTATTTTACCAATAACAACAGTGACTTTATTGTTGATGGCTCAGCTGTCGTTGATAAATTTGTCAATGCCACCGCGGATGGCGAATTAGATGATTTTATTGCGGTAACAAGCGTAGATGTGCCCGCTGATGACCAGTTTTCTACCGATGAAACCAATGGCATATTAGATGATTTTTACAACTATGACCCTGCTACACACCAAGTAACCGCGGCGGCTGACCATTACTACATTGTCAACTCCGACACCACCATAACTAAGTTTAGTATTAGCGCATTAACGCAGGCTGGCTATGGCATGTCTGACTTTACCATTAGCTTTGCCAATCAATTATCAGGCGCGACAGAATTTGACACTGTCACTACGGATTTATTGATTGATGCGGCAACCGAGTGTAGTAGTAATGAGGTAATTTATGTCGATTTTGATGTAAATAATATAGTCACTAGTGGCGATGCTTGGGATATTAAAATACCTTGTCTTGATGATAGCACTGGTGCAGACTTTACCCTTACCTTAGCCGATGATGCCACGGCAAGACAAGATTTTACTAATAGTTACGATGGTATTCCAGTAGCAAGCATTTCATATTACGGTTTTAAATCAGATCAATACACAATTAATGCCATAGCATCAGCTCCTTGGTATAAATATAGTCTTGAGGGTAATAACAAAATTTGGTCGCAATACGGTGTCTATTTAGTTAAAAATGCTAATGGTGTTTTTAAACTACAAATCACCAGTTATTACGATATTGATGGTAATTCAGGTAACTACTCATTCCGTGTAGAAGCATTGTAATTCAACACTGATTTTCTCCAATAGCGTTACTTAAGTTAGCTGTATTTTAAGTAACGCTTTTGCTTTTCTATTTAACTTTTAAGTAACTCTTATGATCAGCTATATTGAACAAACCATGTATCAATTGTCAGATTTTTTTATGGCCCCGGTACTACTACTCATTTGTGCATTATTTATTTATGCCTTATTTGCCGCAGGGCAATTTATTGCTCAAACGGTGCAACGTAGAACAAACAAAACACAGTTTAAACAATTGCTATTAAGCAAACTGGGAGAAAATAAACAATTAACGTTAGCTGGCTATACCCTGTCTCAGTTAGCCAATAATCAGCCAAACCTTAGTAAAGACCAACTGGATGTCGCAGCACTTTGTGACCTTGAAGGCGTGAGAAACGTTAGCCGTTTAGCGCCAATGTTAGGCTTAATAGCTACCATGGTGCCAATGGGGCCCGCCTTAAAAAGCCTTGGTGATGGCAATATTCAAGGTATAAGTGACAATCTTATTGTTGCCTTTTCCTCGGTGATTTTTGGCTTAGTTATCGCTTCCATTACCTTTTGGATAGCATCAGTAAAAAAACGTTGGTTAGCCGAAGAATTAGTGGCACTAACACCATTATTACAGCATGTCCCTGTTACACACCTTGCTCAACCAATTGAAATAAAGGAGCAAAAAAATGAGGCTGCTTGATGAAGATGACAGCATGAACCCGGCGTTGTCATTGGTCAATTTAGTCGATGTATTTTTAGTATTAATCGCCGCTTTATTAATTGCCATTGCACAAAACCCCCTAAACCCATTTTTATCCGAAGACGTTACTGTGATCAAAAATGCCGGCAAAGAAAATATGGAAATTATCGTTAAAAAAGGCAATAAAATAGAATCATTTAAAAGCCAAGGAAAAACCGGTGCAGGCACAGGTAAAAAAGCAGGTACCGCTTACGAAATGGCCGATGGTTCAATTATTTACGTCGCCGAATAAACAGACCAAACACGATAAAATAAATGCACAAGATTAGAGCAAAAAAAATGAGAATCAATCGTCCCACATTCCGCTTAATACCATTATTAATTATAGTAATGGGCTTATTAACAAGCCACTTTACTGTTGCCAATGAAACATTAACAACAAAATTACTCTTTGTTGGCTCTGCCCACTCTAACAAGGCAAAAGTCAGTTTATTAAAAGAAATCACTACTAAAAATCAAATAAATAACTGGCAGATTACCTATAAATCAGCACGTAGTTTAAAAGACCTGCAACAAGCACAAAGCTTATTTAATCAACAAGACATTATTATTTTTGATGCCGTTTCAGCCAATGAAGCAGCAAAAACTTTTGGTAAATACTTTTCGCTTATCAATGCTAACAGCCAAACAAAATTTATCAGCCTAAAGTGGTTAAACAACCCAAAATCAAACCGAGGTTTTACTACGGCACAGCTACAAATATTAAGCGATTATTGGCAAAATGCCGGACGAAAAAACTTAGCTAACTTATTAAGCTTTTTCTCAGAAGATGTACTTAAACAAGGTAATAACATCGCGGTTCAAGCGCCAATTATCTTCCCGATGCAAGGTATTTATCATCCCAGCCAGCCTAACTTGATCAGTAATAGTTTAACCGCTTACCAAGCATGGTCAATGCCGAAAAAGAATCAACCCAGAATTGCGATATTACTACAAAGAGCATTGATTGAAAGTGAACAAACTCAGCTTATTGATGCCACTATTAAGCAACTGGAAGACCAAGGTATTTATGTGGTGCCATTCTTCTTTGAGCTGAGTAGAGCCAGTGGTGACTATCGTCATCTACTTTATTTAGAGGACGAGCTCGCTAACAAGGTACAACAAACCAGCCAAATTGACTTGATCATTAGCTTTAGAAATATCCATTGGGCGAATCAACGTAAAGTAGAATTTGAACAATTTGGTGTACCTGTTATACAGGCAATGACCTATTACTCTGGCGATCAAAAAGCCTGGGAAGCAGACAAGCAAGGGGTATCAGCCGGTATGATGTCCTTTACTTTAGTATTACCAGAAAGCGCTGGCGTGGTCGATCCTATGGTAGTTGCGGCTATGGATATGAAAACTCAAACCACTCAAATTATTGATTATCAGCTTGAGCATTTAGTTAATAAAGCAGTCAACCTAGTTAAGCTTAAATACAAAGCCAACCAAGAGAAAAAACTAACCATATTTATTTGGGGCGATCAAGATGTGGGAGCCTCATTTATGAATATTCCCGCAAGTTTAACTGCCATTAGCCAACATTTAGCAACTAAAGGCTATCAAACAAACCAGCGCGATCAAGGCTACTTAACTGATAATGTGAAGCGTATTTTAGATCCCTTCTACCGCGACTATCAATTATCTCAATTACTAGACGATGATCTAGCTGAACTCATGCCAATGACAAGCTATTTAGCTTGGTTTAATAACTTGCCGACGACAATTACTGAGCCAATTAATCAATATTGGGGCGATCCAAAAGATCATTTTATGGCGGTAGAGCGAGATGGCGAACACTATTTTATTCTGCCACGTATGCGTGATGGTAACGTGTTAATAATGCGGCAACCGCCGCGTACTGATAAAAAAAATGATGAAGATGCGGTCTATCACCAAGGCATAGTGCCAATGAACCACTTTTATTTAGCGGCCTATTTTTACGCCCGAGAATATTGGCACAGTGACGCTATTGTACATTTAGGCACGCATGGCTCTCAAGAATACTTAGGGGGTAAAGAACGTGGCTTATCTATTTACGATCAAGGTAATTTAGCCGTATGGGATACCCCGGTCGTTTATCCTTTTATTGTTGACGATGTCGGCGAAGCCATGCAAACCAAACGACGAGGTCGCGCCACTGTTATATCACATATGACGCCACCATTTGCCGCGGCAGGTTTACACGGTGATATGAGTCACTTACATGAGTTAATGCATCAATATCAATCATTAGATCAAGGCGGTGTAAAACAGAAAACGGCCAAGCAAATTGTCGACTTATGTTTCAGTACTAATATTTGTAAAGACATCGCTTGGCAACAAGCTGAGATAAATAAAAATTACGATGGCTTTTTTGATGACTTACATATCCATATGGAGTCACTCGCGACTGCCAACCAACCTTTAGGGCTGCATACCTTTGGCGAGCTTGCTGAACAAGAGTTATTAATTTCCACCTTAATTCAAATGCTAGGTAATGACTTTACTAAACTAGCCAGTGAGTTTGAGCACCAATATTATGCATTACCCGGTGAAGAAGTTGACGGCGATGATATCGACCATAGTCATAGCTACCACAGCAGTGATCATAAAAAGGCTATTGATGCTGATGCTGATGCTGCACACAGTAAGCCGCTTGAAGGGGAAATTAACCAGTTAGCCGGCTTCAAATTCGTTGAAAACTATATTGTCCGCTCTAATGAAAAGTCTGATAATAAAGCTAATAACAGTACGAAGAGCAGCACTGATAATCGAACAAACCAACGCCCTGTGGCATTCGATGATTTAGACCAAGCATTAAAAGCATTTGTTAGCCGTGGTAAAAGATTATATCAAGCGATAACCGGCATTCATGAATTGGAGGCGATGACCGATTTTTTGTCTAACAAATATATTCCAGTCAAAACTGGTGGCGATCCGATACGTCATCCAGAGTCGCTAGCAACTGGCTACAACTTGTATGGTTTTGACCCTGCAAAAGTACCAACCAAGGCAGCGTTTGAACAAGGACAAGAACTTATTGATCAAATGATTAATAATTACCAGAAAAAACATGGTAAGCTTCCTGACAAAATGGCCTTTTCATTATGGTCAATTGAAACCATGCGTCATTACGGGGTGTTAGAATCACAAGTGCTATACGCCATGGGCGTTACCCCAAAGTGGAGTAAAGGTGGTCGAGTAATTGGTACCGAAGTTATTCCTTATAGCGAGCTAAAACGCCCACGCATTGACGTAGTGCTGTCAGCAACAGGTTTATACCGCGACGCATTTCCAAGTGTTATTCAAATGCTAGCCAAAGCAGTAGAACAAGTTGCAGAGCTGAAAATTGACAGTGAATCCATATGGGATAACAAATGGAAAAACCATGTAGCGTTAAATAGCCAACGTATTCAGGCTGAATTAACTGAGCAAGGCATTGAAGCTGATGAAGCACAATATTTATCAACAATCCGCATGTTCTCAAACGCTTCTGGTGATTATGGCTCAGGTATTGATGGCCCAACTTGGGCAAGTGATACTTGGGACAGCGATAAGAAAATTTCTGATAACTATTTAGGGAAAATGGGCTTCTTCTTTGGTAGTGACAGCTCTCGTTGGGGTGAAAAAGCTAAGAATGCTCAAGGCCAAGACCTTCAGTTATATGCCAAACAACTATCAGGTACTGACATTGCCCTACTCTCTCGTTCATCCAATTTATTTGGCATGTTAAGTTCCGATGATCCTTTTGAATACTTTGGCGGTATTAGCTTAGCAGTACGCAATATTGATGGTAAAAGCCCTGACATGGTGATTTCAAATTTACGTAATGCTACCGAGCCTAAAGCTGAAGATGCCGCTTTATTTATGGCAAAAGAGTTAAGAACTCGTATGTTTCATCCCCGTTGGATCAAAGCAATGCAAAAAGAGGGTTACGCGGGTGCCGTGTCACTAGCCGCTAAAATGGATAACTTTTTTGGTTGGCAAGTGGTTGATCCTAACTTAGTACGCAACGATCAATGGGATGAATATTTTGATATCTACGTCAATGACAAGCTTAATATTGACCTAGATGAATGGTTTAAAAAAACCAATCCCGCATCACTGGCAAAAATGATGGCTAGAATGTTAGAAGCAGAACGTAAAGACTACTGGCAAGTAGATCCACAGCGTTTACAGCAATTAGTTGAGCAATATATACAACTGGTAAATCAATACGACTTAATTGTTTTAAACGATGCACTACGTGAAAATGTCAAGCAACTTGCTAACGGCTTTGGTTTATCTGCCGTACTTGAACAGCCCACAATGAAAGACCTAGCTAAACAAGTTATTAAGCAAAAGTTACAAAATGAGCAACAAATGAAAGCTCAACAACAAAGTCAAAGTGAGCAAGTTGAAGGACAAAAACTTGAAAAACAAAATAACCAGCAACAAACAGCTGAGCCTAATCACTTCATTTGGCAGGCTTTATTTATTATTCTGTTAATCATGGGGCTAGGTGGTGTATACCAATACCATCGAAGTAAAAACAGTCATTAAGCTTAACTATTTCTTATTTTTAACGCGCACGAAAATATCTGCGCCAAGGTATATCTATGTTTAAAAAATCAATATTACTCACTTTTATCATTAGCATGCTCGTTTCTGTTAATGTAAATGCTAACGATGAAGTGAATGTTTACTCTTATCGCCAGCCTTTTTTGGTTAAACCATTATTTGATCTTTTTACCCAAAATACTGGCACTAAAGTAAATGTTATTTTTGCTAAAAAAGGCATGGCGGAACGTCTTGCTCGTGAAGGAAAATATAGCCCTGCTGATGTGCTGTTAACCACAGACATTAGCCGATTGATTGAGTTGCATGAGCGCAATTTATTGCAAGCATTCGACTCATCAACAATCAATGATGCTGTACCTAATCAATACCGAGCGCAAGATAATACTTGGTTTGCGTTAACGACACGGGTACGTAATATTTATTCATCAAAACGCTTAGGCAATATTAATATTAATTACGAAGACTTAGCCGATAAAAAGTACCTAGGACGTATTTGTACCCGCAGTGGTAAACACCCCTATAATGTTGCTTTAGTTGCCTCGATGATCGCTGAGCACGGCGAAGAGCAAACGCTAACTTGGCTAAAGAAAATGAAAGCTAATTTAGCCCGCAAGCCTCAAGGTAGTGATCGTGCCCAAGTACAAGCTATTCACCAAAACTTATGTGATATATCACTGGGCAATAGTTATTACTTTGGCAAAATGTTAAACGATGACAAACAAAAAGTTTGGGCACAAGCGGTTAATATTAACTTTCCAAACCAAGACAACCGTGGCGCTCATGTTAATATTTCAGGAATGGCACTAGCTAAATACTCACCTAATAAAAAAAATGCCCAAGCCTTGATGGAGTTTTTAGTTTCAAAACCGGCCCAACAACTTTATGCTGAAACTAACATGGAATACCCAGTAAGAACTGATGTAAAACCATCAAAACTAGTGGCATCTTGGGGGAAATTTACCGCCGATAAGTTGTCGTTAGTAACGGTGGCAAGACATAGAAAAACAGCATTAAAGCTTATTGATAAGGCACTGTTTGATATATAAATATAATTCAGAATCATTGTGGTAATAACAAAAAAAGTCAATCTTATTTGGCGGATCATTAGCTGGAAAATTGCCTTATTACTAATACTGCCGGTATTAGTAATGCTTTACGCTGGCATCAATGCCTCAGGGGATTTATTTAGTCACCTTTGGCAAACGGTTCTACCTAGCTATATCAGCAATACCTTATTGTTAGGCTTTATGGTGGTTTTACTATCACTATTTTTTGGTGTCAGTTGTGCCTCACTTATTGTCTATACCAATGTTGCCGCTAATAACATTCTGCGCTGGCTGCTTATATTGCCATTAGCCATGCCAGCTTATTTAGTTGCTTACCTCTACACTGACTTGTTTGACTATGCTGGCCCGGTTCAGCGGGCTTTACGTCAATGGTTTAACTGGCAATCCCCTAGTGATTATTACTTTTTTGATATCAGAACGCTATTGGGTGCCGCGATCATTATCGCCTTAGTATTATTTCCTTATGTCTATATGCTAACGCGCACAGCTTTTGAGCAACAAGATCAAAACCTGTTACGTGCTGGCCGTTCACTCGGCTTATCTAAACAACAAAGTTTCCTTAAAATTGCCCTACCATTAGCTCGCCCTGCTATTTCAGTGGCTGCTAGTTTAGTATTAATGGAAACTTTAGCCGACTTTGCTACCGTACAATACTTTGCCGTAAACACTCTCACTACCGCCATTTATGATACTTGGCTAGGTTATGGCGAATTAGCCAGTGCTAATGCACTAGCAAGCATATTGATGTTATTTATTCTATTCGCCGTAGTGACAGAGCAACAGGCAAACGCTAAAAAGAGCCATCAAAGTAATAGCCCTAATAGTGAACATACCGTTATTCAGTTATCATTAACACAGCAAATTATCGCCAGCAGCTTTTGTTGGTTGCTAGCTTTTGCTGGCTTTATCTTGCCCTTTGGGTTATTAATTATGATGGCGCTTGACTACAGCAATACCGAGCAATTGTTCGAATTACTGCCCACGGGAATGAACAGTATTAAAATTGCCCTATACGCGGCGACACTCTGCACCTTAATTGCGCTAATTTTATCGCTTTATCAAAGGCTCTCTGATGATAACTGGCGTGATATCCCGCAAAAAATCTCAGGGTTCGGTTATGCTATCCCTGGCACAGTATTGGCAATGGCAATGTTGGCCACCTTTGGCCCTATTGATCATAGTATCAATTATCTAGCAGCCTTATGGCAATTCAAAGAACCGGGCTTAGTTTTATCTGGTTCAATTTTTGCTGTTATCTTTGCCTTTGTCGTACGCTTTGCTGCCATTGCCAATGGCACTATTAATAGTGGCCTTGGGCAAATACCCAAGTCACTTGAGCACGCATCTGCTAGTTTAGGTGCAGGTTTAGGAAAAACCTTAACACAAATACATTTACCTTTATTAAAACCGTCAATTTTAGCAGCATGGTTATTAGTTTTTGTCGAAGCGATGAAAGAGCTACCAGCGGTATTACTACTACGGCCTTTTAATTTTGAAACTTTAAGTACCCAAGTTTATCAATTGATTTCAGATGAAATGCTAGAACAAGGTGCGCTAGGGGCAATTCTCATTGTCTTACTCGGTTTGTTACCCATTATTTGGCTAAATAAAAAACAGGAAACATTGTGAGTGAATTAGTTACCATTAAAAATTTATCGGTAAAATTACAACAAAACACTATTTTATCAGCCATTAATTTAACACTAGCACCGGGTGATATTTTAGGGCTAGTGGGGCCTAGTGGTTGCGGAAAAACCACACTACTAAATACCCTTGCTGGCTTTATCGCCCAAAATAATGGTTCAATTACTTTTGCCACAGCTAATAATAACCTGACAATTACCCCAAAGAACATGCTGGCACCTGAACACAGAAATGTCGGTATGATCTTTCAAGATTACGCATTATTTCCTCACCTAACCGTGGCAAAAAACATTTGCTTTGGCATAGAAAAAGAATCAAAAAAGGAACAAAAATCACAATTACTGCAATTGATGAAATTACTTAAGCTTGATGGTTTAGCACAACGTTACCCTCATCAACTTTCCGGCGGGCAACAGCAACGGGTTGCCATTGCTAGAGCATTAGCACCAAAACCTAATTTGCTATTACTCGATGAGCCTTTCTCAAATATTGATGCCCGCTTACGCAATGAATTAATGTTAGAAATACGTCAGCTATTAAAACAGCTAGATATTAGCGCCATTTTTGTCACTCATAATAAAGACGAAGTCTTTACCTTTGCCGACAAAATTGCAGTGATGGCCGACGGAAAAATTTTACAGACAGGGACGCCAAGTGACGTTTGTCAGCAACCAATTAACTGGCAAGTGGCTGACTTTTTACAACTAGGTACCTTTATACCAATACATAAGAGCCTCAATAGCAAATATTTTGATTCAGCTATTGGTAAAATCGAAGATAAACAATTAATTACTGTGAATAAAAACCAACAACTACTGCTCAAACCACAACATCTTGAGCTATCGTCAAACATAACAGCAAATACAGTTGTTGAAACCATCAGTATAACTGAGCAAGGCTATCATTATTTATTATCAAGTTTAACCACCAATACTAAGCTTTCATTTACCGGCTTAAGTTTTTACAGCGAGTCATTATTAACACTAGGGCAGCAGGTGGCAATAACGATAAAGCCCAAGGCCATGGTTACTCTTAACAAGTTAGCAAGCTAATTGCTCCTACTACTCGCCTTTATTCCACAGTTTTTGATGAGCTCTAACTGAAAAAAATTCATTTGCATGCCAACAACGCGGCAGTAAATCTAATTCTTGTCTTTCCTGATAATTTGAAGATAACAACTCAAGTATTTCATTCAGGCGTTCTTTACTTAAGCGGGCTATTTTTTTAGCCATATGTGGAAAGTATAAATTACTTGTTTTCTGCACCTCTATATTGTGCCCATAACCAATGAAAGCCAACTTTCTCGTTGCTATACGACATAAAGGTTGTTCAGGCGAAACTGGGTATAATCGATTGACAATAGCATATTCATAACAGCCGCCATATTCATCTTCTGGCATATAAATCACGCCATAGCCTTGAGGAAACATACCTGTTATTTGATAAAGGGCATCAACAATTTTTTGTGAACAAAACCCTAGTTCAGCATTTTTATTTAATACCTGATAAACCTTAGGTAACACCTTATAATTGTAGTTATCTTTAGTTGAAAAAATAATAGAGGTGTATATTTGCGGTACTTTTAATAAATTACCAACACTTTGTTTTGGCTTAAAACTGCTTTTAATTAATTGTTGTAAAAATTGCAATTTTACTTGCTCATCAATAACAAACTGGTGGCGCTCTTCTTTAGAGTTTCCAACATAAACAGCTACACTTAATCCATCAGTTATGTATTTCAACGTTTGTTTATAATTAATGGTTAAAAGCTTTTTTCGTTCATCGACAGTCAATGTTCTCTGGGAATTTTTGGTCGAACCTTCACCCATAAGTATATCTTGTGCTTCATGATGATAAATACCGATATCTTGCAGTAACACCGCCATCAATAATGGAATTTTGATTTGATCTATTACCCGCCGTTGGGCATCGAGATCAAACTGCTCAAAGGTAAGCTCAGGAAATTCAGCTAATGTATTAGCGATATGAGGATCGGTTATTTCAACATCAAACAGTAGTCGATCTAATAAGCGTAAGCTTAACACTGCTTTATATAACGATTTACAATACTCGTTATTTACGGTAACTCTCTTGCCTTCTGTTGGGCTAAGCAATTGAATAGTACCAAGTAATTTAGCTGACTTACGATTACTTTCCTCAAATTTATCACCTTCAGTTAACTCGATGATTTCATGACAAATATTAAGTAAATGATGATGACGGTCGATACGCTCTAGTTTTTGTAGCTCAAGGTGTTCTTCACTTAATTCTTCATCCGTTGCCACAAAAGCTTGATGATTAAAAAAATGAATTGCTTGCTCAAGCAGAGTGTCTTTAAGTTTACTACGCCCATAAATTTTACTCAGCAAGATCTGAACCTGAAGAGTGTAGTGTGTTTGATGCTGGTGAGGTTTAGCCATTACGTCGATAAAAAATATAAATAAAAGTCAATAATGCTAGAAAAAACAAAACTATGCAACATAGTTATTCAATTAATAAACAGCTCAGTTGAGATAAAATAACTCACTGAATTGCATAGTCACTAAAGTTAGTTTAGCCCCTTTATTTTTACTTGGTGTTGTCTATAAATTAATTGCTGACAAATATTGACTAGATCAGAATGTAAGCCACCTGCGGTAACATCCCTTCCTGCGCCAGACTCCCTAATAATAAGTGGATTTTCTTGATACCATTGACTACTTATTTGAAAAATATTATCACAAGGTGTTAGGCTTGCAAAAGCATGAGTTATTGATAAAATTTCTAAGCTTACTTGGGCTGTTAGTTTATTTTTCTCTTCATTATACTGCAAAAGTGTCACATAACGGATACAAGCATTAGTTGCTATTAACAGCAACTAATGTACTAGCAAAAAAGTCACCTAACTCATTAGCCCTTGCTAAAAATTTTGCTGTCGTTAATCCTTGTAGTGCCTTAGGCACCAAGTTTTACAGTCAATATCATCAAGTGATAATTCAAAACTGGCCATGCGCGCTAAAATAAGTAATTTACGCTGCACATCTCGACCTGATAAATATTCACGGGGATCTGGCTCAGTAATACCTTGAGCTAAAGCGTCAATAAGCAAGGTTAAAAAATCAACCGAGCCGTCATAAGTTTCAAATAACCACGATAATATGCCAGAAAATATACCAGCAATTGCGGTAATTTTATCGCCACTATAAATGCCATCGACATCAGTCCATAAAGTCACATTAATGAGTATTAACTGTTGTTGCTTTAATGCAACTAAACACCCAGTTAACGCTTCAGTAAAATCAGCTTGCTCAGCAGCTTCAACCAAACAAAGCAGCGCAAACAAAGCATTGGTAGTTTTACCGTTAGCAGAAACAACAATAATGTCATTTAACTGACATTATTGACGGATAATATCAAGTACACGTTCAAGACATTGCGCATTAGCTACCGAGCTACCGCCAAATTTATGGACGTTAATAGCGTGCTTTACCAGTTTATTTTCAGGTATATTTATTGTGGTCATTTTACTCTTTCGGTTAGCGACGTTTTAGCTCACTAAACTCATGCTATATTTTGTTAGTTGTCGCTAAGCAATTTGGCTCTGTGCTAAACCATGAGCCAAATCAGCTAAAATGTCGTCAATATCTTCGATGCCAACTGAAACTCGCACCAATGAATCGGTAATACCTGCTTCCAGGCGAGCGGCTTCTTCCATACCCGCATGCGTCATTGTTGACGGATGACTGATCAAACTCTCTACCCCACCTAATGATTGCGCTAAGGTGAATAAACTTAAATTAGCAAATAATTTTTTCACTGCCTTCACGCCACCTTTTATTTCAAAACTTAGCATGGCACCAAAGCCAGCTTGCTGTTTTTTAGCGATATCATGACCAGGATGATCAGTAAACCCTGGATAGTAAACGACGTCAATAGCAGCATGGGCCTTTAAAAAGTTAGCCACTTGTTCTGCATTTTCTTGGTGTTGCTTAATACGTATAGGTAAGGTTTTTAGTCCCCGTGTCGCTAAAAAACTATCAAAAGCACTGCCAGTGATACCGATACAATTGGCCCACCATGCTAATTCATCACCTAACGCTTGATCTTTAGTAACTAAAACGCCACCAACAATATCACTATGACCATTAATGTATTTGGTAGTGGAATGAAAAACAATATCGGCACCAAGTAGCAGGGGCTGCTGTAAAACTGGTGATAAAAAAGTATTATCAACCGCAACTAAAGCGCCTACTTTATGGCAAGCTTTAGTGACTTGCTCAATATCTACCAAGCGTAATAGCGGATTACTTGGGCTTTCTAATAAAACTAATTTAGGTTTTTGCGCTAATGCCTTGGCTAAGGCTTGCTGGTCATTTTGATCTACCACAATTAATTTAAATTGACCACGTTTTGCTAGATGGGTAAATAAACGAAAGCTGCCACCGTAGCAATCATGAGGGATCACCACCAAATCATCTGTTGATAATAACTGACAGATTAAATGTACTGCAGCCATTCCGGTACTAGTAACTATGCCAACACTACCTTGCTCTAATTTAGCGATAGCTTGAGCAAAAGTAGCACGCGTAGGGTTACCCGTGCGAGAATAGTCAAATTGGCGCTTATCGTTAAAGCCTTTTAAAGAATAAGTACTTGATAAATAAATAGGTGCAACCACAGCACCATAGTGTTGGTCGGTATTAATACCTGCTCGTACAGCAACAGTGGTCATTTTATTGATCGACATAGTCATTCCTCTTATTCAATCACTCTGTTTATTTAATTTTTTTGATTGATTTGTTTGTTTGGTTTTTTAGATGTTTGGACGTCTATAACTCTAAACTCTTTGATTATTTAGGTCAAGATTTTTTGGACATCTAAACTTCTACTTGACTGAATTTCAACAACCAGTAAAATCTATCTTATAACTAATACCAATTGAAGTAATGAGTTGAACATTCAGCGAGAATTCATTATTTCATTTGGTATAATAAGATAACTAGAATAATATTGAGGAAGTAACATGGCTCAGTGGAATGACGAATATATAAATCCCTATGCCGAGCATGGAAAAAAAAGCGAGCAGGTAAAAAAAATTACCGTTTCAATTCCTTTACGTGTTTTGAAAGTATTAACTGATGAACGTACCAGACGCCAAGTAAATAACTTACGTCACGCGACTAACAGTGAATTATTATGTGAAGCATTTTTACATGCATTTACTGGTCAACCTTTACCTGATGATGAAGATTTAGCGAAAGATAATAATGAAAAACTACCAGCAAGCGTACGTCGCATCTTAGAAGAAAAGGGCATAACTGATTTTAGCGCTTATGACGTAGATGAAGACTGAGCCCTTCGACCCTTCAACAAGCTCAGGACGAACGGAAAATCTGCTTATATTCGCGTAAAAGTAGGTAAAGACTCCATTCATGCTGAACGTGAGGTACGAGCAGTCGAAATACGAGTAAAAAAATAGTAGCAAACTCGGTAGAGCTCGCTACTATTATTGCTCGTAACTCGTTACTATTTACTTGTGGTATGGCTTACTTAAACGATGTACACATTCAATAAAGTGCCCTGCATGCTCAGGTTTAACATCTGGATGAATACCATGACCTAAGTTAAACACGTGTCCTGTGCCCCCTTGACCAAAACCAGCCAAGATCTTCGCTACTTCTTCCTCTATACGAGGTAAAGGTGCATATAACATTGACGGGTCCATATTCCCTTGCAAAGCCACTTTATCACCTACCCGTGCTTTAGCCTGTTCAATATCAATTGTCCAATCAAGTCCTACCGCATCACAACCTGTCGCGACAATATCTTCTAACCACATGCCGCCATTTTTAGTAAACAAAGTAACCGGCACTTGGCGACCATCTGCATGACGAGTTAAACCGTCAACTATCTTAGCCATGTATTGTAGTGAAAAGTCTTTATAATCTCGTGGTGATAACACACCACCCCAAGTATCAAATACCATGACTGATTGCGCGCCAGCGGCGATTTGACCGTTAAGGTAAGTAATGACAGAGTCTGCTAACTTATCAAGTAACAAGTGTAAACTTTGCGGATCTGAGAACATCATTTTTTTGATTTTAGTAAAAGCTTTTGAGCTGCCACCTTCAATCATATAAGTTGCTAACGTCCACGGACTGCCAGAGAAACCAATTAAAGGTACTTCACCCTTTAATTCTTTGCGGATAGTACGCACTGCATTCATAACATAGCCCAATTCATCTTCTGGATCAGGAATGCCTATTTTATCAATATCGGCTTTACAGGTAATTGGATTAGTAAATTTAGGGCCTTCACCGGTCTCAAAATATAAACCTAAACCCATCGCATCCGGGATAGTTAAAATATCACTAAACAGAATAGCTGCATCAAGCTTAAAACGGCGTAAAGGCTGAATAGTTACTTCACAAGCAAACTCAGCATTACGGCACAAAGACATAAAATCACCTGCCGTCGCTCTAAGCTCGCGATATTCAGGTAAATAACGTCCGGCTTGACGCATCATCCATACAGGGGTGTAATCTACTGGTTGTTTTAATAACGCACGTAAATAATTATCATTTTTTAATTCTGTCACCAACAAATCCTCTAAATTCATTTACTGTCTGCTTGCTCTCGTTGCTATTACTTAAAGATAACAAGAAATTTATGCCGCGTATTCTAGCACTGGTACAATTTTGGATCTATGCGCCAAATCAATTGCTTTTATGAACTTCAACAAATTATTAATAATAAATTAAAAATATTTTTAAGCTATAATTCTATGCTAGCTATTTTTAAATAGAGTAACAATCAGTTACTTAGCTAAATCAGTATCAAAAAAAACGCCTTGTACGAAAAGATTCGTCGAGTTTATACTCTATTAAAGTTGTTGCAGCGGGGAAAACGCTTTGGTATAAAATAGCCGCAAAGGCAAAGAAGTCTAAATAATAATAACAATTGCTAGCAAGAATAAATAATAAGAAGCTTGTTCAACAAGACCATAAAGCGAGCATTTCAAGCCTTTCTCTTTGAGAAAGGCTTTTTTATTGCCTAAATATAAAAGCTTTCATTAACAGTACCAATGGCGTTTTTCAATATTCGCCATCATCAGCATTATGCAAGTTAACACAATTTCGACCATATTCTTTGGCATGATATAAAGCTTTATCGGCAATTGAAATCAATTTCGGCTAGTTAATATGCTCACCTTGATAATGAATTGCTCAGACATCCTGGAACGGGTAGATATACTCAAAGTAAGGGGAAAGCTAATGATTTGTTATTTGCTTATCTAACGCTAACCATTTAAATTTCTCTTAATATATAACCTCAAGAGATTAAACCATGAATAAGCCACAACGGGATATTACCCTACGATTTTTAGCTGAGCCGCAAGATGTCAATTTTGGTGGAAAAGTACACGGTGGGGCAGTAATGAAATGGATTGATTTAGCCGCTTATGCTTGCGCAGCGGGTTGGAGTGGTCGTTATTGTGTTACGGCTTACGCGGGTGGAATTCGCTTTATTGTTCCTATACATGTCGGTAGCTTAGTAGAAGTGGAAGCCAAAGTTATTTACACCGGCAATTCTTCGATGCATATAGCAGTAGAAGTTAATGCTTGTGATCCAAAATCATTAAACCGTCGCTTAACGACTCATTGTATTGTGATTATGGTGGCTGTTGATCAAAATGGCCAATCCGAACAGGTACCTCAGTGGGTTCCTGAAACCGAAGCAGATAAAAAACAACATAGCACTGCGAAAAAATTAATGGAAATGCGTAAGCAAATTGGCGAAGAAATGCAAATTTTTGTTGATTAGTACAATAGTTCCGCCGTCAGCCTCGTGTTATTTTTCGTACTGGCGGTAGGTACTTAGCTTTACTCTGGCTCCATAACGCTGTATCTAGGGTTAAATTTTGATAACCAAGCTATTTTTTTTCATCTTAATATTTATTGCTTATGCTAATCCCAGTTTTGCCTTAGGAAAACTGGGTCACCAAATTGTTTGTCAATTAGCTTTTGAGCACTTGCCGCTCGCACAACAAACTCAACTATCGGCTTTACTTAATGCTATCCCAAAAAAACATCAGCACTTAATTAACCATTACAATTATAAAAAACCAAACAGCCAAATAACCTTTGCTAGCGCTTGTACTTGGGCTGATGCGATCAAACCCTTAGATAAATTCAAAGCGTACCGTCCTTGGCATTATATGAATGTACCGCGCGATCACAGTAGTATAAAAGCCAACGATTGCCGTAAAAACTGTTTACCTCAAGCTATTTTAAAGCATCAACAAATATTAGCTAAAACCTAAAAAAAGCCAAATTGGCAACAAACACAAGCATTACTTTTTTTAGGCCATTGGCTAGGTGATATTCATCAACCTTTGCATATCAGTTTTTCCGACGACTTAGGCGGCAATAAGGTTAAATTTTCCCACTTAACAACGAAGTGCAAAAATTTACATAGCTATTGGGATGATTGTATTTTATATAAAGGAAGAAAAAGTAAAGCAAAGTGGTTGACGTTATTAACAAAAAAGTGGCAGCAACATTCGCAGCCAAACTGGCAAACAGAACAGGTTTGGCAATGGGCTGAGGAATATTTTCAGTTAGTAAAAAGTGCTAGCTTGAACTATTGCCAAGTAAATAACCAAGGCAGCTGCCAAAAACTGACAGGTAAAATAAAATTGCCAAAAAATTATTTTAGCCACCATCAAGTTATTATGGAACAAAGGTTACTATTAGCCGCACAGCGATTAACAAAAATACTTGTAGCTACATTATAGTTGCCAGTTTTGAGTTAATAGTTTCGAAGAGACACGGCTGATAGGGCGGCATCTCGCTACTCGTAACTGTTAACTCGAAGCATTGCTTATACCAAATGAAATAATGAACGTCTCAATTCATTACTTCAATTGGTATTAAAGTTTGTTTTTCACTTCAATCCATTGCGACATATACTTAGTACTTTTATGGTGATGATGATTCAGCATAGAGCCAATAAAGTTATGCTGCCGGTGTTGCTCTAAATTAGCTAGTAGCGCATCAATACAACCTGACAATGCTTTAAAATGTTTAACTTGTTCAAATAACTGTTCTGCATTTTCAGCCCCTAAATCACTCGCTATTTGCCAGGCACTCGCTTGTTGATAAAGTTTTACCGCAGCATCCGCAATCGTTTGCGCCTCATTGGCCACCATTCCTGGCCAAGCTAAGTTGGTTTGCATACCTTCAATACCAATATCGGTAGTGACCGAAGGAGTTGCACATAACATCGCTTCAGCCAATTTGCCTTTTATACCGGCACCAAAACGTAAAGGCGCTAAACATACTCGCGCAGATTGCATCGCATGTATCGCATCATCAACCCAACCTTTAACTAAAAACCCTGATTTTGGATCATGTAAATCAGTGGCTTTCGGCGGCGGATAAGCGCCACAGATCAACAATTCAGCTTTTGGTAATTGCTGACGAATTAATGGCCAAATTTGTTGTTTTAGCCATAATACGCAATCCCAATTAGGTGAATGACGAAAATTTCCAATAGAAATAAAGCCCTGTCGCTGCTCATAAGACGGGTTATCTTGTTGTCGCTGCTGTTGATTAAAAACAAAGGGCAAGTAATGTAATAAGCTCGCATCAACTTTAAATAAATCGGTCAACAATGCAATTTCTACCGGTGAAATCATTAGCGTTAAATCACAACGAAAAATTGCCGCCACTTCTCTTTGCGCTAAATCTGAAGTCAACAAGTCAGCATTGGTCATAGTGCGCTTTTGTTTATAAGCATTATGGCGAGCATTACGTAAACAAAATAAATCTTCAGTATCTAATATTCTCAACGCTTGTGGACATTGTTCACTAACACGCCAACCAAATTGCTCTTCCATCATAAAACGGTCGAACATCACCACGTCAGGTTGTAAGTTATTGATAAAGTAATCAAAACTTGAGCAATTTAACTGAATATTGGTGCAATCTACATTCAGTTGAGCTAAATCAGCCATATGCTCAGTACGTTGAGCCGTACACGCAAAGGTTATGTCATAGTCTTGCTGATGGAAGAACTGAATTAATTGCAACATTCGACTACCTGCTGCAGAAGAATTAGGCTCAGGCCAAACCCAGCCGATGATTAAAAATTTTTTCATAAAATGAAAGCGACTTGAAATAAAAATATTATACACGCTCTTTACCATTCATGGCATCGCGACGTATCCTTCATCCTAAACATAAAAAAGCCAGCTACAATAATTTGCAGCTGGCTTTTCGCAACTCGTTACGGTATTACTAGTAACTATTTACGTGTAACTAAAACTTATTTCTCTGCTGAAGGTTGAGCACCTACTTGAGGAGCTGGCTCAGCTTTTTGAATTTCTAATAACTCAATTTCAAACTCTAATACTGAGTTACCCGGAATACGTGGTGGATTCCCATTTGGACCGTATGCTAAGTCTGAAGGAATGGTAAATTTAAATTTCGCACCAACCGACATAAGTTGCACGCCTTCAGTCCAGCCTCTAATAACACGATTTAATGGGAATACCGCCGGCTCACCACGATCGTATGAGCTATCAAAAGTATCACCATTTAAAAAAGTACCTTTGTAATGTACTTTTACTGTGTCGGTAGCCACAGGTTTTTCCCCTGCACCTTCAGTTAATACTAAATATTGAATACCTGATTCAGTAACTTTTACACCGTCTTTTTTAGCATTGTCTTCAAGAAATTTCAGACCAAATTCTAAACTTTCTTTAGCTTCTTTTACTGACATTTCTTGTTTTTTCGTTTTCATGATTTGTTCTAAGTTCGCCAACAATGCTTGAACTTCTTCTTTTTCAATTACTGCTTTATCATTAATACTATCAACAAAACCACGCACGATTAATTCTTTATCAAGCGCTAACCCTAATTTGTCATGTTCATCTAAATTACGTTGCATGTAACTACCAATAGAAGCGCCGAGGCCATAGGCTTGTTTTTGTATTTCAGTATCTAATACTGGTGCTTTCGCTTCTTCTGTTTTAGCGCCTTCTTGACAACCAACCACCGCTAATAAAGCAACCGCAATTAAAGTGGGTTTAAATAATTTCATTAATTTCTCCATTAAAATATCACAATTGGAGAATTCCCCAATCCATTTATCAGTTTAACTTAACTAAAATAAAGCTAAACAATTTAAAAAAACGCCTTATACTAACGAGAAATGATAAAATAAAAAAGACCTAATATGTTGCTTAATTTTTCAAAACATCAAAAGCACCTGTTATCGGTGATGAAAATTTCAGTCACTCTATTGCTGTCAGGCATTTTTTTGCCCGCATGTAGCCCCTCTGGCGATAAACCCATTCAAAGATTTCAACACGCCATCGAAGGTAGCTACGCTGCTGACATTTCTAATGACGGCAAGTGGAGTGTTATTTCATCTATTCATCACGGCATTAGCGTTTGGGACTTAGAAAAAAACGCCTTAACGTACCAATGGTCACAAAAACAAGATAGCAGTGATGATTTAGTGTTAGCCATTGATATCAGTGATAATAATAGCCATGCACTCACCGCTAGTCGAGAAAACTTTGCCTTGTGGAATATGAAAACTGGTCAGTCAGAAGGTTACTGGCGGATACGTGAGTCAAACATTCGTGATATTGCCGTTAGCAATAATGGTAATTACTTACTTATCGGCAAAAGTAATGGTGTCGTGGTACATGTAGCGGTGGATACCGGCAGGCGTTTAGAGTTTTTAGGTCATAAAGAAAAAATAAATACCGTTGATATGATGCCCAACGGCAGAGTAGCTATGTCAGGTGGCAATGATTTTATTGCCTATGTTTGGGATACAGTATCCGGGCAAGTCATTTATCAATTTAATCACACCAGCCGAGTATCAAAAGTTGCCCTTGATAGCCAAGGGCGTTTTGCATTCTCGGCTGATAGTATGAAATCAGCCCATATATGGAATTTAAAAACGGGTGAATTAATCAGTAAGCTAAAAGGCACTAAACGTCACGAAGTATTTAGCTCGGTGAGTTTTTCCCCTGATGGCAAAACCTTGGTGACAGGGGCAGCAAGCAGCAAAGTTAGCGTGTGGGATATCGCCACAGGAAAACGCACCGCTAATTGGCGTGTTACCCCAAAAGAAGCAAATAGACCTACCGGAGCCGTTGTTTATAGCCTAGCTTTTAGCGATAATAGCACGCTAATAACAGAAAGCTCCTCTGGATATGCTGAACTATGGCATATTCCCCAAGCACATTAACCTGTAACAATAGAATTAAGTAAATGACCAACGACAGCCAAAAAACAGAAATCAATAAACTAGAAGAGCGTATAATTGCCCTGGAGTCTCGCAACACTTTTCAAGATGATGTGATTGAACAACTCAGTGAAGAATTAGCCGTACATCAAACGCAAATTTCAGCGTTGAAAGAGCAAATTCAATTAGTGGCCAACCGCCTAAAAGATGCGGGGAGTATGTCATCAAATAATGATGAAGTAGAGCCACCGCCACCACACTATTAACCTGAGTTAATTAGGGTTTTATCGTACAAATTTAAAAAACAGGTCAACCAAAACCTGTTACAGGGTCGAACAAAACAGTCTTGATTTTTAGACTAGTACTGCCTAAGTTTATACTCCCTTGTTTCAAAGGTAGCTGATATTATAAGTATATTGCTATCTCGCTTTAGCCTCCTAAGTGAGATAGTAGCTAACCGTCACTTTTGCCACAAAGAACTAAACCGCTCACGCGGTAATGGTGTTCTTGGCTAACACTGCATTTCCTTCTAACATTTATGCTTTTTAATACTCTAACTCCTCAGGCAT